>ERZ1106969.316-NODE-316-length-53484-cov-7.368002_pt1 | contig 53484 bp, 56 predicted proteins | sample MGYA00403685_ERZ1106969 | MGnify/ENA primary metagenome ERZ1106969 (study PRJEB35170, sample SAMEA104062416) | human gut metagenome | biome: human gut; feature: human-associated habitat; material: faeces | place: Denmark | collected 2012-05-18 ... | reverse complement strand
GATTTTGCAACGGTCGGCAATCTGATGATTCAGAGATATAAGGAAGAATTTCAGGTGAAACATGTGCAGATTTTATTTATTACACGAGAGCTTCCGGTGATCGGTCAACTGATGGAACAGGGGAAAAAGGTAGATGAGATTACAAATGCTTTTGATCACATTTTGAAAAATATTATCCTGGATTGTGATCTGTGTCCGCTGCATCCAATTTGTGATGATGTGGAAGAACTCAGGCAGATACATTTTGCGAGAAAGTGACCAGGATATAACTTTAGGGATTCCTAAACGAATGCTCAAGTAATACAGAGCTTGAAAGGGATTTGGTGGATATAGATTTTATGAGCAGGCGTGCGAAAATGAAGTTTAAGGTTATGAAAAGGATTTTAGAAGATGGAACTCCTGTAGAAAATGTAGTTGCGATGCATAATACAGCACATAAATGTGGCGTTTACAAGTAGTAGAATGGAAAAAAGAAAGGTTGGAATTTGGGAAATGGAGGAACGGATATCCAAAAATTATCATTTTAAACCGCAGGTGTACAAGGAATTGGAAAAATGGGAACAAAAGGCTGAAAAGTTAAAGTGGCAGATTCAAGTTACCAGCGGAATTTTCCCGGAACTGCCAAAGATTCCCATCAAGCCTGTAACCACAGGAAGGCAGGTATACAGGGGAGTAGTAATTGAAAATGTTTACTTTGAAAGTATGCCGGGTGTTTTCGTGGCAGGAAACCTTTATTATCAGAAAGAACATTGTATGATTATGCCTGCAATTTTGAATCCCCATGGGCATTGGGATAAGGACAGATTTGAAAGAACGGAAATTGTTGATGTTCCAGCCAGATGTATGAACCAGGCGAGAAATGGAATGGTTGCATTTACGTATGATATGATCGGCAGAGGAGAAAGTTTACAGTTTCCTCATGGCTTTAGAAATAGGAATTTTGAAGAGTATGGGATTAGTCTTCTGGGAATGCAACTATATAATAGTATACGATGTCTTGATTTTCTTGAAAGTTTACCATTTGTAGATTCATCCAGAATCGGATGTACAGGCGCTTCCGGAGGAGGGACGCAAACGTTCTTACTGACCGCTGTGGATGATAGAATAAAAGCTGCTGCTCCTGTCAATATGGTTTCTTTTCATATGCAAGGAGGCTGTGAGTGTGAGAATGCTCCAGGTCTGAGAATTGGAACAAATAATGTAGAGTTGGCTGCGTTAGCAGCGCCTCGTCCATTGATGATTACGGGGTGTACAGGTGATTGGACTTGCAATGTTCCGGAAGAAGAGTATCCGGCATTGAGGGAAATATATGAACTTTATGGAGAGAGCAATAAGGTTGAGTACTACTATTCGGATGCTCCTCATAATTACAGAAAAGATGTAAGAGAGAAGGTATGTGAATGGTTTCTGGAGCAATTTTTTGGAAAAGGAAGAAAGTATTTGCCAGAGGAAGATTTTCAGATTGCTATAGAATCTCTTAAAGTATATTCCAAAGAAAATGTTCCTGAATCTCAGATGAGCTTAGAGCAATTTACAAACTCAATAAAAAAAGAAAAACAAGGTGTATGTAAAAAAATGATTGCTGAAAAAAGTGGAAGGGAGCAGCTAAAAAAGGCTTTGCAGATTTTATTTGGCATCGAAAATCAAGATAAAAGCACGAAGGATTTTCAAGCATTTGAAAAAGAACGAAAGTGTATTTTATCTGTAGGTAAGAAGAGAGAAGATATACCCATAATGAAAAATAGCGGGATAGAGAAAGAAACTGATATTATTCATCTGCATTGTAGTTATGGCAATCATCAGTTTTACTTTGAACAAGAGAACGCTTATGTTTTTTATAAATCAGAAACTGCAAAAATCATTCAACAGATTATTCAAGCGGCAGAAAAGATCAAAAAAAATGGATATCAGTATGTTATGCTGTGTAGTGATGAGGTGTTTATATGGGAGTGTTGTATCGCGTATGCGCTTTCTTCCCAAATTGACGGATATTTGTCGGATGGAAAAAAATTGGAAGAATGTAGAGGAAAAAATTTTTATCAGCCAGGGTTTGAGGGAATCGGAGGAATAAAAACGATTGAAATATTAATGCAAGAAAAATGTTCATAATGTGCTTAATGGGTGGATAATACAAACAGCCCTTATCTACAGCGAAACCCCGCTAGCCTTCCGGCTAACGGGGTTCGTTGTTTTATAGTTATCTAAAGGAATGAGAGTAAAGTGTGACATCTTGGGTCGCCCCAAGATGCCGTTACTTTATGAGGGGGGAGATAGTTGTTTATCAACTATCTGAGTATTAGTATACGGAATAAATGTGTCCAAAGTATGTTAAATCTATTAAAGAAATAGAAAAATTCTTATGAAATTCTTAAAACATGTCAGGATTTTGGAATCCGTATTGTATTCCCGGCATAGATCAGATTTGGATTTTGAATGTTGTTTAATGCCTGCAAAGTGGCAATAGTTGTTCCAAATCGCTGGGCAATTTCACTCAGCGTATCTCCGGATCGTATCACATAAGTGGTATATTGCGGGGCGGGTGGTTTCGGTTTCTGAGACAAATGATTTAGTCCTGCATTTTTTATAATAGAAGGATAATCAACAAAAACATAGTCCAGATCAACGTCCCCGGATATTCCGGCGATCTCTCCCTGACTTGTGAATTGCCACATCTGGCAGTCTGTATTATCCAGCTTGCTGTTATAAAAAGCGTACCACAGTGCATATCTTGAAGAAAGTGACAGAAGACGGTACGTTTTGAGGAAATTCCGGTTGCTGTAATACATTGCAAAATATCCGTTTTTTTCCATTCTGTCACAAAAATTCTGCACAATTTTCCCTACGGTTTCCGGTGTGAAAGTAACTCCGTTTTGTGCGGCATAGTTTATAGATGCCTGTTCAATATCGTAGCATACAGGATAATCGAGACGATAACCGGAGATTGCTTTGAGACAGCCATCAGCTTCCTGGCGTGCAATCTCCGGAGTCAGGGCATAGCAGAACCAATAGACTCCGATCGGGAGACCAATCCGGTTACATTCTGAGGCATTGCGTTTAAATTGTGGATCAATCGTGTTAAAACCATAGCCGGCACGGAGCATGGCAAACTGATAGCCTGCGGCTTTGACCTTTTCCCAATCTACATTTCCTTGAAATTCGCTGACATCCAGTCCTTTTATTTGCATTATATAATCCTTTCATAAAATATAAAAACGGGTTTCTTATGTTTATTATATGAAAAAATGAGGAATATGTGCAGAGTAGCAGTGATTGTTTTTCATAAGGATTATAACGGCATTGTTACAAACAGAAATGAAATCGAATTAAGAATTTCATAAGTAGGAAAAATGTATAAATGGCGGAAAATGGGCGTTTCTTTGCGAAAAAAGCACTAGTAAAATCCTAATAAAAAAATACATGAGTACGGCTCAACAGGTCATACCCATGTATTTTTTAAATTTTCTCAAGCTCTTCACGCATCTGTTTGACAGTGATGTGTGAGTAGACCTTCTCATTGATATCTTTCCCGGCGTGTCCCATGATCTTATATCTGATGACCCTGTCGGCCTTCTTCTCGATTAGTAAAGAATTACAGGTGTGGCGGCAGTCCTGCGGTGTATGTTTGTCTGTGATGCCGCAAGCTTTTAATGCTGCATCGAAGTATTCCCGGTATTTGTTCTCGGTGATATCTCGAGTACCGTCATGGTAGATCAGACTGGAAAAGCGCCTATTATACCGATTTTTCACAAACTCATATATTTTGGAGTGAATCGGAACGGTGCGCCCCTTGCTATATCTGGTCTTTAAACCGCCTGTAAATGTCTGATTTTCAAGATCAATGTCATCCAGTGGCATTTTTGCCAGTTCATTGATTCTGAATCCGGAATAGCAGTATATCAATATTGTATCGACAAATGGGGTATCTTTATGCTGCCAGAGTTTGGTGAGTTCATCCACTGTAAATGGAACTCCGGATTCCGTATCATCTTCTTTAGTCATTTTCACAAATTCTGTATAGTCTTTCTTTATGATATCGAACTGCATTGCATATTCACCCATTCCCTTTAGAACCCTTAGAACGTGCTCAGCTGTGGAATGGGATATTTCCTTATTGTCTATCAACTCCTGCATTTCCTCTGTGCGGATGCTGGAGTATATGCGGTCATGCAAAGGTTTGCAATGCTTATATCCTGCCTGTACCGTGTATTCATTGGATGATTTCTTTCCGGTGTGAAATGCTTCTACTTTGAATTTGCCTTTGTACCACTGTTTGAATACTTCACTGAAAGTCAATCCGCGCAGATCCAGATCATAAGGATTGGTATTGTATTCAGCCAGAGCGGTATCTGCTGCCACCCTGTCAGTATAGCGTCCGATCACATCATACAGAGGGTAGCCGCGTTCGTCAATCCTGGTATTCACCCTCACTTCATAGATGGTGCCGGATTTCCGCTTTAATGGAACGATTGATCCCAGACCGTTTGCACGCCGTTTTCTGGTGGCTTTTCGTGGTGCTTCTGGCATTGCTTTGCCTTGCATGGGAAAACCGCAATGAGGGCAGGAATATGCCTTGTCAGACACTTTCCCGGAGCATTCCGGGCATGTAATCAGTGCCATGTTTATTCTTCTCCTTTCATCAACTGGGCAACGTGTGAATGAGTAGACAGCTCTGACGAGTAAAAATAATTATTAATAAAAACCTCCCTTTTTCAAGAGAATTGCGAGATAATAAAGTTAGCCCAAAAACTTTTTTCTTCGCAAGCCTGAAAGAAGGGAGGTTTTTCCAGCAAAAACAAAAGAAAAAATCACGAGAAAAGAATCAAGGGAACACCTGGCACGGTTTAACCTTGCCTGTGAATTGGTAAAGGTTATCCACCACTTTTTCCCGGAACTTTTATCCTTGTTAAAGCGGGTAAAGGATCCAAGACACCAAAGCTATATTATTTATAGCAACCACGTGTTACTGATGACACGGATCCTGTCATCTATATTTTATATCAACAGCATGAGGAGTACAAGCGAAGAATTTAATGATGAAACAGTAATTGAAAATATTGGGGTATTGTGCGGAGAAGAACTAAGGGAGCTGCCTTATTGGGAAACGATCAACAATTATCTGAAACGGTTTTCATCAGAAGAACTACAGAAAGTTATATGGCGGTTGGTATACAGGCTGATCCGGAGCAGAGCTTTTGAGGATGCGCGGTTTCGTGGAAAGTACTGGCAGGTTATTATAGATGGGACACAGTTGTATCGGAGCAGAAAAGATCTGGGGGAACACAGCTTGTTCTGTCGAAAGAAGAAAGGAACGGAGGAAGAATATACAGAGTACTGCTATTATGTATTGGAAGCAAAGATTGTTCTTCACGAAAAGATTTAGGTGAGCATCCTGACAGAGTTTATAGAGAATAAAACACGGGAAGTAGAGAAACAGGATTGTGAGCAGAAAGGTGCGAAACGGCTGGTGGAGCGTTTGAAACAGGAATTCCCGATGCTAAAAATATGTATCTGCGGGGACAGCTTGTATGTGAGTGAAGGATTTTTTAAAGAATGCGGCAAAAAGAAATGGAAATATATCTTACGATATAAAGAAGGGAGCATCCCCAGTATCAACCAAGAGTACGAGGTATTAAAAAAGTAGGAAAAGAACTGTCAGGAAAAACCGGAAGGAGTGTATGACTATGTGACAGGGATTGATTACCGGGGAGAGAGTATCAACGTAATAGAATACGAGAGTAAGGAAGAGAAAAAGAAATTTTTGTATGTAACGAATCTGAGTATTACGGGGCGAAATGTAAAAGAAACAGTGGAACGAGGAAGATGGAAAATAGAAAACGAAGGGTTCAATACACAGAAAAAACAGGGGTATTATCTGGAACACCGGTTCAGCCATGATTATCAAGGGATGAAGAACTACTATTATATGATACAGATTGGTCAAATGATAGGAAGCATGGGAGACGTTGTGGAAGAAAGTAAAACAGAGCAGGAGGCAAAAGCACCAATGTCATTAAGTTAAGATATTAAAAATGTATTTTCTTATAGAGCAAGGTATATAGAAATATGTACCCTGCTCTTTTTTTGCGATTTAAAAAAAGGGTTGACAAATATCAAAAAATTTGCGGCGAAGCCCCTTGTTTATAGGAGGTGACGTCGTGAATAAATACGCTAATGAACTTAAAAATTGTTTACTAAAGGGAAGATCGAGAAGTTCCATCAGGTAGTAGATGCTTTTATCCGGGAATCAAAGCTGAAAAACATCAAAACACTGGAGGAACTGAACCGCCTATGGGCCATCTATCTGGATGAGTATTACCACAAGAAAAAGCATGATGGCATCGCAGAATACTATGAAAGCCTTGGCGCTGCCGTTCCGGAAGAAGGGATCTCACCGCTTCAGGAATGGAACCGGGACAGCCGCCCACTGACTTTTTTGGATACAGCCGTTGTAGCCGAAGCTTTCCTGCATCATGAGCAGAGGAAAGTGGATAAAGGTGCCTGTATCAGTTTCCGCGGGCAAAGGTATGAAACCAAGCCGGCCTTGATCGGGTATACGGTAGAAATCTCCTATGATCCGGCAAATCCTGAGATCATCACCATTTCTCATCCCGGATTTGAACCTTTTCAGGCAATGCCTGTAAAGATTGGGGCGTATTGCGATAGACACGCTACGCTCCCAGCTGCTATGCAGGAACAAAAACCGACAACTTCCCGTTTTCTGGATGCTTTGGAAACGAAGCATACCCAGAGCAGGCGCCAAATGGCAGATGCGATTTCATTTGCTTCCTACAGGAAGGAGGTGAATGGCTAATGTATGAATCATTCTTTGGCATGGAACATACCCCCTTTGTCCGGGACGTCCCTCCCGAAAAACTGTTTGAATCCAATGCTTTCCGGGAAACTCTCGGTCGTCTGGCTTATGTGGCGGACCGCCAGATGTTTGCTGTTGTAACAGCTGATTCAGGGTGTGGAAAGTCAACGCTTATCCGCCGGTTTTATTCGGAACTTCCAAAAGAGGATTACATCATCCTTTATCTGTCAGACTCAAAACTGACCCCAAGGTGGTTCTATAAAGGTTTGCTGGATCAGTTGGGGCTGGAATCCCGTTTCTACCGCGGTGATTCAAAGCGTCAGCTGCAACAGGAGATCGAGGTAATCCGGGGCGTACAGCGTAAAAAAGTTGTCTGCATCCTGGATGAAGCCCACCTGTTAGAGAAGGAGACGCTGGAAGAATTCCGCTTTTTGCTCAATTACCGGTTTGATTCCATGAGTCCCATGGCGCTTGTTTTAGTTGGGCAGACAGAACTGTGGGAAAATAAACTAAAGCTACAGCGGTATGCCGCCATCCGGCAGCGCATTGACATGTACTGTACGCTGCCTCATCTTGACCGTTCTGAAACAGAACAATATATCGCAAGCCACATGGATTACTCCGGATGCGGGCAGGAAATATTTACAACCAAGGCATTGGATGAGATCCATAAGGCATCTGCAGGAATCCCACGGATGATCAACCGTGTCTGTGAAAAAGCTTTGATGTATGCGTTTCAAAATCAGAAACGATTGATCGATGATTATATGATCAAGTTCGTTGTGGAACACGAGATGCTTGGGATGGTAACTTCATAAAGCAGGTACCGCCTGGAAACAGGCGGTATTGCCTAACTGACTGGTGACAGAAAGTTAAGCAAACGAGCGTCAACTGATGTGAGCAGTTTAATGACAGCTCATGAAATCACTAACAATTATGAATAAACGAGTTTGTAAAGACGATCAAATAAAACTTATCATGGAATGCCGCCAAAGTGAACTTTCCGATTACCAATGGTGTGAACAGAATGGTATTCATCCGGGTACATTTTATAATTGGGTAAGTAAACTCAGGAAAAGCGGATACTCATTGCCAGATGTTTCTAAGAAATCTGAAATGAAACCGGCTGTTCAAGAAAGGAAGTCGTAAAAGTTGATTTGATTGATTCTATTCCTGAAGCAGAGCAAAATGTTAGCTTTTCTCAAAACTCTAGCAATGGTAATCTTGCTGCAGAACTTCAGGTTGGAAATATCACGCTTCGACTTTTTAATGGAGCTGACGAACATCTGATTCAAAACACTCTACGTTGTATCGGAGGTATGAATCATGCTTGGTGATATCTCAGTTACAACAAATGTCTTTATTGTGACTGGATCAGAGGCCACAGGCAATGAAAGTGTTCTCAGTAGCATATAAATAGTACAAGTCAAAATGAGAATATCTGATGAGTTTGAACAGGTACTCACTATTTTGCGTTTACTTTCAATTTAGCAGTTTCATACGCTCGCTCTAAAAATATTCTTTTATCATATCGTCTTTTGAAGTTATACAATAGAGCGAATAAAAATAGCCTCTTTTCTCCATCAATAAATCAAATTGTCCTGTTTCATAGACTTCTCCATCTTTTATTACAACGATTTCATCATACATTTGTAGTATCCTTTTATTTAAACGGTGTGTCACTACAATTTCTGTAACATTTTTCAATTTCAAAATAGATTCCTCTATTTTCGTTGCTGTATGATTATCCAATGCTGCAACTGCTTCATCTAACATTATTACCGAAGAACCCCTCAGCACACTTCTTGCTAGTGCAATTCTCTGTCTTTCTCCTCCTGAAAGATTGCATCCATTTTCTCCACAACAATAAGACAGTCCTTTATCTTCAACTAATTCAGATAACCCCGCTAGGTCAAATGCTTTTTTTACTTCTTCTATTGGATATTCCTTGAACATAGTTATGTTATTTTGAATACTACTGTTGAAAATAAAAATTTCTTGACTTACTAAACTAATAATATCATACAAACTATCTGTTGATATTTCATTAAGTTCATTTCCATCTATAAATATTGATCCTCTATAATCTCTGACACCGCCCATTAATAGTTTTAATATAGTTGATTTTCCTGAACCAGAAGCACCTACTATTGCGTATTTTTTCCCTTTTTGAAATTTCATATTAATATTTTTAAGAATTATATTTTCTAAATCGTATCCGAACGTTACATTCTTCATTGTTATTTCTTCTTTAAGTTTAGTTTCTATCGTTCTGCCTTCCTTAAAAGTATTTTCTTTCAGTAAACAATCTATTTTTTTTATTAAAGAGATTGAAGCCTTCCGTTCTGCTAGAAGTGATGGAATCATTTGAATTGGTTGCAAAATGAAATTACACAAATTAAAAATAATTAAAACTGTTCCTATTTCAATTTGATCAGAAATTACAAACCATGCCCCCCAAAAAAAGATTCCAAATTGAACAAAAGTACCTGTAGCGTTCGATGTTGCTACTATCAGTCCATCCCACCACCGCCGAGCCATTTTGTTATATTCTAGACTAATATTACTATTTCTCAACGTCTCAATTGCTACTTTTTCTGCCTTATAATTTTTTATCACAGAGAATCCATTCAAAAAATCCTTAACTGTATCCATAAATTTTTCATTTTGTTTACTTACTAACTGTTCCCTACTTATAAGCCCTGATTCTAATATACGTGTAAATAATATAGGTAGCATACTCAGAACTAACGTAATCAATGTAAGTTTCCAGCTTAACATAATCATCATAATAATCGAGCCCACAAATAAAATTATATAATAAGCTACTAATAATGTACCATTTAAGTATTTCTCTTCAACTACACCTACGTCATTTGTTAATGACGAAATATATTTAGATACATTTTCTTTCACAAAAGCATTAATTTCTTTCTGTGATAATCTTTCAAAAATACTATTCCTATATTGTATAAGTGCTTTATGTATAAATCGACTTTTCGCTCGATACAATACCATATCACAAAAAAACATCATAATTGCAGCGATTATAGCAACATATAGTGTATTCCATAGAATTGACATATCTTTTTCAATAATTATATTCAGTAACTCACCCATTATCCACGAAAAAAACAGACTAAAAAAAGTACTTAGTATCGTACATATTAACGATAATAAAAAAAGACCATAATTGTGACAATAAAATACTTTCAAACATTTTTTTTCCTCAAACCGATATTTCATACTAACTCACATTCCTTTCGCGTTACTCAAGGCTCAAATCGTGATGAAAGAACCTCCACAACTCCTATTTTTCTATTATATTTAAATTAAGAAAACAAATACGGACACTACAGATCACAGCAGAGAAAATAGAATCATCTCCTCACTTTTTCGGATTCACGTCCGCATTCTAACATGTGCTGGTATCTCTTTTCAAGCACAAATGAGTGTCGCTATGAGCACGCATCCCAGTCATTGTCAAAGCATTCCTATTGTTTTTCTTTACTGAAATACCCGTCAATACTGATTTGTTTTCTCATAATCTTTTGGAGGGCTGCTTATGTTAAAAATTGACTACCCGGTCTTCTGTGGCATGGATGTTCACAAAAAGTTGGTAATTGCTTCCATTGCTTTTACAGATTTCAAAAACGTTACTACTTACAAGAAAAAACGTGTTGCCACCTTTAATTCTGACCTCAAAAGTCTCGAAAAATCTCTCTTGACAACAATTACACTGAAGTCTGCATGGAATCTACCGGGAAATACTGAATTCCTATTTTTAATATTCTGGAAAAATTATGCTATGTCGTTATCCCCCAAAATATGTCAGAGCTATCAAAAGACAAAAAAACGATACCAAAGATACCGCATGAATTGCTGATCTTTACAAATTTGACGTTATTCTTTCCAGCTATATCCCATGTCTGAAATCCGTATGCTCCGGAAACTGTTCCGTTACAGACAAAAATTGATTGTACACCGCAACAACGAAAAGAACCGATTACAAAACTCCCTTACTGTATCCAACATTGCTTTAGCCTCTGTTGTGTCAGATACTTTTGGAAAATCTTCTTCTGCCTTACATGAATATCCTTGCCTGCGATATCTTTGACCCAAAGTATGCCAAAACTCTCCTTCAAAGAAAACTGAAAGATAGAGCAGATAAAGTAATTGCATCCATTATCGGTTATAAACTGCCTGATGACCAATCAGTTAAAATGAAGGTCTGCCGTAAACGTTTTGATTACATCAATGAATGTATCTCCATCCTTGATGAGAAACTGTCAGACCTATCTAAATCATGCCACGAGTTCATTGAATTTGACAGTACCATTCCCGGTGTGACGGAACAATTTGCCTCTTATATTATTGCTGAAGTAGGTACCGATATGACGATTTTTAAATCTTTAAAGCACTTATGTTCCTAGACTGGACTTGTCCCTCAAAACAATGAAAGTGTCGGAAAGAAAAAGCGTATCACGTGCCGGCATATACCTGAATCCTCTGCTTGTTCAGTGTGCCAATGCTGCCATAAAAGATAAGAAGCTTACTTTAAATTCAAATATGACTTTTAGAAAAAAAGCTGTACTATAATCCCTCCAACTATGCCAGCTTGATATTTTTCTAAAAATCAAAATTTTTCCTACAAAAAGCAACAATTTACTGGTGTTCTTGTTTTATTGTGACAATTTCTACTTTTTTCTTTCAACCTAATTGTCCCCATTTTTTATTTTCGAGAAATACTGAATTAAATTATTATCTTCTTCTTTCAATTTCTCATATAAGCCTAAAAACGACTTTTCTATACATATATTAGACATCAATTCAGAAAATGAATCACACATTATTTCAATCTTATTTGCTTCATAATATAAATTGCAGAACCGACTAATTTCTAAAAAATACTCTTCATAATCCTGATAAACATATTCGAACATACTACACAAATTGTTAAATTGGCTTATAAATCCGTCAATCGTTTCCGAAAAATAATAATACATAAAATCAAACAAAAAGCATACAAAATCACCTATATGTATAGTATATTTGTCCATTTTAGATACTAAATTATAACAGTTTAAAAATCCATGCTTATTATCCAAAATCATATTTTCAATTTCTTTTGGAATAATAATATCTTCGTCAAAGTATGACATATTATTTAATCCTTCATACTGCAATTTATCAAAATATTCTTCAGAAATTTTTGTTGCTGGTAAGTAAGTTAATCTATGTAATTGTATCGTCAATTTTCCATTTTTGTACTTTTTCTCTATTTTTTTGACTTTATAAATCATTTGTAATGTCATTTCAAAGTCATCTCTTGATTCAAATCCATATCCATAAACAAAAGACAAAACACAAGAAACTCCCTCACTTAAAAAATATGATACAGTTTCGTCTAGTAAACTTAAATCCAAATTTTTAGATATTAATTCTTGAATTCTTTCAGATCCACTTTCTACACCAATATAAATATCCGAACAACCTGATTTAACCATTGCTTTTCTCATTGAATCATCTAAAACATCTAATCTAGAGCTACAAGACCACTGAATTTTAAATGGCAACTTCTCTATTTCATTACAAAATTGTAAAATATATGTTTTATTTGCCGTAAATAAATCATGTGTAATTGAGAACTTCGTCAACCCATATTTATAATAATAATACTTAATTTCAAATATAATTTGTTCAATTGGTTTTACAACAAAAACATTACCCCAAAACATCTGTGTTGAACAAAATGCACAAGAAAATGGACAACCTCTTCCACCTTCTATTGTTATAAATTCGTTACATTGAATCGATGTATACTCACAAATATCAAATACTGGTAATAAATTTTTATCTAATCTATTTTTTCTATCCCATTGAATTACAATCTTTTGATTCTCTCTGTATCCTATACCATTTATATTCTTAAAACTTTCTGATTTTAAAATTGCCCCCATCATGGGCAAAATACTTTTTTCTCCTTCTCCCAATGCTACATAATCTACAAATTTATATTTATGAAGTATATTTTCTGCAATGCATGTTGCATGTGGACCAGCCATTATAATTTTTATTTTAGCATTAATTTTCTTTAAATGATATGCAGTTGGTATACATGCATAAAAGTTTGAGCACATTGTATAAAAGCTCACTATATCAGCCTTTTTTTTCGCTATATATTCAGCCATAGCTTTAAATATCATCAGCATATCGTTGTTGTTATGCTCGATTAGTCCATCAGACAACAATTTATTAAAATCTAAAATTTCCGCTTCATATATGCCATCTTTTTTTATTATATCATATAAACAAATTTGTCCATATGGTGTGGTTTCTTCACTAACAAAGCTGCAATCTGGAATATATACAAATATAATTTTATTCTTTTCCATTATTTGTCTCCCTTATAAGATTTTATCGTCTTTCGGGACGCAAGTCTCTTATTCATTGTAAACTTTATATACATTCAAACTTTTATCCCTTAACTACTTTACAAAACCGAACTACTTTGTAAACAAAGTGTTCGGTTTCACTAACATCATCTACTTCTACATATTACCTAATATGGATTTTAACTTATCCTTATAGCTTTTCTCATAACCAACTGCGTTAATAAATCAAATTTTGTAGAAATCTACACATATGTAAATACTTGTTACGTTCATTGTTATATTAAACAACAAAAAACGCATTTTCTACATCTTGTGTTTTGTAAGGTGATTTAACAGCTGGTTGATGGATATTTCTCACCCATGAACAATTTCCTCTTACTGCATTAAATCCTTTTACTGCGATTTCTTCATTCATTTTTTTGATCTTATCGAGATTACCTTTTCTCATAAAAATCTCCATTCCGCCGCCAAGTCGGCGGCACAAATAGTAATGAAAGTCTTTTAATTCTCCACGTTACTGATAAAATAATTGTTAAAGAAGCTATACTACAAAGCACGGGGAGGCGAGTCGTAAAGACTTTCTTCGTTTTAGACAGCATAAAAATCAGTGTAAGTTCCATCTTTCAAGCACAAATAAGTGGCTCTGTAAGACCGTACAGTAAGAATTGTTTATATCACATCTACGATCAATGATATAGACACTATGCTGGATTCTTTGATTGCTCCTTACGAAAATGCTGTCCAGTTACTGTGTACCATTCCGGGTGTTGACTGTAACAGTGCAATTACTGTTATCTCCGAGATTGGTACCGATATGACTCCGTTTTCCAATTCCAAACGCCTCTGTTGTTGGGCAGGACTGACTCCCGGCAACAATGAATCTGCTGGTAAGAAAAAATCTGTCAGGATAACACGTGCCGGTGTCTACCTCAAACCTGCATTAGTACAAGTGGCTCATGCAGCCGTGAAATCTGACAAGTCTCCTTACTATAAGCAGAAATATGAACGTATTATGAAACGTCGTGGTAAAAAACGAGCCATTATTGCCATCGCCCGGATGATTCTTACTGCCATCTACCAAATGCTGTCTACCGGTGAGGCATGGAATCCGAGCGATTTATATAAGATTGATATGCCAGAACCTCTAAGAGAAAAACAGAAGGAAAAGGCTATCAAACAGGCTAAGAAACTGCTTGTCAACGAAGGGATAATTTCCGAATCGCAATTAGTTTCTTAACACTTTATTGCAATACATTTTTTCAAAGGCTGCCATAAGACAGCTTATTAAGGTGCGCCATTTGTTGGCTGTCCTCTGCTTTCTTTCACAGTATCTCCTCCTTCTTTTTAATGCTTTTATAAAAATTTTCCTTTTTCATTACCATCTTAAATTTACTATGTTTAGCAATGAAAAAAATTTTTATCATTATTCTATAATTCCTGTTTATAATTTAAAAATACGCCTAAAGTTATTCAATCATTCTCCAACAAGTTCCACATCATATTTAATAGCCATTTGTGAACTGATTTACTATAAATACAGTACCCTGTATCACCATTATTTAACCTATCATCCATTTCCCAATAGCATCCACCCCCACAAGTAAATATTGCTTCACAATCAAGGCATTTTTCTCTCATTATAGGAAGAATCGAATTGTATTCCCTAAAATCAATCTTTGAAATTATATCTTTTAAGTCCATCTTATTTAAATCATCCACTGTATCTTGATTATTCTCACATAATTCTTGACAAATCCCAATTTTCCCATTAGGTTTAAGTACTATTTGATTTCCAGTAATAGCTGCACAATCTCCATGAAACATATTGCCCTCATATAATGGTGATATTTTTCTGGTTATCCTCTCATCCACAATATACATGCCCAATTTATTATAAGATTCCGTCACAAAAGCAGCTACTTTTTTGTAATACTCTTTTTTCTCTTCTATATTTTCTATACAATGGAGTAAATTGTAAGATACCGTGTTAATACCATATTGTTCTTTGATTTCAATTAACCAGTTGAATATTTCATCTTTTGCATCTATTACTTCATTGGTGACTGTTAATGATAAATTTGGTGTAAACTTATGTTTTTTCATTAGTTTAAGATTTTTTAGGACATTTAAATACACACTTCTATTTCCGCATGCAAAATGTCTACATCTATCATTAATATTCATAGGACCATCAATAGATATTCCTATCTGAATTTGATGATTTTTACAGAATTCAATTTTGTTCTCCGTCATGAGTGTTCCATTTGTAACCATAGAAAATAGTATAGTGTAATTACTATCAAACACAGTTTCTACTTTATTAACAAAATAAATTATTTTTTCCCATCCTAACAATGGTTCTCCCCCATAAAAAATAAATTCAATTTTCCTTAAGTTATTAATTTCTGCATATTTTTTATACTCTTCTATAAATTTGTCAATTATTTCTTCTTGAAGTAAATCTATTTTATTGCTAATATTGCTTTCCGACATATATTTCACAGAACAGTAATCACATTTTAAATTACATTTTGTCGTCAAAATAACATAGATAACAGAAATTTTTCCTACTTGTTCCATAACAGTACTTTTTTGTATTTCAAATGCTTTTTCATCAACAGTCTCATTCTCCACATAAATCCCAGACTTCAATAGTGTTGGTAGCAGATTATTACCTGCTTTGAATTTCTCGATTAATTCAAGTTCTTTTTTTTCTACAAATAAAACATCCATAAGCAATGTATTATATACAGCATATATATCATCCGAAATTTTACTAACTTTTTTATATTTTGATAATTTCATTAATTCACCTCCTATTTTCTTACTTCTTACTTTATTGCTTTCTTTTTCATTTTTCAAGATTGTGTCCTTTATATGCAATTTTTTGTCCCTAACCTGTAAAAAATCCCATTGATTCTATATTGCATATGGCGCTGGATATTCCATTTCAGAGCACCTAAATCCGATATTTTAGAGCAGGCATTTCCGCTCTATGGTGCAATCATCTATAATGAATCCATGCACACAAAAATGTGTAACATGTGCACTATTACATTGGAATACTCAAAATCTGGTATTCGCATAAGAAAATGGATGTCAGTTACATTAATATCAGCTTCCTAACAAGAAATGTCGCTCAAAATTCAATCGTGTAAAATTTTCAAGGTATTACAAGGACGATCAAGAACTTTTACAACCTCAAAGTTTACACAACTTTTCTTGTCTCCAACATCAATAAATATTTATAAAGTATCCCTCCATACCCGTTCATAAATCCAAAATTTATTTGTTCTTGCGGTAATAAATGGACAACTTGTTCTTCCAACTCACTTTTCAATAACTCGACATCCCACTCTCCTTCAATTGATATCCCATATTCTTTCATTTTTTCCTGGGCGATTTTCAAAATCCACAAATTCCCGCTATTGCCATGGCACAGACAATCACTATCTCTTTTCCAATACTGCTGCAATTTTTTATAAGCTCTTTTGATATCCAGTTCCAATCTATTTTTCCATTTCCTATTCTCTGCAAACTCATAACATAGAATTCTGGAATACAAAACTCCAGACGCCCCATGGCACCATGCTACTGATCCAATAGGATTGGAAGATACTACTTTCCCCTGTTCTCTGGTGTCTTTCCAATTATTTATTGCCGGATCATACAACGAATTTTCATAGTTCCAGGTCTTATCTGCAATTTCTTCATACATAGTTCGTCCTGTATACTTACTCAATGCAAGAATCGGAATTAAAATCCCACTATTCCCATGAGCTAAGCCGGACATTGGCGGAATTTCTTCTTGTATTCTCCATCCAATCCCCTGTTCTTGCACCTCCACTGATTTCAATAAGATTTGAATTGCTTCTTCTCCGGCTTGCAAAAACCTCGCATTTCCCGTACTGCCATAAAGCAATAAAAAACTCCACACTGCTCCTGCATTTCCTGATAACAGATCATATCTCTGATCTTGCTTCAGTAATTTTCTAACAATTTCGGAATGTTTTTCAGCATATCGCAAATAAATCTGTTCATTGCTTCTTTTATACAAACACAAATACGCATAAACGATGGATCCCTCTCCCTCATAAAGTCCAGTCTTACTGGAATCCAAATTTTTTAAGGAACGTATCCCATTTTCAGTATATATGAACATTTCACTTTTTAATGTATCATACACTTTCGTTGCCTGTGGTCTCTTCGCTGTTTTTAGCTCATAGAATAAAAGTAACATGCCTGCAAGACCACTATACAAATAATGATTCATTGGCAAAAGTCTCCAACTCGCACCATTTTGATCCGATAATTGAGTCGTTAACCAATTTACCTGTGTTTTCTCGCGATTCCATATTGCATGTCGTAATATCCTACTTTCTAATTGTTCTATTGTAACCTTCTCAAGTTGATTTCTTCTTTCCTTCCACTTTTTATCATCCATAGAATAGACATGATTTTCATAATTACATCGATTTCCGGAGAAAAGTTCAATTGACATTCGAATATATTCTTTTTGTACGTTCATATCTGAAACACTCATTTTTTTGATTTTCTCGATGAATACTTCCCATGCTGTCTTGGAAAAATGCTTATTATCAATTTCTTTTCCATCATGTATCAAATATTTCCCACACACTGAACAGGAAAAATAAGGAATATTTCCATTTAATAAATCTTGAATCTCGCTGTCCACAACCTCCTGTTCCGTTTCATTTCGCCCCTTCCATAATGAATAGAATAACGTTTCTCTTTCCGCCCCGTCTCTCATCACACTTGGATGATAAGAGGCAGACAGCAGCATACTATATTGCTGCGTATTCATTGTCACATATCGACTATTTAAGTTCTGCAGAAAAAGTGACCTTTGTAATAATTCTTTCTTATTTTCCAAAATTTTTACATACGCTTTTTTAAATCCATCCAATAGATCCTGTACATGTTGAACCGGATTACAATCCTTTTCTTTTACTTTTACTAAATTTTGAACCGCCTTCGTCTCAGGATATCGATATTCGATTCTCATATTTGCTGTTCTTCTATTAACAATTACCGGAACTTTAAAGCCATATTTCTGCCCACCTTTTCCTGAAATCCCACTACTATCGATGTTCAAATTTTGCCAAGCATAAGGAAGAAGCCCCGAACATAATACCGAATCTGCCAAATGCTGATTGATAGCATCTTTTATTCCATCTGTGTTATGTTCCCTTTTTCCATAAGTCAGAGCTTCCAAATCGACCAACACCGGATATTCCCCTGATGCAATCACATTTTCAAAATGCAGATCTCTTGTTCCCAAACAATATACTAAAACAAGTTGTATCCCGAAACGCTGATAATATCTTTTTACTTGTTCTTCCGTATCGCAGCTATCGTGTTTGACTATACTGCACCAGCTATGATTATCGTAAGATAGGATAGGATATTTATAACAATCTAATCCCACCTTATCAGATATCCATTCTAACAAATTCAAAAATCCCAGTTCATTTTCCATACTTCTTGGCTTATATAATAAATCCAAAGAATCATCCAACGTAATCACTACCACACTTTTTCCTTGATTATGCACATCAGACAATCCCGATTTTATATTCGTAATCCTTTTCACAGAATTCCCTTTGCATAATTCATTCTGAATCTCACTCTTGTTATCTACAAAATTTTCTACTATTTCAGAATAATATCCAACAGCTTGATAAATTTTTTCTTCAATACATCTCCATAAAATTGGGTATTTTTCAAACAGTTCTTTTTTGAAACCACTGGTTCCAACTATCTCTGAATGAAAGAACTCATATTCCTCTCTTTCATCTTGTCCATGAAGTTTTTTATGCTGTTTATACAGATGCATTTCTGCAATTAATGTTCTAATACACACTTCTTGCAATATATTTATCAAATACGTCTGAAAGCACTCGTATACGTACTCTGAAATCGCATCAGAATTTTTTCCTATTTTTTTAACAAATAACTCTTTTCCATATTGTAAAAAAGGACCATAAAATCGTGAGAACTCAATACTTTTATCTAATTTCTTTTCTATTTGTAAGTTCTGTTCCAGGCAAATAATATTATTATAGAATTCTATAAAGTGTTTCTTCGATTTCACATTATTTCTAACTGCATACTCTTTTCCATTCACATATCCATAAAATTGTATGTTCTCTCTATACATCTGATTGAACATTGTTTCTCCCAACAGATTTCTCCAATATTCCTTTCTTGCCTCTGCCGATTCTTCTCCACATTTAATTGGTTCATATATCCGTTCTGACAAATAATACAATTTTTTTAAATTCAAACTTCTCTTCCTCCACCAATCTATAAACGTACATATAAAATGAGCAGAATGCTTTTTCACCACACTCTGCTCATAAAAATTTTTTCTATATCTTAACAACAATAAATTGTTAAAAATACACCGCATCCTACGGTGTGTGAAGATACTATTTCATTCTCTCGATCTCCTGGTATAATTTTTTCGATCTCCTGCATTTCTTCCAATAAATTTCCCGCATACATTTCTAACACTCTACTATCTGTCATTTCCCATTTCTCCTTTGAAATTCGATACTTACAATTACACATTAAAAAATGTTATTTTAGTAGTAAATATTTTTTCTTTTTCCTCATATGTAATAATCCCCTGATATTTATCTACTATTCTCCGCATACTTTTTATCCCATATCCATGGACGCTCCTTTCTTCTTTTATCGTTTCAAAAACACCTTGTTTTCTTATGCAAGGTATTTCAAACGTGTTAAGCAACTCTATTGAAAGTAACTGATTGATTTGTTGGATTTGAATCTTAATCCATTTTTCTTCCGTTTTTACCAAACAACAGGCTTCTATTGCATTGTCTAATAAATTTCCAAATAGGGCACACGTCTCCTGCTCTGTTGTTGGAATTCCGGTCAATAACATGGTATCTATTTCATATCGAATACCTGATTTTTGTGCCACCACTCTTTTTTGTTCCAAGATAAAGTCTAAGATTTTAATTCCTGTATAGACCTTAGGTACTGTTCTTTGGAATTCGTCACTTATTTGCTTTACATACTTCTGCAGATTCTCATATTCCTCATTTTTAAGATATTCCTGAACAATCAGAAAATGATGTTTTGTATCATGAATTAATTCTTGATTTTGTTCCATAACCTCTATCATTTCACAATATTTTTGATGCTGTAATTGTTCCTCCATCACAAGAGTATTGTTTTCCTCTTGAAGAATTCTATTTTTCACCCATAAGATCATCACAAAAATAAGTATCGCAATTACCACTGACATAGAAACTAGCGATTTGCTTCCTTGCAATTCTCGTCTTCCCATCGCCATATCTGAAATAATCACTTGATAGACTCTCACCAAAATAGAAAAAGATATCCCCATCAGTAAAAAAATATATTTAAATCTGTCAATACTTTTTTCTACTCCATATTTTTTAATACCATTTAAAATACACGCAACACAACTTCTACTGCAAAAATAGATTACTATTTTCTCCATCTGATATCCTGAAAAATAAATATTTTCAGCAAACAAATCTTCTATCATGCACATTCCTAAAAAAGCAAAGAAAAAATCTAACAATGCAACACTAGAGAAATAAATGATTGTTATACTTGCAAAAAAAATAAAATCTTTCTTTTCTATTATCCAAAGAATCAGTATGAAACAAATAATGCCAAAAAGAAACATAACATGTGAAAAAAATATTAGATTCCGATTGGTTGTAAATAATATTCCTATACTCCAAATGCTCATTTGTATCACCACTCGTTGCCACTTTAATAGCTGGGTCTTTTCAATACATGTAGCATATAAAAACTGATAGTACATCCATACTTCCCACAAGGACAAAAACAAAACTAACACTTTTCCTGTAAATGCTTGTAGCATCTATCTACCTCCCCAATATTTCGCAATATCTAATTTCACCTCTTTTAACCGATAACGACTAATGGAAAGTTGGCTCTGGTCACTTAAGAATAATTTATTTCCTTCCAATTTCAAAATATGTTTAGCATTCACTAGGTACGCACGTTCTATCTTTAGAAACCCATTTTCTTCTAAAAGCTCCCCAACCTGATTTAAAGAAATACGCTCCTTATATTCTCCTTCTGTTGTCACATAATACACATATTTTGTTTCTTTCCCTTTATACACATATATAATGTCTCTAAAATATATTTTCTTTTGTATCCCATTTGTTCCTACAATGCGGAATTGTGCATACTCATGTTGTATTTGATTTAATAATTTACGTGTAATCTGTGGCAAGCGTATCTCCATATCTTCTTTTAATATATATTGATACGCACTAATCTTATAGCTTTCCACCGCATATTCCATATACGCAGTAATATAAATGATATAAAGATTCGGCACATCTTTTTGTAATCTTTTTCCCAACTCTAATCCATTCATTTCCAGCATCTGAATATCTGAAAACAGAATATCAAAACGTGTCTTTTTCTGGACCTCCTCTAAAAAATCTTCCGCACAATCATAGCTTCTGATTTCTACTGACTCCTGCTCTTTTAAAATCTCCTTTATACATTGATGAATCTTCAATCGCATGATTTCTTCATCATCGACAATTCCTATTCTTATCATGTCTATTCCCCTCAAAATGTGTAGTATTCTTTCTTATTCACGTCATAAAGAATTGCATCTTCTTGAATATATAATTTAAATGTTTTTTCCCATAAGTTCTCATTGTCACTTTTGCTAATGATTTTTCCAGAATGATAAATGTATGTCCCGGTATTCTTATTTTTTATATTCCCTAAAATGTCATTCACTGCCTCTGACACTTTCATGGAATGTAACTTTGGATTCCACTTTCCTAAAATCTTCCGTATTGCACTTTTATTTAATGCAACTTTTTTTCCAAAATATTGAATGGGAAACACTTCTTCACGGGTTAAACATAAAAAATCAAGAACTGTTTGAAAAATTTCTTCTCCGTCTGCATAGGAAAATCCCAATTCCAAATATGCATACATATGCCAAACAGCTTTTTCTAAATAAGAAAACTCTCGACTTTCTCTATATTTCTCCGTTAGATAAACAATACAATTCAATAGAACTTGTTTACTAGATATGCCTGTACTCTCTGTTCCTGAAAGAACCAATTTAATGGTCTGAACCTCAACACCGTTATATAACATTTTACTACAACCTCCTTTATTTCCATAGTATCTCGATATTTCGTATTTGTAAATATATTGCAAATACGTAAATTCATTTCTGTCAATACTATTGCTAAAATGAAAGAAGGAAGCAAAGGAGGTTTCAACATGCAAATTGGTGAACGTATTAGATGTTTACGCATTTCCAAAGGATTAACACAGTATGATCTTGCCCAAGCTATTCATATTTCATCTAGTTTTATGAACCGAATTGAAAAAGGTTCCTCTACCGTTTCGATTGAATATGTTTGTAGTATTGCCAATGCCTTAGAGGTAACACCACAAGACATTCTTTGCGATATTTTCGTCACACCAGAAACAGCTTCTATTTCTGAACAAATAAAGCTTCTTTCTGAAAAACTTCCGCCTGACAAACAACTACTCCTATTAAATACCTTAGAATTCATAATGATTCAATCGAATTTATTATAACAATATCTTTTTATTTTTTAAGCTATTGACCTTTAATAGTATATTTTTAGACCTTAAACAGGATATTGTATTTAATATTTACATTCTCTCTATGTCTATTAAATACAATATTCCTATTTCACTTTCAACTACAAATCCCCTACACCATTGCTCAACAAATATGCCCTCTGATAATTCTTCATTTCATCCACAGGCCGGAACATCAATCTTTTGATCTGTTCTTCTGTCAGCCCCTTTTCCAAGCACTCGACAATCATTTCTTTCTGCTCTATACTCAACTGCTCTGCATACCGCTCCATACATTCCAAAATGCTGCCTGACAGATCATATTGCTGTGCATCTGAAAGTCTTTGTTTTTCCTCCAAATTCTGAAAAAATATAACATCCTCCGGAACGGACGACTGCGCCATTTTTCCTGTTCGCCTGACAAATTCTGCTCTCTCTTTTCTTGCCTGCAGAAACTGTGCTTCAATCTCCTGTTCCGTTGGCTTTGGATACTTTCGGAAATTCAAATACAAAAAGGCTTCCCGATCAATCTCCCGGTAGTAGATCCCCTCTTCTTTTTTGGCCATCTCCTGATAGGCATCCCGTTCTTCCCGATTCAAAAACTGGATCTGCTTTTTCGGTTCCAATGTAAAGTATGCCCGTTGTTCCTCATCAAAAACCACGTTCACCGGATGATGATATCCCGTCTTCCCTGCCAATTGTTCCATTTGCTTCCACTCCGGAGTCTGAAATGGGATTGCCTTTTCATCGAAAATTGGATACTGACCTTCAATGAAGATCAGACAATGTTTTCGACTCATTCGTTTAACTGCCGCAGGAGTCATCAGACTTCTTCCCAGTTTCTGATTTTGAATATTGGAGTTTCCGTGTGCCCCAAATGTCCGCCCATCATTCCGAACGTCAATGGTCATCTCCCCCAACAGCTCCGAAATATATTTATGGGTACTTTTAGCTCCTGGCCCAGATCCCATATAGATGGTAATGGCACAGTTCTCCACAAAGATTTCCCACTTATCCTGTTGAAACAAGGCTTTGATCTGTGCAATGGATTGTAAAATAGGGACAATAGACATATTTCTTCCCCGGATTGTCCCCATCAAAGATTCTGTTTTACTTGGTTTTGGTCCTGCATAAAATTCATCGGCCCACAGTCTGACATGAATGGGCAATGCCCCTCCACATTCATGATCTGCCGTATGGATCAGCACATCAAACATGGTGGTATAAAACATGGAAATCAAAAAATTAAAAGACGGATCATTGTCTGGCATGACCAGAAACAACGCCGTCTTTTTTCCCGGAATATTTTCTGCCCCGGTTCCCAGACTTCGAATCTCCATATCATCAGCTTCTAAAATTCTTTTGATTGCAGGTGTTTCGCACAATCGCAACATAGCGTTTACCATTAAGATTACGCAACTGACTGTTTCTTGGGCTTCCATATTTCCCTTTAGTTTCCGGTAATCCCGTACCGGTGGATATTCCGGGCCATATCTTCTTGCAAGATCGTCCATTTTTTCCTGTAACCGGGTACTGTTTTCTTCCGATCCTGGCTGCATCTCTAAATTTGCCAATGCTAAAACCCGTGGCAATGTAGCGGCCTGGTACTGTTCCGGATGCTCTTTTTTCTCCCGTTCCTGCCGCAGCCACTCATAGGAAAATAAAGACATGAGATACAGACTGACGGCCTGATCCCAAAACGGCTCCCCTTTCATTGCATCCGGTGGCTTTACGGACTCCTGCAGGTTAGTAATCAACTTTACCAGTCCCACTTCATCCCGAATATACACAAAAGGATTCCATCGGTCAGACTCTTCCGGATTGATGAGGTTTAGCACCTTTACTGCGATATGCTTCTCTTTTAAATAATTTCCTGTTTTTCGCAGCAATTCCCCCTTGATATCCAACACAACATTGGTCATAGAAGCTAACAGGATATTGGGAATAACTAATGATGTGGATTTATAACTTCCCGACCCTCCCAGGATCAAAAGATTCATATTTGACAGTTTTCCATTATCTACAGCCACATTTTTGCTTAACAGTGTATTCTTCGTTTGATCTTTATTCATTAAATTTCGCTGAATCTGTTTTAAATCTGCCCACTGCTCGGAGCCATACTCCACTCCCATCTGTCGGTTCCGGTAATAATCCATCAGATAGGTAACAATCCCAATCCACACAATCAGCGCAATTCCAAGAAACGTAAATGTCAGATCATTCCACCAATTCTGCAATGGATGCAACAAGATGTAGACAAACTGATTCTGCCAATTTTCCAATGTTACCCCTTCCAGTTTTGCCAGACCACTCAGATAATACGCAGTAACCATCAGCAATACAAATAAACTGAGTAAAAGTCCCCATGGTAATTTTCGTCTCTCTACCATATCTTAGATTCCTTTCTTTGGAATGGTCGGAACCTTGGATGGAGCCTGTTTTATTATATTTTGAAGCATTTCTTTTTCTGCAGTATTTTTCTGCAGGGATTCTTTCTTACCAAATTTTCTGGACACAGGTTCATACCGTTCTGCATACAACCGTTCTCCTGTACTTCTTTTTTCAGATGGAACCATACTTCCATCTGCATTTAAGATTAGCTGCTTCTCTTTTCGTTCCACAAATCCGATGTATGTTTTTCCATCATCTGTTCGAAATACCTGCTCTGTAGGTAACACCAACGTCTGCTCTCCATCTCCCCAGGTTCCTGGAATTCTGCTTGCAAACATTCCACGCCTTTCCATATCCCAGCTACTTGCCAATTGAGACTCCTGGACCAGTGTCTCATGATTGATTGTGATTTCAATAAACTCTGGATTATTATGAAACTCCTGATACTGCTCATTATTCATCGATCTGATCGATTGTTCCTGTTGCAATACCTTTTGTTCTAATTCTCCCGGTTCTTGCCCTTCATATTTGCTGACAGCTTCCTGTATTTCTTTCGAAGACGTATCCACATAGGATTCTTCATCCATAGCACCTGTTTCCCGGTACTTTCCCATATCAATAGTGTGAAAGTCTGGAATTTCTTTTCCATCTGTCAGACACTGTTCCTGATACATTCGATACCAATGCTCCACTTTTGCAAGATCCGCATTGGCCACCACAACCTGTATGTCTCCATCCCCTACATTTAAGTCTGGCAGCATAGAATAATTTACCTGCAGAACATCAAAATCATCCTTTAGCAAGTCTACATTCTGCTCAATCGGAATACTGACAATACTGGTTCTTCCACTGGTCAGGTTGTTCAGATCCCGTAACTCATGCTCTCCCCCTTTCATCGCTGCCATTAAAAACCGGTCATACCAGGCTTGAAATTTCAACTTATCTTCTCCATAAATTGCCACCTGTACAAGTCCATCTGCCTGATTCAAATCCGGCAGTTCTACATACCGAACCCCTCGCTCTTCCATTTGGATGACAAATCCGGCTTTTTCTAACTCCTTCCAACTTCCTATAGGAATGTTTACAATCTGATAATTTCCTTCGGTCAATTTGGCAAATTCCTGAAAATTCTGAAATTCCCTTCGGTTTAATAGTCCTTCTTTATACATTCTCGCAAAGTGCTGGATCAGCAGGATTGTTCCTGCCGCTGTTAGTTTAAATACCGGATCCATCATAATTCCCAGTCTGCCTACTCCTTGTAGTGCCATCAAAACTTCCTGTCTTCCTCTTTCGTTCTCCATATCTACTCCTTTTGTCGTTCCTGATAAGTTTCCAATACGGCTTGAAAAATCGCATCCCGCAGCCGTTTAGAAGGACTGTATATCACATCCTGGTATCCCTTTTTCTCACTGTAATATTGCGGCATATGGCAAAACACCCCATATTTCCCTCGTTTTAACAGAATTCCTTTCACCGTAACCCCAAGGACACGGATCGTTGCTTCTCCCACAAGAGGAGTCTTCTTCCCTTGTGGAAACACCTGCAGATGCAAGACTTCGATTTTGGGAAGATACAAATCTTTTGTGATTTCCATCCGGATCGCCTCCCGGACTGCCTCTGTGATCTGATTTCGTAGTGAATCCTCCACGATTACCAAGTCCTCCCATCGTTCTCCCTGCTTTCTTCTGGGAAAACTGACAAACGCCTCCTTGATTCCTGCTCCTTTTTCGCATGTCAAAATCCGTATCTGAAATGTCAGTAGCTGATCCAAGGTAATGGTTCCATACCCCCAGACTGTTCCCTGATTCTGATCTGGAAGGTAGAGCTGTACCTGTATCTTCATCACGCTATCCCTCCTTGTCTCTTTTCTTTTTATTCCAAGACTTTCTCCAACTGCACCGGAACATTTGTGAATGCTCGGAAAGCAGCTGCTTGATTCGCTCCATTTGTTCCACAGAAAGACAGGATTTTGCCAGATATAACACTTCTTCCATTTCCTCGCCTTGTTCCAGACAATCCAGTAAATAACTCTTTTGCTCCTGGCTAAACTTCTCCTCTTCTAACACCTGTTTTACAAATTGATCCATTTGTGCCCGTTTCCTACACATTTGTGTTTTCCTCTGTTTTTTCTTCCACATCCTGTTCCAAAGACTCCACGATTTCTCCTCTTCCAGCCTATTTGCTTCCATCTGCTGGAATTGTTCCTTGTATTTTCGCTGTTCTTCTAACAGCTGCTCTTCCCGCTCCTTTAGGATTTGCTTTTCCTGCTCCAGATACTGCAGAACCTGTAACACTTCCTCCTGCAGTCTGGACAAAACAGTTGCCTGTTTCTCTTTCCCTTCTTCCATCTGTTTTTGTAGCGCATTCAACTGAGTTTGAATTTCCTTCAGATTCTGAAACTTCTGTTTGAGAAACTGTGCCCGAATATCCTGAATCTTTTTTAGTCCTTGTGGTTTCATTGCTTGTAATTCTGCCCCGGATATCTGATCCAGAGCACATACATACAGCCATTCTCGGATGCGCCATGGCATATCCTCATTTAGGATTTCCAAGGCATCCTTTGGAAGCTGCATCCATTGTGCCAGAAGCATCTGGTATTCTTTGACCTGTTCTTCTGTTATTTCCCGTTTCTTTTCCACTGCTTGCCTCCTTTTCTTTGCGGTTTCTTCGGATCCCATCGAATTTCTTTTGAACCTGAATGTAGCGATTGCTTAGGAAATGCTCGGATTTGTTTGTGTTCTTCATCCATCTGTTTGATCTGACGGATCAATCGCTTTTCCTGACGAATCTCCTGTAGCTGTTCCTTTCCCGTTTGAATCTGGTCCACTCCATTTGGCAATTGTGCCTGCAAACTTTCCAGTTCATCTAACACTTGCTCAAATCGATCTTCCCATGCTGGAATCTGCGCCAACTTGTTTTCCAGCTCCTGATATTTCTGGTAAGTCCCATGATTCTGAAACTCCCATTCCAGACTACGCTGCTGTTTCAAACGCTTTTCTTCTTGTAAGACCTCCTTTTCCCGTTGCTCCAATGCCGCCCTGCTTCGGATATCCATTCTTACTAAATACCTGCAATCATCCCGCAATTTACGGATTTCCAACAAGTGCTTTCTCATGGATCCTGCATTGGCTGCATAAGGATTTCCTTTGGCATACCGATTCTGAATCTCATAAATATCCCGGATATGGCTTGCCTGGTAGCCTCCCATCCGATACGCTCTGTTCCATCTTCCATTGCTACGGCAAACTTTCATTTTGGGTGACTTTGGATAAGGATACCGTTTCCATTCTTTCCCTATTCGCTCCCGAATGGCAGCAACTGTATAGGCTTCCCCTAATGTTTTCTTTTTCGTTCTGCAGTACTTCTTCTGTCCAGGCAGCTTCAAAGACAAAATTTCTCCTTCTTCCCTGGATGTTCCTTCCCGGATCTGGTAATGCATGGATCCCATCTGCTCTAAAAATTCCTCATAAGTTTCTGACTTGGAAATGGCATAATCGATGTCTGCACGGATCATTTTTTTCCAGCTGCTTTTCCCACCGTCTTTCCATTCTCCATAAGAAACCCCTTTTTGATTTCCTTTGTCATATTTCAGTTTCGGCAACCCATATTTCACACAAAGCTTGTCTGTAATTGGCTGCATAAATTTTTCCCAGTCCCCACGTTCATAACGATATTTATACCCAGTAACTCGATTCACGGAATTGAACACAATGTGACCATGGCAATGCTTCCGATCCGTGTGGATTCCAAACACATAATCATAGTTCTCTCCCAGATATTCCTGACAAAATTCCTGCAGGATCTGATAGGCTTTTTCCTCCGTACATTCTCCCGGTTTCCAACTGATAATGATATGGTATCCTTTCCTTCCATCCAGCTTTCCCCATGTCTGTTTGGTATCCATCATGGTTCGGTACACCTCTTGTGTCGTGTTCCCGGCATTTCCACCAACCCACAACTGCTCTTTCGTTTTCTCTGACTTTAAAATATACTCGATGGCATTGTGGAGATTCGATTGGGATTTAATGTTTAATATTTTTGTGATTGCCATAAATTTGTTTGAATTCCTCTTTCATTTCTTCCAGCTGTCGTTCCAAAACGTTCATATTTTTTTGCAGTCGGCTAACTGCCGCCATGGGCTCATATCCAATGTGTAACTGTTTGGTTGCCTGGTTGATGTTCGTCCCGATTTTCCGAAACTGATAAGTCAATTCTTTCAAGGATTTTTGGATCTGTATTTCTTCTTGGTATCCAGACCTTTCCAACACTCGTTTTCGGATATAAGCAGACAGATTTTTCGTCCCGTTTCTCTTCTGGGTTTCCACATCTTTTTCTGCCTGTTCACAAAGATACGCATGCTCTTCTGGAGAAAATCGGACACCTACCAATACATTGCGCTTCACTTAAATTCCTCCCAGATCATATCCTTTGAATTCTTCCTCTTGTTGCTTCCTCTTCCCAGCCTGTTCCTGCATAAACTGACGAAATGTTTCCAGATCTGCCCCGTCCACTTGTCCATAGGCTTCTTCTACAATCTTTCGGATTTCTTCATTCTTTTTTACCTCTGCTTTTGCGGTTTCCAATTCGATTTTGGTTCGTAATTCCTTCTCCTTTTTCTGCAGTTCTTTTCTGCGCTCTTCAACTTTTTCCAGATCTTTCTGTACTTTTTCTAATTGTTCCTGTAGCTTCATTACGTTTACTCCTTTGCTATCATCCTATTTTCCAAATTTTTTTCCTCAAATAATGTCAGAGGGCGGCGGGGTATATGGCAGTCTGTTCTCTTCTGTTTTTCTCCTCTGTTCCAATGCAGAATCCAAACATTTCTGCAGCTTTTCCAACTTATAATTCTGCCGGTTCAGTTCCCCTTTGATCTCCTCCAAAACTTCCAACAGTTGTTCCTCCATTGGTCGTTTCTTTTCTCCCAAAAGCAGGGATTCCACATACGCCTGACCGGATCGATATAGTTCCCGATTCCGGTGTTCAATCACAGCGATTGCCTCTTCCGATAGCCGAAAACTTTTCATCTGTTTCGCCATGCCGTCTCCTTTCTTTCCTTCCCACGCAAAAAGCATACATTTGTACAGCATATTTGTATGCTTTTGTATTGCAAACTTCCAGAAATCTACGGATTTTCTACGCAATTTTCCCAGAGGAAAATTGGCAAGATACGCATAATGTTTAACAAACATCCTGCCATCTTGTTAGGGGAACGCCCCTAAGACCCCTGGATACTATAAAATATTCAATCTGTAACCTTTCTCTTTTTGCCTTGCAGTTTGATTTCCTTTCATGGATGAATCTGCAACAACTTTTTCTCTTTGAAATAGTCCATCGTCAGCTTGGTTTGTACATCCTCCGGCTGGATTCCATTGCCTCCATCTGCAAAAAGAAGCTGGCAATCCATGCTGTATTTTTCTTCTGAAAATCGTACCAGCATCGGCTCCATGAACTGTGCTCCTGTGGCACTGGAAAATCCATGTTCCTGTGTCCATGTTCTCAACGCATCTGCCACTTCTCTTTTCGAAATTCCCATCATGGAAAGTGCTTCCTCATTTAACCCTGAAAGCTCCATAGAAAGTGGTTCCTCCGCTTGTTCTTCTGCTTCCTTTTCTGGCTCTGTTTCCTCTGGTTTCTGCTTTGGATCTTCCAGTGTTTCTTCTGATTTTTTCTGTAATTCCTGCTTCACTTTTTCTGGTTTCTGTTCCGGTAATTTCTCCTGTTTCAGAACAACCAGAAAGATTCCGATGCCTGTCAAAATCCCACACAAAAGTATCATGGCTGCCATCATAATTCCGATTCTTTTTCTCACTGCATTTTATCCCCTTTCTTACTTTTCATAACTCGGTAAGTTCTCATTCTTTTCATCCTTTCTTTTTGTTCTAATTTGCCGGAACTCCACCTGGGAACACCCAGCCGATCCACCCCGTATGTCCCTGACAGGTTGCGGTCTGCCAACTGCACCATTCTTCCAGACTTTCCACGGAAAAATAGCCCCGGTTATTGGCCACCATTCCATTCCCAAGATAGATCCCAACATGTCCATATATGCTGCCCATACTTCCGTAGCCACTGCCACACACAATGGCTCCCGGCGGAATGTTTTCCATGCTGGTATTTCCTGTATTTTTATAGTTGTTCCACATATCGATGGCATTCCCATACGGGATTGTTGGTGCTCCTGCAGCCTGATAAATTCCAGTCACCCACTGAGCGCACATATCCGGGGTACAAGGGTAAATTCCCTGATTATTAGCGGCATGATCCACGATGCTCTGCATCAGTGGCGTCACCGTTCCATCGTAGTTTCCTCCTCCGCTTTTTTGGTACTCTTCATAAGTCATGTTATCGAACCGGTAGAGGTTATAATTGTCCATGTGCTGCACACATTTTTCCACATAAGAACTATCCGTTGCCCAGCCCGCCGCACGGATTCCATTCATAAATCCTCTGGCATCTTCTTTTGAATATTTTTTATCGTTTTTATTCCGATACGCAGACACCTTACTTGCATAAGGTTCCCGGCTCAACATCCATCCTCTCTGCCGGATACAGGCTCCATAATCCGGATACACGGAAAACGCAGCCGTGATGGTGGTATTTCCATTTCCGGTTTCCTCCCCTGTGGATAGATCTACACCACCAATGGCATACTGGTCTCCGGAAAAATACTTGATTCCAAACAGATTTTTATACTCGTATGCCAGCTGGGAGAGTCCCTGTCCATTGTCTCCACCTGGCCCATATAACCCAAATCCGGATTCCGCAATCACCTGTGCTACCCCAGTAGAGACCGGAATCCCGCTCTCTTCCTGCACGGCAAAAAATGCTTCCATCATATCCTCGGTAATAAAGGGCGGCAGTCCATGTCCGGTGGCCGGCTGTTGGTCTAAAAACCCACCGATCAGGGACATGATCACACTGACAATCAGGGAGATTGCCAATACCGCCACCAAAAGAAAAGCCAGCATGGTCACAAGTACGGTCAAAAGTGCCGCTGCAAGCTGCATCACCATTGCCGCACCGGCCAGTACCACACTTCCAATCGTTGCCCCCACATATTTTACAAAGGATGGCAGATCTCCAACCTGTGCATTCTGTTGTTTGCTATCTTCCAGTTTTGCCCGTTCTTCTCCAATCGCTTGCTGGGCTGCCTGGTTCACTCCTTGGATGTATTCTTTAAAGGTATGTGCGGTTTTCTTCGCTGTTCTGGTGGCAAGGGTAGCCGGAGTAACCGGGGCTGTGCTTCCTGCAGCTGAAGCAGCGGTCTTTTGTGCTCCAGCAGTTCCCAAACTGCCTCCGCTGGAATAGGAGCCCACCACATCCACACCACTCCCTGCCCCCATGCCTCCTGTCCTGCCTGTTTTCGCATTTCCGGATTCCCTCTGCATTCTCTCTGGAACAGAACGGACATTCCCCTTGGATTTCTCCGGCATCCGTGGCAAGCGTCCTGGTTTCCAAATCCTCGCCTGTCCTGCCATTCCCGTTCTTTGCTTTCCCAAACGAATCCTGCCAGACTGCAAAAAAACCAGATCTTCCCGCAAATCATCCGGACGCCTTTCAGCTCCTGCGAAAGCTTTCCGTTCTCCTGCCTGCCACTCTTTGAATACCTGTTGGGATTCTTTCTGCAACAATCGCTGTTGTTTGGATTTCGGCATCCGGTTCCAGGCTTTTGCTTCCTTTGGGGTCAGATACACAGTGGGATCACTGGATTCTGCCAAATACTTCCGAATCTCCTCATCGATCTGTTGTTCCACTTCTGATTCCATCCATGCATCCCAGTTTTTCTTCTTCCGGACGGAGTCCTGCAATTCTGCCTCTGCAAACATCTCTGCCAGAACTTCTTCCTGGGACGTTCTTTGTTTTCGTTTTGTTTCATTCAATCTCATTGATTTCACCTATTTCGCAATCTGATACCAGCCCTCTTTCTCTTCCAGAGCACCTGTCTGAAGCATGGCATCCAACAGCCTCTGTGCTTCCTCCGGGGCGATCTCCAACAAAGCAGTCACATCCCCAAACCGGATCGGTGCAAACGCCGCCAGCTGCAGAACGGTCTCCCACTCCTGTTCCCCCAGTCCCTGTTGCAGCACATCGGGCTTTTCTTCCTGCCAGTTCTGGGGCATCTCTGGTTCCGGTTTATATGCCACCTGTGGAGGCACCCGTTCCTGCCAGCGTTCTCTTCCCTCCGATTCCGGAATCTCGTCTCGTTTAACAGGCACCGTATCCGGAACACGCTTTTGCTCTGCCTCCCGCTGTGCTTTTTCATGGAAGTTGGTGGAATACTTTTCATATAAAATGTTGCTTTTCTCAATCCGGGCATTAAAGAGCACCACTTTTTTATTCCAGACGATCACACCCTCTCCCGGTTTTCCCGTTCCCAGCGCACGGAATTCCCGTTCGGATAGTGGCTGGATCTCTGCCAGGCTCTGGGCATCCACACCGCCCTGATCTAAAAAGCATTTATAGGAACAGTTCTGGAATAGCTCTACCATCTTTTTGTTGGCCAGAGCTGCCACCACGTTCTGCATAGCAAGGGTTACGATTCCTCCGAACTTTCGGAAGGTAATAACTGCATTGTTGAGCATATCTGCAGATCCCGGTTTTTCCGAAACCACCTGTGCCTCATCCACCACTAAGTGTGTGGCTTTCTGCAACTTTTTATTGTAATCCATCCGGGTAGACAGATAATGCAGCACCGTATCCATGACAGCCTCCCAGTTGTTTTCCGGCACGTTGCACATCCCAAATCCCACCAGACGGTTCTGGAATTCGATATTGGTCGGATGTGCCAGCATGTCACAGGAGCCCGTAGTATACTCTTCCAGGGAGTTGTAGATGGGACGGATGATGGCTTCATCGTGAGCGTGCTGTACCTGTTCCAGTTCCTTTCCAATCTCTTCCCGCAGCCAGAGTAAGGTGGGCTGTTTCTTTAACCGCTTTTGAGCAAAAACCTGGGCAAACATCTGCTCCGTACAACGGCTCACCACGGAATCGTGCTCCTGGGTGACCAGGATATTTTTCATGATCGCCTGCACCAGTCCTTTTGCATACTCACACTGTTTGGCCACAAATTCCGCTTTCAGCTCTTTACTGCCGGAAAAGACTTCCTGGGTCACTTCAAATCCATTGAGATAAATCCCGCTTTTAGGGGTCAGGTCAAAATACACTCCCTGATACTCCCTGCAGATATCTTCAAATTCATTCTGGGGATCCAGCACAATGATGTCATCTTCGCTTCCAAGCAAGGTCTGGGAAATCTCGGTCAGCTTGATCAGCATGGATTTTCCAGAACCGGAATATCCCACAATGATCCCGTGAGGGTTTGGAAGGAGTTTCCGGTTGGCAATGAGATACCGTCCCGTTGTTTTATTGATCCCCAGCATCTTTCCGCCCGGCTCCAGGATATCCTGGGCATGATAGGGATTAAATGCCACCAAAGAAGAGGTGAGAAAGAACCGCATATAATCCACCTGTCTCCCACCGATTGGAAGTGCCGTATTTAAGGCTTTCAGTTGTCGAAAATCACAAGGCTCCAAAAAGGCGCCCACTTTATCAGAACGTCCGATGGCGCAGACCTCTTCCATCCGCTCTTGCAACAGCTCCACACCTTCCTTCACCGGAGCCGTCAACACCACCAGAAGGTTTAAAAAGACCCCTTTCTCATCGTTGGCATCTACCATTTCAATGTATTCCTCAATCTCATCCCGCCGTTTCTTTTTGGTATAAGAAGGGGAGGTCACGATCTGCCCTGCCTGCCGCTTCTGCTCGATCTCGTCATTGATCTCCCGCTCATTGTTCATATGCATCGCTACCAGCTTATCATTGATGACCTCCTGCTGTACCGGAGCAAAGTCCAAAGTTACAAACGACGGATAGGAAAGGCTGCTTAAAGTATGCAGAAAGGTATCTGTATCTAAGGATTTCCGATACTGAGTCGCCGTCAGCACTGTCATCATGGTATCTCCCAGAATCAGGTAATCATTAAACTGCTGGATGCTCCGTGGCAGCACATCACTTTTCCAATCCTGCTGGGTTTCCCGAAGCACAACCTGTGGAAATTCTTCCCCGGGACGCAGCATCCCATGGAGCACCCGGAACCGATCCAGGGTTCCCAACACAGCAATGTCACTGCCCCATCCTGCAAAGGCATCCTCGATCATGGGCTCCAACGCCCGGAAATAGATGTTCGCCTGCTCCAAACTGTCTGCCCGACAAGTAATGGTCAGATAGCGCAGTGTCCGCACCGTGGAGTTGGCATCCGCCAGTTTCGATTCCTGCCACTGCCGGATCCCTTTTGCAATGTCTGGATACTCTGTTTCATTACGCTCGTTCCGGATCGATTCCAGAAATTTTTCTACGGATTGATACTCGTTGCACAACGTAATCTTATAAGACGCATCCATAGAATTGAGCCAGAACATCAGTTCTGATAAAAAATTCTTTTTTTCTGTCCGGTTCTTATTGATGTAATTGATATCCTCAAATACATAACACCGATCATACAATATATCCTTTTTCTTAGTTTCCAACTGGAACACCCCGTTTGCATAGGCTTTCTGGATGTTGAATGCCTGACGCACGTTCTTGGGTACCGGAACCAAAGGCTGGGATAGCTCCCTTTTCTTGGAAAATTCCTTATTTCCATTAAAAATTGCCATTTCTTTTTATCGCTCCTTTCTCGATGGATGCATGGTAAATACTCGGTGTTTCTGACCGGCTGCAGTTTCTGTTTCCCCACAAAGTTTCTTTGTTTTCTGCAGATACTTCCATTCTTTGCATAACATAGGGATAGACATTCCCCGGTATTTGAACAGTCCCAAAAACGGGATCGGCAGTGCTGCCAAAATTCCAATGTAAACGCCTCCCTGCGGCGGAACGTTTAAAAAATACCAAAGGACAACCATAATCCCGATCACCGTGGGCAAAAAGCAGCCCACCGTAATCAACTGTTTCAGATCCAGCCCTTTCCAAATGGATTGCTGGTAGGCAGTTTCAAAATCTTTGTTGATATCGATTTTCATATCCTTTCTTTCTACTCCTTTCCGTTCCGAATTTCGGAACAAGTTGTTTATAAGTGGAAGGTTTCTTTCATAAAGCTCCTTGCACCCCGTACCGACACTGCCATTCCGATCATATAGATCGTAGAGGTCAGTGCCTGCCCAAATCCGTCAAAGAAATCTGCAAAGCTGTCCCCCTGGATATCCATGCCTCCGATGATCCGCCCGGAGATCGACATCACCAGAGCGATCACCACGATCTCAAACACATTTCCTAAAAAACTTCTCACCCAGCTCTTCGCTGTTTCGTCAATCCCACGTCCGGACACCATGCTCGGCATAGCCAATGGGAAGGTGACTGTCAGAAGATATAACTTCACATAACGACTAAATAAGGTTAAAAAGATCAGCATTCCACAGATCAGTGCGATAAAGAAATATAGGAATCCCATAAACCACCAGAACAGAACACTTCCGGCATCCACTTCGCCGGTGAAAAAATCTGGTGCCTGGAAATCCAATACCATTCCTCCCATCAGGGATGCCATGGAAAACAGGGTCTTCATCAACTGCATTCCCATCTGCATCAACACATTTAAGGCCACCAGCCGGATCATCCCTTCGATACACAGTTCCAACGTGATATTTTCTTTTAAGTTGGAGGCTGCTTTTAGAAATACGCAGATGAAAAATACATTCATCATGGATAAACCGATTCCCATTGCCCAGGGATACAGAGTATCTGTTACAAATTTCCAAGTGGCCGGGGAAAAGTGCTGGGGGTCTTGACTAATGACCCCCGTGCTCAATCCGATGCACCAATCCCAGACGACTTTTGCCAGCTGATAAAACGGGCCATAGAACATTTCCTTTAACAGGTCTTCTACCCATCCTGGCATTTGCCATCACCTCCTAGCTTGGCAGTCCTGTCCGGATGACCGTAATGATCTGTGGTGCCAGGGTTGCTACCAGACCACTTCCGATCCTCTTAAAGGCAATGGACTGTGCGCCACCGTCCTGTGTGTTTAATGACTGCGCCCATTCAAACAGTCCCCATAACAGAAAGATGGAACCGATGGCCGATACAATGGCCGCAATCACCTGATAAATGGCATCAAATCCATTTGTGATCTGAGAGGTATCCACGTTTCCCGCCGCCAACACAGGGACGTTTCCTGCAAAAAATAAGAGGAGGCAGCCAACACCGAACTGTGCCATGTGCCATCGCCATTCCTTTTTTGTTGGATTCACCAGTTTCCTCTGGTTTATTCTTTCATTCTGGATCTTGTTTTGTTTCATCATTTTTTCCTCCTACTCTCCAATATGAAACACACGGATCATCAAAAACATTAAGATTCCTGCCACCAATGGCATGGTAATAAAAAATGCCAGTCCAATATAAGCAGCTCCAAATTTCTGATTCACAACATAAGCGGCAGCTAATCCACATAAAATTCCAATGACCACTGCGATCACAACGACCAGTTTGGATTTCCAATTACTTCTTCTCATAACATTCTCCTTTTCCTGTTCCGAAATCCGGAACATCTCTTTCATTTTGAGTACAAAAAAAGCACGAACCATCCGTGCTTAGTGACAAGTTAATGCGGTTGTCTTTTGAATTTCCCGCTTTAACACCTCCCTGATTTGTTTTTCACAAACAGCACTGGAATCTGACAGATAAGCCAGTGCCGTTTCATAGTCCCGGTACCGACTGTGTTCCAGGTAATCCAGAGCTGCTTTTGCCCGTCCATTTTCTTTGGGACACTGCTCCACCAAAAGCGTCAGCATTCCTTGAAGCGTTCCCGAGGATTCATAGGCTCTTGGGATCGCAGCAAGAAATGCTTTGGAATACGGCTTTTTCGGGAGTCTTTTTCCCTGTTGGATGTTTCCTGCCCTACGATCCCTGATTTCAAACAGAACCATGACAGCAATGGTTCCCGCCGACAACAGAAGCAGGACGATTCCGATCACAATATAAAACATCATAACTCCTTTCTTGTTCCGAATTTCGGAACACCCTATCCTCGGAAATAGTCTGCAATCTCAAAGACCTGTTTCATGGCCTGTTTGGGTGTCAATTCTTTGGTCAAAAAGCCGCTGGCATACACACGCCCCTCACCCTTGGAATATTGGAACTGTACCCCCGGCACCTTTTTCCCGATCCGCTCTAATTTCTCTTCCAGTTCCTTTCCGCCTTTGCGTTTTGCAGAAATGTCAAACTGGATCAAGTCTTCGAAAAACAAAAAGGCATAGGACAGTTTTCCCACTTCCCCATGGAGCTGTTCGCCTTCTTCCGAATGCCGGATTTCCAGCTGCTCAAACTCCGGATGGTTGTTCTGCAGATACCGCTGTAAGACCGTTGCAGTCAATTCCTCTCTGGTAATCTCCTGTTCTTTTACGGAAACCCGCAAAGGTCGCTGTCTCCATTCATTCTCTTCGGCTGTATCCATCTCTTCCGGGATTACTTCCGCTGAATCCAGTTCGGTTTCCACCTCCGGCAGCACTTCCCTCTCTTTTTCTGGCTCCTGTGATGATTCCTGTTTGGATTCCAGCAGCTTTTTCAGTAAGGAGGTTCTCTCCTCCCCCAATTGTTTCAACAGAAGCTCTTTCTGCTCCAACTGGATAGTCAGGTGTTGGTTCTCCTCCCGCAATTGCGTCAGTTCTTCGCATTGTGTCTGCTGGAACTGCGTCTTTTCTTGGAACAGAGTATCCCGTTCCTGTTTCACTGCCTCGTATTCCAATTTCGGCACATATGCGGACAAATCCGGAAGGGACGGTGGGATTCCGCATTCCTGTTGGCCGATCTGATATTCATACTCCCGTTTCAGATCTTCCGCTTCCATCCGCTCATTGCGCAGCTGTTCCAGTTCCAGACGGCTCTTCATCAGCAGTTCCTGTTGCTGTCCTTCATAGAGCTTCTTGGTCTGTTCAAAGTCCTGTTTTTCACGCTGCAGAGCTTCCTGTTCCTTCCGGTGGGCTGCTTCCTGATCTGCCAGCTTTTGTTGTGCAGATGCCATCTCCTGTTTCTGCCCTTCCAGGCTTTGGTATTGTCTTCCAAGCTCGGTCTGGATCTTCTGCAGATCCCGGCTTTTCTGTTCATACTCCTGTTTCCGTTTCTGGTACGTTACCTCCCGTACAGCAAAAATGCGCTGCATCTCTTCCAGATACTGTTTGGTTCCGGATCCTTCTGGCTCCGGAAATTCCCTTGTTTTCTCTTCTTCCATACATCCTCCTTCTTTTTTCACCACCAGGAATCCCCGGTTTTTGGCACTGGCACTTCAGGTGCAGATGCCACTGGTTCTTCCGGCTCTGTAGGTTGATTGGCTTCTTCCAAATCCGGTTCTTTTTGTTCGGATTCTTCTCTCCGTTCGATTTTGGGACGTTCCTTTTCGGGTATTTCGGGTAGAGTCGTCAGGGAACGTCCCAGACAAAGGCTGCCACAGGCAGCCAGAACCATGCTGGCTGTCAGCAATATTTTTTTTCGTTTCTTCATGGATTCGCACTCCTTTCTAAAAGGTAGTGCGTTCTTCCACTACCTTTGTATTCACTGCCAGCCGCTTGGGGGTCTGGAAATATCCCACACAGGTCACAAGCGTCACCCTGGCTGTATCCTGATCCTGGCTCTCCCTACTGGAAAAACAGGGATCATCTGCCTGCAGATACTTCCAGCCTTCCACCTGCAGTTTCCGGACACGCTCCGGCGTATACAGATAAGCTTCCGGATTTGCCGTCAAAAACGCTTCGTCCGTAAATTGTTTCAAACTCCCGAACATCTGTCCGGAAGCCATGTTGTGGGCAAACAGATACACCTGACTGTCCGAAAGCCTGGCTCCGGCAAATGTAAAAATACTCCCCAGTGGGCTATATGCCCCTTCAAAATCTTTGGTCAGGTATTCTGTATCCGTCTGTCCGGTTAAAATGGGGCTGTCTACCCCGATCTGGGGCACATACAACCATCCTACGATCTCCGGATTGATGCGCTGCAGTGCTGGAAAATCAATGGTACGCTCCATGGGATTGGCCTCCTGGCTGCCTGTTTCTTGTACCACCAGTTTCTGCAACGCTTCCCCTTTCACTTTCATCTCCTGAAATGGTTTCTGTTCCCGGTATGCCAGATAAAAGCAGCCCACACCCAGCAGCACTAACAAAAAGACCAATCCCAAAAGTCCCTTACTTCTTCTCATGTCGTTTTGCTGCAAATACCAGTCCCCCAGCAAGTACCAGAAGGAGGACTCCCCCTGCGAGATACCAGCAGGTGGCATCAAACAATCCGGTTTGGGGTGCTGTATGCTCGGCTGGTCTCGGGGTGTGCTTCGGTTCCACTTTGATGTCGTAATGTAATGTTTCGTCTGTTTCCATGGTAGGGATGCTTAAGAGGGTCGGGGATACCAGATCGTACCCCGGCTGGTCTTTGGCCGTTAAAAGATACACTCCCAACTCCTGTTTTTCAAACACGACTTGTCCGTTTCCATCCGTTTTTTTCCCCTGTTCTTGTTTGGCTGTCTCTGCCAGCGTTTTGGCAGCCTCCTCCAACTGCTCTGCCGTGGTCAGCGTATTCAAATCGATCTTTGTGTTGTCATATTCCGGAAGCAGCGTATAGGTACTGTCCTGAATCTCCCCCACTTTCGTCAGGAAAAATTCCACATCCGCTACACTGGTTCCCTCTTTTCCCGGTGTCAGCTGGACGGTCACGCTTCCGGTCTGTGTTTCCTGCCCGGTATTCGGTTCTGCTGGTTCCTGGGCTGCCTGCACACTGCAGACGCTCCCAAAGGTCAATAGCAGTGCCAAACATCCGGCACTAAATCTTGTCATCATCTTTCGCTTCATGTGTCCTCCGTCTCCTTTCTCTCCAGATATACATCAGGAATAATAGCAAGAACGCAACCGGCAACAAGGTCAACACCAATTCCCTTGTGGACGGGAGTTCCTCTCCCATGCTGTTTGCTTTTTTTGCCTCATAAGGCACTCGTTTTCCGGTCACGATCAGGCGATGTGTGTTTAACCCATAAGGGGTACAGGTAATGATCGATGCCAGATCCTGTCCTTCCTGAATCTTTAACACCGACACTTCTTCCGGCTTGACTACCTGGATCTCCGTCACCTGATAAGCCAGGGTTTCATCCAGCACGTGGAAAAAGAAGTAATCCCCTTCTTCCAATTCATCCAGCCGGGTCAGAAGTTTTGACTGGGGAAGTCCCCGATGTCCGGTTAAAATGCTGTGGGTGGATTCCCCGCCTACCGGGAGGCTGCTTCCCTGCAAATGCCCGATCCCTTTCGATAAGACCTCTTCACTGGTTCCATGATAGATCGGCAGCTCCACTCCGATCTTTGGAATGTCCATACTTCCCATGACCCCCGTCCCGGTGGTATCCAACAGGGATGCGTAAGACGCATCCCCCAAAAGAAGTGCATCCTCCCCAGATAAGGTTGCCCCATTGGTCTGATAGAGGATGCTATTGTAATGTTCTGCCTGTTTCCGTAGTTCTTTTACATCCAGTTTCTGATCCTGGATGGTCTTCTGATAGGTTGCAATCACCTGTTCCTGCTCTTTCTGACTGTACAGATGTGCCAGAAGGGGCAGACAGCAACAAAGGAATCCAAGTAGGAACAACACCCAGATCCCCCATCGTTTCCGCATTCCTTATTCCTTCTTTCTTGTTTTTGCAACTGTCATTGCCACTGCCATCAGCCCTGTTCCTGTGATCAGAAGGATTGCCAGTGCCGGAGTACCAGTCACTGGAAGTTTGCTTCCCACCTTGTTGACAACGGTCAGGTTCGCATTTCCCTGTTCTGGATTCGTTTCTAACTGCAGGTCTTTCTCATCTGTGACTCCATCATAGAAGCTCTTGATATGTGCCGTTGCCTGCAGCTCCTTCAACGTTTCTGCCGTAGCGCCCTGCCCCTTGATGTAATTGTTTCGGTCATCCGTGTAGGTTGGGATGATCTTGATCTCGATGGGGTCTTTTAACAACCGGTATCCATCCGGAGCTTTGGTCTCTTTCAGCCAATAGGTTCCCTGATCCAGACCGATGAGGATCACCTGTCCATCTGCTCCGGATACCATCTCCACCACATCCTGCGGCTGGCTTCCACCTGTGTGATCCGTACCTCCTGCAGAATCCCGGTTGATCACATGATATCCCGTATCTCCCTGTTTCACGTAGACTTCATTTTTGCAGTCTTTGTCACTATACAGACGGAAATGGGCACCCTGCAGCACCTTATCGTGGTCATTGGTTTTCACGATGTCAATCCGATAGGTGAAGCAGACGACCGTATCCCATGGGGTAAATCCGGTACTGCCCTCGTTATTGCTGTCCGCATCGTTGGAGAATTCCAGCCGCACATCATTCTCAAAGCCTGGACGTCCCGTATCGTTGGCCGCCAGATCATTCAACGTTGCCTCGTAAGTCAGGGTCACCTTCTGTCCATAGGTATTTTCCTGTTTCTCGTTAAAGTTCGGGAACTGCTTATCTACGATGGATTTCATATCCTGAACAACCACCTGGAAGGTATCTCCTCCACCCGGATTCGTTTTGACTGTAAACTCCCCTTCTTTTAAGGTGTAGCTTTTCCCTTTTTCATCAGAAATCGTAATCTTCACGCTTTCCGGTTTAAACGTCAGAGCTTTGTCCATCTTGTCATGCCATGCATAGTAATAGTTCTTGTATCCGTTCATGTTTGGGATGTTGGATTCGTATTTGTAGGGAACAGTCTGTCCGATCTCATAGTCTCCAATGTCATTCCATCCATCCGGATCTGTGAGATTGGGATTCTGATCATCTTCCTGGATCTTTTTGATCACACTTGGATAATCCGATTTCACCTGCATCTCTGCACTTGGATTTGCCGTACTGACCATACAAAGGGAACCTGCAGAATGAGTGCCTTCCACATCCGTAATCTCATCTACCAGGTAATACCCAAACTCCAGTCCGGTCAACTGGACGGAATTGTCGGATTTTATATCCTTGATATTCACCACATCAGACTGTACGCCCTGTTTTTCGATTTCATTTCGCAGATCTTCTACAAAGTAACGGAACTTACTGTAACGCCCTTCCAGTTCCTGTTCTGTCTGTGCTCCTTCCACCTTGTAGGAGTTCAGAGACTGAATGTAATCGATTACCATATATTCTGTCACATCATCCACGGGAACAGACAGTGCCTTTGCTGCCACGTTCTTTAATGCCTGTTCATAGGTTGGATTGAAGGTATAATTGATGGATTCCATGCCCTGTGCATTCTGTGCCAGGAACAGCTTGTACACATGGAATTTCTTTCCTACCAGGGTCTGTCCTTCATTCCCTTTGATGGTGATATTGGCAGTACTACTTCCCATGTTGGCGATTCCGCCCTGGGTGTGATATTCCTTTGCTGCCACGGTTGCTTCTTCTGCAGCCTGTACCGTCAACAGCGGAGTACCGATCGTACTCACACTCATTCCACCCAATGCTAAGATACTTGCTAACATCCACACTTTACTTCTCTTCATCTTCTTGTTTCCCCTTTCTTATCATCATCACATATCCTGCCACGATCAATCCAAGTCCTGTCAGAAGGATCCCCACTGTCCATGGACTTCCGGTCTCCGGCATCTTCATCCCCACTGGATTGACCACTTTCAGATTTACTTCCCGGTCAGCTTTGGTTCCCGTGATTGCAAAGTCTCCAGTTGCATCTGTATATTTCTTCCCATTCACATAATATTCAAAGAGATCTTTTTGCGGATCACTCTTGGTGTAGATCTCATACACGATATCTGAACCATCTGCATTCACCGGAATCTGATATCCATCCGGTGCTTTGGTCTCCTTCAGATAATATTTTTTATCCACTTCCAGATCTTCAAACCGCAGGATCCCGTCTGTTCCACTGGTGGCTTTCTGCAATTCCTGTTTACAGTCTTTGTCTGCATACAGGGTAAACTCTGCTCCTTCCAGTACTTTTGCATGGTCATTCACCTTGTGGACAATCAGCTGATACGGTGCTAATACATCCTCTACGTGAAGCTGTGCCGTTCCATCCTCACGAACCGTAAATTTCATGGTTCCAGTTTTGTCCGTTGCCGTATTTTCCAACAACGTGATCTTATTATTTTCGTCCACCGAAAACTTTAAAACCCCTGGATTTTTGGTATACCCATCCGGTACGCTTTTTTCCTGAATGGTATGGGTGCCACGGGTCAGACCTTTCAGTACTGCCTGTCCCTTTTCATCCGTTGTCACTTCCTCTTGGTTGCCTTTGGAATCTGTGTGAAGGAAGACCACCCCTGAAATCGGCGCATCTTTGCCTTTTAAAACTTTCACGATATCCAATGTCAGTAGGGTTTCCGGAATTTTGGGTTGATTATAAGTATAAACAAACTCGCTGCCATCATTTGTGCTTGTAATCTTAATCACATAAATTTCTGAATTCAGTAGATAGCCCTCTGGTGCTTTTGTTTCCTGAATGGATATAGTACCTAAAGGCAACGATGGAACACCGGAAGGTGCTAGGTACAACTCATCTCCTGAAACTAGATATTGTGTATTATATTCACAAAATCCATCCTGATCTGTTCGGAACACCCAAGTGCGCTCAGGAGACTGTCCTGCCTCTCCTGGATCACTACCCGAAAGTGTCTGATAATATTTCACGGTAAACTCTGCACCTTCCAATGAGGCGCTTCCCTGTGGTTTGTTCTGATTGGTTTCCTTGTCAATTTTTCCAAGTAACACTCCCACCGGGTCTAATTGTGGAAGATCTTTTACTTTCAGCACTGCGGTCTTTCCAGCTGTCACGGTAACCGGATGTACTTTTTTATCCAAAACGAACCCTTTCGGAGCTTTCGTTTCTTTGACGTAATAGGTACCAGCATCCACTTCTATGGTATTAGAATTTCCCTGTGCATCTGTGGTCAGGTCTGCAATCTTCGTATTGCAGGATTGCTCTTTATAGACTCCGTAAACTGTCCCTTCCAGGCTGTAACAGCTGTTTTCATTGGTCATTTCTGGATTGGCTGACTCTTTTTTCAGATTCATACTTCCCTTTTGCTGCTCTTCGACCCACACAATATCCTGCTGATCGTTATACGCTACATAAACTTGATACCGCTGCATATAAGAGATCAGCGTTTGATTCGTCTGACGGTGAGTATTGATTGTGGAATACATCATTCTCACCCCATCTGCCATACTTGATGACAACCCTGTTAAACTCCCGTTATAAAGGTATCCAATCAATGCGTGGCAATAGGCATACGTATTGTTATCTTTTGCGTTATAAATATTTTTCCCCAATCCTTCATAAAGCTCCGGAATCACATAGCATAAAACTGCAGCCTTGATATTGGCGTTCTTCTCCTGAGAATCATCCAAAATCGAAACACTAAAATTTCCAGATGGAGTACCCGAGTTTGGTTCCGCACAGAAGCCAAGATGGTTTCCGGTCTCTGTTTTTACATTAAATTCACACGTTCCCCAACTACCATAAGAATGTGGCTTTCCCGGAGTAATCGTAGCAATTGTTCCCGGTCTGGAAAACAAAGCACTTCCACCTGCAGACTCCTCGTCTCCTACAACCACAGCAGTTCCAATGACTTCACTTCGATCAGTATAGGTTCGTGCTGCAGATAAGTTTTCTGCCGCATAAACGGATATGTTTCCCGATAGTAATAGAACTGATAGTGCTGCTGATAGAATCCGCTTCCATTTTTTCATGCAATTTTTCCTCCTTCTTTCATTTTCTTTTTTGATGCTTCCTATCATTTATGAAGAATCCGCAATCCGGATTCCATTCCGATATCGTCTCACTTTTTGCTCCCTCCCTTCAAAATGGGTACAAAAAAAGAACACTCGATTGAATGTTCTTCTTTTCACAGATATTTTATTCCCTCCACTGCTCTTCCAGATAGGCTTGCTGTTCCTCTTCTGTCATGGCAGGCGTTCTCTGTTTCCAACTACTTTTGTCGTATCTGTCATATGTACTCCTGTTATTTCTTTGCCCCGCATCCAATACAGAAAAATCCATCACTAACGGTTTCTGTCCAGACCGGAGTATCGACTACATAACGTGTTCCGTACTCTGCCGGATGTTCCACCGTTCTCGTCACTGTTTTGTAATACTCTGTATGGCGTCCTCCTCCTTCTCCTGCTAAGGCGTGTTGTTTCATGTGACCTGATGGATCCGCTGTACAGTCCGCTCCGCAGACGTTGCAGCACTCCCACGGATCATAGACATCTTCTGTGACTGTCTCTGTCCAGGCTTCTTTCACCACATACTGCTCATTATGTCCTACTTCCGAATGGTTGACAGTATGAGTCTTTTCCTGCCAAGTATGCGTATGCTGTGGTTTTTCTGGTTTCGATTCTGGTTGGCTCGGCTTCTGCTCCGGTTTTGATTCTGGCTTTTGTTCCGGTTTCGACTCTGATTGATTCGATGGTTTGGAATCCGTTTTCTCCGATTCTTTCTCCGTTTTTGTCTCTTCTTTTTTATTTGTTTTTTCTGTGGATTTATTGTCAGCGCTTTCCGACTTTTTCGCTGTCGTCTCCTTTTGTTCCACTGCTTTTTCAGACTTTGTGTCTTCCTTTTTTACATTCTCCTTTTTCGTATCTGTTTTCTTTTCAAGTGCTGCATCCTTTGTATCATTTTTTGCGCTTTTCTGATCAGAGGACTTCGTCTCCTTTTTCATCTCTGTCTGTGTCTGCACAGCTGTATCCTGATTCGCTGCTACATATCCGCCGATTCCCAATACTGCGATCAGACAAATACCACCAGCAATCTGAACTTGTCGTTTGTATTTTTTCAAAATCTCTTTCATTCCTTTTTTTCTCTTTCCATACTCTCTGATTTTAGTATAACACCTCTGCAAGATGCATTCTAGATTACTTTAGGTTACCTTACGTCCGCTCGAACTCCGTCTTTCCATATCTTTCTTTGTTTCCATTGATTCGCTCCATTCCGCTTTACCTCGTATAAATCTGAAAAATTTCCAGTTGTTCCTTCTCTGAAAGTTCTGATACTGGTTTTGCTGCATCAACTTCTACCATTGTCCCTGTAGGTGCTTCGGCTTCTTCACATTTCAGAAAAAAGAGATGGTCTTCCCGTTTCAGAATTGATTTTCCTTGATAATACCCAGTTACATAATATGTCATAGCACTTCTCCTAATTTTCTCTCATACTACAACTATTTTAGCCAAACATCAGCAACGATTCAAGCATTTCTACAAAACCATTTCTACGATATCTTTTACAAGTGTTTCCCAAAACGTTGTTCCTTCGCTGGTGGCTGAAACAGCGGATCTGCCACAAACTCCCCCGCCTCTTTCCATCTGTTCCTGAACTCCTGCATTTTTCCCTGTTCTGCCATAGAATAACGTTTTCCACTTCCTCCTGCAATGATAATATGATCCCACACATCAATTCCCAAAATATCCCCTCCGATACACATTTTAGTTGTAACCAGGAAATCCTCCTTACTTGGCGTGAAATTTCCTGACGGATGATTATGGATTAAGATCACCCCTCTTGCGTTAGAAAGAATCGCACTTTTAAAAAGTTCTCGTCCTGTTACCAGTGTTTCTGTTAATGATCCCATACTGACAACGTTCATGTTGATCACCTGACATTTTGCATTACAATTCAAAATACAAAGTACTTCTCTGTCACATTCTGCTAATTCTTTGGAAATAAATTGAACTACTTTCTGTGATGACGTCAATTCTTCCTCACTGTATAATCTTTTCTCGGTAATTAATTTAATCCTTACAAAATCCAAATGATGATTCGGCTTCAAATGTTACCTCCAATACTTTTCCGTCTTCCAGATTGTGAATCCATTCCCAAAATTCTTCCCACTCCATCTCGCTTTCCTGATATGCCATCCTCTAAACTCCTTTCTCCAAATTTTTTAATTTCTACACTTCAATCCTTTCATTCATTTTTGGATGAACCCAGAATAAGCTTTTGAAAAAAATAAAGCCCACCTCCACCTAATAAAATGCTTATCGCACGATTCCATATCGTATCTTCTGGAAATACAACTTCCCAAAGATTCATTAAGCCAAATAAGCAAAGCATCCCCAACAGTTCAATCAGGTGATTAGTTTCTTTACATTTTATTCCAAATTGCTTATTTCTCTTGTTTTTTTCTTTTTTCATTAATCTATTTTTCCAACTCATTCTATCGTCCACCTCACTTTACGACATCGTGTCACAAATTTGATCGTTTATTACCCTGCCTGTCCGCCTCCATACAAGTCATGGTTCACTGCCAAGCGATAGTAATGCTCCATAGTCAACGGTGCATTATATAAACTGGTCAACAAATAATTTTTCACATTCTGAACTTTCCCTGTATTTCTCTTCATACTATCCAATACATACTCGAAATGAGCATCATTTAACATCTGGAATCTATCTTTCACCAGAATCGCAGGTTTTTCATCTCCTGCAATCCAAATCATTCTGTCATCTGGCAGCATCAATACTTCTACAGTCAGCTCCACCAATTCGTCCACTTCATTTTTCTGATAACGTGGATTTTGAATCAAACTCTTATAATAAATCTGCTCCTGTACCATGTTTCGGTAATGTTTCTTTCGCTCCATCACATCGCCCTCTGATAGATCGATAGATTGATTCTCATTATGTTCAATATCACTATACTCAGTATTATTAGATTGTGATTTTGGATATTCTGGAATGTCCGATTTCACTATTCTTGAATGATGATTTTCACTATTCTTGAATTGTGATTTTGCACTTTCTTGAATTGTGATTTTCACATTTCTTGAATTGTGATTTTCACCATTCAGTGTATTTTCAAGGGTTTCCGCCTCTAAATCCTGTTTTTCTGCCCTTGTCAATTCCTGAATCATAAAGTTTTTCACATAGATCACATTTGGTTTTCCCAACCCCAGACGCTTCTTCTCAATCAGTCCAATTCCACTTTTTACATCCAGTTCTTTTAAAAGACGCACAACCTTCTGAGTTCCACAGTTTAATAATTCTGCAAGTTCCTCTACGGTAAAGATAATATAAACCCTGTCCTCTTCATCAAACCACCGGTTCTTAATACTCAGTCCCATACGGTCTAATAAAAGACCGTACAAAACTTTTGCTTCACAGGAAAGTGAGCGGAAACATTCTGCGGTAAACAAGACCTTCGGAATCCGATAGAACGTATACTGTTCCGCTTCCATCCCCCTAAAATAGTCAAATTTTATTGTGCTCTCCATCCTTCTCACCTTCCTGTCGTTTTTTCCACTGTTCCAATAACAGATAAATCACTTCCTCGATCTGCTGTTTGTTGTAAGTTGCCGGAAAATAATCTGCAATCCTTTTTTCTGGAATCGTCACCTGTCCCCGGCTCCTTGTTTTCTTCATCAGGATATCCTGAACCATGGCCGGATACAGCAATCCCTGTTTGCTCTGCGCTTTCAAACATTCTGCTTGTCTGTCCTGAATCTGTACAGATGACGTTTTCACACAATCCCATACCCAGCCTTGTTCTTCCACGGATAAATAGGATAGTTTTTCTCCAACTTTCATAGAAATCACTTTGTGATCCACAGCATCTAAGAGTTCTGCAATCAATTCTGTCAACCGGATATATCTCTGCACAGTTCTTCCACTTTCACCAGCAGCTTCTCCTACCAAATCCGCCGTAAACTTTTCCCCTTTGCTTCCCTGATGCTTCATGGCTTCATATTTCATCTTATATGCCTTTGCTTTCTCACTTGGCAAAATATCTTCTCTTTGGATGTTAGTATCAACCATAATCACCGTAGCTTCTTCATCTGTCATGTTCCGGACAAGCACTGGCATTTCTTTCAATCCTGCCAATTCACAGGCCCTCCATCTACGATGCCCTGCGATCACTTCATATCCTCCCGTATTAAGCGGACGAACAATTCCCGGGATCAGAATACCATATTGCTTAACACTCTTTACCGTTTCCTCCATTTTTTCATCGTCCACCACACGAAAAGGATGGTTCCGAAACATATGAAACTGACTGATGGGGAGTCTGACAACTTCTTCCCTTTCCCCGTTTTCCATAGAATCCTCAAAAATGTCCTCATACCCGGCAAGAGAAATGACTGCTTTTCTTTTATTCATGACTTGCCACCTCCTCCATCAGGGACAGGTACTGCCGGACACTTTCGCTTTTTGGTTCATATTCCAAAACACTGAGGCCAAAATTCGGAGCTTCTTTAATCCGTACTGTTTTAGGAACATAAGATTTAAAAATATACACATGCTCCCCGTATGCTGTCTCGATTGCTTTTTGGTAAATTTTGGTATTGTTCAACCGACTTTCTACTTTATTGTAAAGGATTCCTTCTATCTCCAACTGCGGATTATACTTCTTCTTTACCACGCGCACGGTCCGCAACAACTCTTCCAATCCATCTGTAGCAAACTTATCCAATTCCACTGGAATCAAAACACTGTCACTAGCTACCAATGCATTGATTGACAATGCCCCCAGTGACGGACCACAGTCAATTAAAATATACGTATATTTTCCTTTGACTTCTTCTAATGCCTGACCAAGTACCAGTTCCCCTTCTTCTACCGTTGACAGATAAATCCCCATCATTCCTAACGTTTTATTGGCCGGTATGATGTCCAGATTTTCACCATAGTTCAGAATCGCACCTTTTAATGGATGTTCCAGTTCCTCTATCTGATTTTCCAGAACTGTTTTCAGTGTCACTCTCTGCTTTTTGGAAAATCCCAATCCTATGGTCAAGTGCCCTTGTGGATCATTATCCACAAGCAACACTTTGTTTCCTGCTTTTGCTAATGCTGCACCAAGATTGATGCAGGTTGTTGTCTTTCCGACTCCGCCTTTTTGGCTTGCTACTGCGATTACTTTACACATAACTTTCCCTCCGCTTATTTCGTTCCTCTTTCTACCTCTGCATACACACGAAAATATTTTTTCGTTCCCTTATTCGGAAATGGTTGTGAAATTTCCAAAAGAGCAATCCTTTTGTCTCTCTCCAATATTTTTTTGAACCACTTAATATCATTGGTAGTTCCCTGTAATCTGATTTTTAACATGTTTCACCTCACATTCCGCAATACTCTGGATAACGAAGTTGAATCGCCTGCCAGAAATATGGCGCATACTCACAACAAAACAGATCCTCTACCGTATAATGCTCACACTCTTTTAATTTACCTTCTACACCTTCCTTTTCATATACAGTCGGTGTGCCATTGCAGTAAAGATTAAATGCCATCCGAATGATTTTCAGACTCCCACTTGTCTGCCATCCGGCACTCATGCATTCTGTTTTGACGCATCCTGTTTCAAAATCATAAATTTCTTCCACATGTTCTCGTGTATCTCGACTGATTCCAAGACAATAGATCAATGCCTGATGATACACATCTTCGTTTCTACATTCCGGTAAATAAAGCAGAAAAAATTTCTTATGCATCTCTCCTTGAAAAGTTATGTTTTTTGTAATCTCATTTGCTCCTAACGCTGTAAAATTTTCCATATTTTTCCTCCTTGAAACTTTTTTATGAAAAAAGACACTCCTATTGGAATGCCCTATATAAAAAATAGGGATACCTTTTCTTGCAAAATCAGTATCCCTATAATCTATCAATTTTTGATAGTCCACTATTTACTTTTATAACAGATTTACTTTGTATCCTTCGTAACGATATCCAGTGCCACAACAACTGTGATTCTGTCCACCAACCTTTTTTCTTTACTATTTATATCCAAGGTATGGAAGTTGAAAAACCTCACAAAATGCGTAAATTCAAGGATTTCTATATATCTCGTCTCTGTAGCAACACCATCGTCTCCACATGCACCGTCTGACAAAATTGATCCACTGCCACGCTCTTCACTACCTCATACCCTCTTGCCTGTATCATTTCCAGATCCCGTGCCAGGCTTGTCACCTTGCAGGAAATATACACAATCTTATCCACTCCATAATCCAGAATTTTCGGCAGCGCCTTTGGGTGAATGCCATCTCTCGGCGGATCCAGCACGATTACATCCGGTTTTTCCTCAATCTCATCCAACACTTGAAAGACGTCCCCTGCAATAAATCTGCAGTTGGAAAGCCCATTATGAGCAGCATTTTCTTTGGCTGCTTCCACCGCTTCCTCAATGATTTCCACACCGATCACCTGTTTTGCCACCGGTGCCAGTACCTGTGCGATCGTCCCTGTTCCACTGAACAGATCGAACACTGTCATATCTTTGATATCTCCAATATAATCTCGCACCGTACGGTACAGCACTTCCGCCCCTCTTGAATTTGGCTGAAAGAAAGAAAACGGCGTGATCTTAAACTCCAGATTCAACAGCTTTTCATAAAAATAATCTTGTCCATAGATGATTCTGGTCTCATCACTCTGTACTACATCCGAAAGGGAGTCGTTCAAAATATGCAGAAATCCAACGATCCTTCCTTCCAGTTCCAGGTTCAGAAGCGCCTCTTTTAACGGGTTCATGTCGTGTTCTTCCTGTGTCGTTGTAACCAGATTGACCAGGATTTCTCCGGTACGATCCCCTCTTCGAAGCAGCAAATGACGCAGATATCCTGTATGCTGCATCTTTTTATAATAACTGACATTACGTTCTTTAAAATATGCCAACACGCAGTTTAAAATTTTTGTCATATCGTCATGCACCAGCTTACAGTCTGACGCAGTCAAAACATCATACGTACTGCCCTTTTTATGCAGTCCCAGAGTCAAAGGTCCGTCTTTATGCTCATCTCCGAAGGAAAATTCCATTTTATTGCGATACGCAAATTCTTTCGGACTCGCTTTCACTCCTTCAAAGAGATATTCACCGTTCACTGCTTCATCCAGAATGTTTTTCACCTGTGCTGCCTTCATATCCATCTGAGCTTCATAAGACATGGTCTGATACATACAGCCTCCACATGCAGGAAAAATACTACACACCGGATTCCTTGTCTCCAGAGGTGATTTTTCCAACACCTCCAACAAACGTCCCTCTGCATTTCCGCGTTTAAATTTATTCACACAGAATCTTACCTTCTGGCCCGGAATCCCATTCTTTACGATCACGTTTTTTTCTTCTTCCGCAACCTTCACAATTCCTTTATTTGGAAATTCCACTCTTTCTATCGTTCCTTCTAATATTTGTCCTTTTTTCATTGCCTTCTGTCCTTATCTTTTTTTCATTTTTTGTACAATACATCCTGACGAAAAAAGAGACAGGGTGCAGTATATTCCGACCACATCCTGTCTTCTG
>ERZ1106969.315-NODE-315-length-53592-cov-29.746007_pt1 | contig 53592 bp, 46 predicted proteins | sample MGYA00403685_ERZ1106969 | MGnify/ENA primary metagenome ERZ1106969 (study PRJEB35170, sample SAMEA104062416) | human gut metagenome | biome: human gut; feature: human-associated habitat; material: faeces | place: Denmark | collected 2012-05-18 ... | reverse complement strand
GATATTCTTTTTTATAAATATTATTTGTTCTTACTATATTTGATAATGGTAATTTAATATATTTTTTATTATTGATCATTACTAATCTTATTTGATCTGTAATAAGAGGATAATATCCTTCTTTAGATAAATAATGTGGAATATGTTTCTTTCTTTTTATAAATGTTTCCATTGCATAATAACAACTTCTTATTGTACATATACTTTGATATGTATTAAGTATATGTACATTTTCATTATTCCATAATTTTTTATTGTAATTAAAATATGTTTCTATTTTTCCATTATTAAAGAAATCTTTTCTTAATGTATATAAAGCAGTATTATAGATGTTTTTTGATATATGCATCAAAAATTGTAATAATATCTTTTCTTCTTTATTTACTTTTAAATGATATTTAATTGTTTTGAAATCCATATCTTATTAATTTATCCTTATTTACATTATATTCTTAATAAGATATATTTTCAATACAAATTACTCATTAAGACAATTTAGAGACGTTATTTACTTTATTTGATATTTTTTATAATTATTATGTTATTATATTGATATAGAAAAGAGATTTATTATATGAATAAGAAAAGAAATGAAGAATTTGAAAACATTATTAAAAATAATATTAATAATTTATTTATTAAAAGCAAGAAGAATAAAAATGAACTTGCTAGATATTTAGATGTTACTCCTACAACTATATCTAAATATTGTGAAGGTATCATTACTCCTAGTATTGAATCATTAATTAAGATTGCTAAATTCTTTGATGTTACTTTATTTGAAGTTATTGGTATTGATAAAGACGACAATATTACTAATGAAGAATATCATATTATTGAAGCTTATAGAAATTTAAGTGATGATTTAAAATTGGCTATTAATAGAATTCTTCAAATCGATATGTGATTTACAATTTATTAGTTAATAAAAAACTCAATATTTTAGTATTGAATCCTTATTTTTTTGTTTAGTTATACGTTTTTTTAAGTTATCGTTAAAAATCACTAAAAGCAAGAATTAAATTCTTGCAAAATAATATAATATACTTTAAAAAGTTTTATCGCAATTCAGATTTAAAAATTAATAAATACTTTTCTTTACCTCAATTTAAAGAACAAATCATTGAAGCTAAGAAACATGGAAAAGATGTTTTTTATAATCAAGTTAGAATTTTAAATAATTGTTATTATGCTAGAAAACTACAAGGTGATATTTCTATTAAAGATATTTTTAAAGTTTATTGGAATGATTTTAAAGATAAATTTAAACATAGACTTACTCGACCTCATCTTATTGAATCAATTGAAACTATGATTGGTTGTCATGATTTTGATAATGGATTTTTATATTATGAATGTCCTAATTGTAATAATTTTTATATGGTCGGTTTCTCTTGTCATTCAAGATTTTGTCCATCTTGTGGTCAAAAATATAAAAAGCAAAGAAATGAAAAAAATTCTAGTAAATTATTGCATGTTCCTCATCGTCAATTTGTTTTTACTATTCCAAAACAGCTAAGAACTTATTTTCAAAAATATCATGGATTATTAAATATTCTTTTTGATTCTGTTAACGAATCACTTAATCTTTTTTTAAAAAGTAGATCTCTTAAACTTTTCAACAATGAAAAAAGAAAGCTTGGTTTCATTGCTTTTCTTCATACTTTTGGTCGTGATTTAAAATGGCACCCTCATATTCATTTATTACTTGCTGAAAGGTATATTAATAAAGATGGTAAACTTTGTAAATTTGATTTTTATTGTTTTAATTATATTAGAAAATCTTTTCAATATTGTTTACTTAATAATGTTTATAATTTTTTCAAAAATATTATTAAAGATAGAGAATTAACACATGAAATTTATTTATTAAATAAATCGTTATTAGGATTTTATAAAGATGGTTTTTATGTTTATGGTCCTAAATTTAATAATTTCAATACTACTACTTCTAATATGAAAACTTTGATTAATTATATTACTAGATATGCTTCTCATCCTCCTATTTCTAAAAGACGTATTATTTCTACTAATGATGATAATCATACTATCACTTGGTTTTATGATCCTCACAAAGATGATGATGTTAAAGATGAAGAATTAAAATTAGGTAAACAAATTATTACTGAAGATATCTTTTCTTTTATGTCTAAACTTATTATTCATATTCCTGATAAAAAATTTCAAATTATTAGATATTATGGTTTTTATGCTAATAGATTTATTAATAAATTAGAAAATAATCTTCTTTTTTCTAGTACTGAACTTAAAAAAATGAGAGATAATACTTTATGGATAAATGGCTTATTATCTTCTTTTGGTTATGATCCTACTTTATGCGTATGTGGTAATCAAATGCTTGTTAATTATCAATTATCTTCTTTTAAAGGAGTTCCTTAATTTATGAAGTTTAATTTCCGTATTATCAAAAAGATATTACTAAAGAGCCTTATTATGATGAGCATTTTTTCAATCTTTATATTGAAATTATTAAAATGAAATGTCTTAATTGCAACTATTTTGAAGAAGTTGATGCTGACATTGTTTTACAATGCTTTGATTCTAATTATCAAAACTATCCTATCCTTTATTGTCCTCATTGTAACGATGGTGATTTTGTTTCTGAAGATGTTTATGATTAAATTAAAGGTAATTTCTTTTATGATGTGAGAAAATAATTAATTTTACAACCATTTCGATGGTTCTTCTTTGCTTACATTTTCATTTACAATTTCCTAGTTAATAAAAAAGAATTAATTCTTAACTCTTTATAAATGGATAACTATTTATAAAGAGTTTTTTTAAATTCTATCAAGCATTTGCAAAAATAATTCTTTAGAATAAAAAGATAAATCTTCGTTTTTAAAAACAAAATGTTCAGCATCATTTTTTACTTGATCAAAATTCACTTTTTCAAAACGTTCTCTTAACATATTTTTTAAAATATTAAGATTAAATTCATCATTTTTATGTAAATTACCTGATTCAATTAATTTATTTTTTAAATATTCTAAATTTGGTTTTATCCTTTTTGAAACATAAAAAAGAAAATCATAATAATCTCTACCTTTAACAGTATTTTTATAATTTCTACATATAATAGCGTGCAATTTACCAGCAAAAAGACTAGCTTCATCTAATACAATTACAGAAGCAAATTCAGGAATATCAATCCATTTATTTTCTGTTTTAAAACCTAAAGCAGGATTACAATCTATTTCAAATTTAACTTTTATTATTTCGTCTTTATGTAAAGTACTAATCATTTTTTCATTTAAATTTAAACTAATAATTGTTTGATAAGTGTTAAGCTTAGCAAAAGGACTTTCTATAGGTGTTTCTATTTTCTTTATTTTTTTAGTTACATCTAAATTTAAACCATAAGATAAACCAACTTCTCTAATTTTTTCAATGTATGGTTCAATAGAAAAATTTTTATCAGGCTTATTAAGTGTAAAATCTAAATCTTCAGAATATCTATTTAAACCATAAAATATTCTTAATGCAGTCCCACCATAAAAACTTGCTTTAGCAAAAAAGTTACTCCTACTAAGTCCTATTAAGACTATTGACTGCACGATTTCTCTTATTATAGCTTTTGTTTCTTCAATAGTTTTAGGATTATATGATTTAATTATTTGTTCTAAAGTTGTCATTTTTGGTTACCTCATTAATATATTTAACTAATGTTGAAATTGTATTTGAATGATATTTTGATGCGATTGATTTTATAAATTCAAAATCAAGTTTTATAAATTCTTCTTCATCAATTCTTAAATCATCAAATAATAATATTTTTAAGTCTTTTATTGATCTAACAGGATATTTTGAATAAAGAATATCACATAAAGCTTTCTCTTTATTTGCAATTTTATATCTAATTCCGTTTTCATTTATTAAAAACTCTATTCCAAAAGAAAAAACTTCATCAGGAATACTTCTATATTCAAACACTATATTATCTATAACATATTTTTTATTATTTTTTTTAGCAAAACATGCAGAAGTATATATTGAAACATGTTCTGGTATCAAATTATAAAAAGAAAGTGCATATTCAAAAGAAATATAAGAAGGGTTATAACAAATATTAGCGATAACTAAGCAATCATTTATTAAATCATCAGTATAAAGACCTCTTTTTATTTTAATTAATTTGTTATTTTTTGTTTCTAATCTAATTTTTTGACATATATTAGAATAATTTTCATATTTTTTTTGTAAAACTTGTGAATCGTATATCATTGTTAATTTACCACCGTTAATATTATTATATAGCATTTTCTATGGCAAATAAACAATTTTATATCAAATTAAATTTATAAAATGACATTTTACCTTTTCCTTGATAAACAAATCTTAATAAATGTTTACCTGAAGAAATATTAATTTCTTCTATTAATTTAGCGCCAGGTTTAACTTCATTTGGTAAATAATCACGTTCATTAACTTCACATGAAATTGGTCCATCAATAATTGTTAATATTTATTTAATAACATCTTCAACTTTTATATTAGATTTAGCTATTAAAGATGGATTTGTTGTCACTCCACAAATAATTCCATATTGATAAGCTTCTTTATTATCTTCAACAATAGCAAATCTAATCATTTTTAAGCCTCAATTTCATTAAAATTATAACTTTAAATTAAATAATTTTCAATCCAAGAAAAAATTATAAGATGTGGCATTAAACCACATCTTATAAAATTAATTATGAAAAACAACATCTAACGAATAGAAATTACACATTAAATTTTGACGACTTGTTAATGTAATAAAATTATATCCTTTTTTTAATTTAAATTTTCCTAAAGATACCTGAGTCCAAGCCACCCAAATTGTATCATCGAAATATCTACCTGAACTATCACATTTTTCATCAGGCGTCTTAGGAGTTGTTCTTTTTGAAGCGAAACCATTTATTTTTAAAGAATCATCTATTTTAAAATCTTCATCATTTACTTTTAAATTTAAAATATCTGATACTAAAATATCATTAGTTTCTGTAGGTTTCCAAAGATCAATATCATAACATTTTCTTGATAATGATGATGCTTTAATTTTTAATTCAGCATTTTGATCAACTGGCGAATATATAGCAAAATTCATAATAGCATCTTTAGTTAATTCACCAATATATTTTATTCCAGCATCAGTTTTTACTGAAGGATTAGTTGCATCATCATTTTTATAAACATAGTTTTGATCTTGTTTACTAAAATCAATATCACTTTTTGATTTTAAATCTTTACCATATATTGTTTGAGTGAATTCATATTTTTCACTAAATAAGGTTTCTAAAGAAAAAACATTAATTCCAGCATTTAAGCTACTACCAACATTACCATTCATATTAAAATTCACAACATTATCACCTTTAGTTAAATAAATTGCTCCAAAATTTAATTCATTCCAATTAACAAACAAATTCATATCGTAAACAATTTCACCCTTTTCATTTGTTTTTGTTGATCTTCCACCTTTTGCAACTAAATTATCATCGAATTCACGATTAAAAGTACCTTTATTATTTGTATATGAGAAAGTCATTATTTCACTCATTTTTACATCAGCAGTTACAATAGGCGACCAAGGATTAGGTCCTTCTAATGTTGTTGCTGAAGAAACTTTTAAAATAACATTTGCATACCCTTCTTTTTCAGAATAAACATGAAATTTTAAATTAGAACCTTTTTTTATTTCACCAGCATACTTAACTCCTACATCTGAACTAACTTTTAGCATAGGACTAGAAGAATCTTTTTCTAAAAAATATTTATCTTTTTCAGTAATGTTTGCAGTTTCTATAATATTTGCAGCTGAAGCATAATAACCATTATATAAATTAATTGGATTCAAATTAATTTCTTTATCATCATATTTTAACATAAATTTATGTTCACCAAATGATAATGAAGAAATATTATTCCAATCAATAAATTTTCCATTATCATATAAAGCACAATCTAAATAAGATATATTTTCTTCTTTATTAGCACCATCAATTCTTTTAATTTCTAAAGTAGAAAAATCTAATTTTTCATTAAGATAATAATCTAATTTACTAAATCCTTTAGTTAATTTTAAAGAATTAGTTATTAATGAATTAATAGTAGTTGATTTATAATCTATTTTTTGATCATTTAAAAATAATGATACTGTAATATTTGTATTTAAATAATTAATATTAGAAGTTTTAATTGTATAACATGCCCAATAATATTGATTAGTATTATCATTTTCTTCTGTTATTAAGTTATTTCCATCATAATAATAAGTTGTATTTCCACTAGATATTCCTTTATAAATAGTAGAAACATATTTAATATTATCTTCTTTATTTTCCATTGTTCTAACAAATTTAATATTAGAAATATCTCCTTTTAACGCTACAACAAATCTTAAATAATGATCATCACCATTTTGAGCATGTTGAGCAAATATTTTTGAATAAGAAATATCTCCTTCATTTAATTTTCTAATTGATATTTTTTCATTATCTTTATCTAAAATATCATTAGTTGATTCATAAAAATCTACATTATTTTGTATTTTAATATTATTCATTAACATCAAACAAGATGCAAACAATAATAAATTAATAATTTTTTTCATAACTTTTACCTCTATTCAAGTGTTTCATCAACATTAGGATATATATCTAAAATATCATCTACTTTGGAAACACATATAACATCATCAATATTAATTTCTTGTATTTTTATTTCTGGTAAAATATATTTTTTCATTATTTATCTTCCTCCTTATTATATTTAAGTATTGATTTAATAACTTTATATGTTAAGAATCCAATTCCACCTAAAACAAGAACATTTAAACCTACTACAGTTGGTATCCACCATCTAAATGGTTGAATTCTTTGAGTAACAGTAATTGTAACAGTTGGGTCATAAGTTTTAGCAGTATAATATGTTGAGCAATATGCATAAAGTGAATTTTTAATTGCTTGCACTCCACAATAAACATCAACAGCATTATTTTCTTTCAAATCAGCATAAGAATCATTAGGGAATAATTTTAAATCATTACCAGATCTAATTAATGATGTTGGATTTCCACAACCATAATCAGTAATTACTACACCTTTAAATCCCCATTCTTGTCTTAAAATACGAGTTAATAAACTATAAGAATAATAACAATTAATACTACCAATTCTATTAAAAGCAGACATAATTGCATTAGCTTTACCATCTTTAACTGCTATTTCAAAAGCTTTTAAAGCATTTTCACGTAAATTTTGTTCTGTTGTCCAAGTATTTAACCCATATGGATTCATTCCAGGATCAGAATAAACAAAATGTTTTAAGTAAGTAGTTAAGCCATGTTCTTTAGCTCCTTTAATATAATTTGCTGCTATATATCCAGAAATAACTGGATCTTCACTATAAGCTTCAAAATTACGTGTATAATAAGGTGAACGATGTAAATTAACTGTTGGACCATATATTCCAGATATACCTACGCTTTGTGCTTCTTTTCCAAGATTTGCTCCTTGTTCATAAGCAATATCTTTATTCCAAGTCATAGCAACTAATGTACCAGCTGGATATCCAGTAAACATTCTTGAATCAGCTAAACCTGTAACATTATAATTAAATCCAGTTGGACCATCATAATCTAAGAAAACAGGTTTACCAATACTTTCAATTTCTTTTGTTCCAAATCCAGCACTACTAATAATATAAGAAATCTCCGTTAATGATAATTGAGATAATAATTTTTCCCAATTTGGATTATTATAATCTTTTCCAAGTTCCATAATCAATTCTTCATTTGGAACAATACCTGATCTATTTTTTAAATTATCTTTAGTTGGTGCATCTCCATTTTCTAAAGTAAATAATTTTAAATTACTTTCTTTATTATTTAATGTTGGCGCTACTAAATTTTTATTATTATCATAAAAATCACCATAATAAGAACCATCAACTTTTTTTCTATTAGGAGTTCTTGTACTTGGGAAAGTATTTTTAAAATCTGCTCTAGTTAAATATTTAATTTCTTCTCCGCCACTTTTACTACCATCAATAGGAATACCAGCTTCTGCACTATCACCTGTAAAACGATTAGTTACATAACCTTTACCTTCATTATCAAAACGATAAATATATCCTCTACCATTATTATTTTCAACATTAAAAGTAATATCCATATCATTAGATTTAATTTTATGAGAATTTTCCATAAATTTAATATGATATTCACCTGGCTCAAGTTCAAATCCTTTAAAACCATTATTATTTTTATCATAACAATCATAACTTGCTAAATCATATACATCAAAATTAATTTTTACTTCTTTAGTTTCAGAAGGATTTATTAAATCAGTTTTAGCAAATTCAACTAAATTAACATAAGATTTTTCTATTCCATTTTTATAATATGGTGCAGTATAATACACTTCAATTACATCTTTACCTGCTACATCACCAGTATTTGTAACTTCTAAAACAAATTCAAATTTTGTTTTTGGGCTAGAAATATTATCACCATTATGATGTTCTTCTTTAACATCATCATAAATTCTTTCTATTGATTTTATTTTCCAATCAAATGTTGTATAAGATAAACCATAACCAAATGGATATTGAACTATACCATTATATCCTTGGCCATATTTATTATTTATATTAGCAAAATAATTTTCATGATCAGCTGTTTCATACCATTTATAACCATAATAAATATTTTCAGTATAAGTTATTTGGTCAGATTCTTTAAGTAAATTAGCATAAGTAGGACCAAGAGTATTATCATAAACAAATGTATCAACCAAATGACCACTTGGATTAACTTCTCCACTTAATATTTTACAAATAGCATTACTTCCAGATTGACCTAAATATGAAACATATAAACAAGCATCAATTTTTTCATTTTCAATAAAGCCTAATTCCATTGCATTACCAGTATTAATTAAAACAATAGTTTTATCAAAATTATCAGCAACACAATTAATCATATTTTCTTCTTGAACAGTTAATTGAAGTTTGTTTCTTCCATCACTATCAGTTGCGGTTTGTTCAGTTGGATCATGGTTTTCTCCAGTTCTTCTTGAAATTGTTACAACTGCAGTATCTGAAAAATTTTTACCAATAGTCAAAGCATTATTGTTGCTATATGGATCTAAGCCAAAAGAATCATTACATACTTCAAAGCCAGCATTTTCAAAAGCTTTTTTTAATGTTATTTTTTTATCAGAATTAATAGTAGCTGCTCCAGACCCCCAACCAGTATAACAAAATTCATTATTAGAACCACTTCCAAATAAATTAATTTTATATTTATTATTTTTATTCACTTTTAAAGGTAAAGTGCCATTATTTTTTAATAATGTTATACCTTCTTCAGCGATTTTTTGGACAGTTTCATCTGCTTCAAGCAATGTTTTATTATGTGTATCTGTATCAGTAATAATTTCTTTAGCAGGGCATAAATGAGAAGTAATTTCTGCTGAATGTATTTTACACATTACATCACCAAATACTAATCCACCTAACGCTACACCTGCTCCTACAAAAGAGACTATATGTTTTATTTTTATTTTTGCCATAAAATTATTCTCCTTTAAATTTAACTTCCAATGCATAAACATTACATACATTGCCTTTTTTATTAGTTAATTTTATAATGTTGTCACCTTTTTTTAATTTAATTGAGCCAAAATTAACCGCTTGCCAATTAACCCATATTGAAGTATCATAAGCTCTTCCTTTAGAATCAAATGGTCCACTACCAGTAGTTATTTTTGATTCACAACCAGGTAAAATAACATTATCATCAATAACAATTTCTTTATTTTCATAAGAAACATCAAATATAGAATTAAATTTTTGATCACCTGTTTCAGTTGGTGTCCACTCTCCTAATTCAGTACATGTTCTTTCAGTTGATGATGCATATAAAACAGTATCAGCAGTTTTTTCATAATCAGACCAAATATGGAAATATAAATTAGCACCTTTTCTAATTTCACCACAATAATTTACACCAGCATCATGAGAAACTTTTATGTACTGAGTTGGATCATCAGAATCTACAAATCTTTTTTCTAAGAAATTTTTTGTATCTTCTTTAATATCTTTTGTTTCAATAAGCTTACTAGCATAAATAGTATATCCATCAATAACAACATATTTATCTGAAATAGAAAGAGATGCAAATTCGATTTTAAATTCTATTTCTCCAATTTTAGAAAATAAATTATTAACATTTAAACTTTCATCAGTTACTCCATTAACTTTGACATTTATTGTATAATCATCATCTGCCAAAACTTTATCAGATGTTGCATCTTTACCTTTAGCTACTATTCTAAAAGCCTTTATAAAAGTTGTATTTATAACAACTTCTTTACTTTGTGATCCATCAATTCTTTCAATAACTAAAGCATTATAAATATCTAAACTATTTGTAACAGTAATTGGTAAAGTAAAAGTATATTCTCCAATTATACAAGTAATTTCTTTTAAACCACTAGTAGCTTTTTTAGTGTAAAACTCTAAATCTTGATAAGTCATATCTTCAATTAGAATATTTTCACCATATACAGACCATTCAGCATCAAAAACTAAACCAGACAAATCAATTTTTTCTCCTTCAACATAATCACTTTTTGTTGGATATGACTTAATCGTTACATTTTTAACATATTGTTTAAAATTATCTACTTGTCCTGTATCAGAATTACCATTCCCTGATGAATTAGTAGTTGACGTTCCACAAGACATTAAATTAAACAAACTTAAAGCGCACATTAAAGCGGTTACATTTTTGACAAATTTTTTTCTTTTCACAATTTAACTCCATTCTATATAGCATTTAACTATACACTTTAAAACTAAATTATTTTTTTTAAAAAGTAAATCGCAACGACATTAATGGCTTGTTTCTATACATAAACGGAAAAAGCACACCAGAAAGTGTGCTTAAGATTAATTTATAAAATTTGTTTAAAAAGTTAAATTATTATTATATTTAAAATTAATTGTATCTAATTGGAATGTTGATTGAGACAATGCATTATTATAATTATTTTCATAATAATAAGGTTTATTACCATTAGGAAGTAACAATCCTTGCATTTTGAAAACATTAACTCCAGTATTTAATTCAACATTTTTTAATCTTATATAAACCCAATTACCCATTGCATAATCATATTCACCAAATCCAGAAGGGGCTAACATAATTTGCTTATCATTAATATTTATTTCTTTATTATTGATAAATACTTTACATACTTTATTTAAAATCATATCTTTAGTTGAAAAATATGAATATGAAGAATCTGAAGAAGAACAACCTGTTGCTACTTTTAAAATTATTTCTCCACTTTGATTAATATCAGAATTAACAGAGAATTCTAAATAATCTTTTTCATTTTTGAATCCAGTAATATAATTGTTTTCATAAGATATTTTTGCTAATTTACTTACATTATTAGCGCCACCATTATAATCATTAGGATAATCAACTAAATTACCATGTAAATCTTTTTTAGTAACATTATAAATTTGTACACCTTCTTTAATTTCTAATCCACATGAACACATATCATAAAGAGAATAAATATTTTCTTTTTCTTCATCAGCATGATGAATATGATTAGAAATATTACTATTACTGTAAATACTTATTGTATCTAAAGCTGGTGTAGATTGAGTGCCATTTGCTCCTTCATCAAAATATAATGGTTCAGTTGTATTTTCTTTATATGGACATTTTGAAATTAAATCAATTCTATTTAATCCTTGCTTAATATTAACATTATCTAAACTAATATAATTCCAATTACCCATTGCTAAATAATATTCTTTATTGGTCGTTCCTTTTAATATTTTATCATCAGGAATGTTTATTTTTTGTTCATTAACAAAGACATCAAACACTTTATTAAAGACCATATCTCCTGTAATCCAAGGTTTATCGCCACTTATTAATTGAGTAATCCAACCAGTAGCAGCTTTAATAACAATTTTTGAATTAGTTTCTTCATCATTTTCAAAAACAACACTTGCTCCTGATCCACCATAATTATAAGTTACATATTCTCCACCAGCAGAATTTTTACCTAATTTAATAACGTTTTGACTACCAGTTTTACCAAATAAAGCATTATTTTTTCTACCTTGTACTGGATTTTCATTTTCACCAGTTAAATCTTCTTGAACAATATCATGATAATAATTTGGTTTAATTATTTCTTTATAATCACAACGTGAACAACTAGCATGATTTTCTTGATTACCTGGAGTGTTTTCAACAATATTATCTATTAAAACATGATGTTTTGAGATAACCACATTATCAACTTTTTCTAAGCCATATTCATCTAAATAATTATTATTGCAAATTGTGCAATGATAATATTCAATATTACCATCTTCTGAACATGTCTCTTCTACTTTTTCGACATGATTCATATTATGTTTTTCACCTTTATTAACTGTTATAGGTAATAAGCAGGAACAATTACCATAAGAAAATTTAATTTCTTTATCATCTAATGACAATCTATCTTTTGGTGAATATTCATAATTAATTATTTCTTCACTTGAATTATCAGCAAAATAACCTTTTAAAATTAATCCTGTAGGATCAAAATATTCATGTTCAAGATAAACTAATTTATCAGGATTCTTTTCAATTTTAATTGAACTATATTCTTTAATAACAGTAATAGGAACATAAACATATTTTCCATTATAAGTAACTTTAATTTTATCATTTTTTTCTTTTAAAGCTGAAGAAGGTGAACATCTAAAACCTTTTGTAATTATTTTTTCTTCTCCATCTTCAAAAGTTGCTTTTAATTCTAAACCTGTAGAATTAAATTTTTCACCAACTAAATAATTAACTTTATCTGGCATTTTATTTATTTCTAAATATTTAGGAACATTTACTGTAATATCAATATCTAAAATAACTGTTTTATTATAATATCTAATAGCTATTTCTTCATCATCTTCTGTTAATTCTTCTGTTGGTGAATATGTATAACCTTCTGTTACTTTACTTGTTTTCCCATCAGCAAATTGAACTCCTAAAACTAATCCAGTTGGATCAAATAATTCACCTGTAATATATTCAAGTTTATTAGGATTTTGTAAAATTTGTAATCTAGTAACCATAGTATTAGTATTATTACAAGCACATAAAGATAAACTTAAGAAGAAAACACTACTAAACAACCATATTTTTTTCATTATTTATCACCTCTTTCTAATAAAGAAATCTGTTTTAATAAATCATCTACTTGTTTAGATAATTTAAGATTTTCTTGCTTTAAATTTTCATTTTCAATAATCAATTCTTTTTTACTCAATTTACTTTTAACAGATTTTTTATCATCAAAATCTTCATCATAATCAGTAATAGATTGTACTTCATAAAGAGGCTCTTTCTTTTTAAATAAGAAGAATGTATATAAACCTAAGCCACATATAATAACTACATTTATAGAAACAAGTAAAGGAATCCACCAAGGAAAAACACTATCAACTACTATTATTTGATCAATATTTGATTTAATAATATCATTTGAACTATCATGAGTAGCCGATTGATAATATGTATTACAAAAACTAAATAAAATATTTTTACATGCTTTTCTTGCTTGAGATACAAATGTTGGATCATGACTATTACTTCCAAAAGTTTCGCCTTTTGTACCCATACCAGTTAAATAAATATCTTGTCCAGCATATAAACCTTGTTTTAATTTCATATATCCGCTTCCTGCATAATAATCGGTTACTGTAGCCCCTTTAAATCCCCATTCATTTCTTAATATTTGAGTATTCAAAGCATAATTACCACCAGCCCATATTGCACCAACTCGGTTAAAAGAAGTCATAATACCAGTTGCTTTACCGTCTTTAACCGCCCATTCAAATGGCTTTAGATATATTTCTCTCAATGATTGTTCAGTAAGCCATGTATATTTTCCTTGTCTACCTGCTTCTGAATCATTAACCGCAAAATGTTTAACATAAGGATAAACACCATTAGCAATACATCCTTTAACAACTTCACTAACAGATTTACCAGATAAAAGAGCATCTTCAGATATATATTCACTATTTCTTCCTGCAAAAGGATTTCTTTGCATATTACATGTAGGAGCGTACCATCCATCAACTCCAGTTGATTTTGCTTCAGCTGCTAAAGCTAAACCAAATGAATATTCTAACATTTTATTCCATGCACATGCTCTAGTAGTATCAGAAGGGAAATATGTCCAACCACTTCTATCAATTGTATGATCTGGATCTGAAGAATCATTTTCTTGAATTGATCTATTTAGTCCGTTTGAGCCATCATTATCAATCATATATTTTTTACCAACAGAAGTAGCATAATATGTTCTATATCCACCTAATTGAATCATATTTTCCATTTCATTTAGTGATAATTGATCTAATAATTTTTCCCATTTTTCATTATTATAATCTTTACCTATTTCCATGACTAATTCTTTATTAACAACGATATTTTTTCCAAATTTTAATTCTTCTTCACTAGCAGGAGAACCATCTTCATGAGTAAATATTAAATATTCTCCTGGTGTACCATCACCAGTTTTTGGCATAGTTGTTACTTTTTCTACTTCTGGAATATAATTAGTAGCATTACTAATTTTAGAGCCTGTTCTATTCTTTGCAATTATATTAGGGAAAGTATTTTTAAAATCATTTCTTGATAAATAAACTACTTTATCTTGATCAGCATCATTACCATCAATAGAACACCCACCATATGCATTTTCTCCAGTAAATAAATTTTCTACTTTAGTATCTGTAACAGGATCTTTTTCAAATAAAATAGGATTCTTTATATTATATTTGATGACATTATTTTCCATTTCTTTAAGATTATGAGCATCTGTTCTTATAGAAACAATATATTCTCCACTTTCTAATTCATAACCTTTAAATCCATTACTATTTTTATCATAATCATCATAACTAGCAAAATCATAAGGTTTGAAAGATAATTCAATTGTTTCACTATCTCCTGGTCTAAGCAAACTTGTTTTAGCATAATCAACTAAATTAACATGTGATTTCTCTATACCACCTTTTGTATATGGAGGAGTAATATATAACTCAATAACATCTTTACCTTTTCTTGAACCAACATTAGTAACATTTATTTCATAATTAAAAACAGTATCTTTAGTAATATTTTCAGTTGTAGAAGTAAATGATTCTAATTCCCATTCAAATTCAGTATAAGATAAACCATATCCAAATGGATATTTAACTACAGCATCATATCCAGTTTTAGTTTCTTGAACTTTATTACCATTTTCTTGTAAAACATTATAAGTTAAAGTTTTATCATCAAAATATCCTTCTTGATTAGCTGTTTCATACCATTTATAGCCTAAATAAATATTTTCAGCATAAGTAATATGACTTGTTCCAGTATAATTAACATAAGTTGGATCACTAGCAAAATCATAAGGAGATGTAGTAGTCAATTTACCACTTAGTGTTACTTTTCCTCTTAAAACTCTTGGTATCGCGTAAGTTCCTGATTGTCCTGTACCTGCAATAGATAAACATGCATCAATATTTTCATATTTATCTAAAAATTCTAATTTCATTTGATTAGCCCCATTAATAATAACAATGACTTTATCAAAATTTGTAGTAACTAAATCTAATAACTCTTCTTCTTCAGTAGTAACCTCTAAATAAGTTCTACTATTATCACAAATAGGATTAGTAATAGAAGCTTTGTCTTTAGCTTTATATTGTACAGTTGGAACATCTTGACCTTCACCACCTTGGCGAGAAAAAACTACTAACGCTACATCAGAAAATTCTTTTGCATTATTAATTAATTCATCACTATAATAAGTCATATCTGGCTCTCTAATTGTAAAAAATTCAACTGGAGATAAATTTAATGATTTACCATATCCTTTAGTAGAAAAACTAGTATACATATTAATAATTTCTTTATTATATTCCATACCAGATGATTCTAAAGCTGATAAAAAGAAAGTAGCATTTCTTTGAATAGCACCATTATTACCGGCGGCTGAACCACTACCACCAATTACCCATCCCGCATCAGTAGCGCCCCAACCAAAAACATTAACATTAGCTAATTCTGATTTACTTAGAGGTAAAAGTTCATCTTTATTTTCTAATAAAACAATTCCTTCTTCAGTAATTTCTTTACATAAAGCATCAGAAACTTGTAAAGCTTCTTGAGTTTCATTTTTTGAATAATCAACATTAGATCCACATAAATAACCTGTAATTAATTCATTTAATATTCCACATGTAACATTACATCCTACTAATAATAATGAAACAAAAATATCTATTCCTATACATAATCCTTTTTTAAATTTTAACTTCATAAATCCACCTTAAATTATTCCTATTGTATCTAAACTAACTGTTGACATATCTCCAGTTTGACTAGTTGTATCTAATAATACATCACGATAACCATGACTTAAAGAATTTAATCTAATTACATTTTTACCTTTAACAAAATTAATATTATTAAGTAATATATAATTCCAATTACCAAATGCTAAAGCATATCCTTCTCCTTTAGACCCATTAGTAAATCCATTACCATTATTATCATTGCCTTTAATCATTAATTCATTATTTATATTTAATTTATTATCATTAACAAGAACATCAAACACTTTATTAAAAATCATGTCACCTGTTCCCCAAGTATTATGATTATTTTTTAAAACTGTAGTATAACCACTTGCAACTTTAATTAAAACACTACCAACATAATCATTTTCTAAATCAAATTCAATTTGAGCATAACTAGTTCCGGCATAAAAATTTCTAATTACATCATTATTTAAAGCAGTAGATAATAAAGCTTTTATATTATTAGAACCGCTTGTTGTTAAATAAGTTGGACTTAGTCTATCCTTATTTTCTTTACCATTATATGAGCCATTAACTCCACCAACATTATCTCCATTCAAATTACAATAATGTAAAGAATTAATTTCATTATGACATCTTGAACAAGTAAATTTTAATGATGAAGTTGTTTCTGTTAATTGATTTTTATCAATTTCATGTCCTAAAGCTTTAATATCTTTAATTATTTCTAAACCATATTCATTAGTTATTTTTTTATAACCATTTTCTAGACATGTAGATGGTACTTCTTCAACATTTAATTGTTTACATTCTTTATATGAATAAATTTCTATACTATCTAATGATGGACTTGATTGAGTACCATTACTTCCAGGATCTTTATATAGTAAAGTACCATCTTCTTTTAATGGTTTTTTAGAAATAATTTCTATAACATTTTCCCCTTTAACAAATTGAGTATCAAGAATAATATTAGTAAAATTACCCATCGCATCACCATAATCACCACTTTTACCTGGTAATATTTTATTATCAGAAATATCTAATTTATAACCATTAACATAGACATCAAAAACTTTATTAAAGATCATATCTCCTGTTCCAAATCCACCAGAATTATTAATTAAATATCCTGAAGCTGCGACAACATTTATTTTACCAATAAAATCATTTTCACTATTAAATGTTGTTTTTACCCCTGCACCATTATAAAAATAATGCAAATAATCTTTACCAATTGATTTGTTAACAGCTTTTTTAACATTTCCTGAAGTAACATTGCTATCAAATTTTGTTAAGTTTTCTCTATTAGCATAATCTAAATCATTACTAGCATTTTTATAATTTTTACCATCATCTAAAGTGAAATTATGAGCGTATAAACTGTTATATTCTAATTCTTTATTATCAATACCTTTAATTTTTAATGTTCTATTATAAGCATAATTATTATCTTTTAAGCCAGTATTAGCTAAATCTAATTCATTTAATAAATAATTATTTGTTTGATCAATTTCATCTTTTAAAGAAGTTTTTTTATTTATTATTTCATTATTTATCTTCATTTCAACATTTAAAGAAGAATAAGCATGTTTATCATCTTTAAATCTTAAACTATAACAAGCAAAATAATAATTTTCAGTAGATAAATTTTTATCACTAACTAAGCCATCAGTAGCAGAATAATACAAATATTCATTATTACTAGATATTGATTTATATAAATAATTAATTGTTTTTTCACTATTTTCATAATATTTATCATTGAGATATAATTTACAAGAAATAGAAGATAAATTATCAATATTTACACTTATAGCGAATCTAACATAATAATAATTATCTTTATATCCTATTTGAGAATATATTTTTGAATGATCTACTATATTATCATTATTTTGTTTTCTTATTTGATTTAAATTAATACTTTCATTAGGAATAATATCTTCTCCAAAACAAATAAGAGAATTATCTTTTCTATTTATTTGACTAGTAGATAATAAAGTGATTGCTGCTAAAATTAAAATTAATTGTTTTTTCATGTTTTTTTCTCCTATAAATCAATATAGCTATCATCATAAATATCTAAATTATCTTTAATTTCAATATTTGAAGCTGCTAAAATATCATCAAAATTAATTTTATCTATGTTTAATTTTGGTGAATAATAAAATTTTTTGTTCATGTCTAAAACACTCCTTTATACAAAACAATTATAAAATGAAGCGCTTACAAATATAAATAAACAGTCCGTATTCAGTTATTTAAATGCCGTATTCAGTTATTTATAGAAAATAAAATTGATAATGAAAATATATTATCTTCAATATTAATTCTGAAATCACCATTATATTTTTCTACAATATATTTAATTGATTTTAATCCATAACCATGGTAATCACGATCTTTTTTAGTAGTAATAGGTAGTCCTTCTTGATTTAAAATAATATTACCAGTAAAATAATTTTCTACTCTAATTGTAATTAAAGAATGAACACCTCTAACAATTAAATTAATAGTTTTTAAATTCTCATCATTTTCTTTACTTACTGCTTCAATTGCATTATCAATTGCATTACCAAATAATGAATATAAATCTACTTTTTCCATAAATGATAGACATTCGCAATCACCATAAAATTTTAATAAAATATGATTTTTAGTACAAATTAAGCTTTTTTCAGTCAAAATTAAATCTAATGCTTCATTACCAGTTTTAATATTTGAATCATAAATTTTAATGATATTTTCTAATTCTTTAATTGCATTTTTATCAACATTTTCTTTAGAACCAAATTCTCTTATTTGATGTTTTAAGTCATGACATTTAATATTAATTAAATCAATATTTTCTTTATTTAAAGCATATTGCTCTTCTGATTTATGTAATAATTGTTGAGTAATTAATAATTCTTTTTTTAATTTACGATTATCAATAAATGATATCTGTATTTTAAAAATCATTCCACATAAAATAGCGTTACATAAAGAAACTACAATAGAATGAATTTTATTATATTCACCATTAGAATAAACAAAAATTGCATTTAATAAAATATCACAAAACAAAACTACACTGCTTAAGCCAAATACCAACATAACATTTAATTTTATATCACTAGCATACATTTTTTTATGTAAATAATGATAACCTACTACATAACAAAAAACATAACAAGTCAAATATGTGATAACAAACATTATTGTATTAATTGTATTATTATAAAAATCAATCATTGTTTCTCCATATAAACCAACTGTATTAGAATTATATAATCCACTTAAATGACAAATAGAGCTAAAAATATTATGAGTTAAATTCTGTAAAGTATATGAACTAATAGCAATAAAAAATAATCTTTGCCATGAAGCTTTATATAAAAAGAATAGCATTCCCACACAGCAAAAAAATAAAAATAAAAACATTAAAGAAGTATACCACCAAGTATAAGAATAAGTTTTAAAAATAGGAAATAAATAAGATATTGCTAATAAAACTATAAAAGAAATAATCAATCTAAAAATATAATAATCTCTCTTTTTTAATTTATTAGAAAGCATTATCATCGCTACCACAATTTCTAAAGTAAAAATAATTTTATATAAAGATAATTGACTAATTTCCATTTTATAAACCTCCACCTAAAGAAAGATAATTATTAAGTTGTTCAATAAAAGCTTTCTTTTTAGCACGAGATATAACTAAACCAATTTTGCCTAAATAAGCAATACCATCATCAATTTTAGTAACATATCTTAAATTAACTAAATAACATCTATTACATAAACTAAAATTATAATCTTTTAATTTATCAATATAATTATCTAAAGAGTCTCTTAAAGAATAATCTTCATTCTTAGTGTGAATAATTAATTTATGATCAATTACTTCAATATATAAAATTGAGATAATATCTAATTTTATAAAACTATTTTTATATTTAATTGTAATAGAATTATCATTATTATTTTGCAATTTAAGCCATCTTTGTAATGTTAAAGCTAAAGATGAATAATTAATAGGTTTCAATAAATAATCAAAAGCATTGACTTCATATCCAGATAATGCGTATTGAATTAAAGAAGTTGTAAAAACAATCGTGGTTGATATATCTTTTTCTCTTATCTTTTTACCAACATCTATTCCATTAATTTGAGGCATACTTATATCTAAAAAAATTATGTCATACTTATTTGGAATAAATTTATCAATAAAATTAACTGGATTATTAAAACTGAAAATATCTACTTGAATAGATTTTCCCTTAAAAAACTTTAATAAAATTTCTTTTAGTTGATTCAAAGAATTGTCTTCATCATCAACAATACAAATTTGATACATATAATCTCCAAAATTATTTTTGCATAAAATTAAATTTTATTCAAGATGAGTTTTTTTATTCTATTTAATCTATAAAAGAACAAAATTCTGGATTAGTCCAAAAATTCAATTCAATTAATTGAAGATTATTTCTTTTAGCAAATTCTTGAATTGTTTCAGTTTTCCCACATTGACGTATACCTACTACTAATGCTGGTGATTTATTTTCTTTTTCAACCAGTTATCTAAACGTACATCTATTTTTCTTTTAAAATACATTTTAAACCCTTTCACAATAAAATCGGAGCGACTTTTCAACTATTTTATAACAAATTCGGAGCGACTTTTAAAAATGTAAGATAATTATCGAGACTGTCAAGAAAGTTTGTGTTTTTAATAATTTAGTCAGCTAATAAGTCAAAACCTAAATTAAATTGTTCTTCTTCAGTTAATTCTTACAAATATTTTTCTTTTTCTTCTTTGCTGATTGATTGTAATCAGAAATACAGCCCGTAAGAACAACAATTTGATTTGATTCATTATTAAATAATATTCTGCGATTTGAATATCTTTGCAATTCAGCATTAAAAGATTCTATTGCATTACTTGTCATTATTGATTTCCACATTACATTGGGAAAATCTAAATATGTAAATAACCCTGGTGTTTCAATTATTCTTTGAATTAACCTAGGATAGGTTATTTTCCATTTATCAACAAATGAATTAAATTGTTCTTTTGTTTGATTGATAGTTTCTTCATTATATACTTTTTTAAAATCTTCTATGATTTCTTTACGATCTTTTACACGAATGTTTTGAGATTGTTTTCATTTATATGTTGACGAATTTTAAAACCATCTCATCTTGCTTCTTAGTAATTTATAGTTAGTTCTGATTGCTTGATATGGTGGCTTCTTTGTTCTGGATTCTCCGTGCTGCATATTTTCTCATGCAATATTTGATCAGACTATTGAGGAAATAGACGATTGTTGCCAGGAATGAGAAGCTGATGACATAAATGATATAGTTTGCGAACCAACCGAATTTCAGCCATATTTTAGAATAGACAGGCATATTGGAAACGAAGAAGGGAGAAATGTAGAAACAGGAAGCGACATCTGGATCGAACAACGGAGTGTTCTTGACATCTTTGAACGGTTTTCCGTCTGTCGGTTTGTAGTTGATGCCTCCGGTGTAATGCAGTGTTACATTGATCAGTTGAGCGATGACGGTAAGACCGACGAATATTGCGACAGCGCCAAGAAAGTATTTATAATCTTTTTTGATGTTTTTTCCGATTTCTGCGTGGACGACAGATAGGATGGAGACCTGAAGAATCAGAACGTGCCAGACGAAGGAACGGATCACATCGAAGATATTGCCCCATCTGCATAGCTGTCCTTGTCCGAACAATAACGGGAAGATGCCAGCAATCATGCAGTAGATGCCTAGGTAATAGAACATCGGCATTCTGATCTTTTCGCTTTTGATAAAGGGAAGAATCAGGCATAGATAGATCGGTATGCTGCAGAACTGGAAGGGAATGCTGGAGAAGTCATAGTGCCCGAAGACGAAGTAACGATTGATTTCATGATAGATTTCCAGTCCTAGAAAGAGCAATCCATATATAAGGATAATGCCATTCAATAGTTTTTTGTTTTTTGTTTTGTTGATATATTTCGCGAGGAAAGCAATGGCTACCAAAGTCATTAAACCAACTAAAACACATACTATCGGAACAAGACTCCAAGGCCGACAGGCAGGTCGCTCATGTTCGAAATCGTTAAAAAAATTAATCATAATTGAACCTCGATATGCATATTTTACCATATAGACCTTTGCATTGCTATTACTACATGTGATACCAATGATGTTTTACAATTCAAGATAGCTTTAGAGTGGCTGATGAATGAAGTGCGTATGCTTCATTCATCAATGAATAACACATTCATCAGTCCAACATTAGTGATTCAGTACTAACTGGTTATTTTACATTTATAGATGGCGGACAAATTTAGAACACAAGAATCTAGCACACGAATTATCACAAAGTGACATTGAGTTCGTTTTGAAAATCATGAAGGGAGCAAAAAAGCATCTATGAACAATAATGGTTATACGAAAGTGGATTTCTTGAATGAGTATGACTGGGAGCATATGAGCCTTACTCCCTATGAGACATGTGTCGGGCTTGAATTTGATTATAAACATACCCACTAAAGAATCTCAATGAAAGTCGGATACACAAATATAAATGTCAATATAAAAGTCTCACATTTGTCAATTTAAGTTTCCTCAGTTTGTATAGGTTTAAGTTTATCTTTAATTCTATAAGATTGACCAGTAATATTAAATAAATAAGAGAAATGCAAAATTCTATCTAATATAGCTTTAGTAATCATTTCATTATTACCAAGAATAATTGGCCATTTATCAAATGTAACATTTCTAGTAAATATTGTTGATCTTTTTGTATATCTTAAGTCAATTAATTGAAAGAATAATTTTGCTTCTAATGGACTTATTTCATTAAAACCAACCTCATCAATTATTAATAATTTATATTTGAAGAACTGTTTAATTTTTCTTTCAAAAGTACCTTCATTATAAGCATTTTTTAATATATTAATTAATTTATTAAATTTGATAAAATATACGCTATTTCTTCTAATTGCTACTGTATAAGCAATAGTAATAGATAAATGAGTTTTTCCAGTTCCTGGATTGCCTATAAATACTATATTTATTGCTTCATCATAGAAATTTGATTCAATTATTGATTGAATTTTATCTTTTTTTATTGATGGTTGGAAATCAAAATCATATTCTTCTATTGTTCTTAAAAAAGGAAATCCTGCAACTTTAACATTATATAATCTATTGTTTTCTTCTTTTGCTTCTACATCTTTTTTTAATATTTTATATATACCTTTTAATTCAGCTGATGATATCTCATCATTAATATTATTTTCAAAAAAAGTGTTAAACAAATGATTACTGATACAATGTGGATAAGTGGATTAAAAAATGCTTTTGGTTATGATCCACTTTTATGCAAATGTGGTTATGAAATGGTTTTGAACTATGATTTATCTATGTTTAGCAAATTTAAGGATGATGGATAATGAAATATAATTTTAGAATTAAACACAATAAAGATTTTGATACCGATTTAGTTGACATGAAATGTCTAAAATGTGACTATGAAGAAGAAGTCACTCTAGATATTCTTTTAGAATTCTTTGATTCTAGTGTTGATTATGCCCCAACGCTCACTTGTCCTCACTGTGATGAAGATTTATTTGTTCCTAAAGATGTTTATGACCAAATTAAAGGTAATTTCGTTTATAAATTTGATAAAGACAACTAATTTAAGCCTAGGTAGGCTTATTTTTTTGCTTTCGTTTTTAAATACAATTTCCTATATAATCAAAAAAATATAGCCATGAAAAATCACGGCTATATTTATTTACTTAAATTTAAATAGTTGGCGTAAATGGTAAATCATCTTCTGAACATTCAGTAATTGTAAATGATTTATTGCTTGTCCATGTCCATTGATTATTTGTCTCTTTTATACAAGATGCCAATGTTACAATTACACCATCTTGCAAATCACCAGATAAAGTATATTTACATTTCATTTCTTGTGTTTGTGGTCCTTGGTATGTAAATGTCCACATAACATTTACAGTTTCATCACCTGGATTAAATATAAAATATGTATTTCCATCTTGTGAATATGGATTTGCTTTTGCTGTACTTGTAAAGAATCTCTTTTCAGGTATTGTCAAAGCTCCATCCTTTTCAACCATACTTATTTTATTTGGTAAAGAAGCAAATATTTCATCGTCGCCACTTATTTTTTCAATAACTTTGATATTTTTTAATAAGGATGAACCGACTAACTCAATTTTTACTTCAACAGTTTTACCTTCAATAGTAACTATCATTTTATCTAATGATTTAACAACCATTGTTGCATTTTTACCATTTATTAATCCAGTAATTGTATTTGATGCTTCAGAATCATCTAAGACAATATCATAAGATTGAACTGTTTTATTTGGCATAATAACATTAACTTTTTTATTTTTTAAATCTAATTCACTCTTTAATGTCGAAATATCTAAAATTTCTTCTTTTGCATCAGTTACACGTTTAACAATAATTCCAGATGTATCTAATCCATCAACAAATCTATATTTCTTTTTAACTGCTTCATTTGTAGCGTCTAATACGTATGTTCCTGTATCAACACCAACATTTACTCTAATATCATAATTAAAATTAGTCCAATTAGCTCTTACAATTTGCTTTCCAGAATATTTCTTTGTGTTTGGTAATGACCATGTAATAGTATTATCTGGATCGAAAATTGCTCCAACACGCAAATCATTTCTAACTTGCATTGCTGTCCATTGAGATGTATTTATTTCTTCGCCATATTCATAAGTCAATTTATCAGTTCCTGTATCAACATACATACCAATAACAGGAGTATATAAGAATCCATTAATTTTTAAAGAACGAGTTCCCCATGAAAAATCAAGTTTAATATCTGCTGTCCAATCATAGAATTTAGAATTTGATTTAACACACATCATATTAGCGTTAGTGCCACGATTGTCAATCATTACTAAGCAATCAGAGCCATCTTCTTCAATATTATACCAATATCCATAAATATTTTTATTATCTTGAATACCATTATATAATCCATCATCCCATAATGATAAATATCCATAAGTTTTACTGTAGTTACCTTGATATCCTTCAGCATAAAATCCTTCAAATTGATAAACAAGAAATCTATCATCATCTTCTCTTTGATTGAGATTTTTTCCAACTTCTTTTTCGATTTCACCAGTTGTTTTATTTGACCATGGATTATTTGCTTTTGAATACTTTACTGAACTTGGATCGTAAGGATAATCAATTCTTTTATCAGCAAATTCTTTTTCTACATTAATTTTAAATCCAGAAGCAATATCTTCATAGGAATTATTAATTGCTTTACATATAGCAATAGATGTACCAGAAGCAACAGTTGTAGCAATTATCAATAATGCTCCTACACTATATCTAATGATATTATTTTTTGTAAATGATACTTTAACCTCTTTGCTTGTAATATCATTAAATGAGGCAACAATTGCAATAGCAAGAATTGCAACTTGCATAATTGTATATACACAATTTAGAGGAAAGTTACCACCTTGGAATTCAACATTATTAATTTGATCTGCAATTAAATTTGGAAATAAATATATCTGTTTCATAAATGAGAAACACATTGCAGCAATTGCACCTAAATGAATAAATTTATATTCAGGTAAAGCAATCGCTATTAATTCAATAGCAAAGAACAACAACGCACAAATTCCAATTACCTCAGGAGTATGAGGTACAGCATTATTAGCCATGGATGTTTTATATGTTGTAAAAAATAATATACTAAACACAAGACCTAATAAAGCATCAGCTAGCATAAGATAGAAACCTATCTTTTTATCTTTAAAATAATTTTTTAACGCTTCCATATGTTTTTTTATTCCTCTCTATTTTTTTTAACATATTCATAAGCAACAAACATAGCTATAGCACCTAATGTTAAAGCACCAAATACTCCATCTATAGTGAATATTACAGGTTTCCACCAAATAAATGGTTCTCCTAATTCAACACCAGTATCTGCACTATCACCCATCCAAGATCTAGATAAAGCATACATAATATTTTTATTTGCTTTTTGACATAATTTTAATAAATAGCCATCATCAGTTGATGTAATTGCGTTTTTAATTTGTGATCCTCTATTTCCATCAAGACAGAAGATTTCTGTTCCACCAACAATCATATCTCTAGTTGATGTATATGAACCTTCACCTTGTAAAGCATCATCAATAATTAAACCTTTATAATCCCATTCACCTCTAATAACTTCTTGTGATAATACTTTATGACATGCAGAATATGTTAAACCAATTCTATTATATGATGTCATAATTCCTAAACCTTCACCTTTAGTTAAAGCACCTTCAAATGGTTTTAAATAAATTTCTCTTATTGCTTGTTCATTACAGAATGTTGCTACTCCTTGACGATTTGTTTCTTGATTGTTTAAGAAACAATGTTTAATATTCATAATTAAGCCTTTTTTTCTTGCTTCTTTAACAATATTAGATGCAACATAATAATTCATAATTCCATCTTCTGACATATATTCAGATGCACGTGATCCATATGGTGTTCTATTAATGTTTGCTCCTGGAGCGTTAACACAAGCTACCCCACAATGTAAAGCTTCTTCACCATAGAAATATCCGAATTTCTTTTGCATTTCGTGATCCCATGTTGCTGTATATGTTGGTCCAGTAGCAAATCCAGTTGCCCATCTACCATCACCATAAGCAAATGCAGAAAGTAAACCTTCAGGTCCTTCAGCAATTGAATTTGATGGTTTTGAAACAGAAGTTACTGCTAAAATACCACGATTATCAGACATTGAAACAACTAATTCATCTAATGTCATTTGCTTAATGAAATCATCCCATTTTGGATCATCATAATCAAGTTTAGCCATATCTGAGAATTTAAGATGATAAGGATTTCCACTTTCATCTTTTAATTGAACAGCATACTTAGTTCCTTCTCCAGAAGTATATGATTCAGCATCATCAGCTTTAGTATATTTTCTCATATCTAAAGCTGCCTTCATTTTGTCATTGATTTTTAAACCAGTTAATTTTTTAGGGAATGTTGCTTGCCAATCTTTTCTAGTTAAATAAGTAATTTTTTGATCATCATTAGCCCAATAGTTAACATCAGCGTCATCAAATTTATTTTTAACTTCCACTGAATCATCATAATGAGAATATTTATATGCATCTAATGCACCTGTAATATTATATTTTTTAACTGAATCTAAATCAGCAGTATAATTCTCACCATTATGATCTAACAATGTTGCATCAGCTTTTTTAGTTGCAATAATATTATTTAATGCTTCATGAGCACCATTACCTAATGAGAAATAATATTCGCCATCTTCTAAAATATATTGTTTTTTATTTAATCTATCATAAGATGCTAAGAAATATCTATCAAATTCAATTTCAGTTTCAACTTCTTTTCCTGCTCCAACTAATACTTTATTATAACCACACAACTGAATTGCAGATTTTTCCACTAAATTTTCTTTGTCATAATCAGTATAAGGTAATTGACAATATAATTGAGCAGATGCTCTACCATCTACATTTCCTGTATTTTTAATATTAATTTTTGCAACAAATGAATCAGTTTCTTCTTTATATGTAATGCTCTTTAATTCTTGATCAAATGTTGTATATGATAAACCAAATCCAAATGGATAAGCAACTTCTCTATGATATGTCCAATTAGTTTCTCCATCATATGTTCCTGCACTTCCATTTGCATTACCTTGATTTAAAACACAATCTTCGTATCTTGTTTCATAATATTTATATCCAACATAAATACCTTCATTATATGAAACATATTTTGATGACCTATCAACACCTGCATTTCCATCAAAATTTATATCGCCAAAATTTTGATATGCTGCTGAATTTGATGCATGAGCAGAAAATGTATCAGGAGTATGACCACTTGGGTTTGCTTCACCAGTTAAAAGATGAACAACACCATCTAAAGAATAATATCCTGGTACTCCAAACCAAAGAACTGCATCAACGCCAAATTCTTCTTTACTTGCCCAATCTAAGCTCATTGGCATTGCACCATTTAATAAAACAATTGTCTTTTTAAATTTTCCTGATTTTTTTATCATTCTAAGTAAATTAGCTTCATTTTCTTGTAAATCAAGAATACCTGCTTTAGGGTCACTATTTTCTGTACCTACTCTGACGAATGTAACAATAGCAGCATCACTAAATGTTGTAAATGAAGCTTGAATGCCATGAGTATATGAACTTTCAGGAAGTTCAACAATGCTTGTTTCTGATGGTTCTGCTCCCCCTTTATATAAGTTCCATACCTCTTTATTATAATTAAATCCATTATTCTCAAAAGCATCATTTAAATGTACAACTAGTTTTTCATTTGGTGCTGCACCACCTGCACCAGAACGTAAACATAAATGAGCTGAATTTCTACCAAACAGTGTAACATTTCTTTCCTTAGCACTTAAAGGAAGACAATTATTTTCGTTTTTTAATAAAACAGCTCCTTGTTCTTCTTGTTCAACACAATACTTATAAGAATCTTGAATCATTCTTTTCCAACCAGCATCAGATAAACTTCCATCTTCTTCAGCATAATCAGATCTCTTGGAACTAATTTTTCTAACATTAAGTTTTAAAACGTCATTAATTAGTCCTTCGTTATCTAAAGCGACATTTGTCAATGAAATAAGAGATGTCGTAAACAAAATACCAACTGAAGATAACCCTAACCAAAGTTTAGTTTTTTTCATTAAATTTCCTTTCTGCATATTTTTATGCTTTATCAATAAATAATTGATACACTATTATCATCCTACATGAAAGCGTTTACAAAAATGACAATCTTGCGATTTTTATTATGCTATCATATTATTAAATTTTTTATTTTTCATAAATATCATATTATAAAATCTAAATATTTATGACAATTTATATAAAAAATCATATTTTTTCATTATATATGAAATTGTATTTAAAAACGAAAACATTTTTTTATAATTTAGCACTTCAACAATTAGGATTAATTAATATTTTTATTGACAAAGTTAATTTAAAAAATATATGTAATAATAAACATTTTAATGACAAAGTAAATTCAGCTATAGAAATAAAAAATTAAAAAAAATGAATTTAATAGTATATTATAATTGTTCTATTAATAAATTTGGGCATTATTAAAGCCACGCGCATGAATCGTCGCTAAACTAAATTTTACAAGTTAAGAATAAGAATATATTGTTAGTTGTCTATTGTAACAATTAATATAACCTAATTATATATTTCTATAATTCGATTTCTAGTTAAATTGATTTAATTGAAGTCGATTTTTATAATGTTGAATTTTTCTAAAATTGTATTACCATAAATAAATTCAATTATTTCATAAGGTGTACGATTATCTTTTGATTTTCTATTATAAGAATTAATATGCAAAAATATCAATTCAATTTCATTTTGTGTATAGTCTTTTATAAATTTTTTTGGAAAATAAAATTTAAAAACTCATTATTTTTTTCTATTTTGGACTTTGATTAGACGAAAAAATCATAATAAAAAAAGCAAAGCAAATTTGCTTTACTTTTATCTATTAAGATATATAATTAATTAAATTTAAAACTATAAAAAGAAATTTTACCTTTACCATTATAAATAAATTTTAATAAATGAACACCATTACTAACGTTTAATTTTCCTTTAAATTTACCATGATCACACTTATTGACATTTATTTGAGAGATTAGGTTATTTTCATCATAAATATATATAATTCCTTTATTAGTTGATGAAATATTAATTTCAATTTCTTTAGTATCAATAAAATTAAAATATTTATATGTAATTTTAGTGCCATCAGTTATATTTTCAATATATTGTCCATCTATATCATTTTGAGTAAAATATGGTCTACCGTGACATTTGATTACATGATAAAATTTACTTCCTTTTTTACATTGTAAATTACATGCAATTCTTGCTTCAAATTCACCTTTAGCAATTAATGGACCATTATTTAATCCGCAAGAAGTAACCTCAACTTGTTCAATTTTACCATCTGGAAGGATTTTAATTTCTTCAGCACAAGCTTGTCTAGAAAAACAATTTCTATTAGTTTGGCGATGATAAAATATATAATTTTTTTCATTAAGTGTTAAAATTGATCCATGAGTATTTCCTATCATATTTAATGCATCTTTTTTATTATTAATATTATTTATACCAATATCACCAATAGATACAATTGTACCACCATAACTAAAATCACGATCAGGATAATTTGATATAGCGTAACATAATTCATGACCTAAATAAGAAGAATATATAAAATAATACTTATTATTTATTTTTCTCATTGAGGATGCTTCAAAAAACTCGTGGCCATAATAATCTGTATGTTTAGAATTATAAATAGATTTAACACCTATTGAATGAGGTGCTTCTATAATTGTGCACATATCTTTATCTAACTTAATACATAAAGGCCCTTCTTTAGAAATTTTTTTACAACCTGTAACAAACATTCCAGTTATAAAAGATGGGCAAAATCCAGAATATAAATATACATTTTCATCTTCAACAAAAATTGCAGGATCAAATTGAAAACAATCACCTTTTCGTTTACCTAAAATTTCACCATTTTTATATTTTACATAACTATAAAATTCAAAAGGTCCTTTAGGAGAAGAAGATTTTGCTATTCCAATTATACCAGAAGAATTAACACTATAATATAAATAATAATTCCCATCAACACCTTTAATACAATCAGGCGCATACATTGCTAAATTCTTTTTATTAAGAGGATCTTGATCTTTTCTATAAATTACGCCTTCATATCTCCAAGATGTTAAATCGTTTACATCACAAGAATATGTAACATAATCTCCTAAGCAAAAATTTTTTCCATTAAATAAATCATGTGAACCATAAATATAAACTCTTCCATCAAAAACATGTGGTTCAGCATCAGGAATGTATTCATTAGATGGTAAAAACGGATTAAATATATGTTTCATTATTTTTTACCTGCATCTAAGAATATTTTTAAACCTCTAGTAGTTAATTCGTGTTCATACATATTTTTAATTACTTTAAAAGGAATAGTAGCAATATCTGCTCCAGCTAGACATGCTTGTTCAACATGTTTAACATTTCTAATAGAAGCAGCAATAATTTTTGATTTATATCCATACATATTTTTAACTTTATTAATTTCTTCTATTAATTTAGCGCCAGGATTAACTTCGTTTGGTAAATAGTCATCAACTCTTCCCATAAATGGTGAAATAAATGTTGCTCCTGCTTCCATTGCTAGTAACGCTTGTGAAACAGAGAAAATCAAAGTTACATTAGTTTTTATACCTTCATTAGATAACATTTTACATGTTTTAATTCCATCAATTGTCATTGGCAATTTAATTGTAATATTAGGATTATTATTAGTCATTTCAACTATTTGATGAGCTTGATTATACATAGTCATATAATCACTTTCAGTTACTTCAGCAGAAATTGGGCCATCAACCAGTTTCAATATATCTTGAATAACATCGTTTAAAAGTCTGTTAGATTTAGCTAATAACGAAGGATTTGTTGTCACTCCAGAAATAACGCCATATTGAGAAGCTTCTTTAATTTCTTCTACTATTGCTGTATCAATAAAAATTTTCATAAATTATCCTTTCTATATAACACCTTTAATGCTGGATATAATTTTTTAAATATTTCATATTTATCTTGATAATATTTTACTTTATTTTCATTAGGTAATATAGTCTCTTCTTCTTTAATAATTTTTTTACAAGCAGAATCAACATTTAAATATATTCCATCTCCTACCATAGCAAGTATTGCTGCACCAAAAGCAGGACCTTGATTTGTTTTCAAAACTCTTATTGGAATATTTAACACATCGGCTATAATTTGTTTCCAAGCTTTAGACTTGCTTCCACCTCCACATATAGTTGAATAAGTAGGATAAACACCATTTTTCTTAGCAACTTCTAAACAATCTTTTAAAGCAAATGCCACACCTTCTAATATAGCCTTTGACATTTGTCCTCTTGTCGTAGTAATTGACAAATTAACAAATGCACCTCTAGCATTTACATCATTATGAGGTGACCTTTCACCTGTTAAATAAGGTAAAAATATTACATTAGAATCATCTAATTTTTTTTCATCTAATTCATAATTATCATCTTCTAAAATATTCTCAAGCCACCATTTTCTAGTAGAGGCTGCTGACAAAATACATCCCATTAAATGATATTGACCTGAAGCTGAGCAAAAACTATGTAAAGCATTTTTTTCATCAACACAAAATTTATCAGATGATAAAAATATAGTTCCACTTGTTCCTAATGAAATATTACAAGCTCCATTACCAATTGTTCCTGTTCCAATTGCCGCAGCAGCATTATCACCAGCACCTGCAACAATTTTCACATTATTAGATAATCCTATTTCTTGTGCAATTTCTTTTTTCAAAAATCCAATTACCTCATAAGATTCATATAATTTTGGCAAATTGGTTTCATTAATATGACATAGAGAAAGCATTTCTTTAGAGTATTTTCTATTTTTAACATCTAATAATAATAACCCCGATGCATCAGAAACATCACTAGCAAAAACTCCTGTCATTTTATAAATTAAATAATCTTTTGGAAGCATTATTTTATTAATTTTATCAAAATTTTCTTTTTCATTACTGTAAACCCATAATAATTTTGGAGCAGTAAATCCTGCAAAAGCAATATTACCTGTGTAAGAAGAAATTTTTTCTTTTCCAATAGTTTGATTTAAATAATTAGTTTCTTCTATCGCCCTACCATCATTCCATAAAATTGCAGGCCTAATAACTAAATCATTTTTATCAAGCATTACCAAACCATGCATTTGACCACCAAAAGAAATTGCTTTAACCAAAGATTTATCTTGATTAATTAATAATAACTTTATTACGTTAATAGTTTTTTCAAACCATTCGTTTGGATCTTGTTCACTATAATTTTCTTTAGGAATTAAAAGTGGATATGAACATGACTTTTCATTTAAAATCACTCCATTTTCATTAACAAGTAATGCTTTAACCGCACTAGTACCTAAATCAATTCCAATATAAGTATTCATTTTACTTTCCAAACATTATTTGATTAATTATTGATTCTAAATATTCTTGTTTTCCTGAACCAGGATTATGACATACTTTTACATCTTCAGCATATTTAGATAATTCTTCTAATGTTACATTATTATCTCTAATTTGTTTACCAATTCCTTCATTAAAAGACGAATATTTTTCTTTTATAAAATCATCAATTCTACCATCTTCAATTATCTTAGCAGCATTGATTAAACCAAGAGCAAAAGTATCCATACCTAAAATGTATCCTTCAAACATATCTTCAACACTATTAGATGGTCTTCTATTTTTAGCATCAAAATTAAAACCACCTGTCAACCCATTATTTTTTATTACTTCTAACATTGCAAAAGTTGCACTATAAACATCAAATGGAAATTCATCGGTATCCCATCCAAGTATTGGATCACCTTGATTAGCGTCAATTGATCCTAACATTCCATTAATTGCGGATATTCTTAAATCATGTTCAAATGTATGACCAGCTAAAGTAGCATGGTTAGCTTCAATATTTAATTTAAAATCTTTCTCCAAACCATAATGTCTAATAAAACCAATTGCTGTAGCAGCATCAGAATCATATTGTTGTTTCATTGGTTCTTTTGGTTTAGGTTCAATATAGAAATCGCCTTTAAAGCCAATTTTACGTCCATAATCAACTGCTAAATGCATTAAATGAGCAATATTTTCTTGTTCAAATTTAACATCTGTATTTAGAAGAGTCTCATATCCTTCTCTTCCACCCCAAAAAACATATCCTCTTCCGCCTAATTTTGTTGTTATTTCTAACGCTTTTTTAATTTGGGCTGCTGCAAAGCAATATACTTCTGCACTATTAGTTGATCCTGCACCATTCATAAATTTTGGATTAGAAAACATATTAGCAGTTCCCCATAAGCATTTAATATCAGTATTTTTCATTTTAGCCAAAATATAATTGCTTATTTCATCTAATCTATTATTTGTAACATTAATATCTTCATCTTCAGGAACTAAATCAACATCATGAAAGCAAAAATATTTAATGCCAAGTTTTTGCATAAATTCAAATCCTGCATCAACTTTTGCTTTTGCATGTTCCATAGTTCCTTTAATTGCACCAAAAGATTTATCAATAGTTTCATTACCAAACATATCTCTTCCAGCAGCTCCTAAATTATGCCACCAAGCCATTGCAAAAGGTAGCCATTCTTGCATTGTTTTTCCAAGAACCACTTTATTAGCATCATAAAATTTGAAAGCTAAAGGATTATTAGATTGTGGTCCTTCGTATTTAATTTGTTTTATTGTTGGGAAAATTTCCATATTATTGTCCTCTCTTTATATTATTATTGTATAAATTAAGATATTGATAAGCAATTGCAAAAGTTTTATAATAGTAGACGAAAGTTAAGATTTTACAAATATGATTGAATACGAAAAACACCATTCATCTTCTATTAATTATATATATAGACAATACGATACAAATTTAGAATTTGGATCTCATTTTCATGATTCTTTTGAATTAATCTATGTATTTGAAGGTGAAATTATTGTTTTTATTGAAAAAGAAAAATATAATCTTAAAAAAAATCAATGCTTATTGATACTACCAAATCAAATTCATTCATATATGACAGAAACGCATTCTAAAACATTTATTTTAATTTTTGCTTCTTCATATGTAGCAAAATATTATAAGCAATCTCTTCTTTATTGTGCAGAAAAGCCATATTTCAATCTTGACGACAAAAATATAATTGATCAATTGCAAAATAGTGATAATACTTTTCTTCTAAAAAGTAATTTATATTATATTGTATATTTATATACAAGCAATAAATTAATTTCTAGAGACATTAAATATAATACATTAATGCAACATGTTTTAACTTACATAGAAAAAAATTATCAAGAAAATATTTCTTTAAAAAAATTAGCAAAAGAATTAGGATATGATTATCATTACCTTTCATCAATTGTTAATAATGGTTTAAATAGTAATTTTTTGTCATATTTAAATGAATATAGAATAAATAAAGTATGCGAATTAATGATGGACGACTGCTTAACACCTATAAGTGATTTAGCATATAGTTGTGGTTATACATCTTTAAGAACATTTAACAGAAACTTTTTGCAAATAAAAAAATTAACTCCTAGTCAATATAGACAAAATTTAATTAACAATTAGAGTTCATATTATTTAAAAATAATTTAACTTCTTGCAAAGCATCACAATCAGAATATATTTTTTCAAATTTGCCTTTATTTTCTATCAAATCATTATTATAATCTAAATATTTTTTTCGATATTCTTTAGCGGTACAACCATATTTTTTAAGAAAAATCTTATTCATATATTTTGGATCAGAAAATCCACTTTCAAAGCTAATTTCAATTAATGTCTTTTCTTTATTTGCCATTAATCTTATGCTTTGCTCCATTCTTTTAATAGATATATATTCTTGAAATGTCATACCAAATGTTGATGTAAACAAATGGGAGAAATGTGTTACTGTCATATTTTCAGAAGATGTAATATCTTCTATTCTAATTTGAGAATCAAAATTTGCGTCAATATATGATATTATTCTTTCAACTCTATTATTTCTTTTCCTTAGTTTTTGTTTTTGCACTTCTGAAATTATTTCATGTTGATTATATTTATAAATATAAGAAAAAAATTTACTAATATCAGCAATAACATCAAGTTGATAATAATTTTCGCTAGAAAAATAATTAATTGCCGAGTTAATGAGTAGCTTCAAAACAATTTGGTAATTTTCTTTAGAAAGAATATCTTTTAAATTTTGAGATTTAAAAACTGTTGTTTGTATTTGAGGAAAATAGTCTCTTACAAAATGATTGGAAACCTGTATCAATAAAAATGTTGGATTTAATATTTTATTATCTTCAGTCATTTTACTTGATAAAGAATGAACATCTGACGAATTAATAAAAAATATATCTCCCTTTTTCAATTCATATAATTTAGAATTAATTCTCGCAACACCCATATTTTTAAGGACAACAAAAATTTCAAAATCATTATGAATATGATTTTCTACAGATTTAATTTCGTTAACAAACATTTTAATATGTTTTATTTTAGGATATTTAACTATCTCGATTTCATTTTTATTCATATTTAATAAAAGCACACTAGAAGTGTGCTTACTCAATTATAAAATTTCTTTAATTCTTCTAACTAATTCATCAGAAGTAAAATTGAAATGCTTAATTGCATCACTAGCAGGAGCCGAAACACCAAATTCATCGATACTCATAACATGTGGAGCAAATTTATGCCAGCCAAAACTTGTTAACATTTCTACTGCTATACGTTTTGAATATTCCACACCTAAAGTCTCTTTAATATAAACTGGATCTTGATGTAAGAATCTTTCTTGACACATCATAGAAACTACTCTAACATCAATGCCTTCATTAATTAATTTTTGTTGAGCTTCACATGCTAAGCTGACTTCTGATCCACTAGCAATAATTGTTAAAGCTGGTTTTTCACCAATTTCTTTAGAAACAACATATCCACCTTTTTCAACATCTAAAGAAGTTGTCCCTGCTAAAACAGGAAGAGCTTGTCTAGTTAAAATAATACAACATGGATGATCATTTTGAGATAACATCATTTTATAAGCTGTTCCAACTTCATTAGCGTCACATGGTCTATATACTTCTACATTAGGTATTGATCTTAACATTGCAAGTTGTTCAATTGGTTGATGAGTAGGTCCATCTTCGCCGACTGCAATTGAATCATGAGAGAAAATATAAATAGCTGGTAAATGAGATAAAGCAGCCATTCTAATAGCTGGTTTCATATAATCAGCAAAAACTAAGAAACAACCAACATAAGTTCTAAGTCCGCCATGTAAAAGCATACCATTTTGAATAGCAGCCATTGCAAATTCTCTAATACCAAAATTAATTGATCTTCCTGATCTATCTTCTGGAGTAAAATATTTTCCTCCATCAATTTTAGTGTAAACTGAGCCTGCTACATCAGCAGAACCGCCAACTAAATTAGGAATATTAGCATGTAATAAATTTAAAATGGTTTTAGAAGTTTGTCTACTTGCTTCTTTATAACCAACTTCATAACGAGGATTTTCTTGATATAAAGTTGTTGGAATATTGTTATCTAAAGTACTTGCAAGGAATTTTGCTTCTTGAGGATTTTTTGCACAATATAAATCATATTTTTCTTTCCATTGTTTATATGCTTCTTTACCTCTTTTAATAAATGTATTATTAAAATCTTGTTTAACTTCTTCTGGTACTTCAAATTCACCAAAATTATACCCATAACTCTTTTTAGCAATTAAACCATCGCTTTCTCCTAAAGGAGCGCCATGAACTTTACTTGTTCCTTGATTTTGTGAACCATATCCAATAATTGTATGAACCATAATTAAGGTTGGTTTTGTTGAAATTTTAGCTTGAATAATTGCTTGATCAATTGCTTCAATATCATTACCATCTTTGACTTCTAAAGTATTCCATTCAGAAGCTTGGAATCTTTTTTTAACATCTTCAGAAAATGATAAATCAAGATTACCATCAAGAGTAACATTATTAGCGTCATATAATAATATTAATTTATTTAATTTTTGATGTCCTGCAAAAGATATAGCTTCTTGAGAAATACCTTCTTGTAAACAGCCATCACCACATAAACAATATGTATAATGATCAAATATTTGATTTGAATTTGTATATATATGTTTTAATGATTGTTCTGCTAAAGCCAAACCAACAGCTTGTCCAATACCTTGTCCAAGAGGTCCACTTGAAGCATCGATTCCAGGAGTAACACCTATTTCAGGATGACCAGGAGTAATAGAACCTAATTGACGAAATTGTTTTAAATCATCAATACTTATTCCATATCCTGCTAAATGTAAAATTACATAAAGTAATGATGAAGCATGACCTGCAGATAAAACAAAACGATCTCTATTAATCCAATTTGGATTAGTTGGATCAGCTTTTAAATGACGAGTAAACAATGTATAAAGAATAGGTGCACTACCAAGAGCCATTCCAGGATGACCAGATTTAGCTTTGTTAATAGTATCAATACATAAAGCTCTTATGCAGCTAACTGATAAAATAGATGTTTTCATATAATTTTCCTTTACAAAATAAAATGTCTAGTAGGATTTAAAGCTGAATCCCGAAGGTTCAGAGCGGATATCTTTTCTCTACTTTAGGATTCTAAGTGGATAGCCCTTAGCTTTCAACACCATAGAGATGGAAAAGACTTCCTTAAATATAATTGTAGGAATCGCATGTATCCTCTAGACAATTTTATATTACCATGAAGCACGTTATTAGTAAACGCTAAAATAAAAAAAATCCCTATGTTACATCAAATAACAATAAGGATTTTTTAGCTTAATTAAAGAGCTTTTGTAACTGCATCAGTCAATAAATCAATGAAATCGAAATTGAAATTAGCAGAAGTCATTGGCTTCATTGTAATAGTGTTTTCTCCACTCACTAAATCAATTGTACCCATCTTAAATGCTGAGTTTGTATACCAGTGTGGTGAAGAAATACTACTATCAGTAAATTGACCTTCTTCAGCACCAAATGTATATACTTTTCCATTAACAGTAATACTTTCAAATAATTCACTCCATAATGATGATTTAGCTCCAAATGTCATTGAAGCATATAAATCTGCTTTTGCAGCTTTATCACTATTAAATTTGAAATTAAATATCGCATTTTGTGATGCATTTACCCATTTACCATTACTTGCTGCGCCACATTCTCTACCGTATGTTTTTTCAGCAAATTCTTCTGTTGTAGTAAAATAATCTTCTGCTTCATATTTATTAACTTCTTTTAATTCACCTTGAACATCTAACAATTCAAAATAATCAAAATTAACTTCTGAAGTTTCAAATGGAACTATTTCAATAACATTAATACCTTTTGTAAAGTTAACTGTAGCAATATGTTCACTAGTTGCTTTATACCATTTAGTTTGGATTTTACAAGTTGCTTCTTTATCAATGTCAATTGCTTTACCATTAATTTTAATTTCTTTAATATTATCTTTAACTACAACATCAGCACTACTTGGTAAAGAAATATAAAATTCACCAGGTGCATTTTTTTCACTATAGAAATCAATTCTATAACTTTCTGCTAAATTAATATGATCAAGCATATTATCATTACTACATTGATGAGCTTTTTGAGTAATTTTAGATCCTTTTGGATTAATAACATTCATGTGTTCAGCTTCAACAATATAATCGAAATATTGAATTTCTTCTTGTGACGAACTTGTTGGTTTATTTGTTTCACTTGATACAGGATTATTTCCTGAACTAGTTCTATTATCATCTTTTTTATTTGTTAATACACCTGCTACAATTCCTATAGTTGCAGATACTACAACAATTGCTGCACCAAAAATAATTAATTGTTTCTTCTTTTGTGGTGAAATACTAGGTTTCTTTTCTTTTTTAGTTTCAAAGTTGATATTATTATCCTCATTATTATTCATTTTTTTATTACCTTTCTTTTTCATTCTTATTACATAAGATAAAACTAATAATGTTACACATACACCAGTTATAATTCCAACTGTAATTTCTGCTCCTAACATTACATTAAAATACCATGGAGTTATTTCAATAATTTTTGTACTACTATCAATTCCATTCATTGCCATAGAATGAGCAACAACATATAAAATGTTTTTAGCAGATACTCTTAAAGCTTGGCAAACTGTTGGATTGTTTCTATAATCTCCCCATAATTCTTTAATATTATTAGAACCTCTAAGCCATAAATCATTTCCAGCAAGAATAGCTTCAGCTCTAGTATCTCCTTCTCTCATATAAGTACCTGTTGCTGAATCTGTTTCAACAAAACCAATAAAGCCCCATTCTTTTCTTAAAACATTAGTTAATAAGCCTTTATGTTTACCAGCCCAAATACAACCAATTCTATTTAATGAAGACATAACCCCATTTGCTTTTCCATCAACAACAGCTTCTTCGAAAGCTTTTAAATATATTTCTCTTATACTTTGTTCATTAGCCCAAGTAGTGCCACCACAACGATATATTTCTTGATCATTTAAAACTAAATGCTTAATATTAACAATAGCACCTTTTTCTTGTAAACCTATTACTTCATAATTAAGTATTCTACCTGATAAGAAACTATCTTCCGAAAAATATTCCCAGTTTCTTCCACCATAAGTTGATCTATGAATACCAGCACCAGTACCATATATTTCACCAACTTTAGCGTGCATCATTTCTAAACCAAAAGCATTGCATACTTTTCTTACGAGTTCATTATTCCATGTTGAAGCAAGATTGATTCCACTAGGGAAAGCCATAAATGTATCAATATCTCCACCTCTAGTAGATTTTGGAGTATCAGTTTTAACACCAGCAGGGCCATCATGAGCAATAACTGATGGTGAAGAAATACTTGTAACACCATTGATAATATGTGATCCTACACCACATAATTCAGTTGTTTCTTTAAATGACATTTGATTTAATAAATCTTCCCATAATGGATCATCATATTTTTTATCCATCATCATTGCTAATGTTAATTCTCCTATTGGAGAAGTAACAGTACGATATTTAGGCATTTTTGCATTTTCATCAATTTCAATACCATGGCTATATTGCATATCTTTAACCATAATAGAATTTAATGCATTAAGTTCTACTTTTTTAGGATATGTATCTTTCCAATTGTTTCTTGATAAATATGTAATTTTTTGATCTGCTGTTCCTTCATATAAATTAAGATCAGCATTATCAAATTGATTTGTTATCTCTACATTATTTTTTGATTTAGAATATTTAACAAAATCATCATTTCTATAATTAAATTTTCTTGCAAAATTTTTATTTCCATCATAATCCATTCCTGAAGAAGTATTTTTACCTTTTTCTGCTAAAATATTATTTAAAGCATCATGAGCATTCTTACCAAATGCTAAATAATAATCACCTTTTTCAAGAATATATGTCTTTTTATTATAGCTATCATATGATTTAAATTCATATTCACTTACATCTATTTCAACTTTTTCACTCTTATTAGGTTCTAATAAACCAGTTTTAGCATAACCAACAAGTTCAACTGAAGCTTTTTCAATTTTATTTTGTTTATCATATTCTGTATATGGTTTTTGTAAATAAATTTGAACTACATCTTTACCTGCTACACTACCAGTATTTGTTACTTTTAATGAGATTTTATAATTATCACCATTTTTAGAAACATTATAATCTGAATATTCAAAATTAGTATATGATAAACCATAACCGAATGGATAATATACTTCTTTATTATAGTTCCAATTCATAGAGCTATTTTTTATACCACTTGCACTATTAGCGTTACCTAAATTTAAAACAGTATCTTCATATCTAGTTTCAAAATATCTATATCCTACATATATACCTTCTTGATATACAATATAGGCATGATTATAAGCATTACTTGATCTACTTTCTTGAGGTAAAGCACCATATTTAGCAAATTGATATGCTCCAGTATTTTCAACAGATGGAGCAGAATCATTATCATATAAATAAGTATCAACTAATCTACCAGATGGATTGACTTTTCCAGAAACAACATCATATATTCCATTAAATGAAGCATTTCCACCCATTCCTACCCATAAACATGAATCAATATGAGTATATTTAGAAATGTTCTTCATTTGCATTGGAGTGCCTGTGTTTAATAATAAAACTAAATTATCTAATTTTCCTTGTTCTCTCATTGAATCAAGATTATCTAATATACTTTTTTCATTAAAAGATAAATCTAAATAATTATTATCTAAACATTCAGAAGTATTAAACCAAGTATCGCCATCTTCAGAGCCATTTCTTGATATAACCATAATAGCGGTATTATATTCATTAATTGATGAAGCAATTTCAGTTGTATTTATTTCACTCCAACTTACTTCATTAACATTAAATTCTTTATAATGGTTATCTTGTTTTCCATCTGGACCAACGCTAGGATTATACATGCTTGATCCAGTTTTATTTTGATAAAAATTCCATAATGTTTTATTTACTTGGAATTTATTTTCTTTTTCAAATGTATCTTTTAAATTAGCAAAATCTGTTGGAGTAACTGCTACCCTACCAGAACCATTACCTGTATATAAATAATTTTTTTCATTTGATTGAACACCGAAAAAGCTTATTTTAGAAGATTGTTTTAATGGTAAACTATTATTTTTATTCCATAAAAGAACACTAGCTTCACTATTAGCTTCTTGAGATATTTGCATAGAATTTTTTCTCATTGCAATATCATCATATTTACCATCTTCTTTTTTAAATGGTGATTTAAAATATTCAGTATCTGTATTTTCACTAGTTATTGTTTTATAAGGATCAATGTGTAAAGCATAATTTATTTGTGTTTCATATTCTTTTAAAAAGCTATTACCAACAAATAAAATAACAAGCATAATAGCAAAGAAAGAAGATAAAAACCACCATACAGTTTTATTTAAAAATTTTTTCATTTTTCCTCCTCACTACTTGGTTCACTAAATATAATTTTCATTGCTATTGATCCTAGTAAACCTATTATTGAAAATATATCAATAACAAATAATAGAATTTGCCACCAATTATCAAAAAGTGTTGCATAACCTGATGTTTCTGCTTCAATTGCATTTAATAAAAGATAACTAAACACAACACCACATGTCACATAAAATGTAATTATGGCAAAAATTCCTATTAAGATACTCCAACGTATCTTTTTCATCTTTTCCTCCTTTCAAGCACAAGTAAGCGCTTTCTATTTAGAAAATATTTTATCTATTATTATTAGTCAATTGCTAACGCATATTCTAAGTTTTGAACGCATATTTTATTATTTAGTAGGAAAAATAACATTTAAAATAAATACATCTTCATCTATTTCAATGTTTAAAGTTCCATTATATTTATCTACAATCATTTTAATTGATTGCATACCAAAACCATGATAATTTGTATCTTTTTTAGTAATTGGTAATCCATCACTAGATAAATCAATTTCTCCACTAAAATAATTATCAACTTTAATCGCAATAAATTTTTCTATTTGATGAACATTTACTCCAATACATCTTTTTTCTTTATTATTAATTAATGATACAGCATTAATAGCATTATCTAAAATATTACCAAAAAAAGAATATAATTCACCTTCTTTTATAAAAGACAAATCACATTGACTAACCATACAAGTTAATACAATTCCTTTTTCATTACATAATAAACTTTTTTCAGTTAAAATAATATCTAATACTTCATTACCTGTATTAATATTTGCATCATAAATAGAAATTGTTTCTTGTATTTCTTTAACAAATTCTTGATTAATTTTACCTTTTAAAGCATATTCATTTATTTGATGCTTTAAATCGTGACACTTTAAATTAATTAATTTTATATTTTCTTTTTGTAAATCATATTGTTTTTGGCTATGCCTAAGAGCTTCTTGCATAATAGCCATTTCATTGGACATATCTTTTGTATTAATCAAATTATATTCAATATAAAAAACTAAAGCACAACATAAAATATTATAAAAATATAGCATTCTATCTTTAAATACATTATCTGTTGAATATGTAACAATAGCATTAATAACAATATCTACTATTAAAATTAAACCAGTAAATATTAATAAAGTTGTAGATTTAAATTTAATAGTTTCAGCAGTTTTAAGTTTTGAAGCAAATAATATATACCCACCCCAATAACAAAATAAAAATATATCAAGATATGATAAAATAATTATTATTGTTCTTTGATCAAAATTAGCAAAATCTAATGGATTAGAACTATATGGATCATTTGAATTAATCCAACCAAATGTAGAAAAAATCAAAACATATATTCCATAAGCAAAATGTCTAATTGTATACGAAGCTATTGCACAAAAGAAAGCATAACTCCATGAAATATTAAAAGCAAATTTTAAATGAAAAAACGCTACAACGAATAATATAATAAACATTATAGTAGAATACCAACTTGTATAAGCATATTTAAGTGGCAAAGGATATAATGCACTTATAGCTAGCGAAAAAATCCATGCACCAATAACTCTTAAGATAAAATGTTTCTTTTTTTTCATTCTAAAAGCAAATAAATATTCACTAATCAAAAGTTCAATCATGAATAATATTTTATAAAAAAACAACATGCTCATAATGAGCCGCCTCCACATTTACAAAGATATTTAGCTAAAGAAGAACAAAATTCTTTTCTTTTTGGAGCAGATATTTGTAAACTATCATTACCCACTACCACCATATTATTATTTATTTCTTTAACAAATCTTAAATTAACTAAATAACATTGATTACATAAAGCAAAACTATCATCACCAATTTCTTCAAACACTTTTTTTAAAGTACCACTAGCAGTAACATTTTCTTTCTTTAAATGATAAATTAAAACATGTTTATTTACTTCAACATATAATATATCAAATATAGAAACAACCCTTCTTCCACCTTGATAATTAATAACAATCTTTTTATTTTGATTGCTTAACAAACTCTTAAAAATTCTTTTTAATTTAATAGCAAAACTATAATAATTAAAAGGTTTTACAATAAAATCATAAGCATTAACTGAATATCCATTAACTGCATACTGCATAAGATTAGTTACAAAAACAATCATAACATTTTTATCTTTTTCTCTTAATTTAATAGTAGCATCCATACCATTTATTCCTGGTAATTCTATGTCCATAAAAACTAAATCAAAATTATTTTTATAATATGACAAAAAATCATCAGCATTATTATAAACAGAAATACTTATTTCAATTCTATGTTCATTAGCAAAGCTATTTATATAAGATTCAATTTGCTTTGATACATTTATTTCATCTTCTACTACAGCAATATTTAACATAATTATTCCTCATTTTTATTTTATTACATCTATTTAAAATTGCAATTTTTTGTTAAAAATATAAATATAAAATGCATATTCTTAGTTTTTTAAGCATATTTTAATTTTAAATTTCAATACTTAAAAAATTTCATTGACATATTTACTTACTTTAAGTAATATATAAAAGGTAAATAAAACCGTGGAAAGAGGAAGCGCCCGCTTCTCACCAGATTTATTTTAATAAATTGGTAAAAAGCTACAAGATTCTAAATAAGAACTTTTTGATGGGCGCAGGATTCTGTGCCCATTTTATTTTACTAGGAGGATTTTATCATAGAAAACAATAATAGATCACCAAAATTTAATAAATATGGTGATGACTTAGTCAACAATCTTATCCGTTTCCCAACTGTATTAGTTATTGATCCAGAAGGTAAACAATTAGGTGAAATGCCAAGAACAAGAGCACTTCAATTAGCTGAAACTTATTCAATGGATTTACTTTGTGTAGCACCTAATGCAAAGGTTCCAGTTTGCAAAATCTTAGATTATGGAAAATATCGTTTCCAACAACAAAAAAAAGCTAGAGAAGCAAAAAAGAACCAAACAATTATTGAAGTTAAAGAAGTTCAACTTTCTCCAGTAATTGGTGAACATGACTTACAAACAAAACTTAAACATGCATTACGTTTCTTAGATGAAGGTAATAAAGTAAAAATTACAATGAGATTTAAAGGTAGACAATTATCTCATATGGAAGTAGGTCAAGAAGTTATTGATCGTTTTGTCTCATTATGTGGAGATAAAGCAGTTGTTGAAAAGCCTGCAGTTCTTGATAAAAGAACCTTAATCGTCATTTTAGCGTCGAAAGTAAAAAAATAGGAGGACAAAATCATGCCAAAAATGAAATCCAAAAAAGCTTTAACAAAAAGAGTTAAAGTCACTGGTTCTGGAAAATTAAAGAGACATTCATCTTACATTTCCCACTTAAGCCATAACAAATCACACAAACAAATTCGTCAATTAAGAAAGGCAAGTATGGTATCTAAGTCAGACTACAAGAGAGTCAAAGACTTAATCCAACAATAGGAGGAACTAACGATGAGAGTAAAAGGTGGAACAGTTACACACGCAAGAAGAAAAAAAGTATTAAAAAGAGCTAAAGGTTATTTTGGTTCAAAGCATCTTCTCTTCAAGACAGCTCATGAACAAGTAATGCATTCATTACATTATGCATATGTTTCTCGTAGAACAATCAAAAGAGATTATAGAAAACTTTGGATCGTTCGTATCAATGCAGCTTGCAGAAATTACGATATCAACTATTCAACATTAATGCATGGATTAAAACTTGCTAATATTAATGTTAATAGAAAAATGCTTTCTGAATTAGCAATTACTGATGAACAAGCATTTGCTGAATTAGTAAAAACAGCTAAAGAAGCATTAGCTAAATAATTAAGCTTAAAATGAGCACGATTTATTTCGTGCTTTTTTTATTGCTCTTTTTTATTAAAGAAATACTTAATTCTAATAATTTATCAAATAATGTATCACCTTGTTCAATTCTTATAATTTTTGAATTATCATTATCAATCATTAAAAAAGCAATTGGTTCAATATTTACTCCACCTAATGTTCCTCCTCCAAATGGATAAGATTCATTTTCAATTAAATCATTATTAATAATTTGTCCTTTAGATGTATTAAATTCACTTCCTCCTACTCCAAAACCAAAAGTAACTTTACTTAAAGGAATTAAAATTTTATTTTCATCAATATGTAATGGAGATCCTATTACTTTTGAAGAATCAACTAATAAATTAAGACTTTGTAATGAATTATTCAGCATTTGACTAATTTCTCTTTGGGCCATATATTTTTCCTTTCATAAAATCAATAAAAATTTTTAATGCATTTATTTTTAATTTTAAATAGATATTTATTTGATTTGTTTCATTTTTTAAATATTTAAAACTTAAATTAGGCAAATAATCATTAAATAAAAAATAAAAATTATTTAACATAGTCTTTATGACAATATTTTGTTTAAAGAATAATTGATAATCATTAACTTTTGTTTTTAAAACAATATCTACTTTTAAAAATTTTATATTATCTAAAATATTAATTTGTTGATTACTTTTAGTTGATTTCTCAATTAACGGAATTAATTTAACAATCTTAATAGATAATATTTTTATTTTAAACAATTTAATAATTAATTTTTCTTCATTAATTAAAATATCAAAATAAACATTAGATATAAGAATAAAAAACAATACTACAAGAATGAATATCATACTTATAGTATTGTTAAAAAACTATTTTTTATTATTTTTTTTATTTATTTGGCATCTTTTTTCTTCTAAAGAAATTATTTCATCAGCATATTCTTCATTTTGTGGAAATTGATAAGTAGGTACTTCAATAAATCCACTTCTATTCTTTTTAAATTTTGTTTCTTTTTTCATAACTAACCTCCGTTAGTTATTTTGTACATTTATATAAAAATTATAATAAATCTTCAATTTCTTTATCTTCTTGTAAAGATATTTTAACCACTTCTAAATTATTAGCACATTCTTCAACTAAAGATTGATAATCAAATTTAGATTCATATTCTAAAACTTTTTCTTCATTAGGCGCGGTAGTAGGATCTTTTACTTCAAAAATAGTACAACAATCTTCATATGGACGAATAGAAATATCAAATGTACCAATTTTTCTTGCTATAGAAATAATATCTATTTTATCATATATCGCTAAAGGTCTAATAACAGGTAACGTGCTTACTTGTTCAATAATTTTAATTGATTTTAAAGTTTGAGACGCTACTTGTCCTATACTTTCACCATTAGAAATAACTAAATCTTTATTTCTATTAGCCACAATACAAGCAATTCTATACATCATTCTTCTCATAATTGTTATTGCATATGAAACAGGTACATTTTTATATATTTCTTCTTGTAAATGAGTAAAAGGAACAATATATAATTTAATTTCTTCTTGATAATTATTTAAAACATTTAATAAATCTTTAATTTTAGTAATAACAGCTTGATTAGTATATGGAGGAGAAGCAAAATGAATACATTCTAATTTAATACCTCTTTTCATCATTAAATAAGCTGCAACAGGAGAATCAATACCACCTGAAAGCATCATTAAAGATTTACCAGCAATACCAAGAGGATATCCACCACTTGCTAAAATTGTTTCAGAAAATATATATGTTTCTTTTTCTCTTACTACAATAGAAATTAACAATTCTGGATGATGAACATCAACTTTATAATTAGTATTTTTTAATATATTACCTGCAACATATCTATTAATTTCACTTGAAACCATATTAAATGTTTTATCTGCTCTTCTTGAATCAATTTTAAAAGTATTTTTATTTTGATTTTTAGCTAATTCTAAACATAGATTACTAATTACATCAATATCATTTTCAACTTTATAAACAGGTGATAAAGAATAAATACCAGATACATCTAATAATCTATTTTTAACATCTTCATAATTATCTCCATTTAAATGTACATAAGTATGATCATGTTTTACTTCAACTTTTACATTATTAAATTTTTTTAATGCATGTTTAATATTAGTGCCTAATAATTTAATAAAATCTTTTTTATTTTTTCCTTTGGTAGATAATTCGCCATATCTAACCATAATAATATTTGCTTGCATATAATTCTCCTAACTTCTTGAATATATAAATCTTATTTAATTGTTTTTAAAATATGTTCTAATTCTTTAAAGAAAATATCTATTTCTTCTTTAGTATTATGTTCATCAAAAGAAACTCTTATTGAATTACTAGCAATATATTTATCTTTATGCATTGCTTCTAAAACATAAGATGTTGATTCTTTTTTTGATGAACAAGCAGATTTAGTAGAAACATAAATTTCTTTATTTGATAAAGCCTCTGCGACCACACTTGCTTTTTTATTAGTATAAAAAGAAATAATATATGGTGAAGAAGATAATGTAGAATTAAATTTTAAATTATTTATCTTACTTCCTTGTAAAAAGAAATATTCTTGTAAAGATTTAACATATAAATAATTTTTTTCTAAATTAGTAAAGCTTAATCTAATAGCTTTAGCTAAACTTACTTCTATTGGTACAGAAGTAGTACCTGATCTTAAATTATGTTGATGTCCTCCACCAGTAATTAAAGGTTCTAAATTAGTATTATGTCTTTTTATTAATAATCCACTTGCTTTAAAAGAATGTATTTTATGTCCAGATAAAGTAATTAAATCAACATTATCATAATTAATTTTAATTTTACCAATAGCTTGAGTAGCATCAACATGAAAATGAATTTTAGGATAATTTTTTAATAATTTTCCAATTGCTTCAATAGGTTCAATAGAGCCAACTTCGTTATTAACTGCCATAATAGAAACTAAAATAGTATTATCTTTAATATTATTTTTTAATTCATTAATATCCACTATACCAAATTCATCAACATCTAAATATGTAACTTCAAAGCCAAATTTTTCTTCTAATTGTTTAAAGGTATTTAATACTGATAAATGTTCAATTTTAGTAGTAATTATATGATTTCCTCTATTTTTATAATAAAACGCGACACCTTTAATAGCCATATTGTTAGATTCAGTTGCTCCAGAAGTAAAATATACTTCGTCTTCTTTAGCATTAAAAAAAGAAGCAATTTGTTCAGTTGCTTTCTTTTCTAATAAAGAAGCTTTTAACCCTTCTTGATGCAAAGAAGAAGAATTACCCATATAATTTTTTACACAATTATTAAAGCTATTTAAAACTTCATCATTAACTATAGTTGTTGCTGCGTTATCAAAATAAATCATTTATAATCACCTATAGTATTTTATGATATAAGATTATCTTTTTCTAGTTTATTTACCCGTTTCAGGTTTTATTTTCTTTAGCATTGCAACAGTTTCATCAGTAGTTCTTACAAAATCACCTTCAAAAAATGATTTTTCTGCACGATTAAGAGTTGTTTTAACATCATCAAATGCTTGTCTATATTGATTAGCATATACAATCGATTCTTCTGCTTTCCTCACTAAATTTGGTAATACATTAATTCTATTTTCTAAATTATCAAAATAATCTTGTAATAAAGCAATATTATTATTAAGACTTACAACATCAATAGGAAGATTATTAATAATATCTCCACAATCAGATAAAATTTGATAACATTGTTTAAAATCATTATTAAATGATAAAGTAACACTTTGAACATTTATTTTTCTTAATGTACTTTCATAATTTTTTAATTTAACAAATGTTTTAGTAATATATTCATAACCTGCATTAGTGTCGTCTCTTAAAGAATTAAGATATTTATGCATATTTTCAATATCTGTTTCAATTTGTGTCATAGCGTCAGATAAATCTTTAAGTTTATTAGCTAAAGTTGAAAATGGTTGTTGGCTTGAAGAATGAACATAAGTATCTAATGTTCTTTTAATTGTTCCTAATTCATTAATTTCTTTTTGGATATTTTCTAAGCTATCTACACAATTTTCTTTTAATAAATATGTAACTTTATATTCAGGAATACTTCTTCTTAATTTAATAAATTTATTTTCTATTTTATAAGATCCATTATAAATTTTATCAAATTCGTCTTTATAATATTTTCTTGCATTTTCTTCTTTATCAAAATCACTACCTAAAGTTAATAATCCATCTCTAATTTGATTTAATTCAAATTCAATATTTTTTGTTTGAAATTGAGTTAATTTCTTTTGAATTTTATCTAACGCTAAATTAAATGAATCAATAGTTGGTTGAAATTTTAAATGATGTAAAGGATAACCTTGTTCTAATAAAGAATTATATCTTTTTGTTAATTCTTCAATATTGTTTGGCATTACAACAAATGATAAAGTAGTTAATTTAGGTAAAGTATCTAATTCTTTTCCTAATGCTTCAATAACATGTTCAATTTCAGGAAATTTTTCTTTAGATTCTTCATAATGAGCACCTGCTAATAAAGTTTCAGCTTCAGAAAAATAACTTTCTATTTTATCAAAAACTTGAATAAATGAAGATTCAATATATTTTAATTCATTTCTTTTAGATTCAAAATTATCTTTAATTTCTCTAAATTCTCTTCTATAACGTAGAATTTCTTGTCTATTATCATCATCAGTATTAATAATATCATTAACTGATTTACTAACTTTATTACATTTATCTTCAAGTTCATTAACTTTAATTCTTACATCAGGTATTTCTTCAATAATTTGTTTATATTTCTTTTCTAAAAGTAATTTATTTAATTCATTAATAGCTTCTTTAGCATTAGCATCTTCTTGAGATAAAACCTCATTATACATATTCATATTCATATTATAAATAGCTTCATATTCCACATTTAATTGAGAAATATTATATACTCTTTTTAAATCGCTATCTAATTGGATAACTAACAAATTATGTAAATCATCATATTTTTTCGATAAATCACATACTTGTTTTTTCACATGTCTATTTTTAGCGAAGAAAACAAATAAAAACACTCCTACACCTACAATACATGTAGCTATAATGATAGCCAAAACTAATTTTGGTGTACTAATAAAAAAATAATTAAACATAAATATATCACCCAATTTTGAGTATAGCATTTAATTAAAATTAATTAAATATTAAATGTGTTAATTTAATTTATTATGGCATAATAATTTTGAAAGTGAAGTATAACATGGCAAACTTTTTAAATTTAGGAAATGAAAAATTCTTATAGGCCAAAGGAATTGATGATAAAGTAATATCTTATTTAAAAACGTGTTTTAATAATAAAGAGCAAATTTCTTCAGCAGTTCATCAATCAATGTTAAAATATTTCAAAGAATATTTATGTGTAGGTGGTATGCCTAGTGTAGTAGATATATTTTTAAAAACAAATGTAGGAATTGGAAGAGCTAATTTAATCTTAGTCCCATATAGAATAACTAAACCAGGAATAATATTTGAATTAAAAGTAGATTCTAGTCCAATAGACGCGATAAAACAAATAAAACAAAAAAATTATTTAGAATCATTTAATACATATAAAGGAAAAATATTATTAATTGGTATTAATTTAGATTCTAAAACTAAAAAACATTCTGTTTTAATAGAAGAAGTAAATAAATAAGCTCAATTAAATTATTAAATTTAAATTTTTTAATTGACTATAATAATTAATTATTATAATATTAATAGGCATGCGATGTTAGCATATAGATACAGCCTGTCCGACGAACGCTAAAAAAAGTAACCTAGCTATATGGTGAAGGCGTTTCACCCGAGGAAATGGGATCTATACCTATAGCTTTATCCATGTAAGACATAGATAAAGAAAGGAGAAATAATATGTCAAGATATACAGGACCTTCTTGGAAAATATCTCGTAGATTAGGTTATTCTACTCTCGAAACAGGTGTTGAATTAAAGAAGAGATCATATGGACCTGGTCCACATGCTAAAGACAAAAGAAAAAAACCATCTGAATATGGTAAACAATTAATTGAAAAACAAAAATTAAGAGAAACTTATGGAATCTCAGAAAGACAATTCCAAAGATTATTCTTAATGGCAAAATCAATGAAAGGTGCAGTTACAGGTGTTGCATTTATGCAAATACTTGAATCTAGATTAGATAATTTAGTTTATCGTTTAGGTTTTGCTAGAACTAGACGTCAAGCTAGACAACTTGTTACACATGGTCATATCTTAGTAAATGGTAAAAGACTTGATATCCCAAGTTACATTGTTAAAGTTGGCGAAGAAGTTTCAGTTAAAGAATCAAGTAAGAATTTAGCTATTATCAAATCTTCTCTTGAATCAATGACTACAACAGTTGCTTATGTTGAAGTTGATAAAGAAAAAGAAGCTGGTAAATTAGTAAGACTTCCTGAAAGAAATGAAATGACTCGTGAAATTGACGAATCACAAATCGTTGAATTCTACAACAGAAAATTATAATTTAACATTATTAGGGGCTGTTGAAAAACCTAAAAATTAAAAAGGTTGGACAACAGTCCTTTTTTAT
>ERZ1106969.314-NODE-314-length-53687-cov-28.667736_pt1 | contig 53687 bp, 57 predicted proteins | sample MGYA00403685_ERZ1106969 | MGnify/ENA primary metagenome ERZ1106969 (study PRJEB35170, sample SAMEA104062416) | human gut metagenome | biome: human gut; feature: human-associated habitat; material: faeces | place: Denmark | collected 2012-05-18 ... | reverse complement strand
GGCGTTTTGTGTTGGAAATATGAAATGAGCTGCCGCACGTTAGTGCGACAGCCCCTTTTTGGTATCAGGATTCGTTTTTGCGATCGTGCAGTGGGAAATCAGGAACTCTGACCTAGTTTGCCGTCTCGTTCTCAAATTTCTCCATGTATTTTTCCTGAATCAGCTTTACGAGTTCCGGAGCTTTTCCGCCGATCGGAGTTCCGTTCATCTCGCAAGCCGGAGAACAGAATTTTGTGGAGCTGGAGACGATGATCTCATCGGCATCCATGAGTTCCGCCATTGTGAACGGTGTCTCATCGACCGGGATCCCGTTGTCTTTGCAGATCTGGATGATATGCATTCTTGTGATGCCCGGGAGGATGTAGTGGTCGGTCGGGTGAGTCTTGAAGATCCCGTCTTTGATGATGGAGACATTGCTGTGGGCGCACTCGGTGACAACATCGCCGCGGTGGAAGACGCATTCCCCGCATCCCATGGACTCGGCTTTCTCAGCAGCCATAACGTTCACAAGGAGGTTTAAGGTCTTGATGTTGCAGTGAAGGAACCGGGTATCCTCAACATCGGTGAGCTTCAGGCGTTTGCTGGAATCTGCCGGTTTTCCCGGTTTCATAAAGATCCAGAGATTCGGCTTTGTGCCTTTTTCCGGGAACTGGTGCTGGCGGATGCCGGTTCCGCGGGTCATCTGCCAGTAGATGAAGATATCGCTGTCGTCCATCTTCGCGAGCATGTCATAGAGGATCGCGGTCAGTTCTTCCCGTGTATAAGGAATCTCGATCCTGAGAAGGCCCGCACTGTTGAAAAAGCGGTCGAGATGTTCTTTTAAGGCGAAGATCTTTCCGTTTCTTGCAAGTGTTGCTTCATATACACCGTCCCCGAAGTAGCAGGCACGGTCATTCATCGGCACGGTCATCTCCTCGAGAGGACCGAATTTCCCATTGTAATATCCAAGTGTTTTCATAATGATTTCCTCCTGAATTCAAGTGGTTGCGGCACAAGGGCAGGGCTTGTTCCCTTTGTGGTATCATAGCATGAAACGCGGGCGTTGTAAAGAATATGAGGTGAACAGGGTTGTGGAAACTTCATAAAAAGTTCGGAAATCTTTCGTTGTAATATGGCATATTTTCCGGTATAATAGGAATGATCATGAAAAGAAACCACCTGTGCAGAAATGGGTGGTGAGCATAATAATGAAGGAAAGTGCAGGAAATTACCAATGAACATCAGTATGAACCCAAATGGTGAACTGTACCAGTCGGCTGTCAACGCGCCGGGAGCGATCGATATCCCGGAGAGCTTTTTAAATGAGGCACGTCAGTTCCGGGAGTTAAATATGCGCTACGCATGCGCGATCCGGGAAGTGAAGACGAAATTGGAAGTATTGAACGACGATCTCGCAGTTCGGAATCAGAGAAACCCGATCCAGATGATCAAATCCCGAGTGAAAAAGCCGGAGAGCATCATCGAAAAACTCCACAGAAGAGGATTCCCGATCTCCGTAGAGTCGGTGCGGGAAAATCTCTACGATGTGGCGGGGATCCGCGTGATCTGTTCGTTTGTGGATGATATCTATACCGTCGCCGAGATGCTGGCGCGACAGGATGATATCAACGTTCTTATGGTAAAAGACTATATCCGCTGCCCGAAGGTCAACGGATACCGCAGCTACCATATGATCATCGAAGTTCCGGTATTCTTCTCCGACCGGAGGGAAAACATGCGCGTGGAGGTCCAGATCCGGACGATCGCGATGGACTTCTGGGCGAGTCTGGATCATCAGATGAAGTATAAGAAGGATGTGGAAGATGCGAGTGAAATCAGCGATGAACTGAAAGAGTGTGCAGAGGTGATCGCACAGACGGATCTTAAAATGCTGGCGCTCCGCCGGAAAATCGAAGATCGTGAGAGCAGGGAAAATCCCCTCAAGTTTGATAAAGATCTGCCGTAGGCCGAAAAGAACAGCCGGCAGCAGATGCAAAAAAGAGAAGAGCGGGCAGACGACAAAAGAAAGCTGAGGAAAAAGCTGTTTGTCGAATGCGTCCTTAATAGAGATAGCAGCACAGGGTTTCGGTGATCCGGAACCCTGTTTTTTTGTACAGGGCAAGAGCCGGAGTGTTATTTCCGGCAACCTGAAGGAGGACCGGACGTTTATGATCACCAGAAGCACCGGTGCGGGATGAAACCGCGACCGGGGTGTCGGAAACAGTCCGACCGGTGTAAAGATCCGTCAGGAGATTTTCGGTGTCTGAAAACAGTCCTACAAGGACAGTCTGTAAAAATGAGGTTCCGTATCCTTTTCCACGCTGCGATCTTTCCACTTCAAAACCGTAGAGATAGTAGTGGGACGGGAAGACAGAAAAATTTACGATGGCATGTCCGGATCGAAAACAGAGTGTCAGGGTCCCGTCGATATCCAGAGTTTCGAGCTGAACATCGGTGAGAAAGCCGGATGGTGCAGCCGCAGATTCCGCATGGTCAGTTCGCCGGACAGCAGTAGAAAAATCCTCCGGCAACAACTCCATCATATGTTCCTCAGAGTCCTGTTCCGCTCCGATCGCCTCAAGGACAGCGGCGGTGTTCCGGTCTTTCTGATCCACATAGAAGAGCAGTTCGGAATCCTCTGGAAGTTCCTGGATCCCCTGATCCAGAAGCGCAGAGAAGAGTCCCTGACCGCGGAATTCCGGATCTGTAAAGGCGGAGCACTCAAACAGAAGGTCGTCCACCGGAACAAAAGCGATGGCGGAGACGATGCGCCCGTCGTATTCAGAAAAAAGAAACAGGGATGCATCCTCAAAAGGGAAAGAGAGCGAGGTGTGATCGTGAGCTGTGCATGTATTTACCATGGTTTGGATCTGGTCTTTCCGGAAAGAATCTAAAGAAGAGACGCAGTATGATTTCATCATAAACCTCCTGTAACTAAGTGGAAAAATCGGTGAAAAACATTCCCTTTCAGGAACAAAGTATGTGGATCCGGCGGGAGTTTTATCTGCCGGGGATAAAAATGCAGAAGTGAAATGCGGAAGAGAGACAAATTCCGCACCATAGAATCACTGCCGCCATCGTGTTCAGATGAAGATAAGTATATACAGAAAAATACTTCAATTCAAGGAATTTTCTGTGTTTTTTTCTATTGCCGCCATGCAAAAGGGGTGATAAAATGGTTCCTAGTCTCAAAAATGGTTGGACCATTTTATGCTGTCTCTCCGCAAGCCTGCGAAGATCGCAGAAAACAGAGACAGAATCTGACAACAGGAGGAAAACAAAAATGAAGTACGTGAAAGAAATTGTGATCATTTTCGGGATCACGATGGTGGGGGAACTCTTGAATATGTTCATTCCGCTGCCGGTTCCCGCCGGAGTGTATGGACTGTTCATTCTTCTCGGCGGTTTATGCACGAAAGTGATCTCCCTTTCTGATGTGGAAGTGACGGGAAACCTGCTTCTGGATCTGATGCCGGTCATGTTTATTCCGGCCGCTGTCGGGATCATCGATAAGATCGAAGAGTTAAAAGCCATTATGATCCCGATGCTCATCATCACCTTTGTGACCACTTTCATCGTCATGACCATCACCGGCAAGACGGCAGAGTGGATCATCAAGAGACAGAAAAAGAGGGAGAAATAGAAATGTCATTGTACTTTGGAGTATTTATCAGTCTGTTCGCATACCTGATCGGTATGAAGTTAAAGAAAAAATTCGGATGGCCAGTGTTAAACCCGCTGCTCGTCGCGATCATCCTTGTGATCGCATTCTTAAAAGCGACCGGGATCAGCTATACCGATTACAACACAGGTGCATCCTATATCAGTTATTTTTTGACACCGTCAACGGTTTGTCTTGCAATTCCACTGTATAAGCAGTTAGAATTATTAAAGAAGAACCTGACAGCAGTCGCAGCAGCGATCACAGCCGGAGTCATCGGAAGTGTCGTCAGCGTCTATGTGATGTCCATGATCTTCCGTCTGGAACATGTCCACTATGTTTCCCTGCTTCCGAAGTCCATCACGACAGCGATCGGAATGGGAGTATCGGAGGAAGCCGGTGGGATCGTGACGATGACGATCGTCAGCATCATCCTGACGGGAATCCTCGGAAATATCGTTGCAGATGGCTGGTTTAAGCTTGTCGGCATCAAGGAACCGATCGCGAAAGGACTGGCACTCGGAACTTCCGCGCATGCGATCGGAACCGCAAAGGCGCTGGAGCTCGGCGAGGTCGAAGGTGCGATGAGCAGCCTGTCGATCGCGGTAGCAGGCCTTATGACGGTCGTTGCAGTGCCGATCATGTCAGGATTGCTCTAAAATAAAAAGTGCAAAAGGAGAGAAAACCATGGCTGAGAGAGTAAAGAAACGTTCAGAGATCAGAGAACAGGATACCTGGAAACTGGAGGACATGATCGCATCGCCGGAGAAGTTTGAAGAACTTGCGGACGGAGTGGAAGAGCGGATCCCGGGGTATGAGACATACCGGGGAAAACTCGGAAGTTCGGCAGATCTGCTTAAAAGTTACCTGGAATTTGATGAATCGATGGATGAGACGATCTCTCTCCTCTATGCGTATGCGATGCAGAAACGCGACCAGGATACCTCCGTCAGCGAGAACCAGGCACTGGTGTCCAGAGTCCAGTCTCTTGCGGTAAAAGCAATGGCTGCTTCGTCCTTCGCCCAGCCGGAGATCCTGGAGATCCCGGATGAAACGATGAACGGATTCCTGGAAATGGATGAGTTAAAGGCGTATAAACTCCAGATCGAACGTCTGCTCGCGAAAAAACCGCATATGCTTTCAGAGAAGGAGGAAGCAATCTTAGCGTCTGCTTCCGAGATCGCGCACACTCCGTCATCGGTATTCTCCTTATTTAATAATGCAGATTTGAAATTTGACCCGGTTGAGGACGAGAACGGGGAACTCGTTGAGGTGACCCACGCGAGATACGGGAAACTTATCGAGAGCAAAAAGCGGAGTGTCAGAGAGGCGGCTTTCCATTCCCTCTACAAAGGATACCGCCAGTTTGCGAACACGATCGCGGCAACCTACGAGGGAAATGTCAAGCAGGGAAATTTCTATGCGAGAATGCGTCAGTATCCGTCGGCAAGAGCCATGTACCTTGCGGAAAACGAGATCCCGGAGCGTGTTTACGATAACCTCCTGGAATCAGTCCATGATGCGCTCCCGCTGCTGCACCGGTATATGGGATTCCGGAAAAAATGCCTGGACCTTCCGGAGCTGCACATGTATGATCTCTACGTGCCGCTCACGGATGAGTATGAGAAAACGTACTCCTACAAAGAGGCACAGGAACTGATCCTGAAGGCATTAAAACCTCTCGGAGAGGAATATTTAAACCTCTTAAAGAATGGTTTCGGGAACCGCTGGATCGATGTCTATGAAAATGAGGGAAAGCGGAGCGGAGCCTACTCGAACTGCGTTTACGGCGTGCATCCGTACGTGCTGATGAGCTTTGACGGAACGCTGGATTCCGTCCTCACCCTGGCACATGAGATGGGACATTCGATCCACTCCTGGTACTCCAATGCCAACCAGACCTACACGTATGCCGGATATAAGATCTTTGTGGCGGAGGTTGCATCGACCTGCAATGAGATCCTGATCTTAAACTATATGATCAATGAGACGAAGGACAGGAAGGAGAAGTTTTACCTCATCAACCAGCTCGCTGAGCGTTTCCGCACAACGCTGTTCCGCCAGGCGATGTTCGCGGAATTTGAGGCAGAGACTTACCGGCTTTCCTGGAGCGGGACTCCTCTCACAAAAGATTTGCTCTGCAGTCTTTACCATGAGCTGAATTCGGAGTATTATGGAGAAGAGACTGTGATCGATGAGGACATTGATCATGAGTGGGAGCGGATCCCACACTTCTACATGCAGTTTTATGTCTACCAGTACGCGACAGGATTTTCCGCGGCGATGGCGATCGCAAGGCGGATCCTTTCCGGGGACGAAAAGACAAAAGAAGGTTATTTCCGGTTCTTAAAGGGCGGATGCTCAAAGACACCGGTGGAGCTTTTAAAGTTAGTCGGGCTTGACATGGAAAAGCCGGATGTCGTCAATGAGGCGATGAAGGTGTTTGAAGGACTCATCAAAGAGTTGGAAGGTTCCTTTTCATGAACGGAAATTTTCTGAACTGAAAATTCCGTGTGATCAGCTGCGGGGCGGATCTTGTCAGACCGTCTTCCGGACTGAATTGGTGAGGAGCGGACCGGAGTGGATGGAAAAAAGGAATTGACAGTTTTGCCGGATCTGGCGATCGATCATCCGGCATGAGGGGAAGAGGCGAGCGGTTATGAGTATTTATGAGGCGATTTTTAACAGATGTTCGGTCCGCGAGTATGAGATGGAGAAACTTGCACCGGGACGGCTGGAGGCGCTGGAGCGGTATCTGAAAAATATCGCGCTCCTCGATGAGGAGAAAACGGTAAAATTTGAGATCATAGACAATTCAGACGGAAAGCAGAAGATCCATGGTCTCTGGAAGGTCGAGGCGCCGTACTATCTTGCCGTCTATTGCGGGAATGACCAGCTGTCCGTGCGGAATGCCGGATATGCGGCTGAGCAGGCAGTCCTTTACCTCACATCAAAGGAACTCGGAACCTGTTATCTCGGGGCGACGAAGGCCGGAGAGGAGAAAAAAGACGGTCTGAAACGTTTCCTCGTGATCGCGTTCGGACGGGCTGCGGGACGCCCGTCCCGCGATTCTTCCCTGGCTCACCGCGCTTCCCTTGCGGCGCTCTGCGCGTTCAAGGACGAACCGGGGGAGCAGGTGAAGGCGATCCTGCGTGCCGCGAGACTCGCTCCGTCCTCATTCAATTCCCAGCCATGGCGCTTTGTCGTCTATTCGGACCGGATCTATATCTTTGCGAAAAAAACACTCCCGTTTTCCGGAAAAGAAAAGCGCGCCTTTAAGGAATTCAACATCGGCATCATGCTCTCCCACATCATGCTGGCCGCCGAGGAGCTCTGGATGAACATGGAGACCCAGGTGGAAGACCAGTTCGCGAAGAAAGATTACAAGAACGGGGAATACGTCTGTACGATCATGTTCCACAGTTGATAAAAGTATAAAAACAGAGAACGGCAGCTGGCGTGGGTACCAGGTGCCTAAGATGCGCACTCGCGCGAAGATGAAGGTTGTCGCAGGCGACCGCGCTCGGCGCGAGAATGTGCTGAGGCACATTCCATTTTGTTTAGCAGATGAATTGAACATCATAACGATGCAGAAAAAGACTTCTGTCACAATATTTGAAAAATCTTTGCAAAATGCGGAAATTTTTTCAGAACCTATATTTTTACTTGAAACAGAAAAACTCTTATGCTAAAATTGGTAAGAATAAGGTGTTTTAGAAACGTAACTACATCGGAGGAGGAAACTATGATCAGTCAGCTCATACAGAAGATTCAGAAGACAAAGGCACCGATCTGCGTCGGTCTTGACCCTATGTTAGGTTATATCCCGAACCATATTGTACAGAGAGCATTCAAGGACTTCGGCGAGACCATGGAAGGCGCTGCCGAGGCTGTATGGCAGTTTAATAAAGAAATTATCGATAACACTTATGATTTGATTCCCTCAGTGAAACCGCAGATTGCAATGTATGAGCAGTTTGGCATTGAGGGTCTTAAAATATATGCCCGCACGATCGAGTATTGCCAGAACAAGGGACTCCTTGTGATCGGCGATGTCAAGAGAGGCGATATCGGATCCACTTCCTCCGCGTATGCAGTTGGACATATCGGAAGCGTAAAAGTCGGAAGCAACGTATGCCGTGGCTTCAATACAGACTTCATTACCGTAAATCCGTACCTCGGAACAGACGGCATCAAACCGTTCGTCAATGTCTGCAACGATGAAGACAGAGGACTTTTTGTTCTCGTTAAAACCTCCAACCCGTCCAGCGGTGAGTTCCAGGACCGTCTTGTAGACGGAAGACCTCTCTATGAGTTAGTCGCTGAGAAGGTCGTTGAGTGGGGCGAAGCGAGCATGGACGGCGATTACAGCAACGTCGGTGCGGTTGTCGGCGCTACTTATCCGGAGATGAGCAAGATCTTAAGAAAGCTCATGCCGAAGACTTATTTCCTGGTACCGGGTTACGGTGCACAGGGCGGTACTGCGAAAGACTTAATGCACTGCTTTAACGAAGATGGACTCGGAGCTGTCGTAAACTCCTCCCGTGGTATCATCGCAGCTTATAAGCAGGAGAAATATGCGAAATTCGGTCCGGAACACTTTGCAGAGGCATCCAGACAGGCCGTTATCGACATGATCGCAGATATCAATTCTGTATTATAAATGAAAAAACGCAATTGTTCAGAAAAGTATTGTAACCAGAAAAGCTGTACAACTGCGGAATGATCCACATTGAAAAAATAATCATCAGCCATGGCCATTCGTCCGTGGCTGATGTGTTGTAATAAGGAGGGAACCATGGCACAGAAAAAAGTAAACGCTGTGATCCACAGCCAGGAGAAGCTGGCGGAGGGGATCTACAGCATGTGGCTTGACGCACCGGAGATGGCAGAAGTGGCTGTTCCGGGACAGTTTATCGCTGTTTACACAAATGACCCGTCAAAACTTCTTCCGCGTCCGATCAGTATCTGTGAGGCGGACAAGGAGAATGGAAGACTTCGGATCGTTTACCGCATCGCGGGAGCCGGCACAAAGGAGTTTTCCGAATGCAAGGCAGGCGATACCCTGGATATTATGGGGCCGTTGGGAAATGGATTCCCTTTAAAGAAGAAAAAGGCATTCCTGATCGGCGGAGGGATCGGAATCCCGCCGATGCTGGAACTCGCGAAGAACCTGGACTGCGAAAAGACAGCAGTCATCGGTTACAGAGATCAGGAGACCTTCCTTGCGGACGAGCTTCGCAAATATGCTGATGTTGTGATCGCAACGGAGGACGGAAGCGTCGGAACAAAGGGAAATGTCATCGACGCGATCCGCGCGGAGAAGCTCACCGCGGATATCATCTACGCATGCGGACCGACTCCGATGTTAAAGGCACTGAAAGCCTATGCGATGGAGAACGGGATCGAGTGTTACATTTCCCTGGAAGAGAAGATGGCGTGCGGGATCGGTGCCTGTCTTGGCTGCGTATGCCACAGCAAAGACATCGATGAGCACAGCAACGTGAGAAACAAGAGGATCTGCAAGGACGGTCCGGTCTTCCGCGCCGAAGAGGTAGAGCTCCTGACTCCGGACGAGCAGCGCGAGCGCATCGTCTCCGGCATCATGATCAAAAAGGAGGAACAGGCATGAATACAAAAGTAACACTGGCCGGTGTGGAGTTAAAGAACCCGGTGATGACCTGTTCCGGTACCTTTGGTTCCGGTATGGAATACGGCGAGATGATCGACCTTGACCGTCTCGGAGCTGTTGTGACAAAGGGAATCGCAAATGTTCCGTGGCCGGGAAATCCGACTCCGCGTGTGACGGAAGTTTACGGCGGAATGTTAAATGCGATCGGTCTTCAGGGACCGGGTGTTGATGTTTTCATGAAGCGCGACGTTCCGTTTTTAAGACAGCATGATACAAAGATCATCGTCAATGTCTGCGGAAAGTCCGAGAGCGACTATGTGGACGTTGTGGAGCGCCTTGCGGACGCCGACGTGGACATGCTCGAGATCAACATCTCCTGCCCGAATGTAAAGGAAGGCGGGATCGCGTTCGGTCAGGATCCGAAATGCGCGGAGCAGATCACAAAGGCAGTCAAAAAGGTTGCAAAGCAGCCGGTGATCATGAAACTTTCCCCGAACGTGACCGACATCGCGGAGATGGCGAGAGCCGTTGAGGCAGGCGGAGCGGACGTGGTATCCCTGATCAATACGATCACGGGTATGAAGATCGACATCAATAAGCGGACCTTTGCGCTGGCAAACAAGACCGGCGGTATGTCCGGTCCGGCGATCAAACCGGTCGCTGTCCGCATGGTATATCAGGTTGCGAACGCAGTAAAGATCCCGGTAATCGGAATGGGCGGCATCATGACAGCTGAGGACGCGCTGGAGTTCATCCTCGCGGGCGCGACAGCCGTGTCCGTCGGAACCGCGAACTTCATCAACCCGGATACAACGATCCAGGTGATCGAGGGAATTGAGGCATATATGAAGAAGTACGGCGTGGAGGACATCCACGAGCTGATCGGCGCCGTACACTGAACATAAGGATCGCATTCCTGCACGGCAGGGACGCCATCTGACAAAAAGCCGGCAGATAACGATATCGGAAATCTGCGAAACAGTATATTATCTTGAAAGGAATGGATGAAAAATGGAAAAGTACAAGCAGGAATTTATCGAATTCATGGTTGATTGCGGCGTATTAAAATTTGGAGACTTCGTGACAAAGAGCGGAAGAAAGACCCCGTTCTTCGTAAACACAGGATTCTATCGCACAGGCGCTCAGCTTCGCAAGCTCGGCGAGTACTATGCGAAAGCGATCAATGACACATTCGGAACAGACTTCGATGTTCTCTTCGGACCGGCTTACAAGGGAATCCCGCTGACTGTTGCGACCAGCATGGCGATCAACGAGCACTTCGGCGCAGACATCAAATACTGCTCCAACAGAAAAGAAGTAAAAGATCACGGCGACAAGGGAATCCTTCTCGGCAGCCCGATCGCTGACGGTGACAAGGTTGTGATCATCGAGGATGTAACAACGGCAGGTACTTCCATCGAGGAGACTCTTCCGATCATCAAGGCACAGGGCGATGTCGATGTTCTCGGTCTTGTTGTCTCTGTTGACCGCTGCGAGAGAGGAAAAGGCGAGAAATCCGCACTCACAGAGATCCAGGAGAAATACGGTTTCCGCACAACAGCGATCGTAACCATGAAGGAAGTCGTTGAGCACCTTTACAATAAGGAGTACAAGGGAAAAGTGATCATCGACGATACATTAAAAGCAGCGATCGACGCATACTATGAGCAGTATGGTGTAAAATAATAAAGGAGCGGTTCTATGGAAAAGATTTATAAGACCATGAGAAACACAGGCGCAGCGAGCATCGCGGTCGGAATCATCGTTGCATCTGTCGGACTTGCTGCCGGGATCATCGCGATCGTGAACGGCGCACTGCTTCTTAAGAGAAAATCAGATATTACTTTCTAAAAAATTGATTTCAGGGAAAGATGATGCAGCGGGAGATGCGGCTGAAATGGCGGCATCTCCTTTCCTGCTTTTCTCCCGTAAGGTCCGGTTCTGCAAGAAATGCAAAAAGAATGCGGGAAAGCACCCGCCCGGGAACGGGAGAAAATAAAAATGGAGAAGTTTGAAGATGAAAAAACACAGACATCGGATTCTTGGGGCGGTCTTTTTCGTCCTGTATCTGGTTCTGCTGACATATTTCCTGTTTTTCGCCGAAGAGATGGGGCGCAGCCCCGATGCGAGGGCCGAATATTCCTACAACCTGACCCTTTTTAAAGAGATTCGGCGTTTTATTTTATACAGGGACATTCTTGGCTGGCGCGCGGTATTTTTAAATATTTTCGGCAACGTGCTGGCGTTTATGCCGTTTGGCTTTTTTTTGCCGGTCATCTGGGAGCGGACGAGACACTGGTATATCACCGTGATCTTAAGCTTTGCCATGAGTCTCACCGTGGAAACGATGCAGCTCGTCGGCAAGGTTGGAAGTTTCGATGTGGATGATCTGCTCTTAAATACCATCGGCGGTTTTGTCGGGTATATTATTTTTGCCCTTGCGAAAGGCGTGTGGGAGAGATACAGTGGAACGAATCGGAAATAAAGTATCGTATATAAAAAAGCCGCTGGCAAAAAACAGTTTTGTGGCGGCGGGACTTGTGGCGGCGGCGCTTCTTTTTTACGCCGCGGCCATCGGTTTTTCCTATCACACCCAGGGGAATGCGCCGCTTGCGGCAGCAGCTCTGGGTTTTTGCAGTATTATCACTGCGGTATCATCGGTGGTCTACGGGATCTTCGCGATGATGGAGAAGGAGAAAAATTACATTCTGGCGAAGATCTGTCTTGCGGCGGCGGGGATCCTGCTGCTCGTGTGGGCACTGATGATCGTATTTGCGCTGTAATGAAATGGAGGCATGAGATATGGAACAAGATCTGATCAGAGAGCGCTATGACCTTTCCATGGCGCGGATCCGGGATTTTCTGACGGAAGAGACAGTACCGGAAGTTTACCGGGATTATTATAAAAAGGTGACGGAGCTCATCATTCAGTGCGGCGAAGTCCTGAAGGCAAAGGAAGACGGAAGTCTTGACAAGATGACTCTGGAAGAGGGGAGAGCCTTAAATCAGAAGCTCTATGCGGACGTTCTCCCGGGAGCTTATGAGACAAGTTATGCGAATCCGGCTTATGCTGTGCAGACGCTCGGAGAGGAGTATGGAAAGCTTCTTTCTTATCTCTATGCGGAGATCCGTGCGGACATCGTCTATGCATTTGAGGGGCGTGTTCTCGATCTCGTGATCGGAAACGAGGCGCTGATCGAGATCTACAACCTGTTTGAGGGCGAGGCGCTTCCGGCGGCGAAGGAGATCAAGGACGTCCTCTACTGGAGTGCGAGCGATTACTGTGATGTGACATTGACTTACCGTGTGCGGGAAAGTGTCGATCCGACGCTTGATTTTGCGAAGAAGATCATCATGGAGAGTGATCTCTCGGATCTTTCTTACCTGTACCGCTTCGGCGAGTATATCTCCCCGGAGGAGGAAAAGATAGCGGCGTTCTTAAACAGCCTGCCGGAGGAAGAAATCAGGAAGATGGCGGATACCTATACGGACGGATATATCCGCGGGTTTGAGGTCATGGGACGTGATCTCGCAAAGAAGAAAACGGCGGCAATCCGGTATCCGGTCGGAATGGAGCGTATGGTTCGCCAGGCGGTGAAGAATTTCGAGGCAGCAGGTCTTTCCGTGATCTTCCCGCGAGGTGCGGTCGGCAGCATCAACCGGAATCCGGCGGGGCGCGGCGGCTATACATCGTCTTCCCCGAACAGACAGTATGACTATGATCACCGGTATGACAGCGCGGTCTACATGGACAAGGCGTTCCGTGACCGGAAGATCGGCGTTTTAAAGACGGCGTATGAACAGTATAAGGAGGACGCGGCTGTCTATGCGGGACCGGCGGTCATCGAGACGTTCGGTGAGACGGGATTTGAGCCGGTGAACAAGCCGGAGGCGTGGGCATTTACGGAGAAACAGCAGAACCTTTATCTGGAATACCGGAATCTTTCCATGCCGGTGGTGAACGAATATATTCCGGGAGATGAGACGAGCTTCACGATCATTGCGTTCCCGGTTCCGGCGATCGGGGAACACTTCCCGGAAATATTTAAAGAGACGATCCGGATCAATACTCTGGACTACGAGCTTTACCGCGATATGCAGCAGAAGATCATCGATGTGCTCGATACGGCAGAGTATGTGGAAGTGATCGGAAAAGGTGAGAACCGGACGAACATGCAGGTACGTCTGGCGGCCCTTTCTGATCCGGAAAAGCAGACGAAGTTTGAGAACTGCGTGGCCGATGTGAATATTCCTCTCGGTGAGGTATTCACTTCCCCGAAGCTTGCGGGGACAAATGGAATCTTAAATGTGGGAACGGTTTATATCGGAGATATCCAGTACCGGAATCTGCTGATGGAGTTCAAAGATGGACGTGTGGTTTCTGCAGTCTGCGACAACTTTGCGGAAAATGGAGAGATCGATAAAGAGGCGGGACACCGCCTGATCGTGCAGGGGATCATGAATGGACATGAGATCCTGCCGCTCGGCGAGTTTGCGATCGGAACGAACACGACGGCGTATGCGATGGCGGAGAAGTTCGGGATCCTTGACCGGCTGCCGATCCTGATCGTGGAGAAGATGGGACCGCATTTTGCGGTCGGTGATACTTGTTACAGCTGGTCGGAGGACAGTCCGATGTATAATCCGGATGGGAAAGAGATGATCGCGCGGGACAATGAGGTTTCGATCTTGCGGAAGGAAGATGTCTCGAAGGCGTATTTCGGAGTGCATACGGATATTACGATCCCATATAAGGAGCTGGAGAGGATTTCGGCTGTGCGTGAGGATGGGACGAAGGTGGATCTGATCCTTGATGGGAGATTTGTGCTGGCGGGTCTGGATGAGTTGAACAGGCCGCTGGGGGAGGAGTAAGATCGCTTTTTAAGTTGAAATGGGTGCCTTTGGAGGTGCAGGTGGGCTGCATGTTCGGGGGCACCTTTTTTGTGTATTGGCGAGGGTACGCGGTGAGCTTCCGGGCTGGAGTGCACAGGGATGCGGGGATGGTTCCTCTAAGCCTGCAGGTGACTGCTAAGGGCGAAAACAAGACGACACAACTCGCTGCGCTCAGACAAGTGTCGTCTTGTTTTCAACGCAGTCACCCGCGGGCTAAGAGGAAGCCAGATCCCCGGATCAAGGCACTCCAGCCCGGAAGCTCACCGCTGGGATGTGGCAGAGATTGCGCTCGTGCGGGGCGCATCGCTGAGAGATGCGGCAGATGTATGCTCGCGTGGGGCGCATCGCTGAGGAGTGGCAGGAATAAGATTGGAGGGACGCTCGTGCGGGGATGTGGCAAAATCTACGATTCCCACTTGACGTGCATGGAAAAACCTTGTATTATGATTGATAAGGAATTATTGTTATTCAAATGCTATATATTAGTGGAACTTATCAATATTTGTTACACTCATAAGGAGAAAAGACAATGGCAAAAGTTGGAATTGTAATGGGCAGTGACTCTGATATGCCGGTTATGGCGCAGGCTGCCGAGGTACTGGAACAGTTTGGGATTGATTTTGAGATGACGATCATTTCCGCACACAGGGAGCCTGATACTTTCTTTGAGTATGCGAAGAGTGCTGAGAGCAGGGGCATGAAGGTGATCATTGCCGGTGCAGGTAAGGCGGCTCATCTTCCGGGAATGTGTGCAGCGATCTTCCCGCTTCCGGTTATCGGAATCCCGATGAAGACTTCTGACCTTGGCGGGGTGGATTCCCTCTATTCGATCGTGCAGATGCCGTCCGGGATTCCGGTTGCAACGGTAGCGATCAACGGCGGAAAGAATGCTGGTATTCTTGCTGCAAAGATCCTTGCGGCTTCGGATGCGGATCTCCTTGAAAAGTTAAAGGCTTATTCTGAGAAGATGAAGACGGAAGTGGAGAGCAAGGCGGAGAAGCTCGACAAGATCGGATATAAGGAGTATCTTGCTTCCATGAAGAAATGATCGGATGATACCACCATCCCAAACCATGAATAAGCAGCCGTTTTGCGCAGGAAAATGAGCAGAGTATGGCTGTTTTAGGAAATTGCAGGAGCACGAAGTGTGGAACAATACGGTATCAGGGGGCAAAAAATTTTGCACACGATATCATCTGATATAGAAAAATTAAGGAAAGGAAAAGCTATCATACATCTTTTGGATGTCTGCGATAGCCGGGAATACATATGGATTACAAGAAAGCCGGAGTTGATATTGAGGCTGGTTACAAGTCTGTGGAGCTGATGAAAGAGCATGTGAAGAAGACGATGCGTGAGGAAGTTTTAGGTGGTCTTGGAGGATTTTCCGGTGCTTTTTCTCTTGCAAAGATCAAGGATATGGAGGAGCCGGTTCTTCTTTCCGGTACGGACGGATGCGGAACGAAGGTAAAGCTTGCGATGATCATGGACAAGCACGACACGATCGGTATCGATGCAGTTGCGATGTGTGTGAATGATATCGCATGTGCGGGCGGCGAGCCGTTATTCTTCCTGGACTATATTGCATGCGGCAAGAACTATCCGGAGAAGATCGCGGATATCGTCAAGGGTGTTGCAGACGGCTGTCTCCAGTCCGAAGCTGCTCTGATCGGCGGTGAGACTGCGGAGCATCCGGGTCTGATGGCTGAGGATGAGTATGATCTTGCCGGTTTTGCGGTTGGCGTCTGCGATAAGAAGGAGATGATCACAGGTGAGAATCTCCAGCCGGGTGATGTCCTGATCGGAATGGCTTCCACGGGTGTTCATTCCAACGGTTTTTCTCTTGTACGCAAGGTTTTTGAGAAAGAGATGACAAAAGAGGGCTTAAATACCTATTATGATGAGCTTGGAAAGACTCTCGGCGAGACGCTTCTTGCTCCGACAAGGATCTATGTAAAGGCTTTAAAGAACGTAAAGAATGCAGGCGTTACGATCAAGGCGTGCAGCCATATCACAGGCGGCGGTTTCTATGAGAATGTTCCGCGTATGTTAAAGGATGGCGTCCGCGCGGTGATCCACAAGGACAGCTATCTGATCCCGCCGATCTTCCCAATGATGCAGCAGAAGGGTGAGATCGATGAGAAGATCATGTACAACACGTTCAACATGGGAATCGGTATGGTCGTTGCAGTCGCTGAGGAGGATGTCCGTGCGGCGATGGCAGCCATGAAGGCAGCGGGAGATACCCCGTACATCATCGGTTCCATCGAGGCAGGAGAAAAGGGAGTGACCTTATGTTAAGAGTCGGCGTTCTCGTTTCCGGAGGAGGAACAAATCTTCAGGCGATCCTCGATGCGATCGATGCGGGTACGATCCGCAATGCGAAGGTGGAGGTCGTGATCAGCAACAATGCGGGTGCATTTGCCTTAGAACGCGCGAAAAAGCACGGGATCCCGGCAGAATGCCTGTCCCCGAAGGAGTTTGCGTCCAGAGAGGAATTTAATGAGGCGCTTGTCGCGAAGATCGATTCCTACCATCTGGATCTGATCGTGCTGGCCGGATACCTGGTAAAGATCCCGGCGGCCATGATCGAAAAATACAGAAATAAGATCATCAATATCCATCCGTCCCTGATCCCGTCCTTCTGCGGTGTCGGCTTTTACGGACTGAAGGTCCACGAGGCTGCGCTTGCGAGAGGCGTAAAGATCACCGGTGCGACGGTGCATTTTGTGGATGAGGGAATGGATTCCGGTCCGATCATCCTGCAGAAAGCGGTTGAAGTGGAAAAAGGCGATACGCCGGAGGTTCTTCAGCGCCGTGTCATGGAGCAGGCGGAGTGGAAGATCCTTCCGAAGGCGATCGACATGATCGCGAACCACGAGATCTGATCGTATCTGTCCTGGCTGATATGTATTTTTACATGTTGCCAGGACAGTCGGCTTATGTCATAGGGAAGTTTACAGGAGGAAGAATAGATGAAGGTTTTAATCGTTGGAAGCGGCGGAAGAGAGCATGCGATCGCATGGAAGGTCGCCCAGAGCAAAAAAGTCGACAAGATCTACTGTGCGCCGGGCAATGCCGGAATCTCCGAGGTGGCGGAGTGCGTGCCGATCGGAGCCATGGAATTTGATAAATTAGTTGCATTTGCAAAAGAGAAAGAGATCGACCTGACCGTGATCGGAATGGATGATCCGCTCGTCGGTGGGATTGTGGATGTCTTCGAGAAAGAGGGACTCCGCGTATTCGGACCGAGAAAGAATGCGGCGATCCTTGAGGGCTCAAAGGCATTCTCCAAGGACCTCATGAAGAAATATCATATCCCGACAGCCGCTTATGAGACATTCACAGACCCGGAGAAGGCGCTGGAGTATCTTGAGACGGCGAAGATGCCGATCGTCTTAAAAGCGGACGGTCTTGCGCTCGGAAAGGGCGTTCTGATCTGCCAGACATTGGAAGAGGCAAAAGAGGGCGTGAAGACGCTCATGATGGATAAGAAATTCGGCTCCGCAGGGGATGAGATCGTCATCGAGGAGTTTATGACCGGCCGTGAGGTTTCCGTTCTGTCCTTTGTGGACGGAAATATCGTGAAGATCATGAGTTCCGCCCAGGACCACAAGCGTGCAAAGGACGGCGACCAGGGCTTAAATACAGGCGGTATGGGAAACTTCTCCCCGAGCCCGTTCTACACGGAGGAAGTCGATGAATTCTGCAAAAAGTACATCTACCAGCCGACCGTTGATGCGATGAAGGCAGAGGGAAGACCGTTCAAGGGCGTGATCTTCTTCGGACTGATGCTGACACCGGAGGGACCGAAGGTCTTGGAGTATAACGCGAGATTCGGCGATCCGGAGGCGCAGGTTGTTCTTCCGAGACTGGAGAACGATATCGTGGACGTCTTTGAGGCGTGCATCGACGGAACGCTCGATAAGGTAGACTTAAAGTTCGACAATGATCGTGCGACGGTCTGCGTTATCCTTGCATCCGACGGCTACCCGGTCGAGTACAAAAAGGGATTCCCGATCGAAGGACTTGAGAAGTTCAAGGGAAAAGACGACTATTATGTCTTCCACTCCGGAACAAAATTCAACGACAAAGGCCAGATCGTCACAAACGGCGGCCGTGTCCTCGGTGTGACCGCAACCGGAAAAGACCTGAAGGAAGCCAGAAAGAAAGCCTATGAGGCGACGGAGTGGGTTTCCTTTGAGAATAAGTATATGAGACATGATATTGGACGGGCGATCGACGAGGCGTAAGTGATCCGGAAAATTTTCTGGATCTGCAGGATCAGAAGAAAAATGACAGATTGATATTGAGAAAACCGGCGATGAATAAATCTTCGCCGGTTTTTCTGCTCTCATGCATCTGAAATGCTCTCATAGCTCATCATCACAAGCTGGAAGATAATCCTGAATCCTCAATAACAACTTTAACAGATGGGATATTGCATTCTGCTGTTATTTGGGCTCCGCTTATTCTGCGGAAAACATCTTCAGTACAAAAGGCTGCTTCATTAACTAAATCAGAGATATCGTTTAATGCACCCCGATTATACCGAAATTGAAAGGTTTCTGAAATATAATTATCGTTTTCAAACGCCATTTCCTTTTCTGGTGCACTTCCTTCTTCATTCAAAACAATATCTCCTATTTTTAAGGTTGCCATTACTGGAACGATATCCTTAAATGACTCGATCGAAATTGTTATATCAAAAACTCCGGTATATAATTTATCTACAGTGACTGAAGTGATAGAGAACCAAGGTTCATCAGCATAGTAAGCCACACTTCCAACGCTGCATGGTGTCATGGATGAGTTTGATCTGCCTTGTTCAAATACATAAATATCTGGTGCCTTTATATAAATTTTATCAGGCAGTGTGTCATATTGATAATTATAAATATGTTCATTTGTATTTCCATCGGAACTTTCTGAAATTTGTTGAAGTTCATGTAAGAACTTGTTATCTATGGCACATTCCATCGTAGAAACCGGTGTTATAACGGCAGTTTCATATTCTGGATACTTTATTGTAACGCTTAAGGTTCCGTCCTCATCAGCGGGTTTGCTATAATAACTCCATATCAGAACTGCAGACAAAAAAACGCACACAAAACAAATAACAGGAACAATTATTTGGGATTTTTCCGCTTTATTCATATGGCCTCCTGAAAATTCCGTATGATACCGTTATGGTCTCGGATTTTGCCGATTCGGAATGCGAAGCATCGGCAAAATCCCATTACAGTGCACGGTCACTGCCATATCAATAAAACAATTGACAGGATGAAATTTTTGTTTCATGATGTTAGAATATTGATGTGATGACCGATGTGCTCACATTGGCGCATTGTAACTGTTCAGTAGGTCTGCGCACTTACGACGCATTTTATATTCAGGAGTGTATCCATGAAATCAATATCCATCTACGCACTGACTAGAAAACAGAATATCGCCTGTCTTTCCAGGCTGGAGCATCAGCTGTCGGGCAGGGAAAAACCTTTAAAGATCCGGACATGGGAACTGAACAGTATGCGGGCATTTGTGGATCACCTGGAAGAACATATGCCGGAGGTGTACCGGCTCCGCTTCTTTTATTCTTTCCAGATCCCGCGTCTCGGAAAAGAGTTTGACCTGCTCCAGGTGAAGGAAAAACAGATCGTGAACATCGAGCTGAAGAGCGGCGCTGTCTCCGGGGACGCGATCCGCAGGCAGCTGATCCAGAACCGTTATTACTTATCGGTGCTGGGGAGACCGATCCGGTCCTATACCTATATCAGCAGTGAGGACCGTCTGGTCCGTCTGACGAATCATGATAACCTTGTGGATGCGGACTGGGACCGGCTATGTGAAGAGTTGAAAGAGCCGGGTAAGGATGAGCCGGGAGATCTCGAAGACTGCTTCCGGGCAGAATGGTATCTGATCTCCCCGCTGACACAGCCGGAGCGGTTTTTGCAGAAGGAATATTTCCTGACGGCCCAACAGAAGGATATTGAGCGGCAGATCTTAAAGAAAGTCCGCGCGGAGCGAAGCGGATATTACTCATTTTCCGGACTTCCTGGGACGGGAAAGACGCTGCTTCTCTACGATATCGCGATGAAACTTTCCGGGCGTCAGAAGGTCTGCATGATCCACTGCGGGACATCGGGAGAGGAGTGGAAGAAGCTTCATGAGAGACTCAGGCGAATTCTCTGGATGTCGGACCGGGAGATCACGGAGGAGACCGGTTTTGAGGATTATGGTGCTGTTTTTGTTGATGAGGCGCATCTGCTGAGTGAGGAGCCCCTGAAGTGGATCATACGGGCAGCAGGAACACGTCCGGTTATCTTTTCCAGTGACTGCGAGGACCAGCTCTCCCCGGAAGAGGCGGACCGGAGTGCGAAGAATGAGCTGGAAAAACTTCCGGGGATCCAGCTTTTCCGACTGACAAACAGGATCCGGACAAATGTGGAGCTTTCCTCGTTTATCCAGAATCTGATGCACCTTCCGGACCGGAAGACCACCCGGCATTTCCCGAATGTCACAGTGCTGTATGCAAATGATGAGCGGGAAGCGGAAAATCTGATGTTGGATGCAGGGGAACACGGGTTTCAGATCCTTTCGCGACAGGAAGACAACGGGAAGACGATGGACCGGCTGGCGGTGCTGTTGGATGAGAAGTATTATTACGATGAAAACAGGTATCTGCGATCGCAGGCTCATACGGTGCGCACACTGTTTTACAGGCTAAACGGTGCGAAGGAGAAGCTGATGATCGTAGTGAAAGAAAATGCTCCGGTTTATGAGAGAGTATTGGAGTTGTTGTGAAGAGCATGGGGGAAGATAGTTGGGATATCAGCAGCCAGTTTCCGATAAAAAATTCTTGACAAATCCGTATGACATTGCTATTATTGCTTTAAACCGTTGAAGAGGAAGTTGTACCAGAAAGAACAGTCTCCCAGAGAGTCCGGGGCGGTGGGATCCGGACAGAGTGTTGTGGTAAGTGGGCCTCAGAGGGCAAGGTGAAAAAGAGGAACGGATCAAGAGGAATCTTTAGTAGCCGAGACGCAGGGTCAGCGTTACGAGACCAGGAATGTAACTGCATTCTGTAAAGAGTGGGTGCTTGGCACCAAACAAGGTGGTACCGCAGGTATATGACAGCCTGTCCTTGAACGAAGTTCAGGGATGGGCTTTTTTGATAAAAAGATTTCCCGATCTTCTGAACTTGAAATGTCAGTCCTTTATGAAAGCCGGAAAACGGAGCGGTGAGAAGATGCATCATGGCATGCAGAAACACATAGTCTCCCGGGAGCAGGCTTTCGTATATGACAAGAGTTATGTTACAGAAGAAAGGAAGGCAATCGTATGAGCGAAGAGAGAAAACTTCAGTTTCGCGGCGGGATCGGAATGTCCCTGATCCCGGTAGCAATTTATGTATTCTTCTGCATGGTGCTGTTCATCGGCTTTAAAGCATTCAACATGGAAGCACTTGCAGTCGGAGGATTTTTAGCCCTTTTGATCGGCGGCGTGTTCTGCACGAGCTACAGTGAGTTCTGGGAGAGTGCGATCCGGGGAATTTCCTCGATCACGTCGGTATCGGTCGTTGTGATCCTGCTGCTCGTCGGCATGTTCAGCGCCCTGATCAAGCTGTGCGGTCTTTCCGGCGGATTCGTATGGATCGCCAACGCGGTCGGCATGAAAGGCGGGATCTTCGTTGCATTTACATTTCTTGCCACATGCATCGTATCGACAGCGACCGGTTCCTCGATTGGAACCATGTTTATCGCGTTCCCGATCTTTTACCCGGCGGGGATCATGCTGGGTGCCAACGAGATGATGATGGCCGGCTGCATCGTATCCGGCGCGATCTTTGGAGATAACCTGGCGCCGATCTCCGACACGACGATCGCTTCGGCTTCCACGCAGCAGTTTAAGAACGGAAAACCGGCCGATATCGGTGGTGTCGTGTCAAGCCGTATCAAGTATTCGCTGGTGGCAGGACTGATCACGATCGTGATCTTCGCGATTTTCGGCGGTGTTGGCGGTACTTATGAGGGAGGTTCCATCGATGCGGCGTCCAACCCGGTTTCGTTAGTCATGCTGATCCCGGTTGTCCTGATGCTGACGGTTTCGACAAAAACAAGAAATATCTATGAAGGCATCCTCGTTGGTCTTGCGACAGGAACGCTTGTCGGCCTTGCAGCGGGATTATTTACTCCGGCGCAGGTATTTTCCAACGACGCGGCAAACAACGCCGCAGTCGGCTTCCTGGTTGACGGGATCAACAATATTTTACCAACCTGTGCGCTTGTCATCTCCGTATTCGGCATCATGGGAGTTTTAAGCGACGCAGGCATGCTGAACCTGATCGCCGAGAAGATCCTCGACAGTAAGATGGCTGGTACAGCGAAAGGCGCGGAGCTCGTCTGCATGATGGGGATCGCATTTACAACGATCTTACTTGGCGGTGTGACGAGTGCCTCCATCCTGACATTCGGACCGATCTTAAATAAGATCGGAGCGGCGAGAAACATTCATCCGTACCGCAGAGCGAACCTTTTAGACGGAACGGCGAACAGTCTTCCGGCGATCATCCCGTTCATGAGCGTGTTCGTATTCATCGGATCCGCATTGACAGGTCTTTCCCCGGTCATCGTTGCGGGCGGAACGATCTACGGATTTGTCCTGTTCTTTGTATTCCTTGGAGCTGTCCTTACGGGATGGGGATGCCAGAAAGAAGAATAGGGGAGTGGTTTCCCGGATCTGGATCATGAAAGCTCATGAAGTGTCAGGATGGCACAGACATTGGAACGAGTACACGAGAGAAAAGAGGTTATGGAAAAATGGATGATACCTTTACATTATACGATCTCAAGGTGGAAGTAGTCGCCGGTGACCGCCCGATGGTGTGCAGCCACAAGGTGGGGGACTATTTCCTGGTACAGGGAGAAAACCTGGTGTTTCCGAAGGAAACATCGTTTTCCATGTATTCCCTGAGCGCCATCCTGCCGCTTCTTCCGGCAAAAGAACGGCCATTGGACCCGAACGACTGGATGCTCTCCGACGCGGAGATCGCCTGCCCGGATCCGAACTGCGGGGCGAGATTTAAGATCACAAGAGTCGGAAAGCGGATCCAGAGTCATGGGCAGTGCACGGTCGTGCCGCTCATGAGACCGGATGCGGGAAAATATCATGAGAATTAGATAATAAGGAGAATCGATCATGCAGAAAAAAGCTCAGTTTAAAAATGGATATACCTTCAACCGCGTCATCAATGGCTGCTGGCAGCTCTCCGCGGAGCATTGTCTTCAGGGACACCTGGACTATGACGATGCGATCCGCGCGTTCCACGAGCTGGTGGAGCAGGGATTTACGACGTTTGACTGTGCCGACATCTACACGGGCGCTGAGGAGGTCCTCGGCCGCTTTGTGACAGAGTTAAAGGCGAGCGGACATTATCAGGAGGAAGACATCCAGATCCACACGAAATTTGTGCCGGACAAGGACGTTCTTCCGGTGATCAACATGGAGTACACGGAAGGAATCGTGGACCGCTCCTTAAAGAGAATGCACCGCGAAGCTCTGGATCTGGTACAGTTCCACTGGTGGGATTTCAATGTGCCGGGCATGATGGAGACGGCCTTTGACCTTGTAAAGCTTCAGGAAAAAGGAAAGATCCGCAACATCGGTATGTGCAACATGGATACAAACGCCTTAAAGCAGATGGTTGACGCCGGTATCCCGGTCGTATCCAACCAGGCGCAGTATTCCGTCTTTGACCGCCGTCCGGAGAGAACACTTTTGGATTACAGCGCAGAGCACGGCATCTACACATTCGCTTACGGCACACTGGCCGGTGGATTTCTCGCGGAGCGCTACATGGGAAAGACATATGAGGCGCCGGAGACCCGTTCCCAGGTGAAATACATGCAGATCATCGAGGATTCCCTCGGCTGGGACGGAATGCAGAAGCTCCTTCCGGTCCTGAAAGCGATCGCAGACAACCACGGCGTCAGCATCGCCAACGTGGCAACCCAGTACATCTTAAACCAGAAGAGCGTCGGAGCCGTCATGGTCGGAACCAGAAACTCCAAACATGTAAGATCCAACATCCAGACACTGGAATTTGATCTGACCGCGGAGGAGATGAAGACGATCCGCGACTTTATCGATCAGTACCCGACTCCGGAGGGAGAATGCTATGAGCTTGAGCGCACCTCTCCGAGATATAAGGGGATCATTCTGACGGACAGAAACCATGTGGATAAGTAAAATGACATGCAGGGATCATGGCAGGAGATTTCCAGAAAAGCAGGATCAGCGATGACAGAGAATCAGACTGCAAGAATGGTTCGGACAGTTTTGTGAGAATATCAGAAAGTACGGAAGGGACACCAGAGATGGTGTCCTGTTTCGTTACAGGACGCAGAAAAACTGCTACTTTTCATGGGAAGGAATCTTTCTCTTTACACATACCGAATTAGTAGGTATAATGGTAAAGGTTTCAGGGGCAAAATCCCGTCGAATGGTTGTTTTAACAGGGAGATTGCCGGTAACATTGCAGGAAAGACAGGATTGGAGATAGAGATGTTAAATCAGTTCTCAAGAACACAGCTCCTTTTAGGAGCAGAAAATATGGACCGCCTTGCGAAGGCGAAGGTTGCGATCTTCGGAATCGGCGGAGTCGGCGGATATGTGGCGGAGGCACTGGCGAGAAGCGGAGTCGGTTCCTTTGTGCTGGTGGACGATGATAAGGTCTGCCTGACAAATATCAACCGCCAGATCATCGCGACGAGAAAGACAGTTGGACAGTATAAGGCGGAAGTCATGCGCGACCGGATCCTGGATATCAATCCGGATGCCCAGGTCGAGGTCAGAAAGTGCTTTTATCTCCCGGAAAATGCGGATGAGTTCGACTTTACGGAATATTCCTATGTGGTCGATGCGGTGGACACGGTGACGGCAAAGATCGAGATCATCATGCGGGCGATCGACTGTAAAGTTCCGGTCATCAGCAGCATGGGCGCCGGAAACAAGCTGGATCCGACGCAGTTCCATGTGGCGGATATCTATAAGACGAGCATGTGCCCGCTCGCGAAGGTCATGCGCCGCGAATTAAAGAAGCGCGGAGTGAAGAAGTTAAAAGTCGTTTACTCCACGGAGCAGCCGGTTGAGCAGCAGGAAGACATGAGCATCAGCTGCAGAAAGAACTGTATCTGTCCGCCGGGCGCGAAACATAAATGCACCGAGCGCCGTGCGATTCCGGGCAGCATCGCGTTCGTTCCGTCGGTTGCCGGACTGATCCTTGCAGGGGAGATCGTGAAAGACCTGACAGTGATGCCGCCGAAGAAGGTGGAAGAGCAGGGGCAGTGATCAATGCCAGGAGCGAATAAAAGATCATAAAAAGACATCACAAAACCGGAAATTGGAGTGGATTCCATTCGAACAAGGTTTTGTGATGTCTTTTTACTTTCAGGGATACAGAAAGAGCTGCCAATGGCAGCCCCCTCTGATTTCAGTTTTATAATCTTTCCAGGATCGCATCCACATACTCTTCGGTACTTGCTGTTCCGTGCAGGTCTTTTGTGAGGTGTTTTCCTTCTGCGAGAACTTCATCGACGGCTTTGCGGATCCGCGCTGCAGTCTCATTTTCCCCGAGGTACTCTAACATCATGCAGGCGGACCAGAGGAATGCAGTCGGGTTTGCAAGGTGCTTTCCGGCGATATCCGGCGCGCTGCCGTGTACAGCTTCAAACATGGCGTAATCGGCACCGATATTGCTGGATGGAACGAGTCCGAGACCGCCGATCAGACCGCTGCAGAGGTCGGAGAGGATGTCTCCGTACAGGTTCTGCATGACCATCACGTCAAACTGGTTCGGGTTCATCACGAGCTGCATGCAGGTGTTGTCGATGATCTTGTCATCGCTCTCGATCTCCGGATATTCTTTCGCGATCTCCTTGAAAATGGATAAGAACATGCCGTCGGACATCTTTAAGATGTTTGCCTTGTGGACGCAGGTCACTTTTCTGCGGCCGTTTTTCTTTGCATACTCGAATGCGTCACGGATGATGCGCTCACTCGCTTTTCGTGTAACGATCTTGATCGCATGGACGGTGTCCGGATCGATCTGCTCTTCGACGCCGACGTAGAGGCCTTCCGTATTTTCACGGAAAATGACGATATCCACATTTTTGAACGGTGTTTTTACGGCATCGTTGGATCTTACCGGGCGGATGTTTGCGTAAAGATCATATTTTCCGCGGAGTGTCACGTTCAGGGAGCGGAATCCCTTTCCGACCGGGGTCGTGATCGGGGATTTTAACAGCACTTTTGTCCGCTCAAAAGATGCGTAGGCTTCCTCCGGGATCAGTGCGCCGTTGCGTTTCCATTCGTCCTCTCCGACGTTGTAGATTTCATATTCGAGAGGTGCGTTCGCTGCCTTTAAGATCTTTAACACATTGTCAACAAGTTCCGGACCGATTCCGTCACCGCGGAATACTGTAATTTTGTGATTCATATGATGATTCTCCTTTTTGAATGATTTGATTTGATCCTACAGTACAAATGTCACGATCAGGTTATAGACTGCACAGCAGATCACACTGATCGGAACGGCAACAAAGAGAAGCCGGTTAAACAGATGGTTGCGGTCTTCCTCGTTTCCACAGGAACCGAGGATCAGACTTCCGCCGGATGAGAACGGGCTGATCGCGCTGCTCTGTGCGCCGAGGATCGTGCAGGCAAAGAGAGCGGCTGGGTTCAGTCCGGTTGCAGCGGCGAGTCCCGGGATCAGCGGGAATAATGCCGGTGCAACAACGCCGGTCGTGGAACTGAAGAAGCTCATAAACGCACCGACGAAGCTGAATGCCAGCGGGATCAGGGCAGCCGGTACATTGGATCCGATCCATGCGGACAGGGCATCGATCGTGCCTGCTTTTACAGCGACCGCGATCAGCATGCCGGCTCCGGCGATCATGAGGATCGTATTCCACGGAACACGGGCGATGACCTCTTTCTGAGGTGCCAGATCAAATAACAGGGCAATGATGGTAAAGCAGAAAGCAACGAGACCGACATCAACTTTTCCTGCAATCGTTCCGATCAGGGCATTGTCCGGAAGCGCGAGCTTTAAGAGTGGGAAGATCAGGACGATCACCATCATCAGCAGCATCAAGTATAAAGTCAGCTTCTGCTTCCTGTCAAACGGTTCCGGCCTGGAGAAAGTAACTCCTTTGCCGATGCCGCGGTTGCTCTTAAAACCGAAGCGGAAGATCGCGATCAGGATCAGGGAGAAGATGATGGCGAATCCAAAAATCTTCATTTCGTCCACAAACGAATTCGGTGTTCCAAAAGCCGGTTCTGACTCGTAAGCGGTATCGATCAGACCGCGGAATACGACACCGAGAGAGGCTGTCGGAAAGTTTCCGCCTGCAAGCGCACCGCAGTTGATCGCGACAGCGCCGGTCAGCTTGTCCATTTTTGCTTCCTCGCAGATCAGGATCGTGATCGGAGCCAGAAATGCGAGAACAGTAAAGTAGGCAGCTCCCATTACCGAGAGAACAACTGCTACAAAGAAGAGGGCAAACGGCAGCATGCCCGGGAAACGGCGGCACATGTAGAGAAGACTTGCAGACATCTTCTCAAGCGTTCCGTTGACAGCCGCAAAGTTGTAAAAAAGGGAGACGGACAGGATCACAAACATCGTGCTGACCGGCCAGAAACTAATCAGCTCTTTTGGCTTGATCCCCATACCGAAACATCCGATCAGGTAAGCGAACGCGATACAGAAGAATCCGGTATTGATCTTTGTCTTGTAGCCAAGAACGACGGCAACTGCGATGGATGCGACCAGAATGATACTTAACATGCGGATTCCTCCTGTTCGTTGATGCCGAGCAGGGATGCCGGGATCGTGTGAGTCATATGGTAAACATGTTCTTCCGGAATTCCGTGATCGACCAGATACTGCATGTATTCCGCAAGTGCGAGTTCCCAGTGCGGATTTTCCGTCTGTCCGCCGTCGGTGTCGACCATGACATTTCGGTAGCCGACTTCTTTGATGATCTCCAGATTGTCTGCGAGATTGCTCTTATATTTTCCGCCGCCCATGTTCTGTGCGTAACAGCGCTCCAGGATGACGTTGTAATCCTTCACGAGGCGGAGCTGGTCTTCATGGCTCATTCCCACGATCCACCACTCCGGATGGGTGATCACGATATTTTTGACTCCGAGGTCGCGGGCTGCCTCGACGACGGTAAAGATCTCATCAGGTGCGATATGGGCAGTTCCAAGGACTGCATTGTGATCGCGGACAAGTTCCAGTACAGAGCGCAGTTCCGGAACGATCTTTCCGTCTTTTACGACTTCCACGCACTGGCTCAGATCCTGGCCCATTTTCTGCATGTGATTTTTTGCGGACTGTGTCGGGAGCCAGACAACTTTTGCTCCAAGACGAAGTGCGGTATCGACGGCTTTCGGATTGATCCCGCCTACAACGCGGTTTAATGTGATGCTTCCGTACATGGTGAAGTTGTTCGTGTTTCCATGTACGATCTCGTTGTGACGGTTGCAGAGATATGCGCGGTCCATGGTTGTCCCCTGATGTGTCTTGATGACGATGGCACGCGCGCCGACGCGGATCGCTGCTTCCATGAGTTCGAAGTCATCGTATGCGCGAAGGCGCAGATCCGGATTCGTATGGACATGCATGTCGATCACGCCTTGCATGAGATCCTGTTTCATTCAAATTCCCTCCTGTGTGTTTTTGCTGTCTTCAGAGACATTGATTTTGCTATGGTTATATTTTATACTAGTCTTAATATAGGGGAAAGCCACAATTTACGATACCAGGTATCGGTAATTCCGATATCTGACGGAGGTGTTTTATGGACTTAAAAGAGCTGGATTACATTGTAACCGTTGCCGATGAGGGGAGCATTTCCCGGGCGGCGGAAAAATTGTTTATGGCGCAGTCAAGTCTCAGTCAGGCTGTCCGTCTGATCGAACAGGATCTCGGTACATCTGTTTTTGTCCGCACTGCCAGAGGAGTCCGCCTGACGGCTGCCGGGGAGGCGTTTATTTCTCATGCCAGACAGATCCTGCAGCAGTACCGGGAAGCGCGCAGTGAGGCTTCTGATATCGAAAACTTAAAAGGCGGGACGATCATCTTTGGGATCAGCACCTACCGGGGAACGTATCTGCTGCCGCCGGTCCTGAAAAAATTTCACGAGCGTTATCCAAAGGTGCATGTGGAGATCAGCGAGATGGACAGTATTGATCTGGAAAACCAGATCCTGGAGGGAATCCTGGATCTCGCACTGATCGCAGCACCTCCGGTCCGGATCAAGCATGGATTCGAGGAACTGATGAGGGATGAGATCATGCTCGTCACTACGAAAGAGCATCCTGTCATGAAATATGCACACGAATGCGAGAATGATCCGGAAGAACTGTGGATCGATCTGAAGGATACCGCCCCGTATGAATATATTTTAGGTCCGCCGAACACGGTACTCGGCCGGACGGCACGCCATTCTCTGCGGGAAGCAGGTGTGGAACCTATCGGACTCGATACATACCTTTCCGCGGCGTTTGCGGCAGCTGTTGCGCGGGAAGGTGTTGCGCTGGCCTTTACCTACCGGTCCTGCCGGATCATGCGGGATGGATTCCGGTATCTGCGGATCGGAAAAGAGGGGATTTTCCTGGACCTTGCACTGGTCTGGCCGGCAGGAAAATACCGGTCCAGGGCGGCGAAAGCGCTCGCGGATCTGCTCCATGAGATGGCTCCGGAACTGCTTCACCGATAGGATTTGACAGAGACACACTTGTATGTGTATAATAGAAATCAATGCATAACAATTTAACAGACTGGCGCGTCGTGGTGGTGAAGCTTTTTGTCGGTGCCGGTCTGGAACGACGGCTGTAAGAGGGGAAATGACAGAACAGCCGGAAAGATCGATCTGAAAAGGAGAAAAGAAAATTATGGTGTTAGCAGTCATCGAAGCGGTGTACCGCTTCCTGTGGGGAGATCTGTTCACGATCCCGATCGGCAACGGAAATGGGATCGGAATCCCTCTTCTCGTGTTGCTTTTGATCCCAACGGGGATCTATTTTACGATCCGGACGAAATTCCTTCCGGTCCGGCTGTTTCCGGATATGATCCGGGCGCTGGGCGGAAAAAAGAAGGAAGAAGGCGGTCTGTCACCGGTGCAGACCTTGTTTGTGTCGACAGCGACCCGTGTGGGAATGGGGAATCTCGTCGGAGTTGTCGCTGCGATCTCTGCGGGCGGTGCGGGAGCCGTGTTCTGGATGTGGATCTCGGCGATCTTTGGTTCCTCCACGGCATTTGTGGAGGCAGCCCTGGCGCATCTATACAAAGAAAAAGATCCGCTCTACGGCGGATATCACGGCGGTCCGGCTTATTATATCCACAGCTATGCGGAGCGCGTGAGAAAAAAGAAATTGAAACACTCCGTCGTTGCCGTTTTGTTTGCGCTGTCCGGTCTGATCTGCTGGGGTGGGATCAGCCAGGTCATCAGCAATTCGGTGGCATCGGCATTTAAAAATGCATTTGGAATCTCACCAATGATCACGACGGTCATTCTTGTTGTGCTCTCGGCGGTGATCGTCTTAAGAAAAAATGCAACGGTCCGCGCGCTGGATGTGATCGTTCCGATCATGGCGGGATGTTATTTTGTGATCACCCTGTTCATCATCGCGACGCATCTCGGAAGCGTTCCGGGCGTTTTCAAGAGGATTTTTGAGGAGGCATTCGGACTCCGCCAGATCGCAGCGGGCGGTTTTGGCGCGGTTCTCATGAACGGAGTCAAGCGCGGTCTGTTCTCCAACGAGGCCGGTTCCGGTTCCGCACCGTGTGCAGCGGCAGCGGCGGAGGAGAGTGACCCGGTAAAGGTCGGACTTGTCCAGGCACTAGGCGTATTTATCGATACGATCGTGATCTGCAGCTGCACGGCGATGATCATGCTGCTTGTCCCGGAGGAACTGACGATGGGACTCGCAGGAATGGACCTTCTCCAGAAAGTCATGAGCTACTATATGGGCGAGTTCGGAGTGGTCTTTATCGCCATCACGCTGGCATTGTTCAGTTTCTCGACATTCCTCGGAATCCTGTTCTATGCGCGTTCCAACGTGGCATACCTCTTCGGAAACCGCTGGTGCTATCAGACTCTTTATAAGATCTTCGCCCTGATCATGCTGTTTGTCGGCGGTCTTCAGGCCTACACAGTCGTCTGGGACCTCGGCGATGTCGGCGTCGGACTGATGACCGTGTTCAACCTCATGGTACTGTTCCCGCTGTCCGGGGAGGCGCTGCGGGCGTTGAGGGAGTATGAAGAGAAGAAAAAGATGAAGTGAAATGCTGGAAAAGAATAGAAAAGCGGCAGAAATCTGAAAAACTGTGAGCGGAGGAACGGGACAGTTCCATGATCGCATAAAAAGATCCGTCAGGATACCGGGGGGAAGAAATTTTCGGTATTTTGGCGGATCTTTTTTGTTTGATCATCATCCCGGAAACACCGCCTCGATCGTCAGCGACTTCCCATCCTTCGTGGACGCCTGGATCTTTCCGCGGTGCGTGTTCACGATGGCTTTTGCGATCGCGAGACCGATCCCGTAGCCGCCGGTCGCGGAATTCCTCGATCGGTCGGAGCGGTAGAAACGGTCAAAAAGGTGCGGGAGCTCAGCAGGATCGACCTCAGATGCCGTGTTGAAACTGTGAGAACCGACATGCTGGAGCTGCTGAAGGAATTTCCGGATGATCAAAGATCCGGATTCCACGCGGTCCAGTATATCTGTTCCAGGATCAAATCGCCGGAGAGCATGATGGAGAAATTAAAGAGGAAAGCGCTGCCGGAGACACTGGAGTCGGCACTCTGTGAAGTCCATGATGCGGTGGGAGTCCGGGTCATCTGTTCCTTTGCGGATGATATCGCGTCCGTAGATCTTTCGATGCAGACGATCCGCGATATCATCGAGGCGGAAGAGTGAAAAGCTCTCAGCCGCGGATCCGCGCATGGATCCCGAAAGTGAGATTCGGGTGTTTCAGACCGCAGATCCGCTGTTTCGGGCTGCCGCCGATGAAGACGCGTTTCCAGACATCCTGGTCCAGTTCATCGTCATGGACATACACTTCGATATCGGTCATCGGCGGGAGCGGAGTTCCGCCAAGAGTGAAGCTGCCGGATGGATCCTGGATCAGGATCCCCTCTTTCACGACGTCTTTCTGCATATAAGAAGCGGCAAACTGAGCGGAGGAGAGATGTGTGATGAGTTCCAGCATCAGGTCGATCTTCAGGCTTTCCTCGGCGGACATTTCCTGTTTATTCAGAGCGCTTGTGAGTACGGATTCATATTTTTCGAGAAAATTTCCGCATGCGGATTCCAGCGTGGAGAGATCCTGCTTCAGTTCGTTTGTGATTTCCATAAAGACATCCTCCTTTAAATATATTTGGGAATTGAGAAACCTGCTCCGGAAACGGCAGCAGGATTATTTTTCATGATGATAATCCAATAATTTCCACAAATGACATTCACTGAATGTCATCGGTGTTTCAATAATAACATATATTGTTTGGAGTGACAATCAGTGAATGCCAAACAAGGAGTGTTATTATATGTATAAAAATAAAACAATATCCGGCAGGAACAATATCTGCGGGATCAAAATTCATGAGCTTCGCTGTGCAATGACGGATGTATCGCAGAAGCATCTGGCGGACATGCTCCAGCTCAAGGGACTGGATCTCGATAAGAATGCGATCCAGAGGATCGAGAGCGGGAAGCGGTTTGTGACCGATATTGAGCTGCGTTATTTCGCAAAGGTCTTAAACGTCAGTTATGAGGCACTTCTGGATCCGGATGTTCCTGAGAATGAGTAAAAGCTTTTGTGTAGTAATTTCCCGCAAACAGATCTGAACGTGCTTTCGACCGTCTGTTTGAGGAAAAATCGTCTTTTTCCTGGAAGAGAAGACCGATATGGTACGGAAAACCGCCGTCAAAGATGCGGTGGTAGGCGGGACTTCCGTCCTCACGGATCAGGAGTGTTTCCAGCGGAACCTGAAATAATTCACCGAGTACCAGCATATTCGGGAGGGAAGGAAAGGATTCCCCCCGGAGCCATTTGTAGATCGACTGGGGACTGTCCAGTTCCAGCGCGTCCTGGAGATCCCGCACGGTCATTTTTCTTTTTCGCATTTCATCCCGGATCTTTTTTCCGGTCAGTTTTTTCGACAGATTTTTCATACTTTCAATCTTATCCTCCATATTTCCAATCAGAACAGATCAATATCAACTGTCGGACATAAAAAACGCTGCCGGCAGCCGGATGGGAAAGTATTCAATATATTTTCAAGGGAAACGGACGGCGGATCCTTGCCGGCCGGTGTGAAGATCTGAAGCCTTTGTTCTGCAGGCAGGTCTATCATACTATAAAATTTCTGGTTTGTCTTGAACTAAAAGGTTAAAATGAGAAATTTTATGAAAAAATATCAGGGCAGTGGATCCGGGGAGAGGTACAGCTTACAGCGGGAAAGACAGAAAATGCACATTTTTCAGATGCAGTGGGAAATAAAGACAAAAAAGATGGAAAACAGGAATCCGGCAGGACTGTCTTATCCCCGGACAGGAACCGGGGAAATGGTCTGCAGGGAATCTGTTTTCCACCTCTGAAAAATATAAATGATGTTATTTTAAAATGTTTCACGCATTGGAGACTGAGCTGCTCCGCTCCGGTTACTTTTCCTGGCGTGCCTTTAACGGAAGGATTTCTTTCCGATACACATAGCCGAGGCAGACTGCACTGAAAATGATCGCGAAAACTTCGGCGATCGGGAATGCGAACCATACGACGTGAAGTCCTCCGAGTTTCGCAAAAACAAATGCGGCCGGGAGAAGAACGACCAGCTGACGGAACACGGAGATCCATAAGCTCAACATGCCGTGACCAAGCGCCTGGAACATGGAAGAGCAGACGATGGAGAATCCGGCGAACAGGAAGCTCAGGGAGATGGTCCGGAGTGCCGGGATGCCGATGGAGAGCATGGTGTCGGAGGCGCTGAAGATCATTAGGAGCTTATCCGGTATGAGCTGAACGACCGCTAAACCGATCAGCATGATCGTTACGGCATACATGGCAGCGAGCTTCAGGGTTCCCATGATGCGGTCCGGCTTTCCGGCGCCGTAGTTGTAGGCGATGATCGGGACCGTTCCGTTGTTCAGACCGAAGACCGGCATGAACACGAAGCTCTGGAGCTTAAAGTAGATGCCGAACACCGCAGTCGCCGTGGAGGAGAATGCGATGAGGATCTTGTTCATTCCGAAGGTCATGACACTTCCGATGGATGCCATGATGATGGACGGAATACCGACTGCATAAATATGGCTGATAATCTCGCTGTTTGGTTTAAAGTCACGGAGAGAGATCGTGATCTCATGGTTTCTCGTCTTGTTAAAGAAGAAACCGAGACAAAAGGCGATGATCTGCCCGATCACGGTAGCGCCGGCCGCACCCGCGATGCCGAGAGCAGGCGCTCCGAAATAACCGAAGATCAGGATCGGATCCAGAACGATGTTGATGATTGCGCCGAGACCCTGGGTGTACATGGAGTAGATCGTTTTTCCGGTGGACTGTAAGAGACGCTCACAGGCGATCTCCATGAAAAGTCCGAAGGAAGCGATCGTGCAGACTCTTAAATAAGTAGTTCCGAGATCCACGATCTCCTCGATATCGGTCTGGAGACAGAAGAACTGTCTTGCAAAGCAGAGGCCGAAGAGTGCAAATACGACATAGCTCAATGCAGCAAGGAACAGAGCGTGATCCGCGATCTTGTTGGCGCGTTCAAAGTTCTTTTCCCCAAGGTTTCTCGAGAGGGCGGCGTTGACACCGACGCCGGTTCCGGTCGCAACGGCGATCATCAGGTTCTGGGCCGGGAACGCCAGGGATACGGCGGTCAGGGCATTTTCACTGAGCTGTGCGACGAACATACTGTCGACAATGTTATAAAGTGCCTGGACGAGCATCGAGATCATCATCGGCACGGACATGGAGATCAGAAGCCGGTTTAGCGGCATGACTCCCATCTTGTTTTCTGTTGCCATAGAACATGACTCCTTTCATACATACATCCCTGCCTGTTTTCAGAAAAGAAAAAATGTAGGTAACGATTCAGCAGGTCTGCGCAGTTGCTGCGCTGACCGTAAGAAAGCCTTGACTTGAGGGAAAAATTCCATCGGCGCAGCGATCTGGAATGGATTTTTGCTCATAGCTTGCCATGCATCCGAAGGGAAGCTCCGGGGGAGGTTCCAGTAGGTGTGAAGGTACTGAACAGTTACAAATGTGGAAAGACTGCCGAAAGTTTGTACTTTGGCAGTCAGGATTCCTGAAAAAGGCATACTGTCTGGCATTATACGACAAATAAAAATGTTCGTCAACATAGATCTCATAGGTTGCCGTGCCGGGGGAAGAGTTTTGCTGATCTTAGCGGATTTTGCCGGATTGACAAAAGGGCGGGGGCGGCGTATCATAAAAACGATGCGGTAATTTTTGCGGACAGAGTGTGTCCGTGTACTGCAGCATGAAAATTTCATGGTTTCCGTCTGAGAAAAACGAGGAAAGCTGTGTACAGAGCAGAGAGCGGAAACTTATATTAATGAATAGGAGAGAAAGAATGATCCAGGAAATCGCCCCACATAAATTTGATCTGACTTACGGACAGCCGAAGGCGCAGGATGAGGACTTTGTCCTCTTTATCAAGAAGAGCAAGACACTTTTGAGAAAAACAGCTGAGGAGAATCATGAGATTCCGAAGTTTTCTGATTTCCCGGAAGACAAAGAAGCGCTGAAAGAGAACGCGTACTATCTGTTCGCGATCGATGGAAATCATTATTATTATGTGACAGAGATGCCGGAACATGTCTCCGACGCATATGAGCTCTGCCCGACAGCGGCGTATCGGAAGATGCATCCGATGTACCAGGCGTTCGCAGGGATCACTGCTACCCAGATTCACCGCTTTAAGGAGAGCAGAAAGTACTGCGGATGCTGCGGTCACCTGATGGAAAACAGCGAGACCGAGCGCGCGCTGGTATGCCCGGAGTGCGGACAGACTGAGTATCCGAAGATCTCCCCGGCTGTGATCGTTGCGATTTCCGATGGGGACCGTCTCCTGATGTCCAGATACCGTGTGAACAACAATCCGTACCGCGGATATGCGCTGATCGCCGGTTTTGTAGAGATCGGAGAGAGTTTTGAGGAGACGATCCACCGCGAGGTCATGGAGGAAGTTGGCCTGAAGGTCAAAAATATCCGCTATTATAAGAGCCAGCCGTGGGCATTCTCCGACACGGAGATGATCGGATTCTTCGCGGAGCTCGATGGACCGGACAAGATCAAGCTTCAGGAGGACGAGCTCTCCGAGGCTGGCTGGTACCACCGCGATGAGATCCCGGATGAGACGATGATGAACAGCATTGGAAGTGAGCTTAAGATGGTGTTCAAGTACGGAAGTCTCGAGAAGTTCTATGAGGCGACCGGGTATCACGACGAAAATTAGGAATATGGGAATATCGGATCAAGTGTGATCCTGATGGGGATCCTGCAGAAAGAATCGATGGCAGGTTGTAAATTGAAAAAAAGCCGGAGACTGAATTTCAGACTGTACGAGAAATTCAGTTTCCGGCTTTTTGCAACAGAAATTTTCTGCTAAAAAGACAGATGGATCAGGCTTTACGGAATGTCCGGCAGAATTCCAGAAATTCTCGCAGGGTATCAGGAACATCCTGTGGATGATAACAGAATCCGATCACGCGTTTCGGAATCGGGATATCAAGCGGGATCTCGATAAGCGTACCGTTTTTCAGATCATCTTCGATGAAGTCTTTGATGACGCAGCCGATCCCGAGTCCGATCCGGGAGAACTCGATGAGGAGTTCCATGTCAGTCGTCTCGAGGATCTGGTTGATCTCGATCTGATTGTCGGACAGGTAGGCATCGACGTGTTTCCGGCTCATGTTGGAGCGGTTTAAGAGCATGATATTTCCGGTCTTAAAGATATCCGGGTCGTTTCCTTCTCTTAAATGAAGATTCTCCAGGTAGGCAGGCGTACAGACGAAGATGTCGCTGATCTCCATCAGGGGCTGGAAGTGGAGTCCTTTTCTGTTTTTTGGCTCAGCGACAAGGCCGATATCGATCTTTCTGGCATCGAGCATGTCGAGTGTCTGGTAGGTGGACTGGCTCTCGATGGCGATGTTTACATGTGGATATTTTCCGATAAATCCTTTTAAGTAGGGGAGGAGGACGTATTTACACAGGGTGTTGCTGACGCCGATCTTTAAGTTTCCGATATGGAAGTCATGGATCCGTTTGAGTTCGCGTTCGCCGTGACCGATGGAGTCGAAGGCTGTGTTCACATGCTGGAAGAGGATGGTTCCTTCTCTTGTGAGCTGGACTCCGCGGGAGTTTCGGTTGAAGAGTCTGGTTCCGAGGCTTTCTTCAAGTTTGCTGATGGCTTTGCTGATGGCGGGCTGGCTGATGTAGAGTTCTTTGGCAGCCCGGGAGATGTTGCCGCAGCGGGCTACCTCGTAGAAGATTTTGTATTGTGACAGATGTTGTTCCATGAAAATACCGCTGTCCTGTCAGGGACCGCAGGAACATAACCCCCTTTCATATGTGGTATTCGTATTATTTATAGCTATTATAATGAATGGGGGTGGGGATGTCAATATGAAATTGATGGCGAAAGGTACGCGCCGGTCGGCCTCCGGCTCCGGGCACTCGGGATTTTAGGGGCGGTTCCTCTAGACTTGCGGAAGAATGCTAAGGGCGGAGAAGATGGGACACAACTCGCTGCGCTCAAACAAGTGTCCCATCTCCTCCAACGCATTCTCCCGCGAGCCAAGAGGAAGCCAAGCCCCTGAAATCAGGCACCCGGATCCGGAGGCCGGCCGGCGCTGAAATTGGCTGTGCTGGGTGGGGATCGCAGGCGCTGCGCTGTGCGATCCTGGATAGTGGTGATGTCAGATGCGGTATGTTTTGAAGATTTCTGATATCTGGTACTGGACTGTGTGCAATCCTGGCTTAGGCGATCGCACAGAGGCCCAGTTCTTTTTTGAGGATTTCATCGACGGAGTCGAGGATTCCGAGGTGTGTCTCGAGATCGAGGTGGTCTACGGTCATTTCATTTTTTCGGGTGCAGCCGTCGACGCTGCCTGCGGCTACGGCGAGACGGAGAGATTCGGTCTCTTCGGCGCGGGTCGGGAGCAGGCTCTTCTCGGCGAGGAGGGAGCAGAGGGCGGCGATGCCGATGCCCCACCAGTTGGAGACGCCGCTTGCGAGTGTGAGATCGGCGGCTTCGGCGGTGCAGATCTTATCTCCGAACGGGACAAATGTCTCGATCACATTCCGGTAGGTTCCCATTCCCATTTCGTTTCCGCCGTCACCGATGGAGATCGTGACTGCTCCGGCTTTTTTTGCCTCGGAGAGGAAGAGGGCGGAGTCGGTGATCATGTCGTCGAGGATTTCACCGCGCATGCTGTGATAGTGGCCATTGGCGGCTTTTCCTGGGCGTTCTAAGGAGATGAAGTGGGTCGGGGAGAAGTTTTTGATGCAGCTTCGGATGAAGTCTTCGGTGTCTGTTTTTGGCAGCATCATGAGTTTTGCTTTAGGTGCGCGGTAGCAGACGACGTCGCTCACGATGGAGAAGGCGGGTTCGTCGGTGATCACGAGGACGGAGACGCCGAGTGCTGTCAGGGCGGCGGCGATATCGGCGATGCCGAGAGGTCCGTCTGTCTCGCCTACATAGGTTCCGTCTTCAAGGCGGACCGGGAAACCGGTGAGAAGGATCACGCGGCGGGCAGTGGAGAGTGTTTCAAGTGTTTCGCGGATCGGGTTGTCCGGCAGTGCTTTTAAGAGTCCGCGGTTTCCGAAGTCCTGTTTCATAATGGTATCCAGATCTTTAAAGAATGTCATGTTCATATCCTCCAATTGATGATCGGGCTGCAGGGAAGCGGAGATGGGATCGCCTGGGACGGTCCGGGGCTTTTGCGGCAGCGCGAATGTGATGAGAAGGAGAATGCTTTTTTCGTATCAGGGCAACAAAAAAAGCCACTGATCCCCTTGTTGGAAGATTCATGGCTCTTATTTACGGTGGGAGCATCCGGGCAGGAGTCCCGATAAATAAAAGAATCTGTTTTTGTATCTTTAGTTTAGTGGAAATGGGTGGAAATGTCAATGGAAAAAGGGAAATTCCGGTGGTATAATAAGCAGTAAAGTTACTTTTTATGGGTAGGAATTTTCTGAACTGAAAATTCCGTATGATACTGTTATGGCCGCAGATTTTGCCGATTCGGAATGCGAAGCATCGGCAAAATCCTGTTACAGTGCGCGGGCATGGAGTGCCCGTGTACTGTAACGCAGTAAGGTTATAAGTTGATCAATGGAAGTACAGAGTTTTGGGAAAAGGGGAATACATTATGGAGAACAGGAACACGATCCTCGTGGTCGGCCAGGCGAAGCCGAGCAAAGAGGATGCGATCTACAATCTGCACGGGGAATTTTATATCAGTCTGATCGTGGAGCGGGAGACTGGAAAAATTTTGGAGCTGGACTGCAATACGATCCTGGATGTGACAAAGCGGTTTGTGGCATCGATGTTTGTCGGAAAAAGTTTAAAGACGGATATTCCGGCGATCGAGAAGGAGATCCGGGAGCGGTATTTTGCGCTGACGCAAAAGCCTCTGATCGCGTGTATGAAGGACGCGTGCAACCGGTATCTCACGGCAATCGGGGAGAATTGTCCGCAGAAGAAGAGCTGAGGAGACTGAAAAGATGCAGGAATGTCTGATCAGACTGAGCTGAACGACCGGTTAAAGGAACTTTTAACAGAGCAGAGATGAGAACTATAACATAATTGTATAGATCTGGAAACAAAAGAGTATAAATTTTAACATTCTTAAGCCGGAGCTTGTCTCCGGCTGTTTTTTTCTTGTTTTTTCCGGGATGGATTGACAAGGGGAAAAAACATGATAAAGTTATGAATGCTGTTTTTCAAAACCCCATGAAAAAGCGGCAGATAGACAGAGGTCTGGCATGAAAAAATGATTCCACAGAAATATCCGGGAGACAGGTTTTCTGCGATATGTTGAGAAACATGTGACCCTGTTATCATGAAAATCTAAAGTATGAAAAAGGAGTACCCCACTTATGAGTTCGTGGAATGATGTAACGAAAAAGGTGCGCGGGATGCGGAAAAATTTCGCATTCCGCTGTGCGATTTCTTTTGTGGCAGTTCTGGCATCTGCCCTTTTGCAGTCCTATGTGATCCTGGCGTTTATCCGTCCGGCGGGACTTTTGTCCAGCGGATTTACAGGACTTGCGATCCTGATCGACCGAATTACCGAGCTGTACGGATTTTCCGTATCGACTTCCCTGGCGTTAGTTGTCCTGAATCTCCCGGTCGCACTCATGTGCTGCCGCAGCATTAACGTGAAATTTACCGTATTTTCACTTTTACAGGTATTTTTCGCCAGCTTTTTCTTAAAAGTCTGCCATTATACCCCGTTGTTTGATGACCTGACCCTGAATGTGATCTTCGGAGGTGTTCTTTATGGACTCTCTGTTGTTCTCGCACTGAAAGGAAATGCATCGACCGGCGGTACCGACTTTATCGCACTTTATGTCTCAAATAAGACAGGAAAGTCGATCTGGAATTACGTGTTCATGGGAAATGTCTGCATCCTTGTGATCTTCGGACACATGTTCGGATGGAAATATGCAGGTTATTCGATCCTGTTCCAGTTCATTTCCACAAAGATGATCTCCACCTTCCATCACCGCTACGACCGCGTGACCTTACAGATCACGACCGAGAAGGCGGAGGAGATCATGAAAAAGTACGTCAGCCAGTACCACCACGGAATTTCCTGTGTGGAAGCGATCGGCGGTTACAGCCACAAAAAGATGTATCTGCTCCACACCGTGATCTCTTCCTATGAGATCAACGATATCGTCCAGCTGATCCAGGATGTGGATGAGCATGTGATCATCAACGTATTTAAGACGGAGAACTTCTACGGAGGATTCTACCGGGAGTCCCTGGATTAAGAAAATCAAAAAGTAATAAAGTAACTATTCAGTAGGTCTGCGCACTTGCTGCGCTGACCGTAATAAAACATGGGACGGAAGGCAAAAATCCCATCGGCGAAGCCGATCTGGAATGGATTTTTGCTCGTAACTTGCCATGCATCCGAAGGGAAGCTCCGGGGGAGGTTCCTGTAGGTGTGAGGGTACTGAACAGTTACGTAATAAATTACAGACAGCACACAGAACTCTGATTGTCGACATGGAAGGAGTACGTGTGCTGTCTTTTTATTTACGCGGACAACGAGCCAAAGTCCGCGCTTGCGCGAGACCTTGGCGACTGTCGCGATAACAAGGGGAAACTCGCGAATCGTGTTTTTGCTTGTTTGACAGGAAATTCCTGCGTTAAATGTTGCGTACATTCGACTTAATGATGCCGCACACACCTTTTCTCCAGCATCGTCACCGCTTGATACAGCACCGCCGACAGCACACACAGGATCACGATAGACATGATCACGAGGTCCAGTTTGAAGACCTGGCTGCCGTAGATGATGAGAAAGCCGAGGCCTGCCTGCGCGGAGAGAAATTCCCCGATGATGACGCCGACGAGACAGAGACCGATGTTGACCTTCATGTTGCTGATGATGAGAGGGACAGAACCTGGCAGCAGGACCTTTGTGAGGACATCTTTCTGCTTCCCTCCGAGCGTATAGATCAGCCGGATCTGATCCGGGTCCATGGAGAGAAAGCCGTTGTAGAGCGTTAAGATCGAGCCGAAGACCGCCACGGAGACGGCCGCCGTGATGATCGTTTTCATGTTGTTGCCGAGCCAGACGATGAGGACCGGGGCGAGGGCGGACTTCGGCAGGCTGTTCAGCATGACAAGATACGGCTCCAGGATCTTTGCCAGCCGCCTGCTGGACCAGAGCGCCACCGCACCGAAGATCCCGATGCATGTCACGAGAAAAAAGCTGAGCATCGTCTCAAGAATCGTGATCCCCGTGTGATAAAAGATCGTCCGGTCCGCCGCCATGGAAAGAAAACAGGAGAGCACGCGGGACGGAGAACTGAAAATAAAATCATTCAGGATCCCGATGCGGGCACTGACTTCCCAGGAAACAAGGAACAGGATCAGAAACAAGACCCGGCAGGCAAAAATCTGTCTGCGGATCCGCCGTTCCTGTTCCAGATAGCGATGCTGGGCGGGAGAGACGGAGAGCGCTTCCGTGGGGATCGCACCCCGCCGCCGGAAAAAAAGAAAAGAAGCGATATCATGAAATTTCATCCGCTCCACCTCCGATCCCACATTTCGGTCCGTCATTTTCATCCTTTAGAGGAACACCCCCATACTTCCGATCATTTCCGTCCAAATCCATCTCATCACCTTCCCCTGAATTTCCAAGAATCCTCCACAATTCATTAAAATAAGAAGAAAACTCCGGATAATTCCGCCGCTTCAAAGGACTCGTCTCATGATCCGGAAAACGGATCAGAAGCTCCCCCTTGATCCGCCCGGGCCGGCTCGTCAGGACCAGGATCCGGTCTGCCGCGCTGACGGCCTCGGAGAGATCGTGCGTGATCAGGATCGCCGTCTTTTTCCGGCTGCGGATGATCGAGCTGATATCATCACAGACGGAGAGTCTTGTCTGATAATCAAGAGCAGAAAACGGCTCATCGAGAAGCAGAAGATCCGGCTCCAGCGCCAGTGTCCGAATCAACGCCGCCCGCTGCCGCATGCCGCCGGAAAGCTCGGACGGCCTTGCGTCATAAAAATACTGAAGCCCATACGCATCAAGAAGCTCTCTCAGCCGCCCGATATGCCCGGGATCACACTTCCCCTGAACCTCAAGCCCGAGAGAAGCATTTGAAAAAATCGTGCGCCACTCAAACAGATGATCACGCTGCAGCATATACCCGATCCCGGACGATCCCTTCGCGACCGGGATCCCATCCAGAAGGATCTCCCCCCGCTCCGGCGCCAGAAGCCCGGAAAGCAGCGAAAGCAGCGTAGACTTCCCACACCCCGACGGCCCGACAATACAAAGAAACTCCCCACTGTTCACATGAAACGATATATCAGAAAGGGCCTTCGTCTCTCCCTCCAACGTATGATAGGAGAAATCCACCCCATTCACTTCCAACTTCGGAGTCATGGACACCTCACAAACAGCATTTATTATAAAATATGAATCCATATCTGCACACGTGAACCGTTATCCATCAATCTTTCCTTTTGTCCAGCGCCAGCGCAGACCACCCACCAGGCACGGGTGCATATTTGCGGGGCTTGGCTTCCTCTTGGCTCGCAAAAGAATGCGTTGGAGGTGCGGGGACACTTGTCTGAGCGAAGCGAGTTGTGTCCCCGCACCTCCGCCCTTAGCATTCTTTCGCAAGCCTAGAGGAACCGCCCCGAAAATCCCGGCACCCATGCCTGGTGGGTGGCCTGCGCGTACCCTTCGCCAATCCCCCCAAAACCGTAAAAATTCCGCAAGAAAACCGAAAGACAGAAGTCCAAAAAACGCAAGCTTTCCCTGCTATACTACTCCTTAGTATAAAAAACAACACAAACACCAAGGGAGTAAACCATGAGCAGTGAAGAAAAAATCTCACCTGATGAGTTCGATCAGGAACTGGAAGCTCTGATGAGCGGAAAAAAAGAACCAAAAAAGAAAAAAGGTGGAAAGAAAAAGAAGATCGCCGTTTCGGCAGCCGTCATCCTGGTCCTTGGGATCGCAGCCGGAAAGATCCTCGGCGGCGGAAAAGACATGGTCCCGGTGGTGGACACCGTAAACCCTGTGAGAAAAACGATCCAGAACCGCCTCTCCGTCACCGGCCCGGTATCCGGGACCGACAGCGTGGACGTTGTCTCCAACCTCCATGCGGAGATCCTGGAGATTCCGGTAAAAGAAGGGGACAAAGTCACAAAAGGACAGACACTGGCAGTCCTCGATGACTCCGATGTAAGAAAAACGGCAGATATCGCAAAAAACGATTACGATCTCGCAGTGAGCACCTGCGCGGAGAAAGACAAAGAAGCACGAAACGGCTACGCGAAAGCCATACAGGACCTAAATACCGCACAGGCGAACTACGACCGGACAAAAGCACTCTATGATGGCGGCAGCGTGCCGAAAGTAGACCTTGAGACCGCGGAAAACGGACTCAATGACGCGAAACGCGAGCGGGACTCCTATACCGTGAAGAATGGGACAGCCGTCGCGGACGATTCCTACCGCCTCCAGATCGAAAAGGCAAAATATGACTACGAGAAAGCGACGGAATCCCTGGAGGACACCGTGCTGAAAGCGCCGATCGACGGCACCGTGGTCCGCGTAAATACGAAAGTCGGACGCTTTGCCGACAAGATGGAGAACGATGCCCCGCTGTTCGTGATCGAAAACCTCGACCAGCTGGAACTTGAGATCAAAGTCAGCGAATACTCGATCGGAAAAGTTGCACTCGGACAGGAGGCGGAGATATCAGCGGACATTTTAAATGGCGCAACGGTCCACGGAGTTGTCGACTCGATCTCCCCGACCGGAGAGGAAAAAGGCGGCGGATCCACCGAACGTGTCATCCCGACAACGATCCGGATCACGGACAGCGATACGAAGCTGATCGCCGGGATCACCGCCCGCGCTTCGATCGTGCTGGAAGAATCGGAAAACGCCCTGACAGTCCCTGTGTCGGCAGTTATGGAGAAAGACGGGACAGCTTATGTCCAGGAGCTCACGGACGGGGTCGTCTCCTGGGTTCCAGTCACCATCGGCGTGGAAGGAGATGTGGAGGCGGAGATCATCCCGCAGGAGGGCCATGCGCTGGACGAAAATTCGCTTCTGATTGCGGAGCCGGGAGAGCAGTATCCGGAAGGAATGGCTGTCAATTCAGCGGCAAAACAGGGGGAATAAGAGATGTTTGAAAAATGGAGAGGAGCTGCCTGGCTTACGGAAAATGTGACGGACGAGCTGATCCGCCTGGAAAATCTCGTGAAGATCTATGACACGGGCGCGATTCGGGTCCTGGGATTAAAAAAGATCAACCTGACGATCCGCCGCGGGGAATTTGTGGCGATCATGGGCCATTCCGGATCGGGAAAATCCACCCTGATGAACATTCTGGGCTGTCTCGACCGCCCGACACTCGGTCATTACTATCTGGATGGGATCGACACGGCGGCGCTGTCGCCGGATGAACTCTCGGCGGTGAGAAACAAAAAGATCGGTTTCGTATTCCAGTCCTTCAATCTGATCTCACGCACATCGGCATTAAAAAATGTGGAGCTGCCGATGACTTATGCGAGGATCCCGAAGAAAAAACGGACGGAGCGTGCCATGGAACTTTTAGATTGTGTGGGACTTGGCGCACGTGCCGGTCACATGCCGAACGAGATGTCCGGCGGACAGAGACAGCGCGTGGCGATCGCCAGAGCTCTCGCAAACGAACCGCCGCTGATCCTCGCGGATGAGCCGACGGGAAACCTCGACACGGCGGCATCGATCGAGATCATGGAGATCTTTGCGGAGCTCCACAAGGCTGGAGCCACGGTGATCGTGGTCACCCACGAGGAAAACATTGCCGCCTTCACGGATAGGATCATCCACTTTTCCGACGGACAGATCATCAAAGATGAGATCAATGAGAATCCGACAAAGGGGAGCGGGGAACTCCACATGAAGGGCCTCTACCGACATTTCCGGGAGGCAGCCGGAACAGAGAGCGGGGTGAGTTCATGTTAGGGGAAAATATGGTCATGGCGTTCCATGCCATCATGGCGAACAAGATGCGTTCCTTTCTGACGATGCTCGGCATCATCATCGGGATCGGTTCCGTCATCTCGATCGTCTCCATCGGAGACACCATGCGGGGACTGTTTGCGGATCTCTACAAGGATGCGGGAACGACGCAGGCAGTCGTGTCGATCGGATACTGGGTCGAGGACGTGCGGGACAGCGATTATTTCACATTGGATGACCTGGAGAAGATCCGGGAAGTGTTTGCAGACGAGATCGCATATATCGACAGTTATGCAAGTGTGAGTCCGGATGTCCGCGTGGGTCGGACTTCCATGAAATTTGATCTTCAGGGAGTCGACCGGGATTATCAGGAAGTACAGCCGGTGACGATGGTTGCCGGACGGTATTTAAACGAGAGTGATATCCTTGGAAGAAAGAAAAACGTGGTGATGGAGGCGGAGAGCGCCGGAAAACTTTTTGGAACGGAGGATGCGGTCGGGAAGACATTCCGGACGACGATCTACGGGGACACGGACCTCTATACCGTAGTCGGCGTCTATAAAAAGGAGATGAGCGCGTTTCAGAAACTGCTGATGGGCGGTTCCAGCGATACAGGGTCCGCATACATTCCGTACACATTGCTCACCTGGCCGAATGATACGTTTTATTACTGCCGCTTATATGCAAAAGAAGGAACCGATATGGCGGATCTCATGTCCCGCCTGACCGCCTATCTCGGAAAATTAAAAGGGCGGAACGCAGGAGATTTCTATACGAACACGGTGGCGGATGAGATGGGAAGCATTGACAGCATGATGGGAGGACTTTCCATGGCGGTCGGCGGGATCGCGGCGATCTCCCTGATCGTCGGCGGGATCGGGATCATGAACATCATGCTGGTGTCCGTCACGGAGAGGACCCGGGAGATCGGGATCCGGAAAGCGCTGGGCGCGAGGACCAGGGATGTCCTGATCCAGTTCCTCACGGAGTCGGCGATCCTGTCCGCCCTGGGCGGGATCATCGGCGTCGTACTTGCCGTGACCGTTGTGACGGCGGGAGGTGCCGCGTTTGGACTCCCGGTCGTGATCCGGCCGGGGATCATCATTCTTGCAGTGTCATTTTCGGCGGTTGTCGGAATTTTCTTTGGAATCTATCCGGCATCGAAGGCCGCAAAGGCGGATCCGATCGACGCGCTGCGGTATGAGTAAAAAAGTCTGCGATCCCCTTTAAGAATTTACGCGGCTAATCTGTTTGCAAGAATGTTCAGCGCCGTGTATAATTATGAAATGAACTGCCGCCTGGTGTTCCGGACCGGAGAGAGTCGGGAGTCATTTCTTGAATATGCAGCGCTGGCAGCCGGAAACCTGATCCTGGACAGCATGATCCTCGGGATCCTTGTGAGGGGAGGAATTCCTCTCTACGTGGCAAAGGTCATGACGGAATGTACCATGTTCCTGTTCAGCTGGATCATGCAGCATCAGATCATATTCAGAAAGAGAGGAAAGCAGTATGGGATGGGAGTTTGATATCTTAAACGGGATCCAGTCGGTATTTCGGTCGGATCTTATGGATCAGATTATGCCTGCAGTCACCGCTCTCGGGAACGGCGGCATCTTCTGGATCGCGGCAGGACTTGTTTTTACTTTATATAAAAAGACGAGAACATTTGGAATCTGCATTCTGACAGCACTGGTCTTTGAGGTACTGAGCTGCAATGTGATTCTGAAACCTCTGGTCGCAAGACCGCGTCCGTTTACTTCAGATCCGGCGAGAATCCTTTTGATCCCGAGACCGGAAGATTATTCGTTTCCGTCTGGACATACGGCGGTATCCTTTGCTGCAGCGTCAGCCGCCTGGTTTATGAAGAAGAGAAAAACAGGTGTGGCTTTTGGGGCCGTCGCATGCCTGATCGCATTTTCGAGACTGTATCTGTATGTCCATTATCCGACGGATGTATTGGCCGGGGCTGTCATTGGAATCCTCTGCGGGGCAGCCGCTTCAAAACTGACAGAGATGGCAGCGGCGGCCCGAGAGGCACGAAGAGATTCCGGCCCGGAAATTCCGGTCGGGAAGTTATGAAAGAGGGAGAACCATGGAGAAAAAGCCGGGAATGTCGCTGAGTTTGAGCTTCTGAGGTTCATGGCGCAGAATCCGAATGTCGTATTTTCAAAGGATCGTCTCTTTGAGGCAGTCTGGGGATACGATTACGTCTCGGACGCGGCGACTGTGTCAGTCCATGTGAACAGGATCCGGGAGAAGATCGAGGACGATGCGAGAAATCCGAAGATCCTCGAGACGGTCTGGGGAGCGGGATACCGGTTGAATTCATAATTATAACATGAAAAAACCGCTTACGGATTTCCGGATCCATAAGCGGTTTTGATCAATTTTTTCCTTTTTTTATTCTACAAGAGCTCCATTTACATCAACCGTGTGTCCATCCGGAGTTACACAGTCAACCATGAGAGTTCCCTTGAATCCGTCGCCTTCCTCATGGAAGTAGTACCATTTGCCGCCGATCTCATGCCATCCGGTAAAGAGGGCGCCGGTCTCAAGGTCCATGTAGTACCAGTTGCCGTCATCTTTTACCCAGCCGGTCTGCATGATGTTGTCATGACCGAAATAGTACCAGGTTCCGTCGATCTCCAGCCAGTAGTCAGTTGCTTCGAGACCTTCTGCGAAATGATATTTCCAGGTGCCGTCAGCGAGTTCTTCCCACGCACCGCCAGCCGGGGATTTTAAGCCGCGGAGACGACCGCCGTTTACACTGCGGTACTGTTTAGGATAAGTCGGCTCTGTTGTGTCAGCAGCCTGTGCTGTGATCATTGTTCCGAGTGCCAGAGTTGCAGCGAGAGCTGCGATACAGATCTTTTTCATGAAAAATACCTCCTGGGATTTCCTTTTCCGGTATCAGACTGCATATAAAAAATATGAAATCTGCCGTTTTTTCTACGAACTTATCTATATCCTAATATGGAAACAGAAAAGAGTCAATAAAAAGTGGCAAAATAGCGGCAAATAGAGAGTGAAAAGGCGGCAAAAATGCGGCGGGAGCTCTCACAGGCAGGAAATTTTGGGGTTGCTTTGTCATAGTGAGAAATTTCGTGAACTGAAAATTTCGTACAATCCTGTAACGTTTTCTGAACATGGAATTCCACGTGATATTGGAGTGAAAATATGAGAAAAAAGGGAAATAGAAAAGTGTTGTCAAGTTTTCGGGTTTGTGATAAAATGAGTGGCACAGTTTTGTGGATGACACAATTTCGATGAAACCGGCGGTTTTATGGAATTTTCTGCCCGGAATAAGGGCGGACGGACCGCCTTTTTGGATTCACTTTTGCGTTGATGGAGGCAGATATGAAATATAAGTGTCTGATCTTTGATCTCGATGGAACACTGGTAAATTCGATCCATGCGCTGACCTACTGCACGAACCTCGCTCTTGAGAAGTTCGGGCTCGGTCCTCTGACGGAGACTCAGATGAAGACGATCGTCGGGGATGGATATAAGATGCAGATGAAGCGTTCTCTGGCCGCCTGCGGAGATACGGACGAAGCGCATTACGAGGCAATCTTACCTGTATATATGGAGATTTTCGGAAAATACTGTAACTATGAGATGCATCCTTACGATGGGATCATGGAGCTCACGGCGAGAGCGAAGGAACTCGGTCTTAAGATCGCGGTCGTGTCCAATAAGCCGGACGCTCAGGCGAAAAAGACGGTGGAATACGTGTTCGGAACAAACTATTTCGACACGGTGATCGGGGAGCAGGAAGGTGTCCCGAAGAAGCCGGATCCGTCAGGGGCGCTGAAGGCGGCGAAACTCTGCGGTGCAGATCCGTCGGAGTGCCTGTATTTTGGTGACACGAACACGGATATGAAAACTGGAAAGAATGCGAAGATGACGACCGTTGGAGTTCTCTGGGGATTCCGGGGGCGTGAGGAACTTGCCGCATTTCATCCGGAATTTCTGCTTGAAAAGCCGCAGGATATCTTAAAAGAGATAGTCGGGTGATGATACCGGAGGAGACAGATTGAAATATTTTAAGAAAACAAGACGAAAACAGGTGGAAGCATGGCTCATTGCAGCGATGTTTCTTTTTGGTTCCCTGACCGGGTGCGCTTCTGTCAGGGACACACACGGGAATGTGGGAACTCCAGGAGACGGGAAGCTGAAGGTTGTGACGACCTTGTTTCCGTATTATGATTTCGCAAGACAGATCGCCGGTGACGTCGTGGATCTTTCCATGGTGATCCCTGCCGGTCAGGACAGCCATTCGTTTGAACCAACGCCTGCAGATATCCGACTGATCCAGAATGCGGATCTTCTGATCTGCAACGGCGGAACGATGGAACAGTGGGTGACACAGGTGCTCGGATCCTTGGATGCCCCGGACCTGAAGGTCATCACGATGATGGACTATGTCGATGTCGTTCAGGAGGAAATCGTGGAAGGAATGGAAGATTCCGGCGACGATCATGGACATGATCATGCGCATCATGACGAGGAAGACGGTGACCATGCAGATCATGACCACGATACGGAGGACCATGACCATGCGGACGACGACCATGCTTACGAGATCGAGTATGACGAGCATATCTGGACGTCTCCGGTGAATGCCATGAAGATCACGCAGGTGATCGCGGATACGCTGGAGGAGATGGATCCGGCGGATGCGGCGGTTTTCCGGGCGAATGAGGCGGATTACCTCGGGAAGCTGAAGAATCTCGACCAGGAATTCCGGGATGTCGTGGACGGTGCGGATCTTGACCTGATCGTCATGGCGGATAAGTTCCCACTCCGCTATTTTGCGGACACCTACGGACTCCGCTACCGGGCAGCGTTTTCCGGCTGTTCGTCCGACACGGAGCCGAGCGCGAAGACGATCGCTTATCTGATCGACAAAGTGCGGGAGGAACAGATCCAGGCGGTCTACTATCTGGAGCTTTCCAGCCACCGGGTGGCGGAGATCATCAGTGAGGAGACCGGAGCGAAGCCGTTATTATTCCACTCCTGCCACAACGTGACGAGGAGAGAATTTGAGAGCGGCGTTACCTATCTGCAGCTGATGGAACAGAATGTTGTGAATTTACGGGAAGGACTTTATCGATGAACCAGCCTTTATTAAAATGTGAACATGTGGACTTTGGATATGAAAATTACGATGTGGTGAAGGACGTGTCCATGGAGATCGTTCCCGGGGATTATCTCTGCATCGTCGGTGAGAACGGATCCGGAAAGAGTACGCTGATGAAGGGCCTTTTAGGGCTCTTAAAGCCGACCGGGGGAGTCCTCACGATCGCGGACGAGTTAAAACGGTCCGGCATCGGATATCTCCCGCAGCAGACGCCGGCGCAGAAGGATTTCCCGGCAACGGTCCAGGAGGTCGTACTTTCCGGCTGTCTCGGAAAGCGCGGAAACCGCCCGTTCTATTCTGCGGCGGAGCGGAAGATCGCACAGATCAACATGGAAAAGCTCGGGATCACGGATCTGAAAAAAAGCTGCTACCGGGATCTCTCCGGGGGCCAGAAGCAGAGAACACTGATCGCGAGAGCGCTCTGCGCGACCGACAAGCTCCTGATCTTAGACGAGCCGATCACCGGTCTCGATCCGGCATCGACCCAGGATTTCTATGCGGTGATCCGCCATCTGAACAGAGATGAAAAGGTCGCAGTCCTGATGGTCTCCCATGATATCGGGAACATCGTGACTCAGGCGAACAAGATCTTACAGTTGAAACAGACAGTCCAGTTCTACGGGACTGTGGAAGAGTATAAAAAATCGGAATTTGGAAGAGAATTCCTCGGAGGTGAGAGCTAAATGGGACTTTTACAGGAAATGTTTTCCTATCCGTTTCTGGTGCGCGCGATGATCGGCGGGATCTGTATCTCTCTGTGCGCGTCGCTTTTAGGCGTCAGCCTTGTATTAAAACGGTATTCGATGATCGGTGACGGACTGTCCCATGTATCGTTCGGTGCCTTATCGATCGCAGTGGCGTTTAACTGGGCGCCTCTCGCGGTGTCGATCCCGGTCGTCGCAGCCGCAGCGGTCCTGCTCCTTCGGATCACGGGAAACGGAAAGATCAAGAGCGACGCGGCGATCGCGATGATCTCTGCAGGATCCCTGGCGATCGGTATTATCGTGACCTCCCTGACAACGGGAATGACGACCGATGTGAGCAGCTACATGTTCGGAAGTATCCTCGCCATGAGCCGTGAGGACATGTATCTGAGCGTGGTGCTCTCCGTGATCGTCCTCGGAATGTTTGTGATCTGTTATAATAAGGTCTTTGCAGTGACGTTCGACGAGAGCTTCGCAAAGGCGACCGGCGTGCGCGTGTCGGCCTATAACCTTCTGATCGCGGTCCTTACTGCGATCACGATCGTCCTCGGAATGCGGATGATGGGTGCCATGCTGATCTCGAGTCTTGTGATCTTCCCGGCGCTGACCTCCATGCGGATCTTTAAGAGCTTTTTCGGTGTGGTCGTTTCCTCCGGCGTCGTGTCGGTGGTGTGTTTCTTCATCGGACTCGTTCTTTCCTATGTATATTCGATCCCGGCAGGAGCGAGTGTGGTGGTCGTCAATCTCGTGATGTTCGGGGTGTTCTGCATCGTTCAGATCCTGAAGCAGAAGGTGCGGTAAGAAAGATATGCTTTCTTCCGGTCAGCGCAGACAGATGCGCAGATCTGCAGAAAACTTCATAATGAGAAAAAATCTCAGATACTGCCGCTTTCTGAAAAACAAAGGAAAGCGGCAGTACTTGACTTTGCGGGAAAATGTGTTAAAGTTAGTAAATGGTAACGAAAAATGAAAGTGCTATGAGAAGACGGATTCGCAGTGATCTGAAAACTGCGGCATGTGTTCCGGTCTGCGGATGAGAAGAAACACCGGAAAACAGACCTGTCAGAACTACAGAAACATGGCACAGGTGACAAGAAAGAGGTGTCATTATGACAAAGATCGATATTATCTCCGGTTTCCTCGGAGCCGGAAAAACAACATTTATAAAGAAGCTTCTGAAAGAAGCGATCGCGGGTGAGAAAGTAGTCCTGATCGAGAATGAATTTGGTGAGATCGGAATCGACGGCGGATTTTTAAAGGATTCCGGAATTGAGATCCGTGAGATGAACTCCGGATGCATCTGCTGTTCCTTAGTTGGTGATTTCGGACGTTCCTTAAATGAAGTCCTCACAAAATATACACCGGACCGTGTCATTATCGAGCCGTCCGGCGTCGGCAAACTTTCTGATGTCATGAAGGCAGTATGCGACGTTGCAGGCGAGATCGACGTTGTATTAAACGGTTCTGTTACGGTTGTTGACGCACAGAAGTGCAAGATGTACATGAAGAACTTCGGTGAGTTCTTCAACAACCAGATCGAGAGCGCCGGAACGATCGTTTTAAGCCGTACCGATGTCGCTGACGCTGACAAGGTTGCACAGTGCGTTGAGACGATCCGTGAGAAGAACCCGAAGGCAGCGATCGTGACAACTCCGATCGACAAGCTGACTGGTGAGCAGCTTCTTGCGATCATCGAGAAACCGACCGATGATATGGCTGAGAAGCTTCTTGAGGAAGTAAAAGAAGGTCATCACCACCATCATGACGATGACGAGGAGTGCTGCTGTGGCCATCACCATCATCACCATGACGACGATGACGATGAGGACGAGCATGAGCACCACCATCACCATGACGATGACGAGGAGT
>ERZ1106969.311-NODE-311-length-54149-cov-5.919566_pt1 | contig 54149 bp, 48 predicted proteins | sample MGYA00403685_ERZ1106969 | MGnify/ENA primary metagenome ERZ1106969 (study PRJEB35170, sample SAMEA104062416) | human gut metagenome | biome: human gut; feature: human-associated habitat; material: faeces | place: Denmark | collected 2012-05-18 ... | reverse complement strand
TTTGCAGGGCTATTTGTTTACATAATTCATGATTTAAAAGGAATTTCCTATAAAGTAAAAACAGGAGGCCGCCCCTTAATGCGCCCGCGCCCTCTCCCATTGCCTTAAAGATGGCAAGGGCCGTAGATGCAATGATTACATCTACAATGCCGCGTCCCATTTCCAGAAAACCGAACATACGGCCCTGGGTCTTCTCATCGCCCAGCAGACGGATGGCCTTTAATAACACGGGCCAGTATGTAACCTCCCCCAGGATGGCCATGACGCCAAATGCTGCCAGGAATCCCCAGTATCCCGGGAAGGTGGACAGATATACGCCCACTGCCCCAAGTCCGATCAGGGAACCGCCTATCATATACTTCTTGCTGAACATATCGCAGATGTAGATACCGGCAATCAGGCCAATGGTCTGTACAATTCCGTACGCGCTCAGGGCGCCGCCTATCTGGGTATTGGAAAGACCCATGAACTGCTGCATAGGTACATAGAACATGTCTTTCATGGATGAAAGCTTAAATGCAATTCCTCCTGAAAGTGTGAGGATACAGAATACCAGCCAGCGGTTTGGGGCCGCCTTTACAATCTTTGCCCTTGTCTCATTACTCATGTCATTAAATCTCCTTTCGTCATATATACCTGATACTGCGCAGCATGGACATTTCCGCCCTAAGCGCCAATGGTATACCCGTTCCCGGCGGGCCATGTAATTTTGCTACAGACTTAGTATATCTGCTTTTTATTGGGTTTTCAAGCATTTTCGCAATAATATCAAATTTTTTCGCAATTATAACAAATTATTTGTTGGGTTTTTGTGCATTTAGCATCTATAAAATTGGGTTTCCCTCCGTTATAATGAATATATCCGCAACGATTCGCAAGTTTTTACAACACTTTTTTCTGGCCGGCCCAAGGTCCGGACTGGGTTTTTATTGGGAATCATTGCATATTCCCTTTTCTAAATTGGGAAATTGGGGTATAATATAAAAACTGTACATCAACACAAAACATGGCATCAGAAGGATGACATCGGAAGGGAGGGCAATCATTCATGCTGGCAAAGCAGCGCTATAACAAGATTCTGGAACTTTTGGATAAAGATGGGATTGTACATACAGCCGAACTGGTAAAACTAATGGGGGTATCATCTGAGACAGTACGCAAAGACCTTGAATACCTGGACAACCAGGGACGTCTGTCCAGGGTGCACGGGGGAGCCGTGCCGGTTGATAATGGGACCACGCCGGATATGCCCGGGGGATACATTTCCCTGCAGATACGTAATTCCCAGCACCTGGAGCAGAAATCAGCCATCACGGCAAAGGCGGCATCCATGGTGGCGGAGGGACAGATCATTGCATTGGATTATGGAAGCACCAGCCAGATGATGGCGCTGACCCTTAAGGAACGTTTCAACAGACTGACCGTGGTTACCAATTCCATTCAGAATGCCCTAATCCTGGCCGAGAACCCGGGGATTACCATCATCCTTACGGGCGGGGTCCTGAACCGGGATGAATACACCCTGGTCAATGATTTTTCCGCCACACTGGAGAGTATACACATAGATATCATGTTTATGACTGTCACGGGCATTGACCCGGTGGTGGGCTGTACGGACCAGCGGCTCAGTGAGATACGGATCCAGAACCAGCTACATCAGTCTGCCAGCCGGACCATTGTCCTGGCGGATTCCTCTAAGTTCGGCAAAGCCAGCCTGATTAAGATATGCCCCTTTGAGGAGATTGACACCATCATAACCGACGGGGGAATCACCCCGCTGATGGAAGAGAAAATCCGCAAGACCGGTACAAGGCTTATTATTTCATGAAAAAAGTCATAAAGAAAGGCGAGAAACCATGAACGTTTTTGATATCCTCGGGCCTGTGATGATTGGCCCGTCCAGCTCCCACACAGCAGGGGCCGCCAGAATCGGCCGTATCACGCTGGCACTTTTAGGATCCCCCGCCGTAAAGGCAGACATTTTCCTTCACGGATCATTTGCCAAGACATATAAAGGGCACGGAACCGATAAGGCGCTGATTGCAGGCATCATGGGCATGTCCACGGATGACAGCCGCATACGCCGGGCGCCTGAGCTTGCAAGGGAACAGGGGCTTGCGGTCACCATAACCACCGGCGACATTGACGGCGCCCATCCCAACACCGCCAGGGTGGCCCTGACGGACGCCGATGGCAACCGGGTATCCCTTCTGGGCAGCAGCATAGGAGGCGGCAACATCCTGGTAACAGAGGTCAACGGTATGGAGGTATCCATTACGGGCCAGCATACCACCCTGATCGTGCTCCACCGTGATGCGCCGGGCACCATTGCAGCCGTGACAGAGGTCATGGCTGAAGCAGGGGTCAATATCTGTAATTTCCGCCTTTCCAGACAGCAAAAGGGCGGGGATGCCGTGATGACCATTGAAATCGACGGCAGCTTTGGACCGGAACTGAACCAGAAAATCAAGGTACTGCCCAATGTTTTCTCCAGTACCATGCTGCAGCCCATTTAACAACAAGGAGGAATCTTACGATGGAACTAGATTTTAATTACTCTTCCGTGGCCGGTATCGTGGCTGCCGCGGAGCAGGCCGGACTTCCCATCTCCCGGCTTGTGTTGAACCAGCAGGCGCTGCAGATGGAGCAGAGTGAGGAATCCATATACGAACACATGAAAAGCAATTACAGGGTCATGGCTGAATGCATTGAACCAGGATGTAAGAAAGACCTGCGCAGTACCAGCGGACTCACAGGCGGCAGCGCCTACAAGATGCGCCGGATTGCGGAAAGCGGCACAAGCCTTACCGGCTCCTTCCTTTCAGGCGCGCTGTACCGCGCACTGGCTGTTTCAGAACTGAATGCCTCCATGGGCCGTATCGTGGCTGCTCCCACTGCCGGAAGCTGCGGTATCCTTCCCGCCGCCCTCCTGACCATGCAGGAGGAAAAGAATATTCCTGAAAGGGATTGTGTCATGTCCCTGTTTACAGCCTCTGCCGTGGGCATGGTCATTGCCAATAACGCATCCCTGGCAGGCGCCCAGGGCGGATGTCAGGCCGAGTGCGGCTCTGCGGCAGCCATGGCGGCCGCTGCCATTGTGGAGCTGGCCGGAGGCACTCCCCGCATGGCGGGACATGCCATCGCCATTGCCATCAAGAACATTCTTGGACTTGTATGCGACCCGGTGGCCGGCTTAGTGGAAATACCATGTATCAAGCGCAATGCCTCCGGAGTGGCAGGAGCCTTTGTGGCAGCCGAACTGGCGCTGGCCGGCATCGAAAGCGCCATCCCTGCGGATGAGGTCATCTGGACCATGAAAAAGGTTGGGGACGCCATGTCCTCGTCCCTTAAGGAGACAGCAGAAGGCGGGCTTGCCGCCACTCCAACCGGAAGGCGTCTCCACGAACAGGTCTTTGGAACTGCCAGGGAACCCGGAAGCGGGTGCAGCGGATGCGGTGGGTGTGCATCCTAGGGTGTGTCTGAAAATTCATTAAGGGCCGCTGCCGTACAGTCTGTGGATTCATTCCTGACTGTATGGCAGCGGCCCTTAATCATGCCCATATAGGCTTCATCCTATATATGCCCCATGTTATATATCATGGCTGTTGTACCGTGAGACTGGATATTACCCTCTACCTGAACTGGCTGTACTTGTGTCCCGGGGCAGCCCCTCCCCTGTAGGCAGCCAGCTCACTGACCGTTACAAGCTGGTAGCCCCTAGCTGTCAGTTCAGGAATCAGCACCACTGCCGCGTCGGCCGAGGTGCTGTATATATCATGCATCAGGATAATGTCCCCATCCCTTACCTGACTCAGGACCGTGTCAATGGTCCTCTGGGCGTTCCGATGCTGCCAGTCCCTTGTATCAATGGACCACATGATGGCTGACATCCCCATGTTGCCCACCACGGACAGGGACCTGGTGTCAATGTATCCGCCCGGAGGACGCATCAGCACCGGCGAGACACCGCATATGGCTTCAATCTTCTGGTTGGTGGAACCTATCTGGCTGATGATCCCATCCGCACTCAGCTTAGAGATGTATTTGTGGTCATGGGTATGGTTCGCCACTTCACAGCCCTGGGCCACCATACGTTTGATTATGCCTGCATTGGCATTCACATTGGAGCCCACCATGAAGAAAGTGGCCCTTCCCCCATTGGCCTGCAGGCTGTCCAGGATCCTGCCGGTAACCGATGCCTTAGGCCCGTCATCAAAGGTAAGTGCAATCATGGGCCTTGAGGGGTCGATGGAAGCAGATACCGCAGGAGCCTGTACCGGTTCCGCAGGAAGGCCTGCGCCTTTGGCCGTGATGGAGGCGCGGATACCGTCTACCCTGAGTCCAGCCCCCTCCACACCCGAGGCGCTGCCGTTGGCAGCCCAGTCCGTCCATGACCCGTTCTGGAGCACCCGGTAATATAAGTCATAATTAGCTGCCGCGCTTCCGGTCAGTTCCATGCGGATGGATTCAAGAGGCATGACTCCTTCTGCACCGCCCGCCTCTGCTCCGTCTTCGGACCAGGGCAGCCAGCCGGAACCGCTCAGGTTAACCTGATACCGGATTCCCACCTGCGCACCCTCGGGTATCTGAATCAGATTGGCCCTTATGGAAGTTACCCAGGCCCCTGCCCCAGCCGCACAGGGATGGTTGTCCGCAGTAACCGCGCTCCAGCCCTGCTGTACCACAAAAGCACTGTAATTGACCTGCAGGGGGTTTTCCGGCTGGACAGGAGGCGCAGCCTGCTCCTGGCCCTCCGCCTGGCCTGCCTGGCCTTGGCCTTCCGCCTGCCCTGCCTGGCCCTGGCTCTCCGCCTGCCCTGCCTGGCCCTGGCCTTCTGCCTGCCCTGCCGCGCCGGGACCTGTCTGTTCCGACCTGGCTGCCCCGATGCCCGTGGTGCCGGCAGCCGCAGTCAGTCCCTGTGTGCTGAAAATAATTCCGGCTGTCAGTATGGCAGCCGTTAATCTACAAAACTTCCTAACTCTTTTCATGGATAATCTCCTTACCTATTCAAATTACCGGGAATCTGTCATTCCTGCACGTATACATCCTCACCGAATACATTCCTGCAAAGCATGATATATTCCTGATAATATACGTGACTCTCCAGTTCCTTCAATGCATGTGCAATTCCCCAGTAATACCACGCATGCTTTCTCTTATCCTTCTCATTAAAGCGCTGCCATATGTGATCCCCCATGACCAGGTAATCCCTGGCCGTACTCCGCATATTGCTGAGCTTGTCCCCCAAAGCAAGTATCTTAATCTCCCTGGAGGCAGTCATGAGATGACGGACCGTATACCCCTTCCTCTCCTGCCAGGTCTTTCTCTTATCTTCGCTTTCATCCATCACCAGCCAGGCCACCCTGGGACCAAAAGCCTGCTCCAGCTCTTCCCGCGTAACCCCGGCATCCTCCATAACGTCATGCAGCAACGCAGCTGCAATCATCTCTTCATCATCCGTAAATGCGGATACAATCACTGCTGCTTCCATGGGATGTGTAATGTAGGGAATGTCCGTCCCCTTCCTGAATACCCCCCTGTGTGCCCTTTCGGCAAATACAGCTGCTTCTCCTATCATGGGTTCTGCTCCTTTTGTGACGGCGTATTTTATTTTATGGATCCTGTGTCCTGAACCGGCAGGACTACACCTATCATACCATAACCAGCCGTTCTTTTGAAGAGTGTTGTGCAATCTTTGGCATTTTCCAACTTCACCTTGTAAGAAAAGGTATTTTCTGATATGCTATAAAAGTATTTTTGGTGCTTATACTTTAAGGAGGATTTTTTATGAATCGTCATTCATCATATTCCGCCCCCCGCAGCGAGCGTCCATCCGGCTCCTACGGCGGTCAGAGGGGCCGCGGCAACAAGCGCAACACCTATAATAAACGTTCCTGGAAGGACAACCGGACCCTGTTCAACCTGGTATGCTTCATCCTTCCCTTTATCATCCTGAACCTGATTATCCTTTTCCTGGCTGTCTCAACGCCAAAGATTGAATATACGGTATCTGATACCCAGGACTATAAGACGGTGGAACTGAGTGTCAAAATCCGTTCCCTGCTTCCTATAAAGGAAATGACGGTAAGCCTTGAGACACAACCCCTGGAGATGGTTAAGGAAAAAGGGGTATATAAGGCCACCCTGGAAAATAACGGGACCCTGGAGATATATGTAACCGGCTGGAACGGAATGTCCAACCGTATATACGACCATGTTGCCACCCTGGACGATGCGCCGCCCACCATCAATGAAGAGGATTATGTGATGGAAGGAGGCCGGCTCACCATCAATGTAGGCGACAGCCAGTCCGGCGTCAACTTTGATACCGCCTATGCAACAGATGAAAATGACCAGACGGTAAAGCCTGTGAACGTCACCAGGAACACCGGCAGCACCGGGACCACAGGTACAAGCGGAACCATTACCTTCCCCATGGATACCCCCTCCCTGACCGTCTACATAGAAGACTACGCAGGCAATACATTCAAGGCCTCCTTCACCAGCCACACCGAAGGCATTGATACCAGCAGCCGTGACAATGATTTTTCATCAGATGATTCCGGCAGCAGTTCCTCCGGCAGCGCCTCCAAGTCAGGCAGTACAACCAAGGAAACCACCAAGGCTGCTAAGGAGACCACCAAGGCTGCCAAGGAAACCACCAAGGCTGCCAAGGAAACCACCAAGGCTGCCAAGGAAACCACCAAGGCGCCGGAAACCACCAAGGCACCGGAAACCACCAAAGCGCCGGAAACCACCAAGGCCAATACCTTGTCACCATCGCCCACCCAGGCCACCAGTGCGCCTGCCGGACCGGGAGGGGATACCGCACCGACACAGTCCCCAAGCCCGTCGCCCACCCAGGGTTCGCAGCCGGTATCGCCCACCAGCGGGGCCAGTGATATTGTTGTGGTGCCTGTGGGTTAGGGCCTGTTTGGAAAACCATTCCCGCCATCCGTACACCCTATGACATATTATATATGAATCATGATCAGGCCATGACTTCCGTATAAGGGATGCATGGCCTGAAACTGTCCTGTCACCGTATCATCTGCCGTACCAAAGGGAAAGGAGACATAATGGATACCATTATAAGGATGCCTGCTAAAAACCGATTATCCTCTGCGCAGCCCTACAACTAAGTATTTGTGCAGAGGAGAATATAAAATGAAGCGATTAAACAAACCACTGGTTACCCAGGAAACAATAAAGGCCATGGAAGACATGTCCTTCTTCACACACGCCATGATATTTGATGACCTTCTGATTATTGCCCAGAGGGAGACCAGCTGTTTTGTACTATGGACCACTGACGGACTGATTATAATCGATGCAATCTGGCCGGCAAGACCGGCATTTGATGCAATTGTCAATGCCATCAGCGATGCGGGATGGGGCGGATGCCCGGTGAAAAAGCTGCTGCTTACCCATGGACACGTTGACCACACGGGCTGCGGCAGATGGCTGGCAGAAAGGTTCCGCCTTAAACCTACCTGTCGGAAACAGACGATGTCTTCTGGCAGGAGCATCCGGCCAAACCAGACCGGCCGGAAACCTGGAAGGATTACAGGATTGATTGCTATATAAAGGACAAGGATACCATCACCCTGGGGGACAAGACCATATATGTCTGCGGCACACCAGGACATACCCCGGGATGCCTGAGCTATCTGTTTCCTGTAACGGAAAACGGACAGCCCCACATGGCGGCTTTATGGGGAGGCGCCACCCCGCCCCGGACAAGGGAGGGGGTAGGACAGTATCTGGAATCCCTGGATTATTTTATGGAGGCAGCAAAGGAATGGAATGCGGACGTGGCATTAAGTAACCACACTTCCATTGACAATGGGCTGGAACGCATTGCATATGCAGCAAAAAGGATGTCCTATATGCCTAATATCTATATCATCGGACAGGACGGATTCCGGCAATACTGTCAGGTGTTCAGGACCCTGAGCAGCGAAATGCTGCAACGCATCCGCGAAACCCACTAACTCCGCAAAATCCAACAACTCCGCAAAACCCAGCAACTCCGCGAACCCCGGCAACTCCGCAAACCCAGCAACTCCGCAAACCACATGGGGCCGTCCTGCCCAGTGCGCGCAAAAAGCCATGTCTCCCATTTAAAATCATTCAATGGCCAGACATGGCTTTTCCCGCTTCCATGATTGCGTTTATGATATCTACATAATCCGAACAGTACTTTTCATACATGGGGGCAACCGCTTCCTGAAACCTTGCCTTTTCCCTGGGCGTCAGTTCCGTCACAACACAGCCGGCATTCCTCACGAAGTTCTCTGAAATCTTCTCCCTGGCCGCCCACAGCTGCCTCTCATACTTTGCCGATTCCAGCGCGCACTCCTTGATGATGCTTCTGTACTCCGGGGAAAGCTTATCCCATGTGGGCTGGGCCGCAAGCTGCAGCTCCGGTACGCGCGTGTGTTCATCCAGGGTATAATATTTAGCCACCTCGTAATGCCTGGTGGATTCATAGGAAGGCCAGTTATTCTCAGCCCCGTCTATCTTGCCGGTCTGAAGCCCGGAATATACTTCCCCATACGCAGCAGGCACAGGCGTGGCTCCCAGGGCCTCAATGGTGTCCTTCATCAGTTCAGATTCCTGGACCCGGATATTCAGCCCCTTCATATCCTCCAGGCATTCAATGGGCTTTGCCGTACTGTAAAAGTTCCTGGCCCCCGCATCATACCAGGACAGGGCCACCAGGTGGGAACCGCCAAAGGAATTCATGAAATCATCCCCGATACTCCCCTCCAGGACCTTCCACATATGTTCCCTGCCTGTATACAGATAGGGCATCTGAAGCACATTGAGCTTGGGCACGAATTCAGCCAGCGGTGAAAGGGATACCCTGGCAAAATCAACGCCCCCAAACTGGAGCTGTTCAATTACCGTCTTTTCATCCCCAAGCACGCCGCCTGCATTGACCTGAATCTCAATCTTGCCTCCGGTCCGCTCATACACCAGTTCCGCAAACTTGTACGCGCCCTGGGTGGTGGGATAATCCTCGGCCTGGTTTTCCGCATAGGTCAGGACAAATTCCGGCACATTGGCCTGGGCCTTCTCCCGTTCCGCCCTGCTGCGGCAGGCAGTGGCAGCACAACACATCAATATTACCAGCCCGCACAATACCGCTGCCCATATCTTCTTTTTCACGCCGCACATTTCTCCTTCTCCCAATCTATTTTCAAACAATCTTAGGTGTGTCTGAAAAACAATCAGCACGTCTTTCTGCCTGTCTCTTATCATACCATATTTCATATCATAATTCCAGGGGAAGGATTATCCGTGTGCAGGTCTGAAACCGTGTCTTACCGTTATGTTAATACGAGGAGGTATCCGCCAGACATCCTTTTACCGCGGGTGCCAATGCCTCTGCCAGTTTTTTATGCTCCGCCGCCGTCATATGAAGCTTATCTTCATCGCTGGCCTGGGCCACGGATGCGGCGTCAAAGAAGCAGCAGCCTTTTTCAATGCATATCTGTCTGTACTCCCTGGCAAACGCGCGGGACATTTCCACTGCCTCTTTGGTAAAGCAGCCATAAATACCGTCCTCAATCCCCTCCTTAATGAATACAGGCGAGACTACCAGGATCTGGGGCCTTGGATAGACGGGTTCAAAGGGAAAGGTAAGGATAACGTCAATGACCTGTCCCATCGCCTTTCCCAAATCCCAGGCCGTGGCCTGGAACCGGTGTTTCAAATCATTGGTTCCAAGGGAAAGGATGATTAAATCCAGCGGATTATGGCTGGCAATGCAGGGGGCCAGCATTTTAAGCCCGTTCCTTCCATAGGAAAGTTCATCGTCAAAGACCGTGGTCCTTCCTCCGCATCCTTCTTCTATTATATTGTACTCCGGCCCCAGCAGCTGCCTGAGCACGCCCGTCCACCGCACATCCCGGGGATGGCGGCCCCCATTCACAGGATCTGTACCGAATGTATTGCTGTCGCCATAACATAATATATTCTTCATCATAATAACCCCAACAGCCGCGGCAGGCCCAGTGAAAGCGCGGGAATGAATGTCAGCAGCAGAAGCATGATTACCATGGACAGGTAAAAGGGCATGAATCCCTTTACCACCTTTTCCACCGGCGTTTTGGCAATGGAGCAGCCGATGAACAGCGATGTGCCTACCGGCGGCGTACACAGCCCGATTCCATATGCAAGCACCAGCACAACCCCGAAATGATACGGATTAAATCCTAAAACCCCGGTTGCAATGGGATACAGGATCGGCGTGGTAAGAAGAATCAGGATTCCCATGTCCATGAAACAGCCCAGTATCAGCATCATGACCAGTAAAAGCAGGGTCAGCAGTATCTTATCAGAGGTCAGGGAAAGCAGCCAGGTGGTAAGGTTCTGCGGAACCTTCAGATAAGACATCACATAACTGAATGCGCCTGAGGCGGATATGATTGCCATTGCCATGGTCATGGTGGGAAGGCACTTCTTAAGCCCCTCAACGTACTTTTTCACGGTCATGTTCCTGTATGCAACCACGGTGATGACCAGGGCATAGACTGCGGCCACTGCCGCTGCCTCGGTGGCCGAACAGACGCCAAAGGAAGTTCCTGCGATTACGATTACGATTGCGCCAAGACCCAGGACCGCCTCCGTGACGATTTTTACATTCTCTTTCAGGGAATGCTTCTCGCCCAGGGGATACTTCTTCTGCATGGCGATGGCGTAGGCCGGAATCATCAATCCCAGTGTCAGAAGGATTCCCGGAACATAACCGCAGATTAGCAGGGTGCTGATGGAAATGCCGCTGGCTGATGCAAGGGCATAGAACAGCATGTTCTGGCTGGGAGGGATGATGACGCCCTCAACAGAGGATGTAACGGTAACAGCAACGCTGTAATCCACATCATACCCCTCATCTATCATGGCCGGGATCAGCATGGCCCCGATGGAGGATACGTCTGCCGCCGATGAGCCGGATATGCCGCCAAACAGCATGCTTACCAGTATGTTAACGATTGCCGTGCCTCCCCTGACCCTTCCCACAATGATGTTGCAGAAAGCCATCAGCTTTTTTGTTATCTCGCCGTCGGTCATTACCTGGGCCATCATGATAAAAAAGGGGACGGCGATAAAGGTAAAACTGATCAGGCTCACGGACATTTTCTGGAACAGGTTAAAATATGGGATTCCCAGATAGGTTGCCGTTATCATGGCTGAAATAGCCAGGGAAAAGGCAATGGGAATACGGATAATCATAAGTATGGCCAGTGCCGCGAATAACATGACCGTTCCGATTGCAACTTCACTCATCCTGCCGTTTCCTCCTTCTTATATGGAATCAGGGTTTCTATCAGGTTCACGATGCTGTAGACAGTCATGAGGACGCCGCTAAACACCATGGGGAAATACTGGAGTCCCTGGGACCAGTGTGTTGCAGGAAGGCGTTTCTGCAGGTTAATCTTAAATATCTTCCATCCGTAATAGGTCATGAACATACAGAATACCATCAGCAGCACATGCCTGAAAACAGTCAATGCCTTCCTGGCCAAAGGCGGAAGCTTGTTAAAGACGCCTTCTATGGCAATATGGTCATCCCTGTAAATGCCAATGGAAATACACATGAACCCAAACCATATCAGACAGGTCAGAATCACTTCCTCCGACCATACAATGGGGCTGTTGAACGCATAACGCATGACAACCGCCACAAAACAGATGGACAGCATCACAACCAACAGCGCGCAGCAGACATACTGTTCCACTGCCACGACATAGCCAAGGCCCTTCTTTATCTTACCCATAGGGTCGTTTCCTCCTCAATGATTGATAAAATACGGGGCAGACATAATGCTGCCCCATGTTATGGTTTTCCTGTTATTACTGTGCCGCACGGACCATATCCACAACCTCTTTGTACTGCGGATACTCGTCATATACAGAGGCCACTGCATCCTGGAACCCTTTTACATCAACCTCAATGATCTCACATCCGGCTTCTTCACACTTGGCCCTGGATTCCTCCTGGAAATCCTGCATGGCCTGACGCTGCCACTTGGCTGCTTCCTTCGAAGCCTTGATAACGCCTTCCTTCTGCGGATCTGACATCTTATCCCATGCAGCCTGGCTGCAGATCAGCAGCGCCGGAGGAGCCATATGTCCGTCCAGGCTGTAATACTTTGCCACTTCGTAATGTCCGGAGGTAAAATAGCTTACAAAGTCATTTTCAGCCCCGTCCACAATACCGGTCTGAAGTCCCTGGAATACCTCGCCGTATTCCATAGGGGTTGCCTCTGCGCCCAGGGCCTGAACCATGGAAATCGCCACTTCCGTGGGCTGCACGCGGAACTTCATGCCCTTTAAATCCGCCACGGACCGTATGGGCTTGTTAACCGTATAAAAGCATCTGGAACCAGCCTCATAATAGTCAAGTCCCACCATGTTATAATCGCTTAAGGCTGACAATACTGCCTGGCCGGCTTCACCGTCCAGGGCCTTGTATTTCTGTTCCGTGCTGGAGAACAGATAAGGCATTGCAAATACGCCGAATATATCAATGACAGGAGCCATTGTATTTGTATTCACACGTGAGAAATCCAGCGTCCCCATCTGTACCTGGTCAATGGAGGATGCCTCATCACACAATGCGGCGTTGGGATACACGTCAATATTAACGGTTCCGCCTGTATATTCCTTGGCAAGCTCGGCAAACATCTTCATGCCTTCCGTAACCGGGTTGCCGTCAGGCTGGTTCTCCGCCAGTTTAAAATGCAGTTCCTCCCCCATGTCCGCCTGTCCGGCTGCCTCTGAACCTTCCTCTTTTTCACCGGCAGCATCTTCTTTTTCAGCGGATGTTTCAGGTGCGGCGGCCTGGGCCGTGGTGGCAGCTGTCTCTGCGGGTTTGGCTGCGCCTCCCCCACATGCTGTCATGGACATCACCATTGCACATGATAATAGTACGGATATCGCTTTCTTCATCTACCTTTTCCTCCTCATTAGATAAATTCTTCATAAAATTTAATATTGTTCTGTAAAATTATGGATATGGGTACGCTGATTGCTTCTCCTTTGGGAGGTATCCCTTTAATCAGATATTCAAATAAGGTCTTATATCCCTGATACCCCTTCTGATACGGCCCTTTATAGACAATTGCTTTGAGGATACCATCACTCAGCATCTGGGCGCTTTCCGGGAACAGGTCGCTTCCCACCAGGAAAAGTTCATTAATCCTTCCTGAATCCATTGCCGCCTCACACAGGGGAATGGTGTTCCTGGCCCTTACGGAGTACGCGCCGATAATGCTTTTATCCTCCCTGAGGCATGCCAGCATCTGCTGCCTGTTGGCCTCTGCCCGGTATAAGTCCTGGATGCATCTTACCGTGATGTCCGCATTATTCTTCCTGAAATATTCCTCAAAACCAGCTGCGTTCATCTTATGGGACAAGGAACCTTCGTCACCTGCCGCAACAAGGATGGTGCCTTTCTGTCCTTTCAGGACCATGTTCATAAGCTCCGCTGCCAGCTGTCCGGTAAAGGTGTCATTGGGCGCCACGCAGCAGAGCCGTCCGCAGTCTTTAAAGTCATTGTCAATAAGGACCACGGCCACTCCCTTTGCCGTGAACTGGCTTAACAGGCATTCCATCCTGGAACTATTGATATTGGGCGCGGTCAGAAGCCCGTCCAGCTGGCCGCCCCATTCCTCATACAGGTTCTTTAAGATCTCCACCTGTTCCCTATCACCGGAGTCCCCGTCAACACTGAATGTGTAGTTCATCACATTCATGTTATATCCTTCTTCTTCTGCCTCGTATACCTTACAGCCCTTCCATATGTAACGGAAGTAATACTTTCCGCCTTCCTCCGGCTCCGGGAGCACCACTGCCAGATTCACCTGACGCCGCTTCAGCGCTGAGGCCACATAGTTGGCAGTATATCCCATCTCATTGGCAACATTCAGGATTTCCTGCTTCACTGCCTTGCTGACCCCTTCTTTGTTGTTCAGGGCCCGATGGACGGATACCAGGGAATACCCGCTGGCCTGGGCTATGTCCTTTAAGGTTATCTTTTTTACTTCCATCGGCATGATTCCACATCCCTTCCCACTCTCTCCCCAGCAATTGGTCACATGTTGTGAAATTAACGAAGTTAAATTGTTTTCGAAAACGTTTCCGTTATCCATATTATAGTCCAACGCAATAAGTGATGTCAATACGAAAAAAATTTTCGCTATTTTTATCCGGCATATATTCGATTTTATTGTATATTTTACCCAAAACCTATTGACTTTTAATTGCTTTTCTTCTATTCTGGAATCAATTCGACTAAAGGAGCGAAACACATATGGAGCATTTTATATTTACAAACGCCCGGATTGTACTTCCTGATACCATACTTGATGACCACTATCTATCTGTGAAAAACGGAGTAATTGAATCCATCGGCAAGGGAACGCCTGACCGGAAGCAGCTTAACTCCTGCACCACGGTGGACTGCGGCGGCCAGTATCTGTCGCCGGGATTTATCGATATCCACTGTCATGGCGGAGGCGGGGCCGACTTTATGGACGGGCACATGGAAGATATCCTCACCGCTGCCAGGGCACATCTTATCCACGGGACCACCGGAATCTGTCCCACCACACTGACCTGTTCCGATGAGGAGCTGTTTACATTTTTTGAATCCTTCAGGCAGGCCAGGGAAGTAACAGAGCAGATGCCCCACCTTTTAGGCATCCATCTGGAAGGACCTTACTTTTCCCCGGCCCAGGCCGGCGCCCAGCCCCCAAAGTATCTGGTGCATCCCAGGCCGGAGCATTATCATGAAATCCTCAGGCGGGGCCAGGGCAATATCGTAAGGTGGTCTGCTGCACCCGAACTTCCAGGCGCGCTGGAACTTGGGGATGAGCTTGCGGGAAAGGGGATTAAGGTTTCCATGGGGCACAGCGATGCCGGATTTGAGGATATTGTAAACGCGATGGAACACGGCTATAGCCAGATCACGCATTTTTACTCCGCCATGTCCACCATCACCAGGAAACGGGGACGGCGCGTACTGGGGCTGATTGAATGCGGTTACCTGTTTGACCGTCTGAAGGTTGAAATCATCGCCGATGGAATCCATCTTCCCCCTGAGTTATTAAAGTTAATCCTTAAATGCAAGAACCATGATGATATCTGCCTTGTGACAGACAGCATGCGGGGAGCAGGCATGCCGGACGGCCCCTCCCTGCTGGGTTCTAAGAAGAACGGCGTGCCCGTCATCATTGAGGACGGGATTGCCAATATGCCTGACTTCTCAAGCTTTGCAGGCAGCGTGGCCACCACGGACCGGCTGGTCCGCGTGATGGTGCAGAAGGCTGGCCTTCCTGTCTGGGAGGCGGTTAAGATGGCTTCCCTGAACCCGGCCTCCTTCCTGGGAATCCAGGAAACATACGGAAGCATCCAACCGGGGAAATCAGCGGACCTGCTTATTTTTGATGACGATATCCGTATATCTTCTGTTTACGTATCCGGTATCAGACAATAAAAACACATAATATTTTTATAAAGGAGAAATTAATTATGAGCATAATGATCCACGTATCTTCTACCCCCAGCCAGCTGGGGGCACAGGCAGCCAATGCAATTGCCGTTCTTTTAAATGAGGCCGTCAGCCGCCAGGGACATGCCCGTCTGGTGCTGTCCACCGGAGCCTCCCAGTTTGAGACCCTGGACGCCCTCATCGGCCTTGACGTTCCCTGGAGCCAGGTAGAGATGTTCCATCTGGACGAGTACGTGTCCCTTCCCGAAAGCCATCCTGCCAGCTTCCGCAAATACTTAAAAGAGCGCTTTGTCAGCAAGGTTCCCCTGAAAGCAGCTTATTTTGTTGACGGCGAGGGAGATGTGGCAGGAAATATTGCCGCCCTGTCCCGTGAACTTAAAAAGGAGCCGGTGGATGTGGGCGTCATTGGAATCGGCGAAAACGGCCACATTGCATTTAATGACCCGCCTGCTGATTTTGATACGGAAGAAGCCTATAAAATCGTTGATTTGGATGAGAGATGCAAGAAACAGCAGGTGGACGAGGGATGGTTTGCAGATGTTGACTCAGTCCCCAAGCAGGCCATAACCATGTGCGTGAAACAAATCCTGTCATGCCGCCATATCATCTCGGCCGTCCCCCACAATGTGAAGGCCGAAGCCATCCTGCACACGGTCACAAAACCGGTGACCCCTGATGTGCCTGCAACCATCTTAAAGATGCATCCGGACTGGAGACTGTTCCTGGACAGCCAGTCAGCCGCGCGCCTGCTTTCCCTGTGATAAGCAGGGCCCGGGTCCCACGAGCCAATAAAAAGCACGAGCCAATAACAAGGAGGACTTATGGAAACCATAAGATATTTTACAAAAGATGCCTTACAATGCTTTGTCTATGAAGACCGCGGAAAGATGGGAAAAGCGGCTGCCAGGGATATCATTGCCATGATTCATGTGATGCTCTCCCAGAAACCTGTGATTAACATGATGTTCGGGGCAGCGCCGTCCCAGAATGAAGTCCTGGCCGGGCTGCGGGAAGCGGATGATGTGGACTGGACGCGGATTAACTGTTTCCACATGGATGAATACATTGGGTTATCACCGGATGCGCCCCAGGGGTTCGGAAACTTTTTGCGGGAGCATCTCTTCGGGCACAAGCCATTTGCCCAGGTAAATTATATTTCCCCTGAAACAACGGAGCCTGAGAAGGAAGCGGCCCGCTATGAAGCCCTGCTAAAAGAGCATCCCATCGATATCTGCGTCCTGGGCGTGGGGGAAAATGGACATGTGGCATTTAACGACCCGCCTGTGGCTGATTTTAAGGACACGCGGCTGGTAAAACCAGTAAAGCTGGATCCTGTCTGCCGCCAGCAGCAGGTCAATGACGGCTGCTTTGCATCCATGGACCAGGTTCCGGAATATGCCATGACGGTCACGGTTCCCGGGCTGATGGCGGCCAGGGCTTTGTTCTGCGTGGTTCCGGCGCCCACCAAGGCCCAGGCCATAGCCCGCCTTATAAACGGCCAAATATCGGAATCCTGCCCTGCCAGCATCCTCAGGCTTCAAAAATCAGCCAGGCTGTACCTGGACCCTGACTCTGCCGGCCAATTGGAATCATGAACATGTCCCAATCACAGCAAAGCTTCTGTGCATAAGACCGCGCCCATGCCGGGCGCGCAAAAAAATCTCCGCCCATACCCACATGGACGGAGATTTATGATTTTAATCATATGGAAACACCGCTGTTTATTTCGCCATGCCACCCAGTACGGTGGGCAGCCACATGCTGACAGCCGGGACAAAAGTAATCAGCAGCAGTGTAATGATCATGCACAGATAGAACGGAAGCGTCGCCTTGACCACACGCTCCATGGGCACCTTGGCAACGGCAGAGCCAATGAAAAGCACTGCGCCTACAGGAGGTGTCAGAAGGCCGATACCGCAGTTAAGGACAACCATGATACCGAACTGGATTGGATCCAGGCCAATGGAGGTTGCGATTGGAAGCAGGATTGGCGTTGCAATCAGGATGATGGGCGCCATATCCATGATGCATCCAAGAACCAGCAGGATCAGGTTCAGCAGCAGGGCCAGAAGGATTGGATTATTGGTCATGCCTGTAATGGTGCTGGCTGCCAGGTCCGGCACATGCAGCTGGGTCAGGCAGAATCCGAAGATACTGGATGTTGCAATCAATATCATAACAATGGACAAGGTGTCCACGCAGTCCCCAAGCACCCTCCAGACGCCCTTCCAGTCAAGTCCCCTGTAGATGAACACGCTGACAATCAGGCTGTAGATAACCGCCACGGCCGCGGACTCAGTGGCAGTGAACACGCCCCCAACCACGCCGAACACAACAATCAGCACAGCTGCCAGGGCCCAGAAGGAAATACCCAGCTGTTTAATCAGGTTCATGATGTTGAACTTCTCGCCCTTAGGGTAATTGCGCTTAACAGAGATGATATAGGAACCAATCATCAGTGTGACAGCCAGAAGCGCACCTGGTATATATCCTGCCAGGAAAAGGCTTCCCACGGAAATGCCTCCTGCCGTGGTTGCATAGATAACCATGTTATGGCTGGGAGGAACCAAAAGTCCCTCACAGGAAGATGTAATGGTTACAGCGGTTGAGAAATCGTCATCATATCCCTGGTCCACCATCATCGGTATCAGGATGGAGCCAAGGGAAGCCGTGTCCGCGGAAGCGGAACCGGAAATACCTCCGAAGAAATAGGAAGCAACGATATTAACCATTGCCATGCCTCCGCGCATCCAGCCAACACACGCATTGGCCAGGGCAATGAGCTTTTCGGAGATACCGCCTGAACCCATCAGGCATCCCATGGTGATGAAGAAAGGGACTGCCATCAGGCTGAAGGAACTGATGCCTTTTACCATCTGCTGGCAGATGGTGGTCAGGTTATGCCCCTGGTACAGAAGGCAGAACACAGAAGAAAGCGCTACCGCATAGGCGATGGGGAAACGCAGGAATACCATCAGGAAGAAACTTCCCAGCAAAACCAGGATTGCCATGCTATTTGCATCCATTACTCCATCCCCTCCTTTACAAAGAATCCTTTAATATGATTATATATGGCTTCTATCTCAAAAACAAACATTGCCGCGCCCGCCAGAGGAACCGGGAAGTACATCCAGAATCTGGAAACCTTCGGCATGCTTACATAAGTACCCTTGGAACCAATCCCGGTGGCATATTTCCAGCCAACCGTAATCATGATGATTGCAAGGGCAAACACTGCCAGGTCGGCGAGAATATCCAGGCTTTTCACCAGATTGGACGGCAGATAGCGGTCAAATGCAGTCATGCGGATATGGGCGCCCCTTCTGATTGCAAGGGCAGCAGAAAGCACCGCCATATAGGACATACAGGTCAGTACCACTTCCTCACTCCACGCCGGATCAGGAATGAACGGTATGTATCTTCCTGCCACTGCCATGCTTGTGATAAGGATATCCACCACCAGAAGTACCTTGCAGAGAAACAGGACACACTTATATGTCACGTCATATGCGGGTTTGATTTTATCAATCTTTTCAAACATTGCTGGCATATCAATTCCCCTTTCACTAATACAGGCACAGAGTGAATTTCCTTTCCCTGTGCCTGTTCTGATTGCCGTTTATTAATTGTTCATGTCAAGAATCTTCTGATACAGTTCAGCCTGATCCTTTGTGGAAGACTCGATGATATCCTTACAAGCATCCTGCCATGGTTTGATATCAGGAACTTCAACTACATTAATTCCATCAGCCTTCAGCTCATCCAGCACCTTGTTCTCGGCTTCCTCAGAGATAGTCCTGTTGAATTCAGAAGCAACTTTGCCGGCTTCCATGAGGATGTTCTGCTGCTCTTCTGTCAGCTTATCCCAAGCCTCGTCTGTGATGATGACCTGGATGGCGCCCAGTGTGTGGCCGTCCAGGATCAGGTTCGGGGCAACTTCCGGGAATGCGTTGGATTTATAGTTGGCAATCGGCTGCTCAGCGCCGTCAACAACACCGGTCTGAAGCGCGGAGTACAGTTCGTTGAAGGAAACAACGGTTGGGCTTGCGCCAAGTCCGTTTACCATACCGTTCATGATTGGGTCGTTGGACACACGTAATTTCATGCCCTTCAGGTCATCTAAACCTTTTACTTCCTTAACAGTAAAGAAATGACGGAAACCTTCCTCACCGTAGAACAGGCCTCTTACCCCAAGTCCGTTGTCGTGCGGTTCCATCAGGAATTCAGGAGCCAGTTCGCTGTCAGCAAACTTCCAGAAGTGGTCACGGTTTGCAAATGTGTAAGGAATGGAGAGAAGTACGGACTTCTCAGCGCCATAACTGGTCAGTGCAAATGCGGAAATACGGGAAATATCAATGGTTCCGCCGCCGCCCAGCATGGTATCCAGGACATCGTTCTCAGAACCAAGTACACCGCTGGCCTGCAGGTCAATCTTAATCTTTCCGCCGGACATTTCCTCAACCGTCTCTTTGAACTTGGTGTCGGTCTGTCCAACGATTGTGTCTAAGGGGTTAACCTCTGCCATTACCAGGGTAATCTCCGGCTCACTGGCTGTGTCGGCTGCCGCCTCGGTCTTGGCTTCCTCTTTGCTCTCACCTGCTGCATCCGCTGCCGGGGCCTCGGTTGCTGCAGGAGCAGCTGTTGTTGTAGGTGCGTCCGGTGTCTTCAGGCCGCAGCCTGCCAGGGAACCAGCTACCATTACTGCGCACAGTGCTGCACTCATCCATCTTTTTTTCATGTAACATATCCTCCTCTTTATACTTTTTTTATGCTTTCGCATATTTTGTTTACGTTTTCTTTACGCTAATTAAATTATAGGAGGAAAATCTTAATCTGAACATAGTAAATTTTTGTGAATCATAGTACGATTTTAACCTGTCTTAACATTTTCTTTATGCACATATCACACAATCCGTCTTAATGCCGCCTTTATCCCTTCTGGAATATGCACAAGCGGTACTCTGTAGGGCTCTGCCCTGTTATCCGCTTAAATACCTTTGCGAAATAATTGGAATCCGAATACCCAACCGCCCTGCCGATGTCCTTGACATTCACCGTGGGCATGGCCAGCATCCTCTTGGCTTCCACCACCCGGTACTCTGTCAGGTAGGATGTGAAATTCTTATTAAAACACTGCTTAAACAGCTTGCAGAAATAAGCCTCCGAATAGTTCATATGCCGCGCCAGGTCCTGCATGGATATGTCGTACATGTAATTGGTCTCTATATAATGGCTTATGATTTCCGTCACCTTGGACAGACGGACCTGGCCTCCGTCCTCCATGTCATCCCCCACCGGAAGGCCTGTTTCCGGCAGTTCATTCTTCTGGCCCGGGCCGGCCGGTTGGCTTGCCTGATGTCCGGCTGCCGGACGGCTGGCCTGGTAACCGGATGCCGGACGGTTGGCCTGGTAACCGGATGCCGGACGGTTGGCCTGGTAACCGGCTTCCTGTCGGTTGGCCTGGAACTCGGCTGCCAGGCGCATGGCTTCCTCCACCACCAGCATCAGCTCCTGCTCATCATAAGGTTTCAGCAGATAATCCAGGGCACGCACCGTTATGGCCTTTTTGGCATAGGAAAACTCATCAAAGGCAGTCAGGAAAATAATGCAGCATTCCTTATCCTTTTCCCGGATTTTCTGTGCGGCCTCAATCCCGTTAATGCCAGGCATTTCAATGTCCAGGATTGCAATCTGGATTTTCTCTTCCTCATAGACCCTAAGCGCCTGCCGTCCATTTTCAGCCTGGAAAATCACGCACTGGTCCCCCACGTTCTTCTGCAGGGTTTTGTAAAGGACCTTTCTCTCAATCACCTCATCGTCAGCTATCAATAAACGCAGCATGTAATCCCCCCTATGTTGTTTCCTGATTCCTGTTATCCATTTCCACGTGTTCATCCTGCGGTACGGTTACCTGCACCACCGTGCCATTCCCCTGGCTGCTGTATATCCGGAAGTCGCCGTTTTTGTACATGGCATGTATCCGGCGGCAGATGTTGCCCAGCCCAATCCCAACCCGGGCAGTCCCGCCCGCTTTCAGGGCGCCGCGGAGTTTAAGAAGACTTTCCTGGCTCATCCCCACCCCGGTATCCGCAACAGATATGATGACCTTATTCCCCTCTTTCCAGATCTTCAGAAGGATTTTTCCGCCCTGCTCCTTCTTTGAAAGGCCGTGGATGATTGCATTTTCCACAATCGGCTGAAGGGTGAATGCGGGTATGATGGTTTCCTCCTCATCCACTTCCAGCCGGCAGTCATATGCAATCCGGCTGCCAAAACGCATCTGCTGGATATACATATAATCTTCCACCACCTTAAGCTCCTGGGCCAGGGGCACAATCTGCTCGGATGTCTTAAGGTTATACCGGAACAGGCTGCTCATACTGGATATCATCCTCTCAGTGGTATCCGCCTCCTCCAGTTTGGCCATGCACGCAATCATGTTCAGGGTATTGAACAGGAAATGCGGGTTAATCTGGCTTTTCAGCAGTTCCAGCCTGGCAGCATCCAGACGTTTCTCCATTTCAATCCGTCCAAGTTCCTCTTTATGAAGACGTTCGGCTATCTCATTTTTCTCCTTCAGCGTGTTAATATGCCCTTCGGTGGCATGTTTCATCTTATTGAATGCCTGGACCAGCTCGCCCATCTCATCCTTATTCTCAACCGTCACGTCATTGCCGCTGAAATCATTCCTGGCAATCTTCCTGGAACAGTGGGCCAGCCGCACCATTGGGTTAATCAGGGTGTTGGACAGAAGCTTGGTCAGACAGATGACGGTTATGATCATCACAATGGAGTATGCCATGATCATGGATGGAATATAATACAGGACCGGAACTTTCTGCTGATAACTGCTCTTTCCCTCTTTCAGGGTGGCCTGCATCAGCCTTCTGGCATAAGTCTGGAGATACCCCTGCATGCCATACACTTTATAAAGCTTGTCCACAAAGCCCCTGTCCTCCGGGTTCATGTGAAGCACCTCATCCCGGAACACGCGGTAGCCTTCATATCCATTTTTAATATTCCATGTCCTGGCATAGCGTTCCTGGTTAATGTCCGTATATTGAAAAGGCAGCGCTTTTATGCTCTCCTCAGTCTTAAAGCAGGCCAGCCTGTACTCCTTGGCCCGTTCCCAGGAGCGGTCCCTTATGTACTCCTCAAAAGCAGAGGCCTCCTGTTCCAGCGCCTCCTGCAAATCGTAACAAAGGGAATTATCGTTCAATATTACATTAAAGCTGTCCAGGGAAAAATTCATGATTAAGATATTAAAGGCAATGGAAAGCCCCATAACCAGGATGACAATAATGGAAAATGTCCCCAGCTTCTTCTTGAGGGAGATTGTAAGCCATAGGTTTTTTATGTATCTGAACATCCTTTCCCCTCCCTATCCATTGAATCACGGCAATGTGATGTGTACAGTCATTGTACTGCCAGGGCGTGCAGATGGCGGAATGGATGCTCAAACACACCCCAGTCTGCTTTCCCTGTCCTTCTTATTGTCTGCCTGGATATTATACCATAAACACGGAAAGAGCGCAAAGCCTGCGGGCCTGCGCTCTCCTTGTATTCTATGGTTTTTCTGCTCTTTTATCTGTTATCTTCTGTCTTTGGGGACCCTGCTTTGGATGCCCCCAGCCGTTTCTGGCCTGTCTTTGATGTGGATATCTGTTTGGGCTCTGTCTTTTTTGTTGTTATCTGTTTTGTTCCTTCTTTTTTCGTAGATAACCTGCCAGGTTCTTTCCTAGCCGTGGACAGCTTCTTCTGGTCTGTTTTAGCGGTGGATATCTGCTTCTGGTCTGCCTTAGTTGTGGATATCTGCTTCTGGTCTTTCTTAGTTGTGGATATCTGCTTCTGATCTTTCTTAGCGGTAGATATCTGCTTCTGAACTTCCTTGGCAGTTGTCAGCTTTTTTTGATCCTCTTTTTTAGTGGAAAGCCTTTTAGGTGCTGGTTTCTTCTCTGTCTTTTTCTCAGGCTCTGCTTCTGTTTCCGCCTTCTTTTCAGGCTCTGCTTCCACTTCCACCTTTTTCTCAGGCTCCGCTTCCACTTTTGCCTTCTTCCCCGGCCCAGCCTTGACTTCCGTCCTAACCCCAGCCTTCTTAACCGCCTTAGCCGCCTGCCCTTTTCCAGCCGCGGCCTTACCGGCCCCAGCCTTTTTAGCCTTCGGCTCAGGCGTACAGGTAAATATGCTGACACTCATGGGAGGGATATTAACTTCTATAGAATCTTCCTTCTCATCCCATTCAATCTTCTTCGATGACTTCATACGGCCATTGACCCTGCCGCTGCCGCCGAATTCCTTTGCATCCGTGTTGAAGATTTCCTTGTATTTGCCCTCGAACGGAACCCCTACACGGAATTTCTCATGCTCTATATTATCAAAATTACAGATGAACAGCAGCGTTTCCCCGGCCTTTTTGCTCCTGCGGATAAACATGACCATGCTTTCATTCTGATAGCTGCAGTTAATCCATTCAAAGCCCTCCGGGTCATAATCCATCTCATACAGGGCAGGATGTTCCAGATACAGCTTATTCAGGGTCCTCACATAGTCCTGCATGTTCTTATGGACAGGCTGTTCCAGCAGCCCCCACTCCAGGGACGCGCCTTCGTTCCACTCGCTGACCTGGGCGTACTCCTGGCCCATGAACAGCAGTTTCTTGCCCGGATGTCCCATCATGAAGGCGTAAGCCGTCCTCAGGTTCTCTGCCTTTGTCTCCAATGTGGCGCCAGGCATTTTTCCAATCATGGAACCCTTGCCATGGACCACTTCATCATGGGAAAATACCAGCACAAAGTCCTCGCTGTACGCATACAGCATGGAGAAAACCAGTTCACCGTAATTATTCTTCCTGAAATACGGGTCGCAGCGCATATAGTTGGTGAAATCATTCATCCAGCCCATGTTCCACTTGTAGTCAAAGCCCAGGCCGCCTTCCTTTGCGTTCCCTGTTACCATGGGCCATGCCGTGGACTCCTCTGCAATGATGACGGCTCCATCCCGGCGCCCTTTGAACACGGAATTCAGATGCTTCAGGAATTCCACTGCCTCCAGGTTCTCGTTTCCTCCATATATGTTAGCCACCCATTCCCCGTCGTTCTTTCCGTAGTCCAGGTACAGCATGGAGGCCACTGCATCCATACGGATTGCATCCGCATGATACTTCTCAGCCCAGAAAAGCGCATTGGCAATCAGGAAGTTGGAAACCCCGGGACGTCCGTAATTGTAAATCAGCGTTCCCCAGTGGGGGTGCGAACCCTTGCGCGGGTCCATGTGTTCATAAACGCATGTGCCGTCAAAATTAGCCATGCCGTATGCATCACGTGGGAAATGGGCCGGTACCCAGTCCAGGATAACCCCGATTCCCCTGCCATGCATATAGTCCATAAAATACATGAAGTCATCGGGCGTGCCGTATCGGCTGGTGGGCGCATAATAACCTGTAACCTGGTATCCCCAGGACTCATCCAGGGGATGCTCCATTACCGGCATCAGTTCCACATGGGTATACCCCATGTCCTGCACATAATCAGCCAGCCGGGGCGCTATCTCCCTGTAATTATAAAATTCCGAGCCCACAATATCCTCTCCGGCCTCATCCTTTGCTGTTTCCTTCCTCATCCAGGAGCCGAGATGTACCTCATAGATATTGAACGGCTTGTCCTTTGTATTGGTCCCCGCCCGCTTGTCCATCCAGGCCTTGTCGTTCCACTGGTACTGGTTGATATCCCACACAACCGAAGCATTGTTGGGACGCAGTTGTGCATAATTGCCGTAAGGGTCGGCCTTTAACATGGGCAGTCCTGCCTTTGTCTTGACCTCGTACTTATAAATCAGTCCGGTTGTCAGGCCGGGGATGAACAGTTCGAATACACTGCCGTCCCCTTCCCCAATCCGGCGCATCTGATGGCGTCTTCCATCCCAAAGGTTAAAGTCCCCCACCACGCTGACGCGCAGGGCGCAGGGCGCCCATACGGAAAAATACACGCCTGAAACACCGTTTATGGTCATTGGATGCGCACCCATCTTGTCATAGATGGAATAATGTATGCCTGCTGCAAATTTCTTAAGGTCCTCGGAGGTGAACTGCGGCGCATAGGCGTATGGGTCATGGATTTCGTCCGTCACCCCATTGTCATAGGTCACAAGCAGCGTATATGCCGCCAGGCTCTTCCTTGGAATAAGCACAGCAAAGAATCCGGCTTCATCAGCCAGCTCCATGGCATACTTCCTGCCCGTGGACGCTATCTTCACAACAATCTGGGCTGCCGTGGGGATCAGGGCCTGTATCAAAAGACCGGATTCCGTCAGATGAGGTCCCAGCATGGCGTGGGGATTGGATGCTTCTGAATACACCAGTTCCTCAATTCCCGCCCAATCCATCAAATCGTATAAATTCTGTTCCATATTATGTGCCCCCTTATCTGCTTCATTCTTATCCTGATATTCAGTGATGCGGCAAATAGATCAGAGCGTATTCGCCCTCTCAGTTATATTCTGCTTAAAATTCACCACATCATGCTCATATTCTTCATCCATAAGAGGAGATGTAATCATGAAATCCGCACTGGCCTTGTTGTTGGCAATGGGGATGTCATAAACCTGGGCAATCCTTAAAAGCGCCTTTACATCCGGGTCATGAGGCTGTGCCGTCAGCGGGTCGGAGAAGAAAATCACAAAGTCAATCTTCCCTTCCACAATTTTTGCGCCAATCTGCTGGTCGCCTCCCAGCGGCCCGCTGTTATACCCCTTCACAGGAAGATTGGTTGCATCCGTAATCATGCGCGCCGTGGTCCCTGTCCCGCACAGGAAGTGCTTAGACAGTATATCCTTGTGTTCATTACACCACTGGATCAGCTCACGCTTTTTCTGGTCGTGGGCAATCAGGGCAATGTTCTTCTGTTTGCGTATGGTCATTGGTAAATAGTCCATCTTTTATCCTCCTCTCAGTCCATTACCTTATTGGCAATGGTCCCAATCCCTTCAATGGTACACTCCACCACATCACCCGGCTTCAGGAATCTGGGCGGGTTGAATCCCATGCCCACCCCGGCCGGTGTTCCGGTGGCAATGATGGTGCCCGCCTTCAGCGTCATGCCCTGGGACAGTTCACTGACAATATGGTCAATATCAAATATAAGCAGCCGGGTGTTGCTGTCCTGGCGCAGTTCCCCGTTTACCCTGGACTGTATCTGCACATGGGGCGGATACTGCAGCTCATCCACCGTGGCAATACATGGCCCCATGGGAAGGAAACCGTCCAGGCCCTTGCCGAAATACCACTGCTTATGCTGCGTCTGCAGGGTACGGGCGCTCACATCATTGATGATGGTGTACCCGAAAATATAATCCTTTACCTGTGACGCGGGCACATGGGACGCCTCCCTGCCAATGATGACTGCCAGTTCCGCCTCATAATCCAGGTCTTTCACAATATCCTGATGGCTGGGGATGCCTTCTCCCGGCGCAGTGGCCCGGTTCACCCTCTTTGAGAAATAAATCGCAAAGGGCCTTTCCCCGTTAAATTCTTCCTTCTTATAACGGGCGGATTCCTCTGCATGGGCCATGTAGTTAACGCCCAGGCAGATCACATCCTGCTTTGGATAGGGAATCGGGGCCTTAAGGCATACCTCTTCCATGGGGGCCGCTCCCTTTATCTTATATGGGTCCTGGCCGGACGCATAGTCCAGCAGCTGTTTCTCCGAATCACTGATATTCTCAATCAGTTCCTGCATGGTTTTGTAATCCATATCCAGCGATGTCAGGGGATATATCCATCTGCCGTCTTTGCTGATTACCCCAAGTCCGGATTTGTGTTCGATTTCATATGTTACAAGTCTCATGATACCCTCCTGATTCTTCCGGCCGCGCCATGTCAGCCACAGCAGCTGCGCCGAAACCATTTCTAAGGTTTACTCTACCACATTTTCCCGGACTTTTCTACGATTTTGCCATTATTTTCAGAAATCAGGCACAATTCAGGCAATGGATTCCTTTATTATTTTATGTATCTGGATGACCAGGGTGGGCAGGAATGCAGCCGAAACAATGGTGGACAGCTGGCTCAGGCTCAAATCCGCTGCCGCAAACATGATCTGCAGCCCCGGAACAAATAATACGGCTGCCAGAAGCAGGGCCCCCAGCTGGAATGCCATGACGCTGTACAGGTTGCTCCCCAGTCCCAGCCGGATGATGGAGTGGCTGCTGCGGCAGTTAAATCCATGGAACAGGCGGGCCAGGGTCAGGGTGGAAAACGCCATGGTGCATGCCCTTCCCGGCCCTCCCTCGTGAAGGCCCGTGGTATAGGCCCACATGGTGGCTGCCGCTATAAGGCCGCCCTGGACCAGGATATCGCGTATGAAGGAGGCGGTCAGTATCCCTTCCCTGGGATTCCTGGGCGGTTCCTTTAACAGACCGTCCTCGGGCGGCTCCATGCCGATTGCAATGGCGGGAAGGGAATCCGTAATCAGGTTGATGAACAGCAGATGGACCGGCGCAAAGGGCAGCGGCAGCGCCAGCAGAGATGTATACAGTACGCATAAAATCCCCGCCATGTTGCCGGACAGCAGGAACTGGATGGCATTCTTTATATTCCGGTAAACATTCCTGCCATTGGCCACCGCCTTTATGATGGTGGCGAAATTATCATCCGCCAGGATCATGGAAGCCGCGTCCTTGGACACCTCGGTTCCTGTAATGCCCATGGCCACGCCGATATCCGCTTTTTTAAGAGCAGGGGCATCGTTGACGCCGTCCCCTGTCATGGCCACGATATGTCCCCTTCTCTGCCATGCGCTGACAATCCGTATCTTATGCTCCGGCGACACACGGGCGTACACGGAAATGTGCTCCAGCCTCCGGTCCAGGTCCTCTTCCTCCATCTGGTCCAGCTCCGCGCCCGTGGCAGCCATGTCCCCCGGCGTCAGTATGCCGATCCGTTCCGCGATTGCCATGGCCGTCACCTTGTGGTCTCCGGTAATCATCACCGGGCGGATTCCGGCCTGCCTGGCGCTGGCAACCGCGGAACGGGATTCCGGCCTGGGAGGGTCCATCATGGCCATAAGGCCAAGGAAGATAAGGTCCTCCTCCTCCGCGTTCTTCCCCGCCTCCGCATAAGGACGGCAGGCAAGGGCCAGGACCCGCAGTCCCCTGGATGACCAGAGGGTATTCTGGTTCAGGATTTTCTGTCTGTCCGAGGAGGACAGGCTGCGGGAGGGAACGCCTCCGGCCCCTGTCCTGGATCCGGTTCCGTATCCGCTTTCAGGTACGCCTGGGAATCTGTCTCCTGCCCCGGCAGCCGAACGTTTCCTGCCGTCCCTTACCTCTCCCTGCCCGGCTGCCGGGTTTGCAAGGCGGCTGCATTTTTTCAGAAGCACATCCACGGCGCCTTTGACAAAAATCAGTTCCTGGCCTTCCACCTCGTTGACCGTGGTCATCAGCTTCCTGGCCGAATCAAAGGGGATTTCCCGTTTCCTGTGGTTCATCATCCGCACCTGTTCCGGAATCATGCCGGCCTCCCTGGCCATGTGGAGCAGGGCAATCTCCATGGGGTCCCCCTCATCCTGTCCGGCGCCCGAGGAGGCATTGTTGTTGAGCACGGCTCCGTACAGGAACAGCTTTACATCCATCCTGTTCCTGCTGCGGCCCAGCCACATCACATCCTGTTCCGTGTGGTTGATATAGACCCGTTCCACATCCATCCGGTTCTGTGTCAGCGTGCCTGTTTTGTCCGAACAGATCACGGACACGCATCCAAGGCTTTCCACTGCCTTCAGGTCCTTGATGATGGCCTGTTCCTTTGCCATTTTCTGGGTGCCCATGGCCTGGACAATGGTGACAATGGAACTTAGGGCCTCAGGAATTGCCGCCACTGCCAGGGCCACTGCAAACATCAGGGCATCCAGCACCGGCTCCCTGCGGTACAGGCTCAGAAGAAATACCAGGCCGCATATGGCTATGATGGCCATGGCCAGACGGCCGGAAAAGCGGTCCAGGCTGACCTGGAGCGGTGTTTTCTTCTCCTTTGTTTCATTCATCAGGGACGCAATCTTGCCTATCTCCGTGCCCATGCCGGTGGCCGTGACAACGGCCATGGCCCTGCCCGAGGTAACCAGGGAACCGGAAAACACCATATTGGTCCTGTCCGCCAGGGCCACTGCGGATTCTCTGCCTTTTATGGCCTTGGTATGTTTTTCCACACTAAGGGACTCCCCGGTCAGGGAGCTTTCATTTACAGTGAACCCATGGACCTCCAGGAGCCGCCCGTCCGCAGCCACCAGGTCCCCTGTCTCCATCATCAGGATGTCACCGGGAACCACCATTGAGGAAGGGATGATTTCCAGCGCTCCCGCCCGGATGACCCTGGCTTCCGGAGAGGACAGCTGCTTTAAGCTGTCCAGGGATTTCTCTGCTTTCTGGTGCTGTACCGTGCCCAGCACCGCGTTAAGCAGAAGGACTGCAAATATGACCATGGCGCTTTCCGGGTCTCCTGTGAGCATGGATACGGCTGCCGCCGCAATCAGGATGATGACCAGCAGGTCCTTAAACTGGGACAGGAACACCTGCCACCACTGGAGCCTGCCGTTATCCTCCAGTACATTTTCCCCATATTTTTCAAGCCTTGCCCGGGCATCCCCCCCATCAATTCCCTGCCGTCCGGTTTCAAGGCCATTCAATACGTCTGCTCCTGACAGTTCATGCCATTCTGCCATCTGTCTCTCCCCTCTTCCCTATCACATATCTTTTTCAGGATACAAAAGTGCCGGGGTTGCCGCAAAATGTAAAATCCCAGCAAGATATGGTTTCCGGCCCATAAGCCAGAACTGACATCCTGCATTGATAATTCATTTTACGGCAGCCCCAGCACTCTATATTCCCACGCTTCCTGCTATCGTGGACATTCCTTAAGAGTACCCACTCTAAATCTATGTAGGGGAAATTATCATTATGACCTGAGAGCAGTTTTCAATCACGTCCCAATATCATATCAAACGCCACCTTATATCCCTGTTCCAGGGACGCGGCCTCCACGTATTCATCCCTTGTATGGGCGCCGCTGCCCGTAAAGCTTCCCACGCACACACTGGGGATTCCAAGGGAAAGAGGGATATTGCAGTCCGTGGAGCCGGAATGGAGTTCAGGCTTCACACCCGTGACGCCGCTGACCGCCCGGACAGCACGTTCCACCAGCGCGCGTTCCTTTTCCTGGTCCACGTCACCGCCGCAGGGCCGCAGGCCAATCACCTCCAGGGACACGTCCGCGCCCTCTGATTTTGCCTGCTCAATGACATCCAGGAACATTTTCTCCATATAATCCATGTTTTCCCTGGATTCGGAACGGAACTCATAGAGCATTTCCGCCTGCTGGGCAATGGTGTTGACCGATGTGCCTCCGGTTATCACGCCTACGTTGTAGGTGGTCCTGCCGCCCTCCACCGGCGCCTGCAGCGCATACAGCCTGCTGATTATGTCCGCCAGCCTGGCAATGGCATTATCGCGGCCAAAATCATTATAGGAATGGCCGCCCCGGGTCTTTACGCATACCCGGAACCGCTTGGAGCCAACAGCGCTGTCCACAATACTGTCCAGGCTGCTGTCAAAGGTGCAGAAGGAAACCATCCTGCTGCCATAGACCTGGCAGATCTTCCTTACCCCCTTCAGATTGCCCAGTCCCTCTTCGCCGGAGTTGCATACCAGCACCAGTCCCGGGGCATCCGGCCCCCTCAGTTCCTTCCAGCCAGGGCTGCCCACATGCCCTGCAATATACTTTGCGGCCAGCAGGAGACTTACCAGGCATGCCGTGTCATCCCCCACGCCGGGACAGTAAATCCTCCCCTCCTCCACCCTGAGAGGCAGTTCCTCCTCATCCGGGAACACCACATCCGTGTGGGCCATATACACCTCTACCGGGACATGGTCCCCTGCCTCCACTGGATAGACCACGTTCAGGGCCTCGTCCACATAGACCCCCTCTGCCCCCTGGGCCTTCAGCCACTCACTGCAGAACCTGGCCCGTTTCTCCTCATGGTTGGACGGCGCCGGAATCCTGGCCAGGGTCAGAAGCAGTTCATAGGCTTCCTCCCTGTGGTTTTGTATATACTGGAGAATTTCTTCATTCAACATGGGTATCCGATTCCTTCCGGTTATTTTTTGTCCCCTTGGTTTTTGTACGGGGGGATGCCGCTTTTTTCCCGACTGGATCGTCAGCCGCCGCCTTCCCAATCAGCACCACAATGCTTCTGGCCTTTACCAGCATTTTCTTCTGGTCCTTCACCAGGCATTCCTCACCGGACGCATATATGCCGGTTTCCTTTTCCGTGTCCACGGCAACGTGCCAGCTAAGGTTCTTTGGAAGGTTGGGCAGTGCAAACTCACATGGCTCCCAGTGCATGTTATAGGCCACATAGAAATAGTCGTCGTCCCCGCCGTCCTTTTGCCCATACTTACCGCAGTACAGGATCCCCAGCTGGCGGCAGTAGTTCTCAAACATGGGGCACCAGGTCTTAAGGCCATGATAGGATACGTCCGGCATGCCCACGGACTTATAATCCAGAAGGGCCGGTTCCTTGGCCATATGGAATACAGGGTGTTCCCTGCGCAGCGCTATGAGCTGTTTCACAAATCCATATAAATCCTGGTTGGTATCCAGAAGCCGCCAATTAATCCAGGAAATCTCATTATCCTGGCAGTAGGCATTGTTATTGCCTTTCCGGGTCCTGCCAAACTCATCCCCTGCCATGATTAACGGCGTTCCCTGGCTCAGGAACAGAAGCACCATGGCGTTGCGCAGCTGCTGCTTCCTCATCCGGATAACCCGTTTCTTCCTGCTGGGCCCCTCCTCCCCGCAGTTCCAGGAAAGGTTATAGTCCGTACCGTCGCGGTTGTCCTCCCCATTGGCTTCATTGTGCTTCCGGTCATAGGACACCATGTCCATCATGGTAAATCCGTTGGTGTTGGCCATGTAATTAATGACCCCGACCTTCTCCGGATGGTTGCGGGTGTGGAAGGCCAGATGGTCCAGGTGTCCCTCGTCCCCTTTTAACAGGCCCCGCATATCCATCATAAAGCCGTCATTATACCTGGCCAGGTGCCTGCATGCCCCGGGATCCACGCCTTCCCAGTCAGGTGCAAAGAGTTTCAGCCTGCTGAGGTACGGATCCTCTCCCAGCAGCTTGACCGGCGCATGGCCAACCAGATGGATTCCGTCCACATGGTACTCATGGGCCCAGAAACGCGCCGCATCCAGCACATAGGCCGGAGCCTCCTTTCCGTCAAAGAACAGCTCTATTACAATCTCAAGCCCTTCCCGGTGAAGGGCCTTTACCATGTCCTTAAATTCCCTGACCGGCTCTTTCCCGCTGCCGCCGGAGTAAGCGCTTTTGGGCGCAAATGAATAACCCCGGGTGTATCCCCAGTAATTCAGCTTTCCGTCCGGTATTTCCGGTTCAAAGGGACTGTCTTGGTGGGATGGCATGATGATTTCATCAAATTCAACCGGCGGCATCATTTCCACGGTCGTGACCCCAAGCTCCTTGAGATAGGGAATCTTGTCAGCCACGCCTTTAAACGTGCCCCGGTCCGCCTGCTTTACCCCGGATGAGGCGTGCCTGGTAAACCCCCTTGGATGTATATGGTAAATCACGCATTGTTCATATGGTATCCGGGGCAGCGTGTCCCCTTCCCAGTCATATATCTCCCCGGCGCCGGACACAGGGCACCGCACCGGTCCGCCAAGCCGTCCTAAGCTTCCCCAATGCTCCATGCCGGTAAACTGCCTGCCATAGGGATCCGGCGTCTCCTTCCCATCCACCTCATAGGTATAGAACAGCCCTTCAAAGTCCCCAAGCACAGTAACATTCCACACATCCCCTGTCCTCAGTCCATCGGGAAACAGGATCCGGGCCAGGGGCGCCGTCCCCTCCTTCTTATATAGAAGCAGGGCGCAGCTTTTTCCTTTTGACGCGTATGAAAAATGCATTCCTCCGGCAACAGCGGTTACACCCATTGCATATATCCTTCCATCGGTCCTGCCTATCTGAAAACCCTCTTTCATCTCTATGTTACCGCCTTTCCTCAAACCGCCTGTGTCCAAACAGACACGATACAAAAAGTATATAATCACTTTGTCCCTTTGTCAACAAAATAGCCCCTACCCGTCAATATCGTCATCCATTTCCCGTTTATGTATTTCAGATTCAGATAATATTGCCCCTTTATCCAGTAAAAAATAACCGCAGTGAATCCAATCACTGCGGCCGTGGTACTGAACATTATCCTGAATCCCCTTATTTCTGCGCTTCAATCTGTTCCATCAGCTCATTCAGGTACATCCAGCGCTCCATTTTTTCTTCCAGTTCTTTTTCCTTTGCATCCTTTTCAGCCATCAGTTCATTGAGCCTGGTATAATTGCTGGAGGACCGGATGATTTCCTTTTCCAGTTCTTCCACCGCTGCTTCCAGGCCCGCGATATCCTCCTCAATGGTCTCCCAGTCCCTTTGCTCCTTAAACGAAAGCTTCAGCTTCCTGGTGACGTTCTGGCCCTCTTTCCAGTTATTCCGCTTCACGGCCTGGTTTCCATCCTGGGCCTCCGGCGTATTGGCGGCGCCTCCGGCCGTCAGGGTTTCCCCTGTATCCGCACGGTTTCCTGCCTGGCTTTCCCCTGCTTTGGCCGTCCTCTGGTAATCCGTGAAGCCGCCCTCATACTGGGTCACCCTGCCCTGTCCCTCAAAGGCAAAGATGCGGTTTACCACACGGTCCAGGAAATACCGGTCATGGGAAACCGTAATCACAATCCCCGGAAATGTATCCAGATAATCCTCCAGGATTGTCAGCGTCTGGATATCCAGGTCATTGGTGGGCTCGTCCAAAAGAATCACATTGGGCGCCTCCATAAGGATGCGCAGCAGATAAAGCCTGCGTTTCTCACCCCCGGACAGCTTGCTTATGGCCGTATACTGGATATGGGAGGGAAATAAAAACCGCTCCAGCATCTGGCTGGCGCTGATGCTCCCGTCCTTTGTCTTTACATACTCCGCTGCATTTTTGATATAATCAATAACCTTCAGGCTTTCGTCCATGGCTTCATTTTCCTGTGAAAAATATCCCATCTTCACGGTCTGCCCTATCTCCACCGTACCGGAATCCGGCTGTACCCAGCCCGCTATGATTTTCATCAGGGTGGACTTGCCGCTTCCGTTCGGGCCTATGATGCCCACCCGGTCGCTCTTTAGGAAAATGTAGGTAAAGTCCTTCATCAGGACCTTGTCCCCATAGGATTTGCAAAGGTCCTTTACCTCCACCGTGGTGCGGCCCAGGCGGCTGGCAATGGATTCCAGCTCCACATTCCGGTCATACTCCGGCCCTGTCTGGTCCCGCAGTTCCTCATATCGCTGGATGTGCGCCTTCTGCTTGGTGGAACGGGCCCTGGCGCCCCTCTGGATCCACGCGATTTCCCTGCGCAGGATGGACTGGCGCTTGCGCGACCTGGCCTCTGCCATCTCCAGCCGCTCCGCCTTCAGCCTCAGGAACGCCTCATAACCTCCCTGATAGCCGTAGAGCTTTCCCTGGTCCAGTTCCACAATCCTGTTTACCACGCTGTCCAGGAAATAACGGTCATGGGTAATCATGAGAAGGGCGCCCCTGAAGTTCTTTAAGTAATCCTCCAGCCAGTCCGCCATGGCGCTGTCCAGATGGTTGGTGGGCTCGTCCAGTATCAGCAGCTCCGCCCGGCTCATGAGCACGCCTGCCAGGGCCACGCGCTTGCGCTGGCCTCCTGAAAGGGTCTCCACCCTGGCGTCATGGTCCCTGATCCCCAGCTCATTAAGCATGCTTTTTGCAGTGGCGGACATCTCTTCCCTGGAGCTGTAGTGGGTTTCATTTTCATTGTCCCTCATGATGCTTTCCAGCACCGTGTCCCCTTGGGTAAACTCCGGTATCTGGGGCAGATAGCGGATATAGAGGTTCCTTGTGCGGACCACGCTTCCGTCATCCGGCTCCTCCAGCCCTGCCACGATTTTCAACAGGGTGGATTTGCCTGTGCCGTTGATGCCGATCAGGCCCACCTTTTCCCCTTCATTGATGGAAAAGGCCGTGTCGTCAAACAGCAGCCTTTCTGTGTATGATTTTGTTAAATGTTCAATGGTTACCAGATTCATCTATATATCTTCCCTCTGCCTTTCAACAAGCCCCCTTGCAGGAAACCGGGCTTTTCCCATAGTATGACAATATCTCAGGAACCAATCCGTCCTTTATTCCCAGTCATTAAATTGTATCATCTATAATTATTTTTTGCAATATACGGTTTGCCCGGTTTAAGGTGCAGGAACCAGGCCGGTGTATGGTGGCATGGTCCCGATGAATTCTGGTAAATATGGCTGTTTAATAAAAGAGATTTACTAAAAATGTGGTAAACGGCTCAAACCAGGTTAAAAGCAGCAGGTTGGTTACCAGCAGTATGTAAAAGGGAACAGCCTCTTTAATAAAGTCAGCTGTCTTGCATTTGGTGATGGAACAGGTCACAAACATCAGTGTCCCCATTGGCGGTGATAGAGCCCCTATTGCATTATTGAAGATGTATATCATTGCAAACTGGATTTCATTGATACCATAGGAGGCGGCAATGGGAGCCAGCAATGGTACCAGGATAATCATGGAGGCATTTCCCTCTATGAACATGCCCACAATAAGCAGGAAAATATTAACCACTATGAGGAACACGATTCTGCTGTGGATGGTGGCCAGCATCCACTCTGTTAGCATCTGAGGAATCCGTTCCTTGGTCAGGATCCAGGAGAATACGGAGGCAGCGGATACAATCAACATGATGGAAGCCGTGGTGCATACGGTTTCCTTCAGTCCGCGGCACAAATCCGTCAGCTTCATTTCCCTGTATATAATACCCAGGATTACGGCATAGATGATGGCAACAGCTCCTGCCTCCGTAGCGGTAAACACGCCAATCCGGATTCCCCCGATGATGATGACGGGGAGCAGCAACGGCAGTACGGCGGGCCTGAAAACCTTCCAGAACCTGGGCCAGCTCATTTTCTCAGTGCTGAGGTTTCCATACCCCCTTTTCTTGGAAATGATACCCACAAGAATCATCATGGTCACGCACAGCAGCCCGCCCACGCCAATCCCTGAGATAAACAGCTTTCCAATGGATACATTGGCAATGCAGCCATAAAGAATCATTGCGATACCCGGTGGGATTAAGGGTGTTATCATGGATGAGGCGGCTGTTACCACACTTGAGAATTCGAGGGAAAATCCCTTTTTCGTCATCTCCGGCACCAGCATCTTGGACTCCATAGCAGCGTCTGCGATGTTGGAACCAGATAAGCCTCCCATAACCGTTGACAGCAGCACATTCACCTGGGCCAGCCCCCCGGGAAGCCGTCCGGTCACCACCTCGCAGAAGTTCATAATACGTTTGGTCACCCCTGTATAATTCATGAAAATACCGGCGCACACAAAGAAGGGGATTGCCAGCAGGGATATCTTTTCCGTACCCACGATGGCCTGCTGGGCAAAAACAATGGAGTTAATATCCGGGTTCAGAAGGAAATAGACCATGGAGCCTCCCAAAACCGCAATATATACAGGAACCTTTAAAAACAGCAGCGCCAGCATTACAATGGACGCCAGTATTAATATATCACTCATTGCTTGCTGCCTCCTTTGCCTCAGACTTAACACCTTTTGCCAGACTGTAGAAATAGCTGATTATCATATCAATATAGGAAACCATGGCGATTCCGTAGATTCCTGCATAAGGTATTTTCAACATGCTGGTGGAACGGCCGCTTCTTAAAAACATCTGTATGAATCCGATACTCTGCTTAAACAGATACCCGATAACAGCCACAACCACAACGGATATAACCACCTCCATCACTTTCTGTATTTTAGGCGGCATCATATCTACAATCATTTCAATGGCAACATGGTTGCCGGTTCGGAAGGCTGCGCCGGCAGCTGCGAACACAATCCACACCATACAGGCCAGCTGGACTTCCTCCAGCCAGGTAAACGGCGCTTTGAAAAGATAACGCCATATGACTCCCATGAATGTCAGCACAATCAGCACGGAAAGAACTGCTGCTGCAACTATTATATCCAAATCCCCCAGCCAGGACAGCCTACTTTTATTTTTGCTTTGCATAAGTCTTTCTCCTTATTCCCCCATTGCTTCTTTAACCGTGTCATACAGTCCCTGGGACCAGCCGAATCTGTCTCCCATGGTATAGAATGCCTGCGCCTTTTCCTTGAATCCCTTAAGCACCTCCTCGCTGGGTTCCACAACCGTAACGCCCTCATCCTTCATCAGCTGCAAGTATTCCTTATCAGCCGCTTCCTGTACCTGGTTATTATACTCCCCGGCTTCCTCCACGGTTTCAACCAGCCACTGCTGCTGTTCGGCGGTCAGGGAATTGAACCAATCAGCGGAGCAGACCCAGGTAGTGAAATTCTTCACATGACCGTCCAGAATCAGATAGGGAGCAACCTCATGAAGCTTTCTTCCGTATAAAGTGGCCAGGGGGTTCTCCGCGCCATCAATGGTCTTTGTCTGCAGGGCCTGATATACATCACCAAGAGACATGCCTGTAGAGGTGGCCCCCAGCACATCAAAGCCAATGGACTGGATTTCATTCGAGGGAACGCGAATCTTCATCCCGCTCAAATCCTCTACCGTGTTGACCGGTTTGGTAGTAAGGATATGCCGCTCTCCATATACCCAGTTGGAAGACAGGATTTTCAAGCCCTTTTCTTCCAGCTTGGCGCACTGTTCCTTATACCAGTCGGATTCTGTCAAGGTCCAGCACTGCTCCCAGCTGTCAAAGAGGAAGGGACCAAACACAATACCGAAATCCGGTACACCGTAATCCGCATAAAACGCTCCGTCCGCCAGGGTACATACATTCTCCCCTAACAGCATAGAGTCAATCAGGGATGATTTATCTCCCAGTTGGGAATCCGGATAAATCTCAATGGCCATGGTGCCGCCGGACTTCTGTCTTATGAGCTCCTGGGCCTTTTCCCAGCCAGCGCCCACTGGTTCGGAACCGGAATTTTCAAAGGCCACTTGCAGGACAACATCCGGCTCTGCATTATCTCCGGCCAACGCCTGACCTTTGCTTTCCCCTGCCTCTGCCGCTGCGCCTGTATCAGGCGCTGAACCACCTCCGCATGCAGACAGACCTGCTGCCGCCAATACCCCTGCCATGGTTAATGCCGCTAATTTTCTTAATTTCATCCTTGTTCCCTCCATCATCCATAATATATTTATTTTTTTCCGCCCCGTTGTGCCGGGTACCAACGCACTCCGCTATGCACAGCTAACGGAAAGCAACCATTAAACACGCCTTAATTTTTTGTGAAATCCAGAATTACCTTCAGCATATTGCCGGGATTATTGGCAAAGTCATGAAATGCCATGGCTCCGTCCTCAAACCTATACATATTGGTGATGATACGCTCCACCGGTGTATTACCTTCTTTTACCAAATCAATCAACTCCACAAAGTCCTTCTTTAATGCGTTTCTGGACCCAAAAACATTTAGCTCCTTTTTCTGAAGCAGTGTAAAATTGAAATCCAGGTTTTTCTTGCCCACACCAATGACAGCTACCTTCCCACCAAAACAGGCCGCGTCTATACAGTTCTGGAAGGTAGAAGGAAGCCCCACCGCTTCAATCGTCACATCAAATCCATCCCCGTCCGTGATATCACTCACCTTCCTGTTAAAAGCTTCTGAGGAATCATTAAGGAGTACTCCGTCCACGCCAAATTCCGTTGCCATCTTAAGCTTCCCCTGGGATACATCGGAAATGTAGACCTGGGCCCCCTTGGCCTTTGCTGCCACGGCGGCCAGCACACCTATGGTTCCTGCCCCCACTACCAGAACCCTGTCACCTTCGGTTACCCCGGCCCTGCTTACTCCGTGGTAGCTGATGCAGAATGGCTCAATTGCAGCCAGCAGCCTTGGGTCCAGCCCCTTTCCGTCGTAGACCCGTTCTTCAGGCATGGTTATGTACTCCTGGAATGCCCCGTCTCTCTGGCATCCCATGGTCTGGTTATCCATGCAGGCATTCACGGTCCCGTGTTCGCAGGAATAGCAGTGTCCGCAGTTAAAATAAGGATTGCAGGTCACAACCATACCGGCACGAAGTCCATGGCCATTATCCCTGTCAGCCTCCACTATTTCCGCGGAGAATTCATGTCCCGGTATACGCGGATAATCAAAGTAAGCAAAGGTTCCCTTATAAGAGCCCAAATCACTGCCGCAGATTCCGCCGTACAAAATCTTCAGTAACACCTCACCCTTTTTCCGCACCGGCATCTCAATGTCTTTGAACTCTACCTGACCAGGCGCCTTTATATACATAGCCTTCATTCATTATCCTCCCTTGCCTCCAATGTATTCTTTGTTGTATACATCAAAGTATATTAAATAGTATCCAAGTTGTCAATATTTTTTTGTCTATTCTTGTATCCTTTGTTAAAATTGTTAAAATTTTTTGGTATTTTTTATGCATTTTAACTATTTTAATTTAGTGGTCACAATATCATATCATCTCCCTTCTGCTTGAAGGAATCCAGTATCTATGTTAAGATACAATGAGGGATACATGTACGCACACATAAAAGGAGCTATGGGGAAATGGCAAAAACGAATCTAAAAACCCTGGCATATAACAGCATTAAACAAAAGATTATTACCTGCGAATATGCGCCGGGAACTTATTTAAGCGAGGAATTAATAACAGACCAGTTAAAGATAAGCAGAACACCTGTCCGTGACGCTCTGAGCCGTTTGGAGCAGGAAGGGCTATTGGAAATAAGACCCAAAAAAGGAATCATGGTCACCACCCTTTCCATCAAGGATGTGAATATGATATTCGAAATCCGTAAAATGTATGAGCCTTATATTTTAATCAATTATGGTTCGCTCATACCCGAGGACCGGCTCAATGAGTTCTATCAGATTTTTTCATGCAAGAATGCTGACAGCGAATGCTTTCAGAATAACAATTATTTTTATGACCTGGATTCCTCCTTCCACATGCTGATTGTCAACGCCTGTCCTAATATATACCTGAGACAAAACTATGAATTAATCCAGACCCAGAGCGAACGCTTCCGCTACATGACCGGCAACGTATCCAACAACCGTCTGGAGGAAACCTTTAAGGAGCATGTGGACATTATTGTGAACTGTCTTCAGAAGGATTGGAATGCTGCCGCAGAAAAACTTCTTCTCCATCTGGATGAATCTAAGAAATCAACTTTTAAATTGGTTTTTGACAGCATGGATAGCCATGATATCGGATTCTAGACAAAATAAGAGACCTCACAGCCCATAAAAATCTTCTGTGGGGTCTTTTATCATTAATATTTCAGTCTTTATTTTTGTCTTTCTGGCTTCCTACTCCATCACCAGCTCCACCGGACAATGGTCAGATCCCATGACTTGCGTATGGATGGACGCGCCAACCAGCCTGTCCTTCAGGCTTTCCGACACGCAGAAATAATCAATGCGCCACCCTGCGTTCTTGGCCCTGGCGCTGAAACGGTAGGACCACCAGGAATAAATCCCTTCTGCATCCGGATAAAAATACCGGAAGGTATCAACAAACCCGGCTGCCAGCAAATCCGTGAATTTCCCACGTTCTTCATCCGTAAATCCAGCGTTCTTCCGGTTGGTCTTGGGATTCTTAAGGTCAATCTCCTTGTGGGCAACGTTCAGGTCCCCGCAGAAAACCACCGGCTTATCCTTCTCAAGCCCCTTTAAGTAGGCCAGGAAATCATCCTCCCATTTCATCCTGTAGTCCAGCCTTGCAAGGCCGTCCTGGGAATTGGGCGTATAGCAGGTAACCACATAGTAATCCGGGAATTCAGCCGTAATCACCCGGCCCTCCGTGTCATGCTCCTCCATTCCGATGCCGTAGGATACGGATAAGGGTTCCTCCTTGGTAAACATGGCTGTGCCGGAGTATCCCTTTTTCAAGGCATAATTCCAGTACTGGTGATACCCCGGAAGGTCCAGGTCAATCTGTCCCTCCTGCAGCTTGCTTTCCTGTATACAGAATACATCCGCATCAATTTCCTTGAAAAAATCCAGGAACCCCTTGCCGACACAGGCCCGCAGCCCGTTTACATTCCATGAAATAAATTTTGCCATCTGTCTGACCTCCTACTGTTCCGGATACACAAGCCTGGATTCCGGAAATCCATCAATATGGTAAAGCACTTCCAGATACCGTCTTGACACGTACTTTGCCATGTCCAGGTTGTGGTCCAGACAGTTTCCGCAGTCCTTTGGCTCTGTCCCCGGGATTACCCCTTCAAAATCACGCACATATTCGAATGTATGGATGATCATGTCAAGGATGTCCCTGGAACCATAATCCCCGGCCATCAGGAAATAACATCCTGTCCTGCAGCCCATGGGCCCGAAGTAAATCACCTTGTCCCCCTGTCCGCTGTATATCCTCAGATAGGTTGCCGCCAGATGCTCCAGGGTGTGAAGCTCCGCGGTGTTCATGACCGGCTCCTCATTGGGGCTTGTCATGCGCAGGTCAAAAGTGGTTATCACCTGGTCCCCCACCTTGTCCTTGCGGGATACATAGATCCCGGGCTGTAATTTCACGTGGTCAATACTGAAGCTTGCTATTTTCTCCATCATCATTTCCTCCTGATCCATTTATGATCCTGTGGCTGTCCTTATTGTTAATCGCTGCCGTAATATCCATACAGGAACTTTGCACACGGCTCATCCTGGTAATTATAAAAATACAGGTAATTGCCAATGCTCCTGGTATAAAAATGTGGTTCTATATCCGATATGTTCCCGCCTTCATCTGTCAAGGTCTTCATCAGGCGGCCGTCCTTGTAAATATGGTACTGGACGCTGGCCGGATTGTCACGGTTCCTGTAATCTATGATTTCTATATAGGCCATATGGTCATCTATGCCATACACATACCTGGAGGGCAGCTCCTCCTCACCCTTGCCTCCTGTTCCATAATCCAGCAGGAACTTCCCATTAGGGTCATAATAATGTTCCGCCTGCTGGTCCGTAATGACAAAGACTCCCGCATATTCCCCGTAAAAGCGGACTTCTACATCCTCTGCCGTGACTCCATACTTTTGAAGCAGCTGGGGATGGGCTTCTGCAAAAGCTTCCTCCTGCCAGTAAAAGGGAGTGTCATCCTGGTCCTGTTCCCGGTCCACCCACTGGTTCTTTCCAATGGAATAATGGCCGTATCCGCCGGTCATCGTATCCATCATGGGAAGCACGGTGTCGCGGCTGCACTCCAAAAACAGGGACACCTGGTCACAGTCCACATGGCTGATGAACTGAAGGAGGTTCATATGGGAATCAAACACCCCAATCCCCTGCTCACCCAGCAGATAATCTCCGTCTGCCAGGATTACATGTCCTTGCGGCAGCGGGATGGCCGCGGTAAAATCCTCATCCGGCGCAAGCAGGTTAGCGGGCAGTTCTTTGGCCCCGTCCCCAATCCCCACATATCCAAGGCCGTTGATCAAGGACTGTCCGTCCTCCCCCGTAAGCCATTCAAACAGTTCGTATGCCTTGGAATCCTTTGGCGTATCCGCCCTGACGGCAGCATAAAAATCATTGACAAAGGGGTAGCTTTTGCTGCGGATTGTCTCGCTGGAAGGCATGACGCCGTCCACTGCCATGAAGGTAAGCTCCGGCTTCTGGTACATGTTCCTGGCATAATAATAAACCGAATACCCAAGGGCATCGCCTGTGCCGTCATAGGCGGAGACATTCTCCAGCAGACCTTCCATATCGCTTACAATCAGGTCCACAGGCGCCCCTGCCATCTTCTTTCCCTTCATCACCAGCTTTTCCATCAGGTTCTGGCTTCCTGATTCCATTGGCCTCTGGAAGGCCTGGATTTTCCGGTCCTTCCCGCCCACCTCCTTCCAGTTGGTGGTCCTGCCTGAATAAATGTCCACAATCTGGCTGCGGGTCAGTGAATGGACCGGATTGGACCGGTTGGCCAGGAATACAAGGGCGTCCCTGCCAATGGGCTTCATGATGACTTCATTTCCCGGTTCTTCAAAGGCTTCCAGCACCCGATCCCCCGGCTCATAGGCAATCACAAGTTCAGGGCGGTTCTCAGGCGAAACATATCCCGCAACCAGGGACATCCATGCCTGAGTTGTCTTTTCATGGGTGATGGCGGACTCTGCCTCCATCCTGGAAGCCCCTGTAGCCATCCTGTACATGGCCTGGGAAATGGGCAGGGTTGCGGTGGAACCGTCTATCCTTGGAAATTCCTCCTTCCCGATTATGGGGATGGAGCAGACGGCTGTCCCTGTCTCCATACCCTGTATGGCCTTCAGGTTATTCCTTTCATTGGGGCTCAGCACACTGTCGTCAAACCGGTCCGGGGAAATGGTCCCCTGGTACCAGGGCTGCTGTGAAAAGTATTGGTTCAGGTCATTGCTTTTAAACTGCCGCCCATGCCTTGCATATATCTCATTCCTGGCCAGGCGCAGTTCCTCCTGGGTCAGGCCGGCAAGCTCCTTTTGGGTATATACATGGGTCAGTGCATCCGGCAGGATATAATCATCCCCCATTTTTCCCACCTTATAAATAGTCCCATCGTCCTTTTGGTCCCCATCCCCCAGGTCAGGCCCCTTATCCATTCCCTGGTCCGCCTGCGCCGTGCCGCCCTGCGTGGCCCCTGATTCCTGCGTGGTCCCTGTTCCCTGCCCCGCACTTCCCTCCGGATCAATCCTGGATTCCTGTGTGTGGCAGCCTGCCAGGGACAGCACAAGCGCCGCTGCCAGTATTACCCTATACTGTTTTTTCATACACTTCCCTTTCCGGCGTCCAGGAAACCAACGCCAGCCACTTAATGCAAAAAGGGGCAGGATAACCATCCTGCCTCCCTTTTATCTCTGTGTACTCCAGGAGTACACCTTTATTAATCGTCAGCCTCTTCGCTCTCTGTAATGGTAAACGTAAATCTCTTACGGGCCATTTCATCGCTGTCAAGGTACTCATCATATGTGGTAATCTTATCAATGAGCTTCCCGTTTATGATTTCCATGATACGGTTGGCAGTGGTCTGCACGATCTGGTGGTCACGCGAGGAGAAAATCAATACGCCGGAGAACTTAATCATACCCCGGTTAAGGGCGTCAATGGATTCCATGTCCAAGTGGTCCGTGGGTTCGTCTAACATCAGCACATTGGCCCCGGAAATCATTAGTTTGGACAGCATGCAGCGCACCTTCTCACCGCCGGACAGCACCTTCACCTTCTTCACGCCGTCCTCGCCTGCAAACAGCATACGTCCCAGGAATCCGCGGACATAGGTGGCATCCTTTTCAGGAGAATACTGGGTCAGCCATTCCGCAATGGTGTCGTCATTGGAAAACTCGGCGCTGTTGTCCTTGGGGAAATACGCCTGTGACGTGGTCAGTCCCCACTTGTAGCTTCCTTCATCCGGCTCCATCTCACCTGACAGGATCTTGAACAGGACGGTCTTGGCCCTCTCATTGGGCCCTACCAGGGCCACCTTGTCCTCACGACCCAGGATAAAGGAGATATCGTCCAGTACCTTCTCGCCGTCAATGGTCTTGGAAAGGTGTTCCACGGTCAGGACCTCGTTGCCGATTTCACGGAAAGGGCGGAAATCAATGTAAGGATACTTACGGCTGGAGGGACGGATGTCATCCAGCTCAATCTTCTCAAGTGCGCGCTTACGGGAAGTTGCCTGCTTGGATTTGGAGGCATTGGCAGAGAAACGCTGGATGAATTCCTGCAGCTCCTTAATCTTCTCTTCCTTTTTGCGGTTGGCTTCCTTCATCTGCTTAACAATCAGCTGGCTGGACTCTACCCAGAAATCGTAGTTTCCCGCAAACAGCTGGATCTTGCCATAATCAATATCCGCAATCTGCGTGCAGACCTTGTTGAGGAAGTAACGGTCATGGGACACCACGATTACCGTATTCTCAAAATTAATCAGGAACTCTTCCAGCCATGCAATGGCATCCAGGTCCAGATGGTTGGTAGGCTCGTCCAAAAGCAGGATATCCGGATTGCCGAACAGGGCCTGGGCCAGCAGCACCTTTACCTTCTGGGCGCCCAGCAGGCTGCCCATCTGGGCATAGTGAAGGTCAGTCTCAATACCAAGGCCGTTTAACAGGCTTTCCGCATCTGACTCAGCCTCCCAGCCGTTCATGGTGGCGAATTCACCCTCCAATTCAGCTGCCTTGATGCCGTCCTCGTCCGTGAAATCCTCCTTCATATAGATGGCTTCTTTTTCCTTCATTATCTCATACAGTCTTTTATTGCCCATGATGACCGTATCAAGGACCGTATAACCATCATATTTAAAATGGTCCTGCTGGAGGAAGGAAAGTCTCTGTCCCGGTGTGATGATGACATCCCCGCTGGTAGGCTCCAGCTGGCCGGACAGGATCCTGAGGAATGTGGACTTTCCCGCTCCATTGGCGCCGATAAGCCCATAACAGTTGCCTTCCGTAAATTTAATGTTCACATCCTCAAACAATGCCTTTTTGCCCACACGAAGGGATATGTTGCTTGCACTAATCATGTTCGTACCCTTTCTTTTATCTGCTTTTATATTGCTATCCATCAAAAGAGGGGTCATATACGGCCCCTCTTCCACGCTGTTTACCCATTATCAGATTGTACAAGGAAAATGCTTATTTTGCAAGGGTTTTTCATAAAATCCCGGAGATTTGCCCTTACTTTGCAGACTTAATCTCCACCGGATAGTTCACACCCTGGGAATTTACATAGGTCACGCTCAGCTTATCCCCGCTGTCCCCGGCCAGGGCCCCGTCCTCAATGGGGCAGTTATCCTTTAAAAAGCTGAGTTCCTGTCCGTCGTCCGTCTCCATGGTAAAGCTGCTCATGGCATTGGCCGTGGTGGTTCCCTTCTCCGTAAGGATGCTCCACTCTTCCTGCTCCGGCAGCGCCACCACCAGGGTCACGTCCTTAAGGTCTCCCAAAGGCGCGCCGATGTAGGCAATGGCAACCTGCACGTCCTCCGCGATTTCAACCTCCACATCCCGTATGTCAGCCGGACGGATATCATAATCCCTGCCATCGTCCGCCCGAAGGGTGAACACCTCCCCGTCGCCCGTAACCTTGGTCACGGTGCCCTGAAGCATATGGTACATCTCCTTGTACTGCGGCGCCTCGGCCGAGGTCTCCTCGGGCTGTGTCGCTGTGGGCTGCGGCTTTGTGGTTTCCTCCGTGGGCGCCTCAGTGGTGACTGTCTCCATGGTCTCCACCGCCGGCTTCCTGGTACACGCGGTCCCAAGGACAACGGCTGCCGCCATGGCCGCGGCTGCTATGATGAATGAATGTTTCTTCATGATATGTCTCCTCCTGTGCTGTATGATACATGGTGTGGTCTTTATGCACCTTACTGAAGCTTAACACCTGGAGAAAAAAATATCAATGAAAATTCCCTTAAGCCTTTATTATTTTTCACTTTCCCAGCCGCGATGCCACGCATACCCACCTCATCACATTTAAGCGCAGATAAACGATGAACCTATAGATTTTTTGCAAATATGGCCCCCTTAAACCAATCCCAAAAAATCCCAGGCAGGTATCTTATATATAAAAAGACCAAAATACGCTTAAATCCCGGCGATAAATCCATGCAGGCACCTCCTGTCCGTTCCGGTGTATTCCTGTGTGTTTTCCAAACACGTCCTGATATAGTATGCCCATATTCCGGATGATTCCTGCCGGGTATTCCGGAATTTCATGGAGTGTGCCCTGTCTGAGCCGGTCAATCTTGTTTCCTTTGGCTGCCGTAAACAAAAATCCACAGACTGCCATGAAGCCAGGCAGCCTGCGGACTTTATCCGGTATGGATATACGGACCTTAATCAGCTGGCAGCCAAACAGCGGCCGTCTGCTTATCAGTCCTCTTTTTTCTCCTTAAAAAACGTGATTTTACAGGTCGGACATCCCTCTGCAATGGTATCGCCCAGATGGAAGCCATAACCCATTGCCTTGGCAATGTTCCTGTCCCCGTCCATTGCCATGTCGCACAGCTTTGCACAGGTTGCGTCGTCAAATCCCAGGTCCTGCCATGCCTTTAATAGCGGACAATGATGGAATTCAATATCCAGGCGGTCGTCGGTCTGCTCCTTGAATTCTACCTCAAAGGTCTTGCGCAGGGTAGGTGTGAGGAAGGTGTCTGCGAAACTGGAAACACTATCCGGGTTGGGGCATTTTGCCTTGATTTCCCCGCCCTGGATCAGTCCCGTCTCAGTGATTGCCTGGCGGATGATTTTCTCAGCAGCCTCTTCCATGCCTGCTTCCCTGGCCTTTGTGTATGTAAGGCCGGTCCAGGTTGCGCGGTGGCCGATGGCCCCTCTCTGTACATTCACCATCTCATCATCTTTAATTGTAATCTTGTTGTCAATCATTGCTTTTCCTCCTTGGATTTTTATATTTAATCATTCTGCTTCTTAATTAAGGTGTGTTTCCTGTTAAGGTGTGTTTCCTCCTGACCTTCCTATTTCCCAGTCCCCAGCTTATCATAGGCATAGGTGGGATTCAGGGTCATGCTGCGCCCGCCGGACACTTCTATGGTCGTGGCCGTCATGTAGCTTGCCCAGTCACTGGCCAGGAACACTATGGGCCTTGCGATTTCCTCCGGATCAGCCATGCGCCTGAGCAGGGTGGCCCCTGCATTGCGGTCCAGTTCCTCCTGGCTGATATTGGCTTTTGCCAGAGGGGTGGCTGTAAATCCGGGCATCACACATGTAACCCTGACATTGTGTGCGCAGTACTCGCCTGCAAATGTATTGGTCAGGTTATTAATTGCTGATTTAAGAGGCCCGTACAGCGTGCTTCTGCCCGCGGAAGGGCACCTTGCGGCCAGGGAACTGACATTCACGATAGAGCCGCCCTTTTCTTTCATATACCGGAACCCTGCCTGGCATCCAAATACCACTGACTTGAAACAGACGCCTGTCATGAAATCTATTTCCCCGTCATCATATTCCTCACCTTTTTTGAAGCCGGTGGCCCCCACATTATTGACCCAGACATCAATACTGCCAAAATGCCGGTATACATGTTCTGCAAAATCATAATTGGCCTGGGCATCCGTCACATCCACGGCCTCCCAGTAAACAGGCCCCAGCTGTTCCAGTTCCCCTGCTGCCTGCCGCAGTTCCTCCTCATGCCGGGCGCAGATTGCCACTTTGGCCCCTTCCTCCAGGAACACCTTGGCCGCGGCGTAACCAATACCTTTGCTGCCTCCGGTCACCACGGCAACCTTTCCTCTTAAACCCAAATCCATATCAACCGCTCCTTTTCCCTGTCAAAACAATGCTATTTAAAGAACATGGCCATGACAATGCCTGCCACAAATACGGAACCCGAGGTGGCGCTGACAAATCCTGCCACCAGTGTCTTGGGAAGCATATGCTCCTCCAGGACCTGATACTCCTCCTCGCTGGAGGAAAGAACCTTGGCAGCTTCCACGCTCAAGGTATAGCTGGCCGGGAACCCGCCTGCCAGGGAGCCAAGTCCCAGTGCAAAGGACATCGGAAGGCTCATGCCCAGCAGCTTTCCAACCGGGATAGAGAACACTGCTATGCCGATTGTCGCCAGCACGATCAGAACCGCAAAATCCTTTAACAGCTGCACCAGGGTGTCCGGCGTAACCGTATTCAGCTGTGAAAATACAAACATCATGATGACCGTATAGATGAAGCCCATGCTTCTGGAGCGCACCAGGGTGTTCTTCTCAATAAAGCCAAATGCAGTGCCGAACACGCCCAGGATCAGCGCCCACACGAACTTTGAAATATATCCATGGCTTAAAGTATCCAGGTAGCCTGACATGACTGTAAGGATTACCATAGTAAACAGGTAGGTAAAATCACTCTTATATTTTGCAGGTATCTGCGGGAAGATGAATGCACTGGTATCATCAGCAGCTGCTGTATTGGACTGGGCGGCGGCCTTGGCAACCGTAAAATTGCCGCTGCGGTAATCCTTTAAGAGCTTACGTCCCTCTGCCTTAAGGCAGATGCTTGTAAGCGGATATCCTATAAATCCCTGCAGCACATACACTGCCATGGCAAGTATGGCCAGCTGCTCCGTGGGTGCCACGGACTGCATCATCATGGCTGCCACGAATCCGCCTGTAAGGGGAGGTGCTGCAATGGCTGCCGTGGTCTTATCCAGGACCACGGTCCCCAGGGTCAGGATGACCACCAGGATACCCAGCATTCCCGCCAGGGTAATCACAACTGTCTTCCACTGCTCAATCAGTTCCTTAATATCAAGCATGGTGCCAAGATGTACAACCATCATCATGACCAGGAATGTGGGAAGGTTGGCTGCAATACCGCCTACCTGCAGGATATCCTTGGGAAAATACGCCCAGAATCCCAGCACGAATAATACCGCACTGATAAACATGGACGGCACGAATGCCTTGGTTGCTGTTGATATCACCTCACCGATGATCAGCAGTATCAGCATGGTAAGGAACGCTGTCTGCACATCCATCTGCGCCTGCCCTGTGGCAACCTTGTACACCCCAAAATACAGGAACGAAACAGCCATGACAGCCAGAAGCACGTAACCTATCACTTTGTTGCCGGTCTTTGCTTGCTCTTTCATAGTATGATTTCCTTTCTCATTTGCGTTCAACTCGAGTATGTCCTGATAATATCACGATATCCGGTTGTTGGCAAGTGGTCTTGTACATATTCGTTATAATGCACCATTTTTTACTAATATTTTATGCATATTGTACATTTATTTATCTGTTTTTCAAAGCTTTCTTTCTTTTCATTGGTTTTGTGATATTATCACGCACCTTATTTCTATCCTCAGACACCTATTCCTGCCGACTTCTTTCTATTGACTTCTACGATTCGTAAGGTTATGATTAAACCAAAAGACCAAGGAGGTTCCCAAAATGTCTTCCAATCAGGAAAATTCCCTGAAGCATCAGGTATACCATGCACTCTTCTCTGATATCATCAAGGGTATGTATCCTTTTGACTATATCTTCACAGAAAAATTTTTAATCGACAAATACAAAGTAAGCCGGGCCCCTGTGAGGGAAGCCCTGACCATGATGACGGAAAACAAGATTCTCGTAAGCATACCGCGGCAGGGCTATAAGTTCATGCAGCCCAGCGAGGGAAAGCTTTTTGAGATTGTAAAGTTCCGCTCCGCCCTGGAGTGTTCCTTTCTTGAGAATAACCACTGTTATATCAAGAAAGCGGATATAGACACCTTGTGGGAACTATGCGACCGTTATGACGCCATCCCTCCCAGTGAATCCATTACACGCTGGTCCACCAACTGTGAATTCCATCTTAAGCTGTTCACCCTGTATGGAAATGAATACGCCAGGACCGTCCTGGAAAATGCCATGAACATCCAGACCATCTTTTATGCCCTGAAAATGAAATCCCATATTTTCACGGTGGACCTTCACCGGGCCATGATGGATTATCTGGAAAAAGGGCAGATTTCAACTGCCAGCCAATTGCTGAAAGCCGACATAGAGAGCATCCTGTGCGTCAGCCCATGGATTACAAAACCAGAATCAGACAGGGAGTAACCGCATGAAATCATCCAGACAAGATATGAACAGTCAGCTGGCCGGAGCAAAAATCCTGCCCCTCTTAATCAGGCTTACCATCCCCATCACCATTGCCCAGCTGGTCAACGCCCTGTACAGCATTGTGGACAGGATGTATATCGGACATATGCCCGGAGTAGGCACCATGGCCCTTGGAGGCATCGGCATCACATTTCCCATCATCATGATAACAGCTGCATTCAGCTGCATCCCGGGCATGGGCGGCGCCCCTCTTGCGTCCATCGCCATGGGCAGCGGCGACATGGAGAAGGGCCGCCGCTACCTCTCCAATGCATTTGTACTGCTGGTTGGCATCGGAATCCTTCTCATGGCGGTCTGCACCGCATTCCTGACCCCCATGCTAAAGGCATTCGGGGCGGACAGCTCCACCCTTCCCTATGCAAGGGACTACCTCAGGATTTACATGATGGGCACTGTATTCGTGGAACTGTCCATGGGTTTGAATCCATTCATCAATGCCCAGGGCTTCACGGGTATCGGCACATTTACCATTGTCATAGGTGCATTTTTAAACATAATCCTGGACCCCATATTCATCTATGTGCTGGACATGGGGATTGGAGGCGCGGCCATCGCCACCGTCCTGTCACAGCTTGTATCCGCCCTGTGGGTCCTGTATTTCCTCTGTTCCAAAAGGGCCACCCTGCGCCTTACGTTCAGGGATATGAAGCTTACGGGCCATATCGTGCGCCCCATGTGCGCACTGGGCCTGTCCCCATTTACCTTCCGTGTAAATGAAAGCATTGTGGTCATTGTCCTGAACTGGCTGTTAATCCGCTACGGCGGTGACCAAAGCAACCTGCACATTGCGTCCATGGCCCTGCTTACCAGCATCAGCCAGGTGTTCTTCATGCCCCTGATCGGCATCATCACAGGCGCCCAGCCAATCCTCAGCTACAACCTGGGCGCAAAGAACCATGGACGGATTAGGGAAACCATACACTACGCCAGGATCTTAAGCATTGGCTGCGCCGCACTTATGTGGTTCTGCCTGGTTGCCTTCCCTGCCCAGATCTGCCGCATGTTTACCAGCGATGCAGAACTCATCCGCCTTACCACCATCACCATGCGCATCATGTTCTGCACGGTCCTTGTCCTGGGACTGCAGATGGTGAACCAGAACGCATTCGTAGCCCTTGGCAACACCTGGTACTCCTTTATCTTCGGGATCATGCGCAAACTCCTGCTCCTGCTCCCCCTGGCCCTCATCCTTCCCCACTTCGTAGGAGTCTGGGGAATCTACATGGCAGAAGCCATATCCAATGTGCTGACAACCATCATCACGCATATTTACTTTGCCAGATATATGAGGCGGCTTTGCAAGGGGATGGGATGAAGGTAACATGATTTGTATTGTGATTGCTCGATACCATAAAAAACAGCAGTCCTGTCCCTGCAAAGGCAGACGGCTAATTTTAATAAGATGTCCGCCGGAACGGATAAAGTGCCTCCGCCTTCCAGCTGTCTTATTAAATATACTGAAATTGTCAAACCGATGAAGCAGCCCGATATCTTCAATTTGTAAAACAAAATTCATAGTCCAGTAAAAGTGTTTAAAAATTTTTTCTTATAAACATCAACAAAAACCCATATCAGCCCCCTACCAGCAAGAAGGGTGTGCATGATGTAGAGTTAATACTTGGAACATCTAATAAACAGAAAGCATATGATATTAATAGAAATAAGAATAAACTTAAAAATGGAATTCAAATAAACAATTGTATTTCTAATGACTTTGTGTATAATATAAGTAAAGGTATATCTTCTCTATCATCTTCGATTAGAAGATTTCTCGTAAAGCCACAAGAAGTAAATTAAAGAAAGCTTACTGAGAATATTTGGTTGTAGGGCGCAACCAAGTAAAAATAAAGGAAAGTCCCGCAGAGAAGATCTTTCCTCTGGTTTGTAAAAAAACCAGAGGTTTTTTATTACATAGGAGCATGAATATAGAATATACATTTTTAACTGATAAATTTTGCAATGATTATCAACATGACCTATATCCACAAATAGAAATCAAAAAAGATAGACCATACGCACATATACATGTAAATGCCTTTGGTTTACTTTTTGGCCTTCCACTTCGTTCACATATAGACCATCCACATGCCTTTTTTACAAATAAAAAAGAGAAATGCGGAGTTGACTATTCAAAAGCAGTTGTTATTACTTCAGAGGATTATATAGATAGAACCAGAAAAGCATTTATAAGACCAGATGAATATAAAAAATTAGTAGGTAAAGATTTTAGAATACGGAAGCAGTTTGAATCATACATAGAATTATACAAACGTGCAAAGATAGATGATACGGTTCCCCATAGAGAAAAAATTTCAAAGTATTCATCACTACAATATTTTGAAGAATATATTTTAAAAGATACTTTAAAGGATAGTAATTAAAGCCCGGGGCATGAAAGCTTGACTTTATCCAGGATGTGCGATATCATTTTAATATACATAAATACAAGAAAAATGGGCATGTAAACCCATATTAGCGTGTGGATTTTTTCAACATAAGCCGCCTGTGTGGTGGCCGCTAACATGGTAGTGTCCATTTTTTATTTCCTGCAAAGATTTAATAACCCACTCACACCACGGAGGTACAGCCATGAGACACGAAGCAATCAAAATATTCACGGCACAGGACAGCATCCAGGCAGAAATGATTATCTCCACGTTAAAAAGCAGCAGCATCCCTTCCTACAAAAAGGACCTTGGAAATGGCGGGATCATGAGCATCTACGGCGGAAACTCCAAAGCCGGAACAGATATTTATGTTGCGGATACAGATGCGGAAGCTGCAGCCGAAATACTGGAAGGCATGGGACTAATAGACAGCTAAGCCATACAAAAAATCACACAATCCAACCCATATCCCCCACGGTTCATCTACAGCCCTTATGACCGGAATCCCCAGTCCGCGAAGCGGGGCAGGGCAGATGGCCGCGGA
>ERZ1106969.306-NODE-306-length-54873-cov-5.111004_pt1 | contig 54873 bp, 56 predicted proteins | sample MGYA00403685_ERZ1106969 | MGnify/ENA primary metagenome ERZ1106969 (study PRJEB35170, sample SAMEA104062416) | human gut metagenome | biome: human gut; feature: human-associated habitat; material: faeces | place: Denmark | collected 2012-05-18 ... | reverse complement strand
GAGAAGTACAATTGTCTGTCCGAAGCCAACGATAATGGGAGAACTACAGCTCCTACCATAGTAAACAAAACTAATAGTTTGAAATTTTTGATAAACCTTCTGTAAAGTCCACTTTCCCCCATTGTAGTCTTATTAATTTTCCTATGAATTAAATATAATTTTATAAATTCCACTATTACAACTATAGCTATTAATATTGCTATAATCGTTAAAGCATCTTTCAATTTTAACACCCCGCAAATTTTATATATTACATATATATTTTACCATTAAAATTACAGGACATTACTTAATTTATTCTTAATTATTATTTTTATCATTCTACAATTTACCTCCTATTCTTTTCAAATATTTACTTTGATTATCAAAGTAAATGTGCTATAATTTAATAAATTTAAACAAGGAGAAATGTAATGAATAAAATAAAAAAGATAATAATTAGTGTTGCAATAATAATTACAGTAACAATTGGACTAGTTCTTGGTCTTGGAGGAACTTACTTATATAACTTAGCCTTAGATCCTACAACAGATAAATCAATAGTTTTTGGATCAGATGAGGAAAGTACAGAAACAATATCCCAAAATGAAACAAGTGGTGAAGTTAACATTGACGCTGAAGCTTGGTTACTTAATGACAGTGGTTATGAATCTCTTTATAGAACATCTAAGGATGGATTAAAACTACATAATTATTTAATAAAGAATAACTCAAAAAAATGGGTTATCACAGTGCATGGTTATACTTCTGAAGGAAAGCTTATGTCTAACTATGGAAAAAAGTTTTATGACATGGGATATAATGTTCTTATACCAGATTTAAGAGGACATGGAATGAGCGAAGGTGACTACATTGGAATGGGTTGGGATGAAAGGTTAGATATAATTGACCTAATTAATTATATAATAGATGTGGACAAGGATTCAGAAATAGTTTTATTTGGAGTATCTATGGGGGCTGCAACAGTAATGAATGTTTCTGGTGAAGATTTACCTTCTAATGTTAAAGCAATAATTGAAGATTGTGGATATACATCAGCTTGGGATCAATTCTCTTATCAATTAGATGAACTTTTTGGATTACCACCTTTTCCAATGATGCATACAGCTAGTTTAATTGGAAAGTTTAAGGCTGGTTATTGGCTTAAGGATGCTTCCCCATTAGAACAAGTAAAAAAATCTAAAACTCCTATACTATTTATTCATGGAGATAAGGATGACTTTGTACCTTTTTCAATGCTAGAGCAAGTGTATAATGCTTGTTCTTCACCAAAAGAGAAGCTAGTAATTGAGGGGGCTGGACATGCTAAATCTAGTAAAGTAAATCCTGAACTTTATTGGAATGCTATATATGAATTCTTAAATAAATACATTTAAAGATAATATTAATAAAAGGACTCAATATAATAATTGGGTCCTTTTTCAAAATAAAATTAAGGTATATTTTTACCTATACTATAAATTTAACAATGTTATATTCTCTATACCTATACATTTATTTATAAAGTCGTTATTAGTACATTTACAGAATATTTCTACTAAATAATTTTTATCTTCCTGAAAAATTAATACTTGTTTCTCATTTAGGGATATTGTCAAAGGCGTATCTTTAATAATATAACTATCAAAAATAATCTTTAATAAATCCTTGTCATTAGATGTTAATGCTCCTTTTACAATTACTTTATCTATTCCATTTATTCCATTTTCATAACTATTTGGTACCATATACTGTTTCATAAAATTACGAGCTTCATCATCCTTCATCTGTTGAAAACCAATTTGTAATGGAATACCTTCAAAAAATTTAATGTAGCTGTTTTGCCAAGGCATTGTTCTCGTTAATAAATTGAATAGCCATTTAAACTTTAAATACTCTGGATTTGTTATAGAAATGTTTTTACTCTTAAAGTTTTCATATACTTCATTTATATTATCAACATCTAGCATTATACAAATCAATCCTCTATGCCCTTCATTATATAAATCTACCCAATCTTTTTTCCATCCCCCACCATCTTCCTTTAGGAGATTAATCATTTCAAAATATTCATTACCAATCCATAAATTAGATGCTTTAAAACCTCTTGTTCCTTTTCCCCATGAAGGTTCATAAGGAAAACCTGATTTAATAACATTATTTATTACAGCTTTATCCTTTTGATATTTCCTATCTACATTAACTACAAAGTGATCAAATTTAAACATACCAATCTCCTATAATATAACTATATTTATTTCTTATATTCCGCTAAATATATTTTATCGTTTACTTCCACTCCAATTCCCTCTTCTATTTCTATATCCTTAAGCTTGAATATTTTCCCTGGATTCTTATAAGGATTATCATTTTCCATATAAGATACAATTTCATGTACCTGAGCTATCGCACCAATCTCTTCTTGAACATCCTCATTTGATATGATTTCATCCGTAAGTAAATAAGTAGTTTCCTTTATTTGAACTTCTGCCGGTGTAATATTAGTAAATTCACCCTTTATTTTATTGGTTGTATTACATCCTAGAAACAAAGTGAAGCCTAGTATTAGAATTAAGGATAGTTTCTTTAACCTCATAAATATTCACCTCCTAACTTTAGATTATCTATCCATATGACTTATACTCTTTCTAATCTGCTTTATTAATTTCCCCTCTTAATCATATCTATTTGGCTTTTTTCTTCACTAGGTACAAAACCAATGCTTGTATACAAATGAATTCCAGAAACATTACATTCATCAGCAGCAAGGAAGGCTCTAGCAGAATTATACTTCTTACCATATGCAAGAGCTTTAAGTATAAGCTTTCTACCTATTCCCATATTTTGAAACTTAGGAATAACTGCAACCTCTCTAATCCAAAGTATTGATCCTTTTTTGCTTTCATGTCCATATGTAGCAACACATATAAGACCTATTATTTCATTACTAATATCTCTCTCAATTATTATTCCATTGTTTCTTGTTCCTGAATTACTCCCAGAGTCCTCAGTATTACTAATCCATTCCTTCATCCATTTAGATGTTTGACCAGTAAAACCCCTACTTTGATTTTTGCACATCATAGTTACTTTTGAAGCTTCTTCACACTCTTCTATGGTTAAAAATTCAAAATCATCTGAAGGCTCTATTTCATTAAGACTATAATTAAAGTAGTCATGCCAAGCATTTCTAATTATTAGCCCTCCCTCCTCTAGCTTTGAAACCCATTCATGAGGTATAAAAGTTACTAAAAACTCTTTCTTATGTTTTAAACGATCTATTAGATACTCTACTGAATTTGTTGCCCAGTGATATTCATTTACTTTACCTTCATAATTAAATCCATATATTAAAATTATATTGTCATTTTCCACCTTAACTTCATAATTACATATATCCTCATAATCTATATAATTCATAGAAGAAAATTTAAATTTACTAAATTTTGATTGTATTCTATTAAAGGTTTCCTCTTTCACTACAATCCCCCCTACACCTTATTAACATTTTTAATTCAAATTAATTTATGTTCATAGACTAGTAGCATATTTTCATATTTTATCACTTAACCTTTACTCATTAGCTTCTCTATAGGTTTTAGTTTTAAAATTTGTGTAGTGCTGTCTTAAGTTTTCATTAAATAAATTGTTAGTCGCCTCTGTCTCAGAATAAGGAACTCTAAAGGGTAGAATATAATGTTCATAATTAAATATATTTCCACCAAAACAAACATCTTCTTTTAAATCCAATTTATAAAAAACATATCCACGTTGTTTAGTTGAACCAAAAGGATAATTTACACTTCCAGTAATTGTCCAACTTTCAAGTAGGTTACCAAACCAATCATTTGATGTAAATAATTCATTTTTTAGTTTAGGTATTAAAGCTATTTTTTCTATCCCTTTTTCCTCATATAACAACCTTCCACTTATTAATTTTAATACTTCGCTACAGCTTATAGAAAAATTATCTCTCCAATAAGCTTTACCATCTTTCCAATTAAAATATTGAACAGAATACATGCTACTATCCTCTAATTCAATATAGATACTAGTAGCTTCTAAATTATAACCAAAATTCAATATTTCACTTGAAAAATCAACATATATCGGATTCTTTAGTAGTATAATTTCATCATCTGATATGTCCTTAATAATATCCTTTGGAAATCCCTTTTCAATAAGTACTTCCCTCATTCCTTGAGTAGTTAAAGTTTTTAATTCAGTTTCCTCAAGTTCAATGTGATAAAAGGTTGCACAACAAATAGAAATTATTAATACACAAACTAATCCATATCCAATGATTATCTTTTTACTAATTGTTTTTTCTGCTTCTTCCATTGGTTCAAATGGTAATTCCTCAAATTCCTCTGCCAATTTTCCTAAGGAATAGATTGTGTAAAAATAAAATATCATTAATGGAACAAAAACCCACAAAAGACTTCCAATCCCTATTAATACACTGATAATCATTAAAATTTTCCAAATTCCTAATGCTAAAAGAGGATCTCTTTTAAGTTTTATATTCCCTTTTTCCGCTAAAAGCTTCAAACCATGCCTAAATATAAAAATGAAGCATAATTCAAAAGTAGTTAAAACAGATAAAATTATATACATATTATCAAATTTTGTGTTTAGTGGTGTACATATATATATTAGGTTTGCTATATGAAGCAATACATTTATTATAGAAAAAATCCATCCAGCATTAAGCCATTCATTCTCCTTATGCAAAGATCTAAAACCAAGGTATAAAAGAGCCACACCAATAACAGGCAAAATATACTGCAGCCAAAAGAAATTAAATTTAATTACTGTAAAAGCAAAGCCTATAGATATACAGTTTATAGGTGTACGCCAATTATTATCATTATTCATTATCCCTACCCCTTAATTTATTAAAGTCCTAATAATTTAATTGTCACAAGAATTACAGTTGTTCCATTTCCAATTAAATTCACTAAAAAGTGTGCTGTCATTGGAATGTATACATTCTTTGTTTTTATATAAGATATAGTAAGTGGAACAGCAATAATTATAGTTTCTAAAATTCCTAGCCATGATAGTGAATGCTCTAAGGCATACAAAATCATTCCCACAGATGATGTGAAAATCAGAATTCCTTTTGTATCAAATTTTATAATTGCTTTTCTATAAAATACTTCCTCTGCTATAGGAGGAAATATAATTGTTGATATAGCAAAGAGTATTAACTGAAACAGATTGTTTCTTGTAAGCCCAATCATTCCATCATCAACATTAGGAAAAATCCCTTTTAATGAAGAACTAAGAAGAAAAGCTGCAACCATCCCCACTGCCGTTATTACTACTGAAAGCCAAAATGTTTTCCCCTTTTTAAGATTCTCCTTTAATTCACTGAAACTAAAATCACCAGACTTATAAAAATAAATTATTATACCTAAATAGAAAATAAAATTTGTATAAATAAAATATTTTTCAGAACAAACTAAGCAGCTTATTATAAATAATATCTGCCATAAAATTGGAAAACCAAGTTTTTTAAAATACATATTTCTCCTCACTTTAATTAACTATTTAGGTAAATTATAACATAAAGATGTTAACAATATTCTATATAATAATATATAATTCCTATTGATTATTAAAAGTTTTTTCATTATAATTGTTGTATATCAAACAGTTGTATATGCTACAATTTGGAAAGAAGGTTTTTTTGTGAAAGATAGCAAGATTGGAATTGAACTTAGGGGCTTAAACAACATGATTAAAAGGTATATAGATAAACATCTAAATAAAAAAGTTGTGGATCAAATAACAGGTACTAATGGTTGGATTATAACTTATTTATCTCACAATTTAGATAGAGATGTATTTCAAAAAGACCTAGAAGAAGAATTTGGTGTTACTCGTTCTACTGCTTCTAAGGTTATAAACTTAATGGTTCAAAAAGGACTTGTAGAAAGACATTCTGTTCCTTATGATGCTAGATTAAAAAAGTTGGTATTAACTCCTAAGGCTAGTAAAATATCAGAGCTTATCAATGAAGATAAGGAAACAATAGAAAAACTTTTAACTAAGGGATTTTCAGATGAAGAACTAGAAACTCTACAATCTTATATTGAAAGAATGAAAAACAACCTTCAATAAAAGTCGATAATTACGACTTTTTTATTTGTAGATAATGTTGGATATCAAACATTATTTCCATTAGAAACTATATGCAACAACTAATTAATACAGGAGGTAATCATATGATAAAAAAGTTAGCACAAAGCATTAGAGAATTTAAAAAAGATTCTATTTTATCTGCAATTTTTATGTGCTTTGAAGTAACTATGGAAGTTGTAATCCCTATCCTTATGGCTAATCTAATTGATTATGGAATAGACAAAGGAAATATGCCATTTATTCTAAAGATGGGTATAGCATTACTTATTTCTGCAGCTATTTCATTATTTTTCGGGATAATGTCTGGTCAAAAGGCTGCCATTGCTTCAGCTGGATTTGCAAAGAACCTTAGAAAGGATATGTACTATAAAGTACAGGATTATTCCTTCTCAAATATCGATAAATTCTCTACTGCAAGCATTGTAACAAGACTTACAACAGATGTAACTAATGTCCAAAATTCATATCAAATGATAATACGTATGGCAGTTAGAGCACCAATAATGCTCATTTTTTCACTTTTCGCTGCATTTACTATCGATGTGAAGTTGTCACTAATATTCTTAGTAACTGTACCAGTTTTAGGTGTAGGATTATGGTTTGTTATGACAAGGGTTCATCCTATTTTTAAAAGGGTTTTTAAAACTTACGATAAGTTAAACAGTATTGTACAAGAAAATCTACATGGAATAAGAGTTGTCAAATCTTTTGTACGTGAAGATTTTGAAATCGATAAATTTAAAGATGTATCTAATGAAATTTATAAAGATTTCTCTAAGGCAGAAAAAACAGTATCTTATAATGCTCCACTTATGCAACTTTGTATGTATGCTACTACCATATTTATTTCATGGTTTGGAGCAAGAGCTATTGTAGCTTCAGGTGGTGATGCTAATTTAGGTTTAAGTACTGGTGAACTTATGAGCTTATTAAGCTATGCTGCTCAAATTCTTTCAAGCCTTATGATGCTTTCAATGGTTATAGTTATGATTACAATATCAAGGGCATCTGCAGAAAGAATTGTAGAAGTATTAGATGAAGAGATAGATTTAAAGAACCCAACTTCACCTGTTATGACAGTAAATAATGGTGATATAGAATTTAAAAACGTTAATTTCTCTTATTCAAAAAATGCAGACAAGCTTTGCTTAAATAATATAAACATTAAGATAAATTCTGGTGATACAGTTGGTATTTTAGGTGGGACAGGTTCCTCTAAATCTTCTCTAATTCAACTTATACCAAGACTTTATGATGTAACTGGGGGCTCAGTTAAGGTTGGTGGAATTGATGTTAGAGATTATGATATTGAAACACTTAGAAATGAAGTTGCAGTTGTACTTCAAAAAAATGTGTTGTTTTCTGGGACTATTAAAGAAAATCTACGTTGGGGTAATGAAAATGCTACAGATGAAGAGCTTATTCATGCTTGTAAATTAGCAGAAGCTCATTCATTTATTGAAACATTCCCTAAAGGATATGATACTTATATTGAACAAGGTGGTACTAATGTGTCTGGTGGGCAAAAACAACGTCTATGTATTGCACGTGCTCTGTTAAAGAAACCTCAAATATTAATTTTAGATGACTCTACTTCTGCTGTTGATACTAAGACAGATGCTTTAATTAGAAAAGCCTTTAAAGAAGAAATACCAAATACTACTAAGGTTATAATTGCTCAAAGAGTTTCTTCTATACAAGATGCAGATAAAATTATTGTAATGGATGATGGTAATGTTACTGCAATTGGTACACATGAGGAACTATTAAAAACAAGTGAAATTTACAAAGAAGTTTATGAATCACAAATGAAGGGAGGAAGTGACAATGAGTAAAAAAGGAAATCCTGTTGATATAGCTAAAAAAGCAGACTCAAAAACACTGAAAAGACTTCTCTCCTATATAAGTCAATATAGAATACAATTTATTTTTGTTTTAGTTAGTATATTACTAAGCGCTGTAGCAAGTGTTGTATCTACTTTATTCCTAAAGACACTTATAGATGACTATATCACTCCCCTTTTACTTGAAGCTATCCCTGACTTTTCTGGGCTAGCTAGATTAATTCTTATAATGGCTGGAATTTATTTAATAGGTGTTATTGCTACCCTATTTTATAACAGAGTTATGGTTGTTATTGCACAGGGAGTACTTAAAGAAATAAGGGATGAAATGTTTGAGAAAATGCAGAAACTTCCTATAAGGTATTTTGATACTCACTCTCATGGTGATATTATGAGTCACTACACAAATGATACTGACACCTTAAGACAAATGCTTACACAATCTATTCCTCAGCTATTCTCCTCTGTGGTAACTATTGTAGCTGTATTTGTTTCAATGCTTACTTTAAGCCTTTGGTTAACTATATTTGTTGTCCTATTTACCTTTATTATTCTTAAGGTTGTTGGAAATATTGCTAGTAAATCTAGTAAATACTTTGTAAGCCAACAAAAATCTCTTGGTAATGTTAATGGTTATATTGAAGAAATGATAAATGGTCAAAAAGTTGTCAAGGTATTTTGCCATGAAGATAAAGCAAAAGAACTGTTTAACCAAAAGAATGAAGAGCTATGTAAAAATGCTACTGAAGCTAACAGATTTGCAAATATGCTTGGACCTTTAATGAATAATATGGGATATATTCTTTATGTTTCTATGGCTATTGTTGGAGGTGGGCTTGCTATTCTAGGTGTTACTAATGTAAGTCTAAGTGGAGTTGGAACTTTAACCTTAGGTATGATTGCTTCCTTCTTACAACTTTCAAGAAGCTTTATTATGCCTCTTAGCCAAGTTTCTCAGCAATTAAGTTCAATAGTAATGGCTATTGCAGGTGCTGGAAGAATATTCAACCTAATAGATGAAAAGCATGAAGAAGATAGAGGATACGTTACTTTAGTAAATGTAAATAAGATAAATGGTGAGATTATAGAAACTAAGGAGCATAGTCATCATTGGGCTTGGAAACATCCTCATAGTGATGGAACTATTACTTATACAGAGCTTAAAGGCGAAGTTAGATTCTTTGATGTAGACTTTGGGTATAATGAAGAAAAGATAGTTCTTCACAATATATCCCTATATGCAGAACCTGGGCAAAAAATAGCCTTTGTTGGTGCAACAGGTGCTGGTAAGACAACAATAACTAATCTAATTAATAGATTTTATGATATTGCTGACGGTAAGATTAGATATGATGGCATTAATATAAATAAGATTAAGAAGAATGACTTAAGAAGATCATTAGGTATCGTTCTTCAAGACGTTAACCTATTTACAGGAACAGTTATGGAAAATATTCGTTATGGTAGACTTGACGCTTCTGATGAGGAATGTATACAAGCTGCTAAATTAGCTAATGCAGATGGATTTATAAGAATGTTACCTAATGGATATAATACTATCATCTCTGGAGATGGAAGTGATTTATCTCAAGGCCAAAGACAACTTATTTCAATTGCGCGTGCTGCTGTTGCTGATCCACCTGTTATGATTCTAGATGAAGCTACTTCTTCTATTGATACTCATACAGAGTCTATAGTTCAAAGTGGAATGGATTCACTTATGGAAGGAAGAACTGTTTTTGTTATTGCTCACAGACTTTCAACTGTTAAGAATTCAGATGTTATTATGGTTCTTGAAAAAGGTAGAATTATTGAACGTGGTAGTCATGAATCTTTAATTAAAGAAAAAGGAAAATATTATCAACTTTATACTGGAGCTTTTGAATTAGAATAAAAACTGGCTTATGCCAGTTTTTCTGCTTAAAAATTATTAGAATCAGCTTAGTATAAGCTATTTACAAGTAATATTATTAATTTTATAATGAAAGAAAAACATATGGGGGATATTTATGAGAAAAGCTACTTTTTACCTATGGAAATTAGAGTATCTTAAGGGAGAAAATCTGCCAAAGGATGCTGACTCTGAAACTTTAAAGGCTAATGATGTTTTATATGATGAATTATTTAATTCATATATTAAAATAGATGACACTAATTTAGATATAGAAGATATTAATTTATATTTAAAATCTAAGAATGCCTATAATATAAATATGATAAAGAATTGTTTTATTACTATAACAGTAATTCTTAGTATTCTATGCTTTATAATTCTAATGGGGCTTTACTAAACTTATAAAAAAAGGGATTTAGCAAAAAAAGTAAGCTAAATCCCTTTTAATAAATAACAAAACTATCCATCTTGTACCAATCCTAATGGTTATTGAATATGATTACATAATTTCTTATTTTATATATTTTTCAATCTTACATTGCTCTTGAACTTCTTTTCCTAAAATTGTAATTGCTTGCTTTGGACAATTACTAAAGCAACGGTAACACATTGTACACTTGTCTTTCCCCCTAGCTTTATCATTATCTAATTCAATATTGTTCATTGGACATACTGCAGCACATTTACCACAGCCAACACATCTTTCACTTTTTATTTTAAACTTATCTGTATAACTCCTAGTCTTATTATAAAACCATAATCTCTGACCAAATAATCCAACTATATGATATATAAAACCTAATCCTTCCCTTAAAGGCTCTCCAGTTTTAAATTTATTAGCACATTCTTTTATCTTTTCTTCAGTCTTTTTTACTATAGCTTTATTTTCTTCTAAGGATTTTTTCAATACCTTTTCATCACCAATACAATCAGGCATCCTTAAATGTATCCCACCTAGTATATTGGCTCCATATTTTTTTAATAAACGGGCTGAACATCCTGCTCCATCACCACTAAATAATCCCATGGTTGATATAATAAAAATATTTTTCCCATTAAACTCTTTCTGGTTTATTTCTATAAAATCTCTAACTATCTTGGGCAAATTACTAAAATATATTGGATACGCAAATGCAATATCTTTATTTTGTCTAATAATTTTTATTACATTCGGATCTTCAATAGAAAAACTCTTCTCTTCCCCCTGGTACTCACTTAAAAATTTTTCAAGACAGTATCTTGTATTTCCTGTTCCACTAAAATATACCCCTATCATTATTATTCACCTACCAATACATAAAAAAAGAAATAAACATATAAATATATAAATATGTACATGTATAATTATACCATATTTTTTTTCTTATACCTGCTTAAAAGTATTTTTATTGATTTAAATCCTAAATATTTTACTTTTATATCCTTAATATATTCTATATTTTAAAATTATTTTTGAAATATTAAAAAGCTATGGAAAGATTAAACTTTCCGTAGCTTTTATAATTCCTTTATGATTTTAGCTGGATTCCCACCAATTACGACATTGTCGCCAAAACTCTTAGTAACTACAGCACCAGCAGCAACTACAACATTATTTCCTAACGTAACTCCTGGAACTATCGTTGCGCTACCTCCTATCCAACAGTTGTCTCCTATTGTTACAGGCTTCCCAAACTCTTTTCCACCAATTCTTTCCTTAGCATTTAGAGGATGAGTTGCTGTATATATTCCAACCTGTGGAGCTACAAAGCAATTATCTCCAATTCTTATTTCACAAACATCTAAGAATACACAATTATAATTTGCATAAAAATTCTCTCCTACATGTATATTACATCCATAATCGCAATTAAAATTAGGTTCAATATAAATATTTTCACCTGTTGATCCAAATAATTTTTTTAATAGTTCATTTCTTTTTTCCTTGTCTCTAATAGAAGTTTTGTTATACTCCTCTGTTAGTATTCTTGCATTAAATCTTAAGTCTTTTAATTCTTCATCAGCAGGATTATAAATTTCCCCTTCAATCATTTTTTCTCTTTCTGTCATAGTTCTTATCTCCTTTTATTTAAAGTTTAATATTATATCAACCTAAAAAGATACTCTCTATATTATTTTCAAACCATCTACATAATTCTGTAGACCAATGAGCATAGTGAAATAGTGCATCTTTATTGTTATTATTAGAATTGAAATAATTCTTATAATAATCACTTACACCAAGTTGGTAAAAATAAAGATAAGGCATCATTTTTATATCATAGTCACTTAAATCACTTACCTCTAAGTATTCGTTAACATATTCTTTAAGATTCTTTATATCTATTTCTCCATTTATGCATTTAGGATCTGCATAAGAATATGACCTTATTAACTCATAACAAGCTGGATGAATACAAGCAGAAGTAAAATCTATTACTCCATTAATCTTATTATCCTTACATATGATTTGACTTATAAAATAATCACCGTGAGTATTTTTATAGGTAAACTTATCCATATCTAAATCTACATTTTTCAACTTATCCAAAAGCTTTATTCTATAAGATAAATCCTCAATTGCAACTACTTCATTTCTTTCCTTGGCTATTTTTAAAGATTTTTTATAGGATTCTAAAGCAGATTTAGGATTCACCACCATGAAAAATCCCTTAGAAATGCCTTTATCTAAAGAATGCAACTCCATTAATCCATTATGGATTTCACCAAGTATTTTAGCACTCTCCTTCATAAACCACTTTGGAGCAGTATTTACTTTTAATATATCTCCTTCTATAAAGCTTTGAAGATGAAAGGTATGTCCATTATATTTTCCTACATAAAACCCATCACAAGTTACATAAAACTTTGATACAGGTATTCCTATTAAGGACAATTCATTATTAACGAGGGGTTCTATGTCTGGATGATTCATAAAATCCATTTCTATATCTTTTAATATATATTCACCATTATTTGTTATGACATGAAAACACTCAGAAGAAGCACCTGATTTTAAAGGAATAATCTCTTCAATATCAAGTGATTTAATATTATAAAATATGTGTAAAATCCGCTTTACCTCATTTATATTCCATGGTTTCTTAACCATTTCCCCCACCTCTAAACCTTTTCTTTTATATTAATAAAAGCTATACTCTCCCTCCTTAGCTATAACACAAGTATAATTCCTATAGTTATCTATTCTATCAATAGGAACATTTTCTTCATTTATCCAATATATGTTTCCATCTTTAATTTCCATGGTTGCCCCAAAAATTATAGAATCACAATCTTCTGATTCAGGAGTAAGATTTAATTTAACTAATTTATTAAACTTAATTTCTAAATTTCTTGGATTTTCTTGCCTTTGAAAAACTACCTTTAAAATTCTCTTATCATTAATTGAGTTCATACTTAAATCTTCATTAACATATGCCCCACTTTCATAACTTATCTCATTTATACAACTATCATGAAAATAATTATATTTCTCCATTAATTTTTCTATATCCTTATTGTTCTTTATTGAAAGATACTTCCTATTAATCATAATCTTCCTCTAAAACTAAATTATAATTTAATTTTACACCATAACTCATATTATAACAATTTAATATTATCCATTTTTATTATTACATGGTAAAATATAACTATATATAAAGGGTAAATTCATGAGAACTTTAGTATATGGTTTAATTGCTTTCTTTTTGTCTCTTTTCTTCTTAATTTCTTTTCCTTCATTTTATGAAGATATTTTGATAATAGTTGTAATATGTATTTGTACTACTATGGCTTGCTTGCACAGCTGCAATAGTAAATGCAATAAACAACTTAAAAGAGGACAATAATAACAAAAAAGATAATTAAAAATACTCTGCAATTATTTGCAGAGTATTTCTTTTATTATTTATTCATTGAAGAAAGATTGTTGCCTTCTTCTCCATCAGGCTTAGTTCTTAAATATTCTTCACCTTTTCTTGAATGAGCTATGATAACTCCTTCAATTTCTCCATTTTTAGCTCTTTCTACTCCTACTTCTTTTGAAATAGTTTCACCATTGCTTAAAACATAATCTGAAATTTCTCCGCTTTTTTTTACTGTTTCAACTATTCTATTTGCCATATATATCACCTCAAGAATAGCATTTGCAATTTCACAAAAAATATTTCTTAATTTTTAACTTATAAAGATTTATTTTCTACTTCCTCATTTATCCTTAAAATTAATTCATCTAAATTGACTATTCCCTCATCACCATTTTTTCTACTACGAAGGGATATCTCATTTAAGCTTTCTTCCTTTTCACCTATTATAATCATGTATGGTACTCTTTCATTTCTTGCTTCCCTTATTTTATAACCTATCTTTTCATCTCTACCATCCAACTCAACTCTTATTCCAGCTTCATTTAATGCATCCCTTACTTTATTTGAATATTTTTCAAACTTATTTGATATAGGTAATACTTTAACTTGAACTGGAGCAAGCCAAGTTGGGAACTTTCCTGCAAAATGCTCAATTAAAATTCCTATAAATCTTTCAATACTTCCAAAAATAACTCTATGAATTACAATAGGTCTATGCTTTTCTCCATCTTGACCTATATAATCTAAACTAAATCTTTGTGGAAGCTGGAAATCTAGCTGTATTGTTCCACATTGCCATGTTCTTCCTAGACTATCTTCTAAATGGAAGTCAATTTTAGGACCATAAAAAGCCCCATCACCTTCGTTTATTATATAGTCTAGATTTAGCTCTTCTAATGCTCCCTTTAATGAATTTTCTGCTAAATTCCATTCTTCATCACTACCCATAGAATCCTCTGGTCTTGTAGATAACTCAACCTTATAGCTAAAACCAAATTTAGAGTATACTTGGTCTATAAGCTTTACTACTCCCTTGATTTCAGACTTTATTTGATTAGGTAACATAAATATATGAGCATCATCCTGTGTAAATGCTCTTACTCTCATAAGACCATGTAATGCTCCTGAAAGTTCATGTCTGTGAACTCTTCCAAGCTCACCAACCCTAATTGGAAAATCTCTATAAGAATGTGCTTTAGATTTGTAAATTAACATTCCACCTGGACAATTCATTGGCTTAAGTGCAAATTCTTCTTCATCTATCATTGAAGTATACATATTTTCTTTGTAATGATACCAATGTCCTGAAGTTTCCCATAACTGCTTATTTAACATAATAGGTGTTTCAACTTCAACATATCCTGCCAATCTGTGAAGCTCTCTCCAAAACTCTATAAGAGTATTTTTTAAAACTACACCCTTTGGAAGGAAAAAAGGGAAGCCTGGTCCTTCTGGAACAAAAGTAAACAACTTCAATTCCTTACCTAGTTTTCTATGATCTCTTTTTTTAGCTTCTTCAATATTAGCTAAATGTTTATCTAATAATTCTTTATTTTTAAATGCTACTCCATAAATTCTTTGAAGCATTTTATTCTTTTCATTTCCCCTCCAATATGCACCATTAACACTTGTTAACTTATAAGCTTTTACATATTTAGTTGAAGGTATGTGTGGCCCTCTACAAAGGTCTACATATTCTCCTTGTCTATAAAGAGATATTTTTTCTCCTTGAGGTAAGTCATTAATAAGTTCTATTTTATAAGATTCATTGTTTGCCTCCATAATCTTAAGAGCTTCTTCTCTTGAAACCTCAAACCTTTCAAATTGTAAATTTTCATTAATTATATTATTCATTTCATTTTCTATCTTTTGTAAATCTTCAATAATTAAAGGCTCATCAATATCAAAATCATAGTAAAAACCATTTTCTATTGATGGACCTATTGCTAGTTTTGCATCCTTATACAACCTCTTTACTGCTTGTGCCATTATATGGGAGGTAGAATGTCTAATAACCTCAATTGCTTTATCATTATCAGCTGTTAAAATATTTACCTCATCATTGTCTTTTAGCATATAATTTAAATCTACTAAGGTCTTATTTACTTCACCTACAATTGCCTTTTTGGCAAGATTCCTATTAATGCTTTTTGCTAGGTCTAAAATAGTTAAGTTTTCTTCTATTTCTCTTATAGACCCATCATTTAACTTTACTTTAATACTCATTTTTCTACCTCCTCTTAAATTTAATATAAAAAAAGCACTCATCCCTACTTGGGACGAATGCTAATTATCCGTGGTTCCACCCAAATTGAATTAAAAAATTCAATTCTTCTCTTACGTTTTATCGATCTTCACCGATGACATTTCGCTTTTAATAAGTTACTGAATCATAGCTCCTGGGTAGTTTTTCTTATAGTCATATTTAAAAATGCTTACAGCCAATGACATTTTCTCTCTTAAAATTGTATTCTATAATACTTTTCCCTATCATAGCCTATACTATTTTGTTTGCTTTGTATTATATTCCATTGATAATATTTTGTCAATACTGTCTAATTCATCTTGCTTAATAAAGAATTTAACTTTTCTATAGTTATATCTGATTCTATCCTATTTATAATAAATTTTACTCCCTTAGCTTCACTTTTTAATAAACTCTCGATGATAATATTAAAACTACTCATATCTAAATCTATAGAAATACCATTAGTATGTCCTAATTTCTTTGAATAAGTACTACTTTCATTCTTGTTTATAAAAAATCTTACAGAGCCTCCTTCTATTGCAGGAACAAATTTATTAAATATTATATCATTAAAAGTTGTTCCTTCCTTTGGTACTACCCACAACTTTGTATTACAATACTTAATGCTATTTAGTATATTCATAACAAGATACTCTTTTCTTTCTAGTATAGGATCTTGTCCATTTTTTATTAAACATTGATTTACCAAATCATACAAACTACATGCTAAATATTCTCTTCCTTCGTCTACAATAATCTTCCCAATCCCTGAAAACATAGCTCTATAAGACTCTAACGAAAGTTCTTCAAATGGTATTTTTTTAATTAAATATTCACCCTTAAGCTTTAAATTATAATAATCAGCATATTCCTTAGCTATCTTCTCTTCAGAAAAAAGCCACATTGTAGGTATATTTTCATGGATACCGTATCTTATATCACCTCTGCCGCTTTCTATGAACTCTTCACTAGAATCCTTACTAACTAAAGTATATATTTCATTAGAATCTATTAATAGTCTAATTATTTCATCACATTTATCAAGATATTCCTTCGGATTATTTCTTATATCATTTAAACTTCTTATTTTTTCTTGCACCTTCCCTATACTCATTAGTGCCCCCCTGTTCATCTTTATTGCTTCTTCCTTAGTATACCTAATTTTTATAATATTTGTCTATAAATATAATATCTATAACTTTAAATACATATAAATACTGGTTTAAAGTAAAAAGACATCTACAAAAAAATAATATTGTATACTTTTTATTTTTTTATCACCATTTACCTATCATCTACATAAGATAAATTATACGAATGGATAGAAAATAAATAACAAAAAGATGAAAAGGTGGATTTACTATGTGTGAAAATAATAATAATTATTCTGAAATAGCAGAAGCTTACCGTAACTATAGAGATAATTTTTATAACAATACTTCTTTCTTAAGTAGCGAATGTGAATGTAATAGAGATCGTGATAGAGATTGTAATAGAGATCGTGATAGGGATAGAGATCGTGATGACAGACGTCTTTGCTGCGGAAGAAGATTTGATAATAGTCCAATGGATGAGAGAACAGAAAGAGCATTAAGAGCTTTTGAAAATCAATTAAGAAATACTAATAATGCTATTAACTGCTTAAATCAATGCTTTAATAATCTAGATGATGTTTTATTTGAAAGTCGTTGCTGCGTAAGTAATAGAATAAAGAATATCTTAAGATCTATTCAAAGCGATATTTGTGACTTACAAGACGATGTTAGAGATATAGCTGATGATACAAACTGTTTAGGTCAAAGTTTATAATCTAACAATATTATTTTTGTTCCACTAATTATCTACTGTAATTAGTGGAACAGTGATGATAACATCTTTTACATACCTCGTAATAAAAACCTAGTCAGAGTACGACTAGGTTTTTTAGAGTTATTTATATTTTAAATTACTACAAGATGATTTGCAGTTTTCACAACTACAACCACAGGAAGATTTACCAGACTTTTTTGATTTATGCCTATACACCATGGATAACACAACTAAAATTAATACACTGACAACAACAATAAAATCAATCACATTATATCCTCCTCTTCATCATTAACTCTCTTTATAACTATGGAGTCAATATCATTAATATTTAAACCCTCTGCCTCATAAAGACCTATTCTAATTATCCTTTTCCAATCTTCCTCAGAAAGTTTAAATGTTTTTTTATTCTTAAGAACTACAATACCTTCACCATTTAAAATATCAATTTCTTCACTTGATATTTTATAAAGATTCTTTCTATTTATAACTCCTATTTCTTCAAGACTTTTTATTATTCTATATACAGTTGCTATTCCTATGGATGAATCCTTCTTAGATGCCTCCCAATATATTTCTTTACAGCTTGTACATTCTTTATTGAAAATAGTATCAATTATAAGTTTTCTCTGATTAGTAATTCTAAAACCATTTTCTCTTAATTTTAAAAAGATAGCTTCCTTCTCTATGTTAACCTTTTTAACTAGTAAGTAATCACTCTCTTTTCTATTCATTCTCTAACCTACTAAGCTTCCAAATATATTTATTAATAATGCTACAATATAGGCTGTCACCATTTGAACACTAATAGCCATACCTGTTAACTTCCAAGACTTCAACTCTCTCTTCATGGCACCAACTGCTGCAAAGCATGGCATACATAATAGATTAAATGCCATATATGCATAAGCTGCTCCTTTAGATGAAATGTCTTCTTTCATAGATGAAAGTGCATTTTCATCTTCTCCTTCAAACAAAATTCCTTCAGAATATATACTTCTTGCTGCTTCAGAATCATATATACCATCTTCAAAGCCAAACTCCTCAAGTTCCACCTGTGTATACTTACTAAAAAACTCTTTTAAGTATTCATCAGTTACATCATCATACAATTGTGCAAATGTAACAACAACATTTTCTTTAGCAACCCATCCAGTAACTACACCTACTGCTGGTTTCCACTCTCCAAATCCTAAAGGTCTAAATACTGGAGCAATTATATTACCAGCAGATGCTAGAAAACTTTCTTCCATATCGCAAATTATACTTCCATTTTCATTATTTTCTTTATTCACACCATTAAATGAATTTATATTAAAGTTTGAAAGTCCCCAAATTAAAATAGTAGAAATAAAAATTACTGTACCTGCCTTTACTGCAAAACCCTTTACTTTCTCCCATCCGTGAATACCTATAGATTTAGCAGTAGGAATTCTATATTGAGGTAATTCCATTACAAAATTAGATACTTCTGATTTATAAACGAACTTATTTAATAATAAAGAAACAATAATTGCTATAGCAATACTTAACATATATATAGAATAGGTTACTAAAGTCTTATTTCCATCTTTAAAGAATATTGAAACAAACATTGCAAATATAGGTAATTTAGCACCACATGGCATAAAACCTGTTATAATAGTGGTAATTTTTCTGTCTTTTTCTGAATCTAAAGTTCTAGTTGCCATTATCGCTGGTACCCCACAACCAAATCCCATAAGTAAAGGAATAAATGAACGCCCGGACAAACCAAATCTACGAAAAATTCTATCCATAACAAAGGCTACTCTAGCCATATAACCACTATCTTCAAGAAATGAAATAAGTATATATAACACCAATACTAATGGTATAAATCCAATTACTGCACCAATACCATTTAAAATCCCATCCATAACTAACGAATGAACCCATGGAGATGAATTTACTATAAGTCCTTCAATTAAATTACTAAAGATTTCCCATACTTTTTCTACTAAGCCTGCTAACCATACACCTGGGCTTGGAAATCCTTTAATAAATAAAAAATTTTCACTGAAAGTACAAGCAAATAGCAAGTACATAACTACTGCAAATATGGGTAAGGCCAAAACTCTATTAGTAAGAACCCTATCTATTTTATCTGATTTAGTTTCTTTAACTTTTCTTTCTCCCTTCTTAACAGATACTCTAACTATCTTACCTATATATTGGTACCTTAGGTCTGCTATTTTAGCTTCAGTATCCCCATCAGCATTATTTTCCGCTACTTCTACAACTTTAAGTACTTTAGATTTTTCTTCTTCACTTAAAAGAGCTGTTACAATTTCATCCCCTTCAACTAATTTTAAAGCTCTCCATTCTTTTTCTAGTTCATTTTCACAAAATATTATATCTTTAATTTTATCTCTAGCTTCAAGTATATTATTATCAAAAATAGCTAAACTTTCCAAAACATTCTTCTCTTTTCCTACTTTAGTAGCTACATTCATTAATTCACTAATACCTTTTCCGCTTCTAGCTATTATTGGAACTACAGGCACCCCTAGATATTTTGATAGCTTATTAGTATCTATCTTATCCCCATTTGATTCAACTTCATCCATCATATTTATAGCTATAACAGTTGGAACTCTAGTTTCTAAAATTTGAAGTGAAAGATAAAGATTTCTTTCTATATTAGTACCATCTACTATATCTATTACCACATCTGGTTTATTAACAACAATATAATCTCTTGCTATTATCTCTTCAGCAGAATATGGTGATAAGGAATATGTTCCAGGTAAATCTACAATTTCTATAGTATTATCCTTTTTATACTTACCTTCTTTTTTATCAACTGTAACTCCTGGCCAGTTTCCTACATGTTGTTTTGAACCTGTTAACTCATTAAAAAGAGTAGTCTTACCACAGTTAGGATTACCTGCCAGTGCAATTCTTAATGACATTTAATCTCCCCCTTATTTGATTACTATAATTTGTTCAGCATCACTTTTTCTTAAACTAAGCGCATATCCCCTTATATTAACTTCTATAGGATCACCTAATGGTGCAATCTTAATTACTTTTATACTAACACCTGGAGTTACTCCCATATCCATAAGTCTTCTTCTCATAACTCCCTTTTCCCCAATTGACTTGACTGTACCAAATTCACCTGGTTTTAATTCTTTTAAAGTCATAATCAAAAACTCCTTTCAAAACTTAATTAACCACTATAAGTGAAGCAAGTCCACGATTCAAAGCAATTTTTACGCCTTTAACTAAAAGAATTAAACCACTTTGATTCTCTCCAACAACTTCAATTTTTTCTCCTTTTATAAAGCCAATATCTTGAAGATGACGCTTCATGCTATCTTTTCCTCTAAACTCAATAATTCTTCCACTTTCACCAACAGACATCATTGATAATGACATAACTAATCCCTCCCTTTCAGTTGAATATGATTCTCATTGTCTTTTCATTAATTAGTATATACTAGAAAAAATTTCTAATCAATAATATTATTGATAAAATTTATCAATAACATAAAAGGTAAGTATTTTTTGCTTAAAATAATAAGACACCTGTAATTTAACAGGTGTCTCTTTAACTATTTCCATGCTTAATTTATCAATCTTCTATACTATTTTATGTACCACAGTAGGTTTTATATCCTTTATCTATATTTTTAGGCAACTTTGTATATTCTTCATTAACACTTGAGTAATCATATGGATTTTTCAAAACTTCTATAAGGTTTTCCATTACACTATAGTCATTTCTATTTACTGCAGCTTCTAATGCCTCCTCTACTCTATGGTTTCTTGGTATTACAGTTGGATTATTTTTTTCCATAAGCTTTCTAGCTTCTTCTTTAGATTCTTCTTGTCTACTCAATCTTTCATTCCATAAAGTATACCACCTTTTAAACTCATCCATATAGAAAATATCCATGCTAGTAAACTTTTCAATAGTTAAGTTATAGAAGATATTTGTATAGTCTGCTTTATATTTTAGCATTATACTTAGAAGCCCCTCTATTAAATCCTTATCTACTTCTTCTTCATTAAATAAGCCAAGCTTTCTTCTCATACCTGAATACCAATTATTTAAATATAATTGATTATATCTATCTAAAGCTCCATTTGCTATCTCAATTGCTTTATCTTTATCATCATCTAATAATGGTAATATAGCTTCAGCAAATCTTGCTAGATTCCACCCACCAATTCCAGGCTGATTTTCATAGGCATATCTACCATTTAAATCTATTGAACTAAATACAGTACTTGGGTCATATATATCCATAAAAGCACAAGGACCATAATCAATAGTTTCACCAGCTATAGCCATATTATCTGTATTCATTACTCCATGAATAAAACCAACAAGTTGCCATTTAGATATTAATTCTGCTTGCCTTTTTACTACTTCATTTAGTAAATATTCATATGGATTCCCTTCATAACTACCATTAAAATGCCTATCTAAAGTATAATCTGCTAATTCTTTCAAGTGCTCTTTATTTCCAAGGCTTGAAACAAACTGAAATGTACCTACACGTATATGACTTTTTGCAATTCTTGTAAGTATTGCCCCTGGTAAGAAATCCTCTCTAAAAACATCTTCTCCTGTTGTTACTACAGCTAAGCTTCTAGTTGTTGGTATACCTAAAGCATACATTCCTTCACTTATAATATATTCCCTAAGCATTGGTCCTAGGGATGCCTTACCATCACCACCTCTAGAATAAGGTGTTCTACCTGATCCTTTAAGCTGGATATCTACTCTTTCTCCATCTTTAGTTAAGTATTCCCCAAGAAGTACTGCTCTTCCATCTCCTAAAATAGTGAAATATCCAAACTGATGTCCAGCGTAACCTTGTGAAATTGGTGTTGTACCATCTAAAATTTTATTACCACTTAAAAAACTTGCTCCTTCCTCACTTTCTAAGAATCTTACATCTATTCCTAGATTTTTAGCTAAGGTTTTGTTTAATGCAACGATCTTTGGTTCCTTTACCTTTTCAGGATATTGAGCTGTGAAAAGTCTACTTGGTAATTTAGCATAAGTATTTTCTAGCTTTATAGTCTTATCTTTTAAAATTCTATCCATCTTTTCTCCTTTGTTTATTTATAGTAGAATACTAAATAAATTGTTTTATTAAAATTATACATTATTAGTTTTTGCATGTTTAAATTTAATATGTCTATTAAAGTAAATAAGTAAAGATAAAATATAATTCCCTCATTTATCTCTATTATGTTTACTCCTTCTAACTGCAAGTATTTATTAGCACATCTAGTATATCGTTTCATAATCCAGCAATCTATCCACATATATTAAAAGCTGTTGAAAAAAATTTTTCAACAGCTCTAATTTTATATTTCTATGATTGTTATATTAACATCTCTTAATTTTATGCAACAGCTTGATGCATTAACTAAAGCAATTCCAAGGGCATCTTTATTGGCTTTAATAATAGAATTACCAGTGATAGTTACCCATTGATTTTCACTATATATACTTTGTGAACTCATTCCAGGATAGGGTCTTCCATTTAGTAAGAAAATTACATTTATTTCATTTGTACAACTTAAATCACATATAGAAACAGTAAGATTACAACTAATTAAATATGATTTTCCTGGAGATAAAATTATAATTGAGCGTCCTTCTCTATGAGTAATAGCTGTACCTTTTACTTGTATATTATTCATTAAAGGAATTAGCTCCTTACCTTCTATGCACTTACAATAAGGCGTGTTTAAAAATAAATAGTCATGAATACATTTTTCTCCTGGAATTCCTTGTGGGCCTCTTGGTCCAATTTCTCCCCGTGGCCCCATTGGTCCTTGTGGGCCTACAGGTCCAGCTTCACCCTGGGGCCCTTGAGGTCCTCTTTCACCTTGAGGTCCTGCTGGGCAAACTGGACAATTTGTATTTATTATTATTGTATGAACTGTATTACTAGTAGTAGTTATTGTTCTGTTACTTCCAGTTGAATCTCTAAAAGTATAGGTTATTCCAGCATTATTGCTTATTGTATAACCATTTCTAACATAGCTATTAACTCTTACATCAAATGATATAGTTATTGTTTCTCTAGCATTAATATCTCTTAAGGATATACCTGAATTTATATTACTTTCATCTAATTGTACATTGTTAATTATTAAAGTGTTTGGAATTATAGTTACTCCTTTAGGCACTATATCTCTAAAAATTACATTTGTTAATTGTTGAATGCTTGAATTTGTAAATGTTATTGTATACCTTATAGTATCACCAGTGCTAGCAATAATCCTATCTACACTCTTTTGAATATTTGTAACTGGAGCACCTTGGAGTTGTAATAACCTAATATCATCAATTAAATAATCATTTCCTCCTGCTGGACCACCTTCACTTATAAAACTAACTGTTAATCTTGTATTGCTTCCACTATTAAAAGTTGCTCCTACTTGTCTCCAAGTTGGAATCCTAGTTACCCTAAGAGTACTACTTAATGGTTGATTAAAAAGAAACTCTGTATTACTTCTTACAATTACACGTAATTCTGGAAGTACTGAAGTGGGTTCTGAGTCTATATTCATAACCCATGTTGAAAATACATAATTTGTATTTGGTTCTACAGTAACTGTTGTAGTAAAAATAGATTGGTTTGGATTGCTTCCATTTACTATCATCATACGTCCACTTTCATCACCTGTTGTATGATCTGAAACATTAAACCATGTTCCAAAATTAGTATTAGTTATAGTATTACTAATAGAATACTCACCATCATTAGGCTTAAAATAGACGTAACGTACATATTTAAAAGTTGTTATAAAATCTGAGTACGGAACAGTTATAGGGCTTGTATCAACAGGAGTTCCATTTGGTAACATCCCAAAATCCCCATTATTTCCAGCTGTAATTAGATTATTACCTATAGTTACATAATTGTTTAATTCAAGATATATATCTTCAACTGGTGCATCTACAAATTTTACATTGGAAATATTAGAATTAGAAACATTAACGTATACTGTATTCGGTGATAAAGAATTTACACGATTAGCTTCCCTTGGTGGGGAAGTTATTAACCCTATATCTGGATCATTTGGGGTTACTGATATACTTTTACTATAGTTCCAGTTTCCACTATTTGAAATTTCACCTGTGTATCCAGCCGCCTCTACTATACGATAACTTCCTTTTGGAACGTCTCTAAAAGCAAAATTACCATCACTATTTGTTAAAACCACAATACCCTTACCTACAAATGTTCCTTCTATATTTGTATCTCCTCTAACTTGTATTGCTACTGGCACACCTTTTATTGGTTGATTTCCAGAAGCTTCATTAGGTTGACTATTTATATTAAAAATTACACTTCCTGTAATATTCATATTTCCTCCTATAACTTAAACATATTTTTTATCTTTCGTAAAAAAACTTACTACTATTAATATATGAAATGCTATAATTATGTTTCTTATTAAGTTAAGAAGAAAGCCGCTAGGTATAAAACCTAACGACTGTTTACAATTATAATTTTTTATAGACATCATAAATATATTTAATTATGAAATTTTTCCTGATTGTTTACTGGCATAGTGCGGATTAAAATAAGACATATAGACTAGTATCTGATTAACCATATTGTTTTCTAAAACTACAACCAAATATCTATCTTACATTGTCAACCTTATCACGCTTATTTATACAATAAACTGAAATAATAAAAAATACCATTCCAAATAAACTTAACACTAATAAATTCATTACAATTACACTTATATCTGCTCCTTGCTGTGCATTATTAATAGCTTCCATTGCCCATCTTATAGGCGTAAAATATGATATTTTATTTATTGTACCACTTAAGTAGGATAAAGGCACAAAACACCCACCTAGTGCTAAAAATGATATTGTAATAAAGTTACTTATTATACTTGATAAATCTCTATCATTAGTTATGGTCATACAAAATGTTCCTACAGATACTGAAACTATTCCTAATATTAATAATATTGTTATAAGCATAATATTACTAACTCCAATTTCTATGGTTGAAATAAGGTTTATTTCTATAACACTTATTGAAAATAAAATAGCTAATAAAATGGTTATACTAATAATATTGCTTAAATAATATTGCCATGGTTTTACACCAGTTGTAAGAATACGTGTATACATATTTTGTTCCTTATCTTCTCCAATTAAACCTGAGCCACTCATAGCCCTATAAAAAGCGAACATAATTATAAAACCTATTAACGTCTGACTTACACTATGATTCACTTCAACATCATTTAAATCTTTATATGAAACTTGAATCTTTTCTTTTTCTTTTCTTTCAACTGATGATTTATATTTTTCAAAGTCACCATTATTTATTTTTGCTAAGTTTATCATATTGGATAATTCAATAGATAGTCCTTTATCTAGGATTTCATAAAGATTTTCCCCTTCTATCCCATATAAAATTACACCTGAATTATCGCCCCTTAATACCTTTTCCTCCATATTTTTATCAATCATTATACCTAAATAAATATCTCTAGTATTAAATTTTTGTTTTAAATCATCTTCACTATTAACTTCAACCAGATTAATCATATCAATATCAGACAAATACTCATCTAATTTATTAGAAGAAAAAGATTTACTTTCATCATATATTCCCACATTTATTTCAGTAATAGATCCATCTATAATCTTTGGGGCAAATAGAAATATAATCATAGGAAAAACTACTGTTAATATTGTATAAGCAGGTTTCTTTAATATCATTATCTTTAAATTATTCTTTACTAAAGCATATACACTTCTCATACTTCTCTCTTCTCCCTTCTAATACATATATAAAGGCAACAAAATAAAATTATAGTTACTGTAATACTTATTACTAAGCTTACATTCAAGCAATAAAAGTTCCCTTCATATGCAGCTTTAAATATGCCCTTATTTAACCATCTTAAAGGGGAAATATTGGTTACTAAATTTAATATTCCATCCATTTCAAGTGACAGTGATATATAAGATCCACCAAGAAAAGAAAAGACTGGAATAATAAGTCCTTGTATGAACAATGATGCTCTATCTCTTTGCTTTACTGCGTAACCAACAAAAGTTCCTAAGGTAACCATCATTAAAGCAGCTGCTAGTACATACATAAAAGTTATGAATGGATTGTCTCCCCAATTTGACTTTAATTTAAAGAGTGAAAATAGAAATCCTGGTGTAATTATAATTATGCTTAGAATTAAACTTGAAATAATTCTTCCAACAAAATATTTGAAATCAGATAATCCTGTTAAAATTATTCTATCCTTTATTCCAGATGATTTTTCTAATCCAAGTAATCCTATGGGAAATAATGTTACATAAAGCATCATCATAGTTAATTCAACTATTCCATAGTACTGATAAGAATTAGGAGCATCTTTTTCTTTAATAAACTTTACATCTATATTATCATTCAGAAATTCTTCACTACTAATAATTTCAGCTGCCTTATCTACATCCACCATATACAATTCATTTATACTTGCATAGGTATCACTAAAGGATTTTAAATAAGATAGGACAGTTGCACCTTCTGATACTCTTTTCTCCGAATAATAAGTTTCTATAGATTCCTCCTTAATCAAAAGAAATATTTCTCTTTCATTTTCAACCTTAGCCTTTCCTTCTTCAACAGATGATACTTCTTTTATACTAAAATCATCATAATTGAACACATTATCTTTTATTTCATTTATAATTTCATCTTTTCCTGATTCATTGTAATAACATATATTAATAACTTCATTTTCACTATTTATAGAGTTAGTATCAGATAACATTACTCCAAGGAGTACCATAAGAAAAATTGGAAATAATGCATTAAATATCACCCATTTTCTTTGTCTAAGATTAAACTTAAGTCCTTCCACAATAACATGAAACATAAAACCTCACCTACTCCCTCAAGCTTCTTCCAGTTAATGTCAGAAAAACTGTTTCTAAGGTAACTTCTCTATATCCAATATCACCAATACTAATTTCATTTCTTGTAAAATAGTTAATTATTTTATCTAGATTATTTACATTCTTAGAAGTATTTATAGTTACTAAATTATCATCCTGATATACTGATAAAACTCCCTTAATAGACTTAATCTCTTCAATATTAATTTCTTCATAGGAATTAAGGGTAAGAGATAGAGTTTTCTTATCATCTACTATACTTTTTAGTTCATCCTTTGTTCCCTCTACTATAACTTTACCATGGTCTATAATAGCTATTTTAGTACATATAGACTCTACCTCCTCCATATAATGTGAAGTATAAATTATTGTAGTACCTTCTTCATTTAATTTCTTAATGGAATCTAAAATATGATTTCTAGATTGAGCATCTATTCCTACAGTGGGTTCATCCATAATAATTATCTTGGGATTATGAACAATAGCACAAGCAATATTTAACCTTCTAAGCATTCCACCAGAATATTCTTTGGACTTTTTATTTTTAACTTCTTTAAGTCCTACAAACTCTAACGCTCTCTCTACTGCCTCTTTTAACTCTCTTCCCCTTAGTCCATATAGTTCACCAAAGAAGCTAATATTTTCTTTAGCAGTAAAGTCTTCATATATAGCTATTTTTTGTGGAACTAGTCCAATTTTTCTTTTAATATTAACATCATGTTTTTTAATGCTAGTTCCCATTATTTTTATATCACCTGAAGAAGGTCTTACTAAACCACATATAGTGCTAATAGTTGTACTTTTACCTGCTCCATTTGGACCAAGAAGTCCATATATCTCACCTTCATCTATGGATAATGAAATATTATCAATAGCAACAAAGTCATCAAATTTTTTAACTAACTTATCAATCTCTATTACTTTCATTATTATTCCCCCTTTACTTCCTAATTTTAGTATATAAAAAAAGACCTCCTACAAACTGTAGAAAAGGTCATATTCTCTATATGACAAAAGTCATATCCTCTCTCCTGTATAATAATAAACAGCTATTTGAGTTCTATGCTTTAAATCTGTTTTATTTAATATTGATGTAATGTAGTTTTTGACTGTTCCTTCTGATATAAATAGTTTTTTGCTTATTTCCTTATTACTTAACCCTTGGGAAATCCCTACAATCACCTCATATTCTCTATCTGTAAAAAGTGATTTATCTATTTTCCCCTTAGGAGTACTTTGTCCAATCTCCTTATATCTCTTTAATATATCTTCCTGAATTACTGATATACCATTATAAGCCATTTTTATAGTATCTATAATTTTATCTGGTGTAGTATTCTTTAATAAATATCCAATTGCTCCTTGATTTAATGATTTTTCTATATATTCATCCTCATCAAAGGTTGTTAATACAATGACCTTTGTCTTACAGTCCCTTCTTCTCATTTCTGCCAATGTCTCTACACCATTTAAAATTGGCATTCTTATATCCATAAGAACTACATCCAAGTAGCTTCCTTCTAAATATTTTAATAGTTCTTGTCCATTTTTAAATGTTCCCTTAATATCAATGTCCTCATTAGACCCAACAATTATTTTTAAACTCTCCCTAATTAAATCATCATCATCTACTATAGCAACTTTAATGCACATTACAATTCTCCCTCTTCTTTAAATATCATAATTGCTGTAAACCCTCTACTTCCATCTAAGATTAAATTTCCTTGTAAATTTAGCATTCTTTCTTCTAATGCTTGTAACCCCATTCCTTTTATAATTTTCTTAGAACCAATACCATCATCACTAACTTCCACTTTTATATATTTATTTAACACCTCTATATTAACCTTAATTTTATTACCTTTAGAATATTTTAGAGAATTAGTTGATAGTTCTCTTATTCCTTCAATAATTATTTCCCACTGCTTCCTAGATATTAAATCTAGATTTCCTTCACTTGTTAGTATGTATTTAAATGAAGTGTCCTTTAACTTATTTTGAAGTAACAGCTTAATTTTATTAATTCCAAGCTCTTCTATTGGAGGTTTTATACTTCTTAATGTTGCTCTTATATCATCCATTCCATTTCTAAGCAAATTGGTTACATTAGTTATGATACCTACCGCTTTTTCATTTCCGTCCTTTTTTAAAATAATTCCTAAGGCTTCAAGTTGAAGTAAGGCTCCTGCTAGTGTATGCCCTATCTTATCGTGCATAGCACCAGAAATTTCATTTCTTTCTTGTAATTTTACAGATATTTTTTCTTGCTCTATAAACTGCTCTCTAGATTCCATTCTTAAACTTAATTCAGAATTAATTCTTCTATTTTGATCCCACTCTTTTTCTAAGAATTCTACTCTTTCTTCTTGTTTTTTTCCATAAATCAATGCATATACTGAAAGTGTAATGATTGAGGTTAATTCTGCACATAAATTATTTTTATATGTAAACAGAAGGCTTGATGGAATAATAAATAGGCAATGATAATAAATCTTTTTTTCTATAGATAAGTACTCTGCTAATGTAAAGGCAAATAAAATTATAATAATTTTATTTATATATATTGTTGCTACTGCTGAAAAGACTATATTTATTAGGTATATACTCTTTCTAAATCTTTTAGGAAGTAAATAGCTTAACATTGATAAGATAATTATAGTTAAAATGATAGAAACATTTACCCACGGCTTATCCATGTTATTTAATGAATTCATTGAAACATAGCCAACTAAAATAGCTCTAATTACAATATTAAAATCTTTTGCTATAAAAATCACCCCAATTTTTCATTACCACTTCTAAGATTAGAGGATTAAATTGTAAATCATATTAGTAACACCCTATATTTAATTATAAATATAGGGATTTTTAAAGCAAACTTTCTTTTATATACTTTATTTAGTATTTATTAATTTTTATCCTTGTTATTTTTCAACCACATAATAGCACTATATGCATGTATAGCAGAACCTGTAGCTAATATTTCTTCATTAAATACTACTTTTTCATTATGCATTGGTTCACCATATAGTAAATTTTCTTGCTTTGTTCCAGCACCTAACATCATATATACACTTGGAACTTCATATGAATAGGAAGCAAAATCTTCCGATCCCATTCCTCCTCCTTCAAACAAATTAACTAAATTCTCACCAATCAAATCTTTTACATATGATGTAATTTCTTTAGCTAAATCAGTATTATTTGTTAATGGTGGTACAGATGATAATTCTATTAATTCTGCTTCGCCTCTAAACATTTTAGCCGTATTTACTGTTATATCATTTATTCTATTAAATATGAATTCTCCTATTTCTTTATCTAAACTTCTTATTGTTCCCTCCATAATTACTTCTCTAGGAATTATATTTGGAGCTTCTCCCCCTACAAACTTACCAATAGTTACAACTGCAGCTTTAGTAGCTGGTATTTCTCTAGCAATTAGTTCTTGTAAAGATAAATATATATGTGCTGCTATATTAATAGGATCTACTCCAAGCTCTGGCATAGCTCCATGACATCCAGTTCCTTTTACGACTATTCTAAATCTATTACATCCTGCTATACTAGTACCTAAACCACATAATACCATATTAGAAGGAGTTCCTGAATGAACATGCATAGCCATTGCAGCATCTACATGCGGATTTTCTAATACACCTGCTGCTAACATTTTTTTAGCTCCAGTAAAACCTTCTTCATCTGGTTGAAACACTAATTTAACAGTTCCTTCTATATCATCTTGATTTTCCCTAAGTAATTTTGCTGCACCTAATAGCATTGCAGTGTGCATATCATGTCCACATGCATGCATACTCCCATTAATTGACTTAAAATCACATTCAGTTGCCTCAACTACTGGTAATGCATCCATATCAGCTCTTAACAAAAACGTTTTGCCTGGATTTTTACCACTAATTGTAGCAACTACACCACTTTCACATATTTCTTGTGGTTCATACCCAAATTCCTTTAACTTATCAATTACATAAGCTTTTGTTTTAGGTAACTTTGAACCAACTTCAGGATTACTATGAATAGTCCTCCTAATAGTAATTAAATCATCATATATTAACTTTGCTTGACTCATAATTTTATTCATATGTATACCTCAATTTCTTTTATCTCATATTTATTTTAATTACTTTTTTATAATATATTCATTAAACTATTAAATCAAATAAGCTGTTATCTTTCTCACTGAATTTTACATAATATAACCTATTATGCTCACATTTTCTAACTTTTTCATATTAGATAATTATCCTTAGAACAACAACTCTCTTTAAGCTTCTTAAGCATTGTTATTGATTCATATAGTGTATAACTTCATTATTCTTTATCATATGGATTAGTTTACTATTTAATTACACCCTATATAAAATAAAAGAGATTGCTTTTTTCTATAAACTGCAATCTTTTTTATAAAAATATAAATACTCAAAAACTACTCCAATTAAAATTCCAATTGTATAACATATTAAGTCACTAAATAAAAATCCATGTCCTAAAATTAATGCTCCTAAGGTTGTATTTCTTATTGAATTTATCCATTCCCCTTGGTAAAGTTGAGATATTTCTATCAAATAAGAAAATGTCATTGAAGCCAAAGCCAAATTTCTTATTTTAGCTTTATTAAATAGAAAACCAAATCCTAAATACACCATTAAAGCCCATAAGGTATCTCCTGCATATTTGCTTATTAAACTATGTAAGTAGCTTTCATAACTTCTTGAAGCAATTCCTAAAATCATAACTATGATAATAAGCCCTATATATATAATTCTTTTTCTTTTCATCTTTCTACTCCTATAATATTAGTAATCACACACTTCAAAAGCTAAATAATCATAATGATAGTTATATCCTAATTTTTCAGCTAATGCTACAGAGGCTTTATTATGAGCATCCCAACTTGGATATAAACCTCTATTAAGACATTCTAAAATTAATTTTCCACCACAACAATATGCAAGACCTTTTCTTCTGTATTCCTTTTTAGTATCAATTTCTACTTCAATTCCATCTCTATACCGTGAATAAGCAGCTGCACCTGAAATAGGTTCATTATCTTTCATAACAACAACTCCTAATCCTAGATTCTTAAACATTTCATAATCAGAATATTGAGCAACAAAACTCTTACTCCAATCATTTAACCTACAGAAATTAAAAATCTCTTCATCTATCATTCTTAGTGTATACTCTTGAGGTAAAGAGTTTACAATAGCCATCAATTTATCCTTATGAAAAATATGCTCTTCTTTTTTAATAGCATATCTAGTAATTTTTTTTGCATTCTTTCCGTAACACTCTTTAATTAGTACTGACCACTCATTACTTTGAGGTACCATTATTATAAAATTCTCTTTATAGTAATCTGGTTTATATTGTACAAGCTCTTTCTTAGCTACTCCTCCCAAAAAACAAAAGTCTCCAAGTACAGCAATTGCTGATTTTGGATTTTCTTCGTCATCTACATAAATACTTCCCATTATGTTTTGAAGACATGACCATATAATTGTTTCTTCCCAATTACCAAATAAATCTTTAGCCTTTTCTGTATTCTTTAGCTTATAAATCATATAACTCTCCACTCTGTTCATTGCTATTCTTAATTATAATCTTAAATTTATTGTAACACTTTTATATGTGCTCATAATAATAAATATTTATATATTTATGTATTTATATGTTTAAAACAATATTTATTTTTTTATTTTTGCATATATAACTTTTAGAAATAAAATTGGAGGTTTGTTATGGCAAGAAGAAAAAAAGAATTTGTGATGTCTAAGGATGATTTATGTTACGAAGAGCCAATGGATGAAATCTGTTTTACAGATTATGTACCACCATCAAAAGATGCTGTTGCTAGTTTTTGTTTTACCGATGAAGCTACAGAAGAAAAATTAAGTTTTGATAATAGAAAAGAAGAAGCTAAACCTTTTACAGAAACAAAGTTTACTCCCCAATCTCATAAAAATAAAAAAGGTAAAGTACACCCTAATGGTATAACTCCACCTGTAGACGGAGAAAAATTTGAATTTGTTAGGACCTATTGCTTTAGAAAGTCTACTTTAATAAAACTTAATAAACTTAAAGCTAATAATCCTGACTTTAATATCTATATTAGCACTATAATTGATGATGCTATATGTTCTTACTATGATGGTGTTATGAAATAAAGTTGAGAGCTTGCCCTCTCAACTTTCTACTAAGGTTAGAAAATAAGTCCACAAAACTTTTTATCCCCGAAAGAACTACTACAACAATTAATATAAATACTATTAATGTAACAATAAATATAATATAAGATGACTTCTTCATATTTTTAATTTCTTTCTCTTCTAGATCGTGTTTATCCATTAATTTCTTCCTCCTTAAAATATATTTAGCACTCTATTCTTTCTATAGGGAATAGAGTAAATTACTTTTTATTTAAAAGAAAGAGTTACTATCTACGCAGAACTTTCTGATTGTTTTCTATAAGTTATTAAAATTTTTCAAAAAATCTATGATTATATTTTTCTATATACATATAGTGTAAAACATAATATTTGTAAATGAAAGAAGAGAAACCATAATTTATGATTTCTCTTCATAAGCTATTCATTTTTCAGTTTAATTTTAGACATCATTATAGGAATGGTTGTTGCTATTACTAAGGCTATTAAAAGTATTATTCCCATACCATTACTTGCTGCAAATCCAGCGGGAGTTTTTGGAGTTATTACTCCTGTAACCTGAAGTATTATTCCTAATAGCCCAATTATAGAGCCACCAGCTACAAGTCCTGAAGAAAGGCTTATTCCATTTGAAACTTTTATTTCCTTTTCCTGTTCATCTTTACTCATCTTTTCTACCAATACTCTTATTAAAGCACCTACTAATATTATAGAAGTTGTTGATATAGGTAAATAGAATCCTATAGCAATAGTCATTATAGGTAAATCTAATAAGAATAAGAACAATGCCATTACAATACCAACTATAATCATTGGCCATGGTAAATCACCAGACATTATACCTGATGTTAAAGTTGACATTAAGTTAGCTTGTGGAAGAGCAAATGGTGCTTCTGCTCCAGTAATTCTTAACTGGCTTGATAGAACTAAGATTGTTCCTGTTACCACTATAACACCAATAACACTTGATATAGCAAATGAATTTCTCATTTCACTTCTGCTTCCACCTATTATGTAACTTACCTTTTGAGATTGGCTGTAACCACCAGCTACTGCTATTGCAACTACCATAAAGGCTGCAAATAAAAGTAATGATTTATTATCAGCTGGAGAAGTCCATCCCATTATAACAAAAACTAAAGTTAATATTACTAAAGATGCAATTGTCATGCCTGATACTGGTAGGTTTGATGTACCTATTGTACCAGTTAAACGTCCTGCTACTATAACAAATAATAATGATAATATCATAGAAACTATTGCACCTATTATTGCCATCTTTATATTTTGAGAAATTATAAAGGCTGCAACAAAGGCTACTATAATTCCACCAAATAGCATAAGAATGCCACCTGAATTCTTTTCATTGCTTCCATCATTGCTTGATTTTGCTTTAAATGTTTCTTTAAGAGAAATAACAATGGTTGGTATAAGCTTAACTGCGCCAATAATACCACCACAAAGCATCATTCCAGCTCCAATATACTTAACATAGCTTCCTGCTATTGCATTTACATCCATTTGATGAAGTAACATAGAAGCATCATTCCATGATTGGGCACCATGTTCTGCAAAATCAGTAAAGTAACCTATTAATGGAGTAATACCAAAGTTAGCTAAAACTGAACCTGCAAACATCATTAAAGACACTTCAAGACCAACTATAAATCCAATACCTAATAAAAGTGGATTTACTTCAGTTGAGAACTTCCATTTATAAAACTTACTTCCTACAAAAGTAATAGTATTGTTAATTAGATTCAAAAATGATCCTGTTAATACATTAATAATGCCACTTATTCCAAATCCAATACCCATGTATTTTATAGCATCTCCACCTGCTTCAGATGCAACTAAAGTTTCAGAGATAGCCATTGATTCTGGATACATAAGAGTTCCATGTTCCTCTACTATTAAGAACTTATAAACTAACGAAAGACATCCTATACCAAATAGTGTGCCTCCTACTCCAACAGTAATTCCCTCTATAAGAGTAATATCACTGCCTATAAGAATAATTGCAGGTAAAACATAAATCATACCACTTGCTATAGATTCTCCACCACTTGACATACCTTGAGTTATATTTTTCCCAAGGATACCTTTACTTTTAGCAAAAACTCCAATAAGCATTGAACCTATAATAGCACCAGGAATCCCTGCTGCAACAGTTAATCCAGATTTCATTCCAGAATAAGCTGTAGATGCTGCAAACACAGCAGCTAAAATTGAACCTATTATGATTACTGCAAGATTTGTTCCACTTTTAGACTTGTCAGTTATGTATGGAACATAATCTTTACCATGAACACCACCATAGGCCTCTTTAGGTAATTTCTTTTTCATCTTTTGTCCCCTTTTCTTTTGTTTATTTATAAATTTATATTTAGTATATCCATTTTTGCTAATATAATAATTATCTCATGTTTTATCACTTTAGTCAGATAAAACAAAAAAACATGATAAATATTATCATGTTTTTTTTGACAATACAAACCATAATTTGTCTTACCTTTAACTTCTAATTATAAAGTATTAATAATTTAACTTATGATTTGAAAAAGTATAAATTTTATTATAATTATTTTTAAAAAGAATTATGAAATTACCTATATATAAATACTATTTTAATATTTTTATAGATTACTAGTATATTCAGCAATTCCACTTAATTTTCGCAGGGTTTTCTTCGTTAGAGATAGCAACCTTTTCAAGTGACACTAACATTTTTTCTAATTCTTTACTAGCTAATTCATCATATATTTTTGAACTTTCTGATAAACCACATTTATCATAAACAATTGCTGCTGCTCCATAAAAAGTAAAACCAAGAGCATTTGTTGGTGTATTAATTGTTCCACAAGCTGTTACTATAGCACGACAAGCTACCTGAGCAACAGGGTTTTCTTCTAGACTTCTTGCAACTACATTTCCTTCCTTTATAAGAGATTTAACCTCATTTAACTTTTTAGTTCCATTTAAATATTCCTTTGAAGCTGATACTATATTACGAAGTCTTAAATCATCACTATAGTTTTTTTCATATATATTAAGAAAATTGTCCTCTGCATATGTAATTGCCCAATTGGCTAATGTTGTTTTGCTTTGTGTTTCTATTAAACTCATTAATGATACTATATTGGGATCATCTAAGCTTCCTAACATCTTCCTTAGTTTTGCCATATCTATTCCTACTTTCTTTTAACTAATTATTATTTCTTTTAGTTCCTCTACATTATTTACTAGATAGTCTGCACCTTCTTTAAGTAACTCTTCTCCTCCTCTAAATCCCCATGAAACACCTATAGATTTAACTCCAGCATTTCTTGCAGTTCTTATATCAACATTTGAATCACCAATATATATGCATTCCTCTTTACTTATACCAAATTCATTAATTACTTCTAATAGTGATGTTGGATCAGGCTTAGCTTTATAGTTTTCTCTTAACCCTAAAACTAATTTAAATCTATCAGAAAAATATTTATGTATTATCTCCAATGTAAAATCATGTTTCTTATTAGATACAACAGCTAGTCCAATTTCTTCATCTATTAGTTGGTCTAAAAGATCAATTATTCCATTATAAGACCTAGTCATATCCATCATATGATCATTATAGTATTTATTAAACACATCTAATACCATATTAACTGTTTCATTATCCCTATTTTCAAGAGGAAGAGCTCTTTCCACAAGCTTGTACAATCCGTTTCCAATAAAAGTTTTATACTTTTCAGACTCATGGGTTGGAAATGAGAATTTACTAAGAGCATAATTACATGCATTTGCTAAATCATCTATAGTATTTAACAATGTACCATCTAAATCAAAAATAGCTACTTTAAACATTACTCTCTCCTATTTAACCTAATTTCTCATTCAATTATATCATATTTACCTTTTACATTGATAACAAATATAGTAAGAACTATACTTATCTTAAAAGAGTTATTATATATTCTTAAAAATACTATTGGATAACATAAAACATTAATTTTATAAAAATAGCATTGAAAGATAGTATTTCAATGCTATTTGCTTTATGGAATAACTTTACATATAATTAACTTATGCTAATTATATTAGAAGGGAGTATTAAACTTGAGCAATATATTTACCAAAGATTATACTATAAACATATACGATGTAGATTCTAATATGAATTGTAAATATTCATCTTTAATGAATTACTTATGGGATGTTGTAATATCTCAAACTGATTCTTTAGGCGAAACTAAACATGGACTTGTACATAATTGTGTGTGGGTTTTATTAAAATATGATTTAAAAATCCTAGAATATCCTAAGTTTAGAGATAGAATAACTGTTGAAACTGAAGCCATAGGTATTAAAAAGCTATATGGTTATAGACGTTGCACTATAAAAAATTCAGTTGGTAAAGTAATTCTTTCTGGGATTTCTACTGCAATGCTAATTGACATTGAAAAGAGACGCCCAGCAAAGATTTCTCCTGAACAATTAGAGATTTACGGAATTCAAAAAGAATTGCATGAAATCATACCATTAGATGATTTTATAAAACTTGAAGTTCCTAGCATTACAAGAGCTTATACTGTTAGACATAGCGATATTGATTCAAACAATCACGTTAATAATGTTAAGTATATTGAAATGGCAGTTGATACTTTACCTAATGAGCTTTTAGACCAATATAAAATATCCGATATAAAAGTTCTGTTTAAAAAGGAAGCTAGTGAGGGTTCAACTCTACACTTTAATACAGACATTATAAGAAATAATGAAGATGAATTAATTACAGTTCATAGGGTTTTTAAGGATGAAGTTCAAAAACCAATTACAAAATTAGAATTTAAATGGAAAAAGAATAGCTAAACACTATTCTTTTTTTGATAATATAATTATTTTAAATAATATCGTCTTCTATTCTTAGTTTTATTTTTATATTCAATAGCATATGTTGGGCATCCACAGATACATGCCATGCAATGAGTACAATTCTCTCCCCACTTTGGCTTTAAAGGACATAACCCTTCACATTTACCACAACTTATACACTTATCTGTTGTATGAAATCCCTTTGCACTTACATATATTTTATAAAACATTTTATTTATAGAATTACTTTTCATCCTATCAATAATAGTAGTTTTATTTTCCTCAAATTTTCTGCCACTAACTATATATTTTACTATTTTATTAACTTCTTCCTCTACATTTTTAATTCTTCTTTCATTCTCTTCATCACTTGGAGTACTATACATAACAATATAATTATCCGGCATAACCAAAGCTCTTAGCCCCATAAACTCAAGTCCTTTTTCCTTAGAAATATACTTTAAAAATGAAGTGGCATCTCCTGTATCAGCACCGCAGGTAAGAATAAAATACACCTTTCTATTTCCAGAAAGCTTTATATTCTTAATAAACTTTTCTACTACCATAGGAATTCTCCATGCATAAGTAGGAGCTATAAAGACAAAAGGTTTATCTGATTTTATTTCATTATTACTACCACTCTTTATAAGTTCATTAATTGACATAATTTCATCATCTATTTCTTTACTTATTAACCTTGCAATATGACGACTATTTCCTGTTCCAGTAAAATATAATATCATTTATTCTCCTCCAATTATAGAACTAATTTACTTTTAATTAGATAACTTGTCTGCTAAAGCATCAATATATTCCTTTGACTCTTTAAGACCAGCTCCTGTTGTCATTCTATATAGCTTAACTGCCTTTACTTTCTTCCCTTCTATTATTAATTTATTTAATTCATCATTTATCTTATTAAGCTCATCATCTTCTATTTCTAAATGATTTATTATCTTATTTAATTTGTTATTTAGGATTTTAATTTGATCTTTTTGATTACTAACATTCATCATTAACACTATACTTACACCACAAAGAAATCCTATTATAGCATAATCCACTATATCTCCCCCTTTATTATTCAATATCACAATTATACATTAAATTCTTATAGGTTAAAATATTACTACTATAATAGTAAAAGCAGTAAAACTAAATTTACTGCTTTTTTATAACCTCATTTATTTCTCTAACAACTTCCTTTAATTCTTTATTTGTTGTATCAACCTTAATTGTATTCATTTTCTCATATAATACTAACCTTTCAAGGCTCCTTCTTATATTATCTTCATCTCTTAAACCTTTACTAATATCTCCTTTAATTCTTGACACTAATGATTCCGCAGAACACATTAAAGTGATCTTATATATTTCTACATTAGAAGTATTAAGGCCTTTTAATATTTCCTCCATTATCTCATCTGTATGAATGACCCAGTTAAATATTATATATTTGCTACTAGAGTTTCTTATATAATTATTTAGAATATGAATTATATTATCTAAAACCATAGTCTTATTTTCTTCATTTACTGTAAAGGGGTTCATCCTCCAGCAATCATCTCCATCTAGCCAAAATGAATTATCTAATTCTTTATAAATCATTCTACAAACTGAAGTTTTTCCAACTCCCATAACTCCATTTACAATAATTAACTTCTTTTTCACTTCTATCACCTATTCAATTTCTAATTATCTAAGTCTCCCTGCTTTCTATAAATATATGTAACAAAGGATCCTCTCTCATCCATCGTCTCATTATACTTAACCAATTCTAAGCTTTCATTTAACCCATTAAAATCTGATGGCTGTATTAAGTCTTCTTCTCTTATCTTTGAATCTGGTACATGTTTCTGTCCAAAACCATTAATGAATAAAATACCTTCTATTCTAAGATGTTTATGTATACTACTTAATTGCTTCTTACTTAATCTATAATGATTTATAATTATATTATCAAATTTCTCTATGTTATCTAAAGCATCAGGTTTACTTAAATCTACTTTCTTAGTATTAACTTTATAATTATTCCTTGCTGCAAAGTTATGTAGTCTTTCAAGTGCTTTAATACTAAAATCTACTCCAGTAACATTAAATCCTTCCTGTAATAAAAACAAACTATTCCTACCATCTCCACAAGCTAAGTCAAGAACAGTTCCACTTTTAAGATACCTTATGTTCTTAACTAAAGCTTCTTCTGGTTTTAAAGGATTTCCTCCCCTATTTTCAAACTTTTTATCCCAATAACTTTCGTTTCCCATGTATTCCATATTTCTCTCCTATAAGTTTATTAAATAATTCTTACAATTTATAACTATAAACTACAATCAAGATTAAGCAATTATCTAAAAAAGTGAGTTTTAAAATTTGTACAATGCTGTCTTAGTCTATCATTGAACATTAAATTTTGTTGTTCTGTTTCAACATAAGGAATTCTAAATGGACCTTTATAGTGTATATAATTAACTATATTTGATCCATTAAACATACCTTCATCAATATCTAGTCTATAAAATACATATCCTCTTTGTTTATCAGATCCAAAAGGATAGTTTACAGCTCCACTAATTTTATCATAAGCAAATTCATCACCAAGCCAATCATTTTCTATAACATTTTTGTTCTTTAGTCTTGGTATTTCAGCAGAATAGTTTATACCCTTTTTTTCAAATAATAATCTGCCACTTATTAACTCAAATTTCTGAGTATTACTAATTGAAAATCCATCATGCCAATATGATTTTCCATCTTTCCACTTAAAATATTCAATTACATACATTTCATTATTCTTTAATTCAGCGTAAATAGTCGTTGCCTCTAAATTATATTTACCTGGTATCTTATTATACGTACGAACTCCTAAATCATTTTCAATAGTTTCCTCTTCATAATCAAACATTAACACTTCATTAGATGATTTTATAACTATTGCATCCTTTAACAAAGCTATCTCCTCATCTGATATATCTTTAATAATATCCCTGGGAAATCCCTTATCTATAAGTATTTCTCTAGTTTCTGAAATTTGAGGAGTAACAAACTCTATAGAATTTAATTTAATATGGTTAGACAATAAACAACAAATAGACACTGCAACTACACATCCAATATAATATATACAAAGAAATTTCCTATTACTTATCTTTTTATTCACTCCTGATGGCTTATAGTTTATTGTATTAAAATAATTACCTAATTTGTAAATAGAACAGAAATAATACAAATAACTTAAATTTAAAATAATAAATATCCACCAAAGGCTACCTAAACCAGATACTATGCAAATTACAATAATAACCCTCCAAATAATTACTCCTAAAATAGGATCTTTTCTTGGTTTAATATCTGCTTTCTCAAAAACTTGCTTTAAACCTTTACGAAATATTAAAAGAAAGCTTACTTGAAATATAGTTTCAAATAATACTTCAATTGTAATATTATTGAATCTTTCACCTAAGGGTGTATTGGTACATATTAAATTAAAAATATGAACTATAATATTTATTATAGAAAAAATCCATGCTACATTAAGAGCCTTATTTTCCTTATGTATATCGCGTAAACCAATATATAAAAGTCCTACACCTATTGTTGGTAATATATACTGTAATTTAAATATACTAAATGTAGCTAAAGTAAGAGCAAATCCCCATGCTATGTTTTTTTATTGCATTACTACATATATTAGTATCATATTTACTATATGAATCTGTAAGTTCATTAATAATACTTTCCTCATTAAGATTATCTAATTTAAAATCATTGCCACTCATTATCCCCTATCCCCTTTTTTTACTTTTCTTTCATAGTAAATTATATAGTTAAGTTTATATTTATTATTAAAATTACTTTTTTCATCATTTTTACACCCTGTTTGCCATTATATGTAATTATATCATATATTATAAATTCATTGCTATTTTCTCCACTACTATTTAAAGCATAGAATATTTTTTTTCTTAATTTAATATAACAAAAAAATATCGCATACTATCACTAGGAATACGATATTTAGATAAGGTCCACATGATTTAAAATTGCATTATTTTTAGAATATCCAACTAAAAATCATAATCAAAATGTTCTTTAATAAATTCTAACATAGAAGTTCTATTATCTTTTTTACTTATATAATCTAAATCAGAATCATAGAAATATAAATAAGCTATACTCTTTTTATCATCTGATGTCCCAACCATACCAAAAGACTTTGGATAATCAGCTATGTAACTCTCATTTCCTGAAGCTACTCTAAATGTATAACTATTTACCTTAAACTCATTTTCAGGAATAAGAAAACTATCTATATCATAATCATAGACAGGCTTATCTAAGTAAGTATACTGTTCCTTCAATTTTTCTTTTTCTTTTTCATAGGTTAAATTATCATAGCTTACAACTAAAGCTATTGAATCTGACTGAGAAATTATAATTGAATTATTAGTATATCTGTACTCAACACTTTTGCTTTCAGGCAATTTCTCAATGCTTGGCATAAAACTTTTTGCAAAGTTATCAATAACTTCACCACTATTTAGGTATTCATCAATATTTGAATTTGATTTACTGCAACCCATAAAACAAAAAGATAATATTATCAAAACTATACTAAAAACCTTTTTTCTCATTTTACCACTCTTCCTAGTAAACATTGCCCTCACTCCTCTGTTGGACTAACTTATCAACTATCTTTTCAAACCTATTTTTATTTAAAATTTCATGGGTTACAAAATCACCATTATAGAATAAAGCATATGTTGTAAATGGACATGGAGAGTTTTGAGCCTCTTCATATGTTTCAAACAATACACTTTTAAACTTGATTCCTTTACTGTTAGCTACCTCTTCAATTATAGGTACATACTTTGCAGTAAATGGGCATTGGTGAGAATAATAAAGTACAAATCCTTCATTTTCTACAGTAGATCTCTTTACATTATCATTAAAAGAAGGTTTAATTGAATCTTCATCAAAAGGTAGATACAAAAGTTCAAAATATGATTCTAAAGTATCTGCCAATTTAAAACCTTTATACCTTAAAAATTCCGGATCAGAAAGGTATGGTTTCTTTTTCTTTGAAGATAAAACTACAAGTCCTTTCTTACCTTTTTCCTTACTATCTTTAATACACTCTTCTAATAGTAGATTTGAATTTCCTTGCCCCTTATATCTTCCAGATACCCAAAAACAATTAATATACATATATCCTTCGGCCTTAATAGGACACCATGCCTTCTCAGCAGGAATATATTCTATAAAACACTTTCCTCTAACATCACCTTTTTTAAAAACAAGTCCATCATCAAACCTTTTTAAAAGCCAAGCTTTTTTTGAAGCCACTTGACAATCCTTATTGCTAGAGATAGCACAACAAATATGCTCTTCCTCTAAATTTTCTTTATTAACGGTAATAATCTCCATATAACTTCTCCTCATTAAAACTATTTATCTTTTAAAGTAAAATAACTAAGTAAAACCATAATTATGCTAAGAAAGATTACTACGGACTTAAACCTTACTTTAAATAACTTTACAAGTATTAAAAACACTAGTGTAAAGATAAGTAAAATCCATATATAATTTTTCAGATTTTCTTGTACAAACTCATATTTCACTATAAATTTTGCTGATATCATACTAAGGACGGTTGTAATAAAATAAATTATAATTATTTTATAGATTTCCTTTAAGGTTTGTATTCTTTCCATTTTTCCTCTCACTATCTTCTAAATCTTATTTAAATCAATATCAATATAAAAACATTTTTTATATGGAATATTATAACATATTACATCTTAACTCAAAAATACTGCATGTCTATATATGAACAATGCAGTATCTCTAATTTATTATTTCTCTTCTAAATTGTTTTACTTCTATAAAAATTTAATACATTTTCATTTCCATCAATTTTATCTTCATTATCTTATTTTCTTCTTGTAAACATAAGCTGAAATAACTGATGTAATTGGCACCGCTAATATTATTCCAATACTTCCTGATATACTCTGTGCAAACTCTATTGCAATAAAATCAGAACTCATTAATTGATTAAATTGAGTATTATAGGAATACAGAGCAAGCATAGTACTTAATGAAGTGCCTGCAAATGCAAGAATTAGAGTATTAGACATTGTCCCAATCATATCTCTTCCTATATTAATACCAGAATTAAAAATAGTTTTCATATCTAAATCGCTATTTAATTCATTTATTTCATAAATTGAAGATGCTATAGACATTGCTACATCCATTACAGCTCCTAATGATGAAATTAATATTCCAGAAAAAAGTATATCCCTAATTTTAAGTCCTGTATTTTGAGCTATAAGAATTAAAGATTCAGCCTCATCTAAATTAAACCCGGATATGTTTAAAAGATTTGATATAAGATAGAATATCACACCTGAAATTATTACCCCTACACAGGTTGCTAGTGTAGCTACTATAGTCTTTCTACTCCATCCATTTAATAAAAACAATGTTACAATTGTAGAAATTATTGATACTATTATTGATAAAATAATTGGGGAGTATCCTCTATATATAAAAGGAATCATAAAGAATATGATTGAATAGAAAGTAAATAATAGACCTATCATAGATCTAAATCCCTTACCCCTACCTATTAAAACCATAATTACAAAGAAAACAATAACTATAATATATATATGATTATTTCTACTGTAATTATATATACTAACCTTATAAAAATCTTCACTTGGTCTATCTACGCATACCATAATTTCTTTTCCTTCTTTAGCAACTACATTATGCTTTTGAGTTATATAATTTGTTACCTCTGCTTTTTCTCCTTTGAGTTCCCCTGTTAAAAGCTCTACTTCTAAATCTTGAATACCTGAATATCTCCTATTAGATATTTGCTCTTTCTCTAAATTTTCTTTTATAACACTTATTACCCTTGCCTTTTCATAACTTAAAGTACTATTATCATACTTCTTAAAATCATCTTTAAATGTATTATTTAATAATGTTGTACAAAGTATAAATGCACCTATTAACCACGTTATTACAATATCAGTTCTGCTTAACTTTTTTAACATATTTCTCTCCTAAATAGAAAGTTTAGCCCTGCATTTAAACAAAGCTAAACTAATACCTTATCTTCTAATTCTTACTTTCTTGTAAGTTCTTTTTCTTTAATACTAGATAAAGAATTGAACCTGAAGCTAGCACAATTAATGGTATATATACAAATGGATTTCCTACTGTATCACCAGTTTTCACTGGATTAGAACTTTCATTTTTATCTCCATCATTTTTATCCAACTCTGGTTTAGTAGTTTCATTATCTCCTGGATTTTGAGTTTCTCCATTGCCATCGTTATCTTCCTCAACATCTTTTACTATTGAGTATTCATCAATAACTTCCATATTATCAGTTCTATAGGTTACAACTTTAAATAAGTTGTCTGTCATTTCAATATTTGAAATTGTAGGAACCTTACTTTGGTCTTTTACCGCTGCATAAGTAAAATCTTCATTTTCTAAAATGTTATAATATTTACTACCACTTGCAGAGTTGGCTGTTAAATAAAGTGTTCCCTCTGGGTCTACTACATTACCTTCATTGTCTAAAGTTTGATTCTTTAATTCTTTAAAGCCTTCCATTTGATAAGATCTTGTATATACATGATCATGTCCCATTAAAACAACATCTATATCATTCTTATCAAAGATTGGCACCAAGGTTTCTCTTCTACTTAAAATTGAGTCCTCTAAAGAATGACTAGCAACACTATAAATAGAGTGATGGAAGGTTACTATTCTCCACTTTGCATCCTTATTTTTTTCAATTGTCTCTTGAATAAATTGTTCATGTTCAGCAGAACTTGTATTATTTGAGTTTAATGAGATAAATAATGCATTTCCATATCTAAAGGAATAATCTCCTCCAGCTGCATTACTTCCTAAAGTACTTAAATTCGGCACATTAAAATGTTGTGTATAGTTAATTCCAACATCATGATTACCTACATTAGTTGCAACTGGTAATGACTCTAATACTTCAGGACTTAAATATCCATCATATTCAGCTTCATTTCCTGCTTTGTTAACTTGATCTCCAGCACTAATAAGAAAACTTGCATCAGGGAACTTTGAGATAGCCTTGTTTAAGGTATCTGTCCATCCATTAATATCAGATTCTATGCTACCAGAGCCTATTTGTGGGTCACCTGCTAATAAGAAATTAAACTTATTCCTATCTTTAGTCGATAAATTATTAACTTCAGACCATACCCCTTCTTTTCCTATTCTATAAACATAATCTATATTTTCTTCTAAGTTTATTGCAGATGCCTTATTACTTCTATTTATATCATCTATCTTAGTAATTTCTCCCTTATAGCTTTTAGCTTTTTCTACTGGGAAAATATCACCATTCATATCTGATTTTTTAGCTACTTGAAGCTCAGTTTCTTCATCAAAGTTTGTATACCAAGTAAAATTTACTTCTGACTCATCTGCTCCTACAGTTAGTGAAATATCACTTACTTTTGGTTCTTCCTTTTCAATCTCTTCTGAGCTTAAAATAAGTGAATTACATCCAAAATATATATCAGAGCTTGTCTCCCTATCTTGGTGAACCTCAACAGCTATAACATTTTTACCTTCCTTAAGCATTGATAAATCTGTTAGCTCAAATTCTTCTGTTATTGGACTTCCATTTCCATTTCCAGAATAAAACATATTATTTTCTTGCTTTTCTTCTGGCACTAAATACCTTTTAACTTCACTACCATTAATGTATACAACTATTGAATCATCAAAAGTAAAACTAGCTTTTATTTTCTTTACATCTTCTAAGTTGTCTACATTAAATTCAGTTCTAAAGAAATATGTTTCAATTGCTCTGTCCTTGCCAGAAGAAGTTTTTCCATTATAATGCTGTAATACTGTATTTGCTCCATCTATTCCTCCACCATTTTTTGCTCCGTAAGGCCCCTTTGCTATCTTCCATGAAGTATCATCAAATCCAACGTTTTGTCCTTCATATTCAATATTTTTAGGAAGGGTCCAGGCGGATTTAATTTTAAAATTATCGTATAAATACGTTCCTACTGCTGGATCTGTTCCATCATCTAAATATCTCCAACTTGTATCATTATTTATTACAGTCTTATCATTCTCAATTGTCTTAACCTGTGCAATAGAATTATCAACAGCTTCTCCATTTTCAGCTCTTGCAGTAATTCCTACTCCAACAACTAGTGCAGAAACCAATGTCATTGATATTATCTTTTTCAACTTCCTACTTTTCATCTTAAACTCTCCTCTTATAATTTAATTTAATTGGACAACTTAAGAATATAAAACTTTTATTATATGCATATTAAGTAAATGTAATAAAATGTAAAGATAAGATTAAAATTAATTTTACGTACTTTTGTCTATAAAACCTAATTATTTATAAAAGAAAAGAAACACTAGCCCTAGTAGTGTTTCTTCATTTTTATTATTACTTAATTATCCCCCATTACATATATCCCATATAAATCTTTCAAAATTATCTCTCTGACTATGTGTATTATTAGGATAAATCTCTAAAGAAGTTATTGCATCATTTAAGAACTTTGGTGTTAAAGACTCCATATCATCAAACTCCCACTCTTCATAAAGATCTCTTAATTTTTCTCCAATCCTTAAAAGACCTTTATAATGCTTTCCACTAGAAAAGCCTTTTATTCTTTTATTCTCTTTCTGCTGATTATAAAAGAATGGTGACTTTGCTAACCATCCTTTCTTAACTTTATCTACATTGGTAGTTTTAGTTAAAACATAATTAATTAACTCTGTAAACTCTTTAAATCTTCCTGACTCTATTTTTATACCTACTATAGGATACCATAGTCCATTAATCTTTCCACTATTTGTCCCTGATGACCTATAAAATGCCAATGTTACTCTCTCAATCCCATAATCATATTTTATATCTATATCTATAAGTCCAATCATTCTAAAATAATTAATTGAATAGATATTAATTCTAAAACTCTCTTCATATACACCTAAAATTTCTATAGAATTATTCATAGCCTCACCTTCATTATAATTAAAACAGCCATGTGATATATGAATCACATGGCCTTTTTTATTACATACTTAAGCTTTTAATTTTATCAAGTTGCTCTCTAATTTCTCTAATATTACTATAGCACTTTTTAATACCCATAAGCCTTTTTAAGAATATACGCTCTTCGTTATTTAAATCAAGCTCTTTATACCATGGGAGTTCTTCTTCACTTTCAGGCTCATATGATGAATAGTAAAGATGAAGTAGAAAATCACCTAAATACCAATAGTCTAATTCTCTTTCATAGTTTCTATTGTCTATTATCCTAGCAAGACCGAAATCTATTAGAGCTAATTCATTGTTATCCTTTAATATTAAATTAGGAAGTCTAATATCTCGGTGAACTATATGATTCTTATGCAAAGTTTCCATAATATCTATAATTTTACTGCAATATTCATATATTTCTTCCTTTGAAAACCTATGGTTATCCTCAAGTAATAGATCTTCTATTACCTTTCCTTCAATATATTCAAGGATATAACCTTCTCTATATTCATCTTTAAAGTTAGATATAAACTTTGGAAACCTAGGATCATCTAACATCTTTAATGTTTTCTTTTCATAGATAAGTTTTCTTTTTGTTTTTTTAATCATATCCAACTTTAATTGTTTTATTACGACCTTTTCATGATTATCATTTTCTCCTAGATATACAATTCCATATCTACCTTCGCCTAATAGTTTAATTATAGAGTACCCATTTACTTTTTCTCCAAATTCATATAACTTATCCATAGCAATATACTTATTTAAAACTATTTACTTCTAATAGCTTCTTCTGCGTGGTCTTTTACATGACCATCTAGATCTGCAATTTGATTTTCTAAATGATCTACTAAATGATTTACTAAATGATCTACTTGCTGACCAACTAAAAGATCTACTCTTAGACCTACTAAAAGATCTACTAAATGATCTACTTCTTGATTTACTAAATGATCTACTTCTTGATTTACTAAATGATCTGCTTCTTGATTTACTAAATGACCTTCTTGATCTTTTACATTCTCTTTCTGATTTGGAAGATGATTTACTCCATCCTCTATAATAATTGTGACCCATGTAGGATCTTTCTCTAATGCATTTCATTATTAACACCCCTAAATTTATTTACTTATTGCACTTAATATATACTATTCAAAATACTAAAAAGAGTTACATAATCTTTTAATTGTAAAAAATTTGGAGCAGATATTTATTTTTCTCGTTCCGTCGCAAGTCCAAGTTACAAAAAAATAAAGAAGCTAAAAATTCAGCTTCTTTATCAATTAACAGTTTATATACCTATAATAGGTTGGGATAAATCTCTTTCATAAATACCATATGCAGCTAATAAAGCATATAATGTGCCTGATGTTCTAAGTATATTTGAAATATTAACATATATATCTGGTTCAAGAGAAAAGTCCACTTCTCCTTTCGCCTTTCTTTCTTTTAAATGGTCAAAACGAATAAATCCAAGTTGAGTATATATAAATCTTGAAATTACCAATAATTCAAGAGATTGAACAGCAGGTATATCTGGATTAGGAACATTTTCAGTTTCATTAGTATATCTACTATAAATTAAATTTATACTTTCAATAGTAGATAGATATGAGAGTAAATCTCCTATAATTGAAATAATATCTGCTATATGCTGATAACTTAACAAGTTTAATTCTTCAATATCACGTTCACTAAAAGAACTATATTCTGATTCATTTCCAAATATATTATTAAAATCCGAATAATTATTTTTCATATTACCTCTAAAAATATTGGTATATATTTATCTTATACTTTTCTAATGATAAAGGTTCACTACTATTTCTCAAAACCAAATGAGACTATCTAAAAACTATACATAATTACAATTTAACCCTACTTACAAAAATCATCTTTTTCTTTTGTAAGTACAAGCATCAATTGAATAACAGTTATTATAACAGAACTTCCTTTCTTGTATGCTATATATCTATCTTCCCATCTTGTAGCATATTTCTCCTTAAATTTTTTAAGTCCTTTAAATGAATATACAAAATTACCATATACAAATATTTGATAGGCTATCTTTTCTCTAAAAAAAGCATGCTTAGTTCTTCCTACATCTGCTAATGGCGCAAGTCCTAAATTAAAATATTTAAACCCATTTTCCTTTGCATACTCAAAAATATTTGCAAACATATAATCCATAATTCCATTAAGCTCAATTTTCTTAAATCTCATAAGATCAACAGATAGGGTTTCACCATCATACATTGGCATTATTGTAGCAAATCCTTTAAGTTCTCCTTCAGAATTCCTTACAATAGCAACTTTATCCATTTCTATATAATCTCTATCTAAAAAACCTACACAAAATCCTTTTTCCTTTTGTCCATTAAGCCATTCTTCTGAAACCTCTTTTATTTCACTAAATAGCTCATCATTATACGGTGGACTAACAATTGAAAATTCATAGCCAGCCTTGGTTATTCTTCCTATAGCTTGTCTATTACTTTTATTCTTATTACCTACTAATGAAAACTTATCTAGTTCAACCCATGCATCTTGCCCAAGCTTCATAAACTCATAACCTAAATCGTGAAGTTCTCCCATTACTTCAACATCAACTCCACTAAACACTAGAGTATATCCATATAAATCAGCAAACTCTAAAAATTCCTGTATACCATCAAAAAAGTTTTCCTTATTACCTACTGGGTTACCTAAAACTATAATTTTATCTCCAGATATTTGATACTGAAAAAGTACATCTTCATTTTTATTTATGTATATATACTTATCTCCTAAAAATACATAGTGGATAAGTCTTGATCCACCATAATTTTCAATAATCTTTTTAACCTTTTCTTTATCTAATTCTTCTTTGGGAAACTTGTTTAATCTATTAAGCAATATTAAAAGCATAACTAATAATAAGGCTATTGTTGCTCCAATAAAAACAGAACTTACTAAATTATCTTTATAAAAGCTTTTTACTATTTCCTCTAAATTTAAAATAGGTATCTTTCTATGTATATAATGTACCACTTTTGAATAACTTGATATCAAATATACTGATAGGGTTAATAAAATAATTGCTATATCTTTAATTGCATTTTTCCATGTATAAATAAAACCTATTCTATAGAACATTTTTCTACTAAATAATATTAATATCCAAACAAGTCCTATAAATATACATTCATGAATATTATATTTGCTAAAGAATCCTCCCATAGTTATAACAGCAAATACGAAAACCATAAAATAATAAACTTCTTTAGTTTTTGTATGAAGTATAGTTGATAATACTATAAGAATAAATCCTATTATTATACTTAAAGATATAGATAACTCTACTATATCCATATTTAAGATTTCATTTCTATGAGGAAAATAACGTTTTAAGTATATATTATTACCAAATATCAACGATATTCCTGTAATGAATAACATAATTTTCAAAATACAATGAGCTAATTTCGAATTTAACCTTGATATAACTTCTCGTGCATCTTCATTTATCTTCATATATAAATCTGATAAATATAAAACTAGTCCTATTAACACAGGAATTATGTAATAGCTTAATCTATATAAGATTATAAGTAATAGAACTTGCTCTGAAGGTACGTTAAACTCTTTAAGTCCTACTAATAGTGTTAAATCAAAGGTACCAACACCACTAGGTACCATACTTATCATAGCTACTATTATAGCCATAACATATATAGGAAAGAATTGTGATAAAGTAACCTTTATTCCTAAAATTACAATCAATCCGTATATTAAAAGTATAGTTGTTGCCCATTCCAGAATTGAAGTAAACATTATTTTTAATGTAATATAGTAATTTTCTTTATTTCTATTTTTAAATACCTTATAGGTAGCCCCTATAAAAATAATAGGAATATATAAACCTATTAAAGCTGATATGAAAAATACATAATCAAAGCTTCTTCCATTTACTAAGCTCCATAAAGAATATATTAAGCATACTAAAGAAAATCCTGATAAGTTTAATCCAACAACCTTAGATGTTTCTTTTATAAGTTTTGATGAATCATCCACGTATTTCTTATAAAAATGATTTTTTAAGAATATAGCTGAACTTCCACCAAAGCCAACTAAGTTAGATATTGAACTTGCAATCCATGAATACTTGTACACTTCTCTTGTACTTAGGTTTATTTGTACCTTCTTTTTTATTATTAAATCGTAAAATGACAATGGTAAATATGATATTATCCCTAATACTATAATTATCATTATATTAGTAAATGTTAACTTGTCAGAATACATATTGAATAGATTAACATCTATATCAACAAAAATATTATATAATTCCCTTAATGCAAAAAATAATATTACTACTATAATTGGAATTTGAATCATTTGCACTATTTTCTTATTCAGTTTCTTCTTCATATTTATCCCCTTCGTTTATAAAGTATGGTTTATATATTAAAGAAATTATCTTAAAAGAACCTTAACTATTTCTTAATATCCTCTAAAAATAATTTGGATGTATATGATTCTTATCTATATATATCTGTATTTGACAACTATAGTTATCCGTATTAAATAAATCGTGATAAAGTTCAACTTCTATTAACTCATTTGTATTTATATTATTTTTCTTTATATACTTCATTAAATTTTCTCTACACTTTAGTTGATTTTCTTTATTATAAACTAAAGTTAAATAATCTCCTTCAGGTAATACTCTTATGTTTTGTTCTTCTTCAACCTCATCCTTCAATCCAACAAATGCAAATTGTGACTTAATCTCTCCTCTTGAACTAATATCATAGATTATTCCCCTCTCTAAGGTTATTTCCATATTATTTTCCTTAATTATTTTATCTAATTTTGAGTAATAAATAAGTTCCTCTAACTCCTTAGAACTTTTAAATGGAGCAAAAACTATACATCTCTTATTAAAATGCTTTATTACAATTTCATCATTATCTACTATTTCTTTTGATATTTTAATGCTTTCGCTTAATATATTAATATTGCTTATTATTTCATTCATTAATTTAATTTTTTCTTCTGCTTCCTTCTTTTTTATCTCTAGAAACTTTAAAAGTTTTTCTGTATTTGGATCTTTAAATATATCCTGTAGTTCTAAAATACTTGTTCCAAGAGTTCTACAGCCTTTAATTATATCTATATGAACAAATTGATCTATAGAATAATATCTATACCCTGTTTCTTCATCTATATATTTAGGTATCAAGATTCCCACTTTATGATAATATCTTAAAGCCTTTATTGTAACATCTTTTATTTTTGAGACTTCGCCTATTGAATAATACTCTTTCATTTAACCACATCCAACTTTCTAATATTTATTGACTCTCCTCTAAGAGGAGATATTAACATAATTATATACTAATTTTAAGATTTAAAAGGAAGAAATATTATGAACAATAAGGTTATGTACAGAGAATTACACAAAGGAGATTATGAAATAATAAAAAAGTTAATAGGTGATGCTTTTGGATTTAGTGAGTTTATAAAAGATCCCGACTTTTTAAACTTAATACTAAATTCTTATCTTCAAGAATGTATATTAGATAGTAGTTTTAGTAAAGTAGCTATTAAAAATGGTAAAGTTATTGGAATCATTTTAGGAAATGCTAATAAGGATAAAAATAAAATAAAAAGCTTTCATAATAGAATAAGTTTAATAAGCTCTTTAATTAAAATTATGTTTACAAAAAATGATAATAAAAAAGATTTAAAAGAATTCTCTAAAATTCAAAAGACTTATAAAGAAATTTTTAATGGAAATAAAAATAATTTTCAAGGATGCATACAACTTTTCATTGTATCAAAAGAATCTAGAGGTTTAGGTGTAGGAACATCTTTAATGAATTATCTTTTTGACTACATGAAATCTATGAAAGTAAAATCTCTATACCTATATACCGATACAAGATGTAACTATCAATTTTATGATAAAAATAATTTTAAAAGATTAAATGAAAAGAAAGTGCATTTTAATAGAGTAAATGAAAGTTTAAACATCTTTCTTTATGGATATA
>ERZ1106969.304-NODE-304-length-55086-cov-5.623503_pt1 | contig 55086 bp, 53 predicted proteins | sample MGYA00403685_ERZ1106969 | MGnify/ENA primary metagenome ERZ1106969 (study PRJEB35170, sample SAMEA104062416) | human gut metagenome | biome: human gut; feature: human-associated habitat; material: faeces | place: Denmark | collected 2012-05-18 ... | reverse complement strand
CTGTTTTAAGAGTTGGTGTTAAGGATACATTTGGGGAAAGTGGAAAGCCAAATGAGTTATTAGAAAAGTACGGATTAACTTCGAATAATATAGTTAATAAAGTAAAAGAAGTAATAAAGTTAAAATAAAGGGGGAATTAAAAATGAAAATATTTTTAGATACAGCAAATATTGAGGATATAAAAGAAATTAACTCTTTAGGAGTTATACATGGAATAACAACAAATCCATCCCTAATTGCAAAAGAAAAGAGAGACTTAAAGGAAACATTAAAGGAAATAGCATCTATAGTAGATGGTCCAATTAGTGGGGAAGTTATAAGTTTGGACTATGAAAATATGATAAAGGAAGCAGAAGAGCTTGCAAGTATTCACAAGAACATAGTTGTAAAAATTCCTATGACATATGATGGATTAAAAGCAGTTTCATATCTATCAAAGAAGGGAATACGTACAAATGTTACTTTAATATTCTCAGCAGCACAAGCATTACTAGCAGCAAGGGCAGGAGCAAGCTATGTATCTCCATTCTTAGGAAGATTAGATGATATAGGATCAAATGGGTTAATACTTATAGAAGATATAAGTGAAATATTTAATGTTCATAATATCCAAACAGAAATAATAGCAGCATCTATAAGAAATCCAATTCATGTGATAGAGGCCGCAAAGCTTGGTGCAAACATTGGAACTCTTCCACCAAGTGTTATTAGAGCTCTAATTAATCATCCATTAACAGATGCAGGCATTAAAAAATTTAAAGAAGATTGGGAAAAGGCTAATTTATAATAAAGTAAAATAAAAAACAAGTAAATTTGGACTATTTTAATATTTTAATTATCTAATTCTTTATGATATAATGATTTCCGCACAAAAGATAAAGAAGGAGATATAGCATGAGAATTAACTTAACTGAATTAGTAGCACAAATACAATTATCATCAGAAGATATGAAGTATTATTATAATAAAGAAACTGGAGAATTCGTACTGTATGATGAGCAAGAATATGGATATTTAGAGGATTTAGATAGTTTAGATATAATTTTTCACCCAGAGTGGGATGAGGAAGTATTAAAAAGCTTAATAGATATTAGAGATAATGAAGAAAATTATATAGAAGTTCCTTATTGCAATGTATCAAGAGGATTAGGGGATAGAGAAAGAGAAATAGAATATTTAAAGGTAGCACTAGATTGGTGCAGCAAGAATGATATTCTTCCTGTAAATGAGTAAAAAAACTCCTTAAGTAATGAAAAATTACTTGAGGAGTTTTTTTTGTATAGTTATAATGGAGAAAAAAGGAAGGTGGATATATGAGTAAACAATTAAATGAATTGTTTAGCAAATTTACTAAGGTATAATAGAGGATCTTTCAGCAGAATATAAAGAAATAGAAGATAAACTAATTATGAAGTACAATGTGTTAGATGTAGATGATGAAATAAAAAAGAACAAAAAGTATTTAACAAGAAGATGTAGAATATATTTATAGAGTTTATATTGAAAGAACTTCAGATATAGCAAGTGACAGAAAAAAATATAAATCTGTATGTAAGGTGATAAAAAATTATAAAAAGCTATTTGGAGATATAGGTACAGTTAAAATAGTAAGAGAATTAAAAGCTAAGTATATAAAAAGACCTGCTTTTATTGATGAGTTATCAAAAATCTAAATATTGGTGCATAGAGAGGGAGTATAGTTTTATATCTCCTCTTTTTTGCTGTGAAGTATAAATCAAAGGTGTTATTTACCTTTAGTACAAAGGGAATAGATATTTATTTTTCTGTGACTTGGAGCTTGGGACTGAACAAGCAAAAATGATATTCTTCCTGTAAATGAGTAATGGCTTAAAAAGCTTCAAGAAATGTATTAAGTTTCTTGAATCTTTTTTTATTAATTAATAATAAGACTTTAATTATTTTTAATGCGAAGGGAATAGATATTTATTTTTCTGTGACTTGGAGCTTGCGACGGAACACGAAAAATAAATATCTATGGACTCTGTGACAAAGTCACAGAAGAAAATGAAAGGGAACGCTATAATAGAGTATATTGAAAAAAGTATTAAAGGAGATAGAGTTATGAAGAAGAAAGTTTTAATAGTTGGAGGAGTAGCAGGAGGTGCTTCAGCTGCAGCTAGACTTAGAAGACTTGATGAAGACGCAGAAATAATTATGTTTGAAAAGGGAGAATATATATCCTTTGCTAACTGTGGTCTTCCTTATTATATAGGGGATGTGATTCCGACAAGAGAAGCGTTAATAGTTCAAACAGTTGAACAAATGAGCAGAAAATTTAATTTAGACATAAGAAATCTAAGTGAAGTTATCTCCATAAATAAAGAAGAAAAAAAGATAAGTGTTAAAAATTATAGAACTGGTGAAGTATATGAAGAAAGCTATGATACTCTAGTTTTATCACCAGGAGCAAAGCCAATAAAACCACCTATAGCTGGAATAGAAGATTGTAAAAACCTTTTTACTCTTAGAAACATTCCAGATATGGATAATATAAAAAGCTTTTTAGAAGAAGAGAAGCCAAAGAGAGCTATTGTAATTGGTGGAGGTTTTATAGGGCTTGAAATGGCAGAAAATCTTCATGAAAAAGGAGTTAATGTTACCTTAGTTGAAGGAAGTAACCAAGTAATGGGGCCATTAGATATAGAAATGGCAAGTATTATACATTCTCATTTAATTGATAATGGAGTGGATTTAATTTTAAATGATGGTGTTGAAGAGTTTAAGAATAATGGTAAGAAGGTTATTTTAAAAAGTGGAAAAGAAATATATGGTGACATGATAATCCTATCTATAGGTGTTAGACCTGAAACGACTATAGCAAAGGAAGCAGGGCTAAAGTTAAATGAAAGAGGGGCAATTATAGTTGATGAATATATGAAAACTTCAGATCCTAATATTTATGCTTTAGGTGATGCTGTTGAAATAATGGACTTTGTAAATAAAAAGCCAACAATGATTCCTCTTGCATGGCCAGCAAATAGACAAGGAAGATTAGTAGCAGATAATATTTCAGGTAAAGAGGTTAAATATAAGGGGACTTTAGGGTCATCAGTAGCAAAAGTATTTGACTATACTGTTGCATCTACAGGAAATAATGAGAAAACACTAAAAAGATTAGGAATTGAATATAAAGCTATTCATATTCACCCAGGTTCTCATGCAGGATATTACCCAGGAGCTTTTCCAATAGCTTATAAGATGTTATTTAATCCAAAGACAGGGCAAATTTATGGAGCTCAAGGTGTAGGAATGGATGGAGTAGAAAAGAGAATTGATATAATTGCTACTGCAATTAAGGGAGGCCTTAAGGTAGAAGACCTTCAAGATGTGGAACCTTGTTATGCACCACCATATAATTCAGCAAAGGACCCTGTTAATATGATGGGATATTATGCTTCTAATATTATGGATGGGGATGTAAAAACAATTCAATGGAGTGAAGTTGATAATATAAACTTAGATGATTCAATAATTCTAGATGTTAGAGAAGAAATGGAGTTAATGACAGGAACAATACCAAATTCAATTAATATTCCATTAGGACAGTTAAGGGATAGATTTGACCAGCTAGATAAGAGTAAGAAGATATATGTAACTTGCCAAGTTGGTTTAAGAGGATATATAGCTTCTAGGATTTTATCTCAACATGGATATAATTCTTTCAATATAGATGGTGGAGTAAAGACATATTTACAAGTTAAGAGAGCCTTAGAAAGTCATAATGAGGATAATAATGTTAAGGAAGAGGTTGCAACTATGTCACTAGAAAAAGGTTTAGATATAGCAGAGGTAAATGCAAAGGTTACTTTAAATGCATGTGGATTACAATGCCCAGGACCTATAAAAAGAGTATTTGAAGAAACAAAATCTTTAAATGAAGGGGAAGTATTAAAGGTAATTGCAAGTGACCCTGGTTTTAAGAAGGATATAAGCTCATGGTGTGAAAAGACAGGAAATACTTTAGTGAAAACAGATAAAGATGAAAAGAAGAATTTTGTGGCTTATATAAAGAAGGGTAAAGAAGGAGATAAGGAGGTTACATGTAGCACAGTAAAGGATGGAGCAACTTTAGTTGTATTTAGTGGAGACTTAGATAAGGCTATAGCTTCATTTATAATAGCTACAGGTGCAGCTTCCATGGGTAAAAAAGTTACTATGTTCTTTACATTCTGGGGACTTAATGTTCTTAAGAGTAAGGATAAACCTAAGGTTGAAAAGAAAACTGTAGAAAAGATGTTTGATTATATGCTTCCAAGTCACCCAGGTAAGCTACCTTTATCTCAAATGAATATGATGGGTATGGGACCTGCCATGATTAAAAAGATTATGAAGGATAATAATGTAGATTCTTTAGAAGATCTTATAAAGAATGCAATTGATATGGGAGTTAATGTAGTTGCTTGTTCTATGAGTATGGACCTTATGGGAATTAAGAAAGAAGAGTTTATTGAAGGTGTAGAAATTGGTGGAGTAGCTTCATATTTAGGAGCAACTGAAGATTCAGGATTAAATTTATTTATATAATAGTAAGAAAATCTCTAAGAGTAGTTATATTCTTAGGGATTTTTTTATTTGTTATTAATAATTTAATACCATTAAGGGTTCTGATGATCCTTATTATCAGTTTTAAAAGTATTTTCTAATTCTCTAAAACACACTAAGTTAAATGCTATTATAATTCCTAAAATTAAGCCAGTAACAAAAAAGTTTATGTTATTAGTTAGGCAAAATAAACCTATTATTATTAATAATATATTAGTAAATACATTTAAATTACGTTTCTTTTTTTCATTTAAAGTATCTATCTTTCTTTGTATTGATTTAAATAATCCTAATTTACTATTGTTTAACCAATAGAATAAGCAAGAGAATATAGTACCTGATAAGGTTGATGATGCTAATATTATTATAAAATCTTTCATTTAAAGTTCACCTTCCTTTTGGATATTTGTTTCCATGTAACTTGGAGTGTAGCGATAGAACAAACAAAATAAATATCCAATCCACCTTTTTTATTTTATTATATACAAATAATGGGAGGGGTTAAATATATCTAATATTATATTTTTAATTTTTTAACAATATCTTTAGGTTTTTCTGCAGAGTCATAATTTACGTATCTGTGATAGAAATATTTCCACAAGTTCAAAAATCTTTAGCATTAACGTAACAATCAAAATAAATATCCCATCCTAATCTTTATTGAAAAATAATCAAAAGAATATTAATATGGAAATAAGTTGAAGGAAAGGAAATGGGATTATGAAAGAGGTTTTCTATAATGAATTACAAGGTGATGAACAAATACTTTGGAGTGGAAAAGGAAAATATAAATTTTTTGAAAAGGGTAGCCTATTTCAATTATTATTTATGATTGTATGGTTAAGCTTTGCACTTTATTGGGAGTACACTGCATATAAAGGTGGAGCAGGTTTAGTTATGCTTCTATTTGGAGGCGTTTTTGTTTTTGTTGGATTAAACATGGTTTTTGGATTACCAATAAGAAGAGCTATTGCTATAAAGAATAGAGTATATGCTGTAACTAACAAGAGAGTTTTATTTTGTAATATGGGTAAGAATATATCATTTCAATATTTAGATCTTAAGGATGCAGAGATTGTAAATAAGTATAAAGAGAGAAGCGGAAGAGGAAGTATTGAATTTAACATGGGATATACAAACTATGATATGTATAATGACAATGGATATGATAACAGAAGAAATAGGGGAAGAGTAATGCCAAACAGATTTATGTTTTATAATATTGAGAAGGTAGATGAGGTATCTAATATTATAAGGATGGCAAAGGAAAGCTTAATATAAAAGGAATATTTATATAAATATAAAAAGATATAAATATATGAATATGGTTTTATGAGAAGGGAAATTTATGAATGCTTTAGTGGAAATTCAAGGAGAAAAATATAATTATAAGATTTGATATAGAGATGATGAATTATTGAGAAGGAGTTTTAAACTAATAATGTTTTACTGCATGGATTTCTTAAAGGATAGGATTTATTACATTAAGGATTTAAATGTGATAGCTATTTGTGATTACAATGGAGATGAAGTACTTATTACTCCAAAGGATACATCATCTTATAAAGAGAGTATATTACATGAAGAGGATACTACCCTTTTTATAAGAAGTAAAAATGAAACTCCATTTGATAGAGAGAGAATAATGTTTCCAATGTTGTCACACACTTAAAATTGGTAAAATGTGTTGTAAATGTATACAATAAGTAATATACTTTTCTATAAGGTCTTCACATTAAGAATTGGACTAGTCTAAATATAGGCCTGAATTTATATATGGGATGGAGGGTTTTTATGAAAGAGTTAAATGAGAAAGTAGCTATTATTACAGGTGCAGGACAAGGTATTGGTAAGGGGATAGCACTTCACCTTGGAAAACGTGGAGTTAAGGTTGTTTGTGTAGGACGTCGTCTAGATCCAATAGTCCAAACAGTGAAAGAGGTAGAAGAAGCAGGTGGACAAGGCTTTGCCATAACTTGTGATGTTGGAAATCGTGAAGATGTTAAAAAAGTAGTAAAAGCTACAGTTGAGAAGTATGGAACCGTTGATGTTGTTGTAAATAATGCTCAAAGTTTACCAGGTTCAGCTAAGGTTGAAGATACAACTTATGAACAAATGCTTACAGCTTGGCAATCAGGAACCATAGGATCATTAAATATGATGCAAGAATGCTTCCCTTATATGAAAGACCAAAATGAAGGAAGAATAATAAACTTTGCTTCTGCAACAGGTATGTTTGGATATGCAGGGCAATTAGCTTATGGATGTAACAAGGAATCTATACGTGGACTTACTAAAATTGCAGCTAAGGAATGGGCTCAATACAATATTATTGTAAACTGTGTTCTTCCAGGTGCAGAAAGTCCAGCTGCTAAAGTATGGGCAGAAAAGTTCCCTGAGAAATATAAAGAAATAATGGAAGCTCAACCAATGAAGAGGTTTGGAGATGGAGAAGATGATATTGGACGTGTTATAGCATTTTTAGCAGGTCCAGATAGCAAATACTATACTGGTCAATGTTTATTAGTGGATGGTGGATACTCAATAGCTCCTTAAGTAATAAATCTCATAAATTGCAAGGTTATTCTTGCAGTTTATGAGATTTTTTTATTGTGAATAAAGTTTACTGAACTCTTCAAATATTAAATCTAATACTATATTAAAACCAAGTCTTGAAGTTAAATCATGATTATTTAATTGATAGTCCTTTAAGTAAGCAAATAATGATAAATCACTTAAGTTAGATAAGAAGTTTTGAGAAAGTCCAGTTAATGAAATTGTATATATGTTTTTTGTTTTAACAATGCCTGTAATTTTCTTTATTATATCTGTTGATCCAGAAGAGCTAATAATAAAAGCTAGATCGTCATCCTTTAAGTTGTTAGCAAACAATTTATTTTCATCTCTATCCTCTGGAACTAAGCACATTTTATTAAAGTACTGAAGTTTTTTACAAAATGATAAAGCAGGGTATTGAGACAATCCTAAAGAAAAAATAACAACTCTATTTGAATTATATATTTTAGTTGCAGCAGTACATATATCATCTGGTTTATTAAGAGAAAGAGTTTTTACTACAGAGTTATGTATAGAAATATGACTAGAATCTAAATCAATTTCATTATTTGATTTATTTGCATTTACAATATTATATTTTAATTCTGAAAAACCTGAATAACCAAGCTTTTTACATAATCTAATTATTGTATTAGATGATAGATATAGATCATTTGCCATATCTGTAATTTTTATATTTGAAAAAGAATGTGATTTTTCTAATATATATTCTACAATACGTTTCTCGGTATTATTTAAAGTAATATTTTCTTTAGAAATTACATCTAAAAATTTCATCTTAAGAAAGTACCTCCTATGAGTAATTAGTTTTAGTATACAATATTTAACATATATTTTAAAGGAAAATCCTTAGTCTATGGGATTTGTGAAAAATATTACAGAATGTAAAAATATATAGGAATGTAAAAATATATAGGAATGTATAAAAAGTATAAGATGCTTTGTAAACGTTGTTACGAGGTGGTTAACTTGCTATACTAAAATCATGAAACATGCATGTGACAAATTTATGTAGCAACACGGAGGGTTTTTATGAAGAGCTTTATGCAAAAATTCGGAAAGTCATTACTTTTACCTATTTCTACTATAGCTGCTGCAGGTATATTTTTAGGACTAGCAGCTGCACTTCAAAATAGTTCAATAGTTGGAGAAGCCTTTGTAAATTTGCAAGGGGTACAAGATTTTATAGGATTTATTAGAAAACTAGCAGGGTTAGTTTTTGGTAATTTACCAGTATTTTTTGCAATTTCAATTGCTTTAGGAATGGCAAAAGAAGAGAAAGCTACAGCGGCATTTGCTTCTTTAATTGGTTTCTTAGTATTACATCTTACACTAAATTATTTGTTAGGATTAGATGGTATAACAGCAGAAACAACTTCGGTTAAGTATTTAATGGAGAATAACGGATTGTCTCAAATTGATGCCAGTATCGTAAATGCAAAGTATGAGACAGTTTTGGGATATTTTACTTATAGAATGAATGTGTTTGCAGGAATTATAGTAGGTCTTACAGTAACATTTTTACACAATAAATTTTATAAGATACAATTACCAAGTTCAATTAACTTCTTCGGTGGAAAAAGATTTGTACCACTTATAACTCTTATTGTAATACCAGTGGTAGCATTTATATCTTATTATGCTTGGCCAATTGTAGATACAGTAATATCAGGTTTTGGAAAGGGAATTGAGGGTGCAGGAGCATTTGGACCTTATTTATACGGATCGTTAAATAGATTGCTTATACCAACAGGACTTCATCATATATTAAATCAAATCGTAAGATTTACTCCTATTGGTGGTACTGCAGTAATAGATGGAGAACCAGTTGTAGGTGCGCTAAATATATTTAATGCAGCTATAGCATCTACAACAGGAGTTGGAAATGATATTGTAGCAATTGGTAGTAGATATGTTGGACAAGGACATATGCTTTCAGTAATGTTTGGTTTACCTGCAGCTGGTTTAGCTATGATACATTGTGCTAAAGATAAAAATAGAAATAAGGTTAAGGCATTAATTGTTGCTGGAATAGCAGCATCTATTTTAACAGGAATTACTGAACCATTAGAGTTTACTTTTATGTTCATATCACCAATTTTATTCTTATTCCATGTTATTGTTTATGGATTTGGATTTATGATAATGGATTTACTAGGAGTAGCTGTAGGAGGAGTTCAAGCTGGATTAATTGATTTTACTGTTTTTGGACTACTTAGAGGAATGGATACAAAATGGTACTTAATTATCATAGTAGGAATAATAATAGCTTTAGTTTACTATTTTGGATTTAGATATATTATTACAAAATTTAATATAATGACTCCTGGTAGAGAAGATGATGTTGAAGATGAAGATGGGATACCAGCAGTAATAAGTGATGATAAATTATCTAGCACAATTGTTGATGCTTTAGGCGGAAAAATAAATATTGTTAGTATTGAAAATTGTATGACTAGATTAAGAGTTGTAGTAGATAATCCTAATTTAATTAATGAAAAGGTGTTAAAAGATACAGGTGCATCAGGATTTGTAAGACCTACAAAAGAGAATATACAAATTGTATATGGATTAAAGGTTGATCAAATAGCAAGTGATGTAAAAGCATATTTAAAGAGTATATAAATCACATTAATAAAGGTAGCATGTATGGAGGCGTAAATATGAATAAAAATAAAACAAAGATAACAATAGTTGGAGGGGGCTCTACTTGGACCCCTGGAATTTTAAAGGCACTTACAAGATATAAAGAATCTCTATCTCTAAAAGAACTAGTACTATTTGATACAAATGCAGAAAGACAAAAACATATAGGAGAGTTTGGAAAGTTATTATTTAAGGAAGTTTGTCCGGAGGTAGTGTTCAAGTATACTACAGATAAAGAAGAGGCGTATAGGGATGTTGATTATATATTCTGCCAAATAAGAACGGGTGGATATCCTATGAGAGAATTAGATGAAAAAATCCCACTAGAAGAAGGTGTAGTAGGACAAGAGACTTGTGGTGCAGGTGGTTTTGCTTATGGAATCAGATCTCTAAAAGATATGATTGAAATGGTAAAAGATATAAGAAATTTCAGCAAGGATGCTTGGATATTAAATTATACTAATCCAGCAGCAATAGTTGCTTATGGATTAACTAAGGAATTTAAGGACGATAAGAGAATTTTAAATATATGTGATCAGCCTATTAATATGTTAGTTTCCATGGCTAAAATATTAGGTGTAGATGCACAAACTTTAGTTCCAGAATATTTTGGACTAAATCATTTTGGATGGTTTACAAAGTTATATAATAGGGAAGGTAAGGACTTATTACCAGAGCTAAAAGAAAAAATACTAGAACATGGATTTGCTCCAAAAGATGCAGAGCAAAGAGATAAATCATGGTTAGACACATATGCATTAGTTGAGGATATGGTAAGAGATTTCCCAGAGTATGTTCCAAGTACCTATGTTCAATATTACCTATATCCTGAATATAAGACAAGCAAGTTAGATCCAACCTTTACAAGAGCAAATGAAGTAATGAATGGTAGAGAGAAAAGAGTATTTTCTGAATGTGATGATGCAGTGGCACAAGGAACTACTTTAGGTCACAATGTAGTTCATAATGATGCTCATGGCGAAATGATAGTAGAAATTGCAGATACAATTCATAACAATAAGGAAAAGACATACATTGTTATGGTTGAAAATAACGGTATAATACCTAACTTGCCAGAAGATGCTATTGTTGAAGTTGCCTGTGTTTTAGGAAATAGAGGTGCAGTACCTTTCCATGTAGGAGAAATAGATACATTCTATAAGGGATTGCTAGAAAACCAATATGCATATGAAAGATTAACTGTAGAGGCATTCTTTGAAGGTAGCTATACTAAGGCACTTCAGGCACTAACATTAAATAGAACAATTGTAGATGCAAAGAAAGCAAGAAGAATATTAGATAGACTTATAGAAGCTAATAAAGGATATTGGCCAGAATTAAAGTAAATTAAAAAAATCAGTGGTGCTATCATCACTGATTTTTTGAAAATAATAAGAGGAGAGATGAGAGATGACAAAAATTATTTTTAATGCAGATGATTTTGGATATAGTAATGGAATAAATTATGGAATAATTGATGCTTTTAAATATGGAGTGTTAACTTCAACAACATTAATGGTTACAATGCCAGGAACAGAACATGCGGTAAAACTTATGAAAGAAAATGAGGGCTTAGGAGTTGGGCTTCACTTTAATATTTCTTTAGGAAAACCAATTACAAAAGGTAAAACCTTAGTAGGAGAGAACAATAAGTTTATCAAACCAGATAATTTGCCAGAAGGATTTAAATATGATGAAAATGAATTAAGGGAAGAGCTAAGAGCTCAATATAATAAATTTATAGAGTTAGTAGGGAAAAAGCCAACTCATGTAGATTCTCATTTATTTAGTAGTGATAAAGTTCCTGAAATGAGAAAGCTATGTGCAGAAATAGCAAAAGAAGAACAAATTCCTATGAGAAATTTTGATTTGGATTTTGTACCACATGTTCAATTTGTACAACATAGATCCTATAATGCTGGACCAGGACTAGAATATGTTAAAGATAATTTCAATGATATATTAAAAAATGAATATGTAGAAATCATGGCACATCCAGGTTATATTGACAGTTATCTTATGAATAATTCTTCGTATAATATGAAAAGGTTAGAAGAGTTGGATTTCTTATTATCAGAAGATGTGAAGAATATGCTTGTAAGTAATAATGTAGAATTAATTAATTATAGTAACTTGGAGTAGATTGTATGAAAATAGTGTTAGCACCAGATTCTTTTAAAGAAAGTATGACAGCAAAAGAAGTTTGTATTGCTATGGAAAAGGGTATAAGAAATGTAAGAAGTGATGTTGAAATAGTACATTCTCCAATGGGAGATGGTGGTGAGGGAACGTTAGAAGCTTTAGTAGATGCTACAGATGGAAGTATGCATACATTGGAAGTTACATCTCCACTTGGAGATAAAGTTATTGGTAGATTTGGAATTTTAGGTGACAATAAAACTGCTGTTATTGAAATAGCAGAAGCTAGTGGTTTGCATTTAGTAAATAAAGAAAAAAGGAACCCGTTAATAGCAACTAGTTATGGTACAGGAGAATTAATAAAGGAAGCTTTAGATAAAGGTGTTAGTAAGATAATAATAGGACTAGGTGGAAGTGCAACTAATGATGGTGGCGTTGGTATGTTGCAAGCATTAGGGGTAAGCTTTAAGGACTGTAACAACAATGAGATACCTTTTGGTGGAGGAAATATAAATAAAATAGAAGATATAGATATTTCAAATTTTGACAAAAGAATATTTAAAGTAAAAATAGAAGTGGCTTGCGATGTTAATAATCCTCTTACAGGAAAAAATGGAGCTAGTGAAGTATTTGCAAGGCAAAAAGGTGCTGACAGTAACATGGTTAAAGTGTTAGATGAAAATTTAGTGCATCTAGCAAAAAAAGTAAAAGATATCTTAGATAAAGATATCAATAATGTACCAGGTGCTGGAGCAGCTGGTGGTATAGGAGCAGCACTTGTAGGATTTTGTAATGGAGAGATAAAAAGTGGAATAGATACAGTTATTAAATATTCTAAACTTGAGGATAAGATAAAGGATGCAGATTATGTATTTACTGGTGAAGGAAGTATAGATTTTCAAACAAAGTATGGTAAGACTCCAATTGGGGTAGCAAAAATAGCTAAAAAGTATGAAGTTCCAGTAATAGCTTTTGCAGGAAAAGTAGGAAAGGGAATTGAAGAATTATATGAAATGGGTATTACTTCTGTAATTGGCATTTTACCTGGAATTGTAACTATTGAAGAGGCTTTAAAAAGTGGAAAATTGAATCTAGAAAGAAGTGTACAAAATGTTTCTAGATTATTATTTAAAATGCAGAGTGATTAACACTCTGCATTTTTTAATTCCTCCACAGCAGGGATATCTGCAGGAGCCCATTTTAGTGAATCAAGATTTTCTCTTTTAAGCCATATAAGTTTAGAATGTTCACTTGCAATTGGTGTTCCTTCTATAAGCATACACTTAACTGTAATAAGATTAACTATAACATTATCGTATTCATGAGTATTATCATTAAAGTCTTCTATGTATTTCACCTTGCAGGATAATTCTTCTCTAATTTCTCTTTTAATAGCTTGTCCGTTGCTTTCACCCTTCTCTATCTTTCCACCAGGAAACTCCCAAAGGTTTGGCATACTCATCTTTGGAGATCTTAAGGCACAAAGAATTTCTGAATTAGAGTTTTCTATTATAGCTCCTACAACTTTTATAGTCTTTTTCATTGTAACCACCTCTAGGATAAGTTTAACATATTGTATGGTGAAGTGTATTTGTGGAGAGGAAAAATTAGAAATAATTTATAAGATATTTGATAATGCCTTGTGATATAATTGTATTGGTAAATTATTGTAAAATGTAGCGGGATAAATAGGGGATGGGAAGAGTGAATATTAGAAAAGCAACAAAAAAAGATTTATCAAGAATAAAGGATTTGTTCAATTGAAAGAAAGAGAGATTTGTAAAATATATGTAGATACTTTTTTTCAAAGTAAAGGAATTGGAAAAGAACTTATAGAATATGCAATTAATGAGTATGGCGCTAATAACCTTTGGGCATTAGAAAAAAATGAAAGGGCAATTTCTTTTTATATAAAACATGGGTTTAATCTAACTGATGAAAAGAAATTTGAAGAAGATACTATTGAATATTTAGTTCATTTAACTAGATAAATTCTAGTTTATTCATTAGAGTATAAAGGATAAGGTTAATGAATTTAAAAAGATTCTGTAAATATTATATTGTTAAAAAAATACTTGCTATATATGGAGGGGAAGTTATGAGAGTCGAAACAGAGAGACTTGTTATTAGGGATTTTCGAGAAAAAGATTATAAAGATGCATTTGAATATCTTTCAGACATTGCAGTAATGGAGTATATAGAGCCTGTTTTAACAATTTCACAGACTAAAGAGTTCATTCAGAAATATGGAATTGAGGAAAAAATGATATTTGCAGTAGAAGAAAAACAGTTAGGTAAAGTAATAGGACATATAATATTTCATGAATTTAATAAACCTTCAGAATATGAATTGGGATGGATTTTTAATGAAAAGTTCCAAAGGAATGGATATGCAAGGGAAGCAAGTTTTGCATTATTTGAGTATGGTTTTAATAAATTGCATCTTGAGAGCATTGTGGCTGAAACAGTTTTAAATAATAAAAAATCAATTTCAACAATCACGTCTTTAGGAATGAAAATTAGTGAAACTCATGAAGAAGATTTACTTGTTTGGATTATAACTAAAAATTACTATCAGAATAAAAAAGAATATACATAATTATATAAATGGACTCTTATTAAGTAAGAATTCTCTGGAAAAATTATTATTGATATGGAGGTTATTATATGAAGATATTTGTTTTGTTTTGCAACATTATTGTTCCAGTAATTATGATTTGTATAGGAGGCTTATATAATAGACATTCCAACAAAAGAATAAATAGAATATTAGATTTGTTTATTCCTATTGCTATGATTGGTAGTGGTTTAGGGAATGTAGATAATAGTGATTTTTTAAAGGGTAAAAAATCACTACAATCTTCTAATAAAAAGTGTGGGATGATTTGGATTTTATCAGGATTAGTTACATTTATAATAACTGCTATAGTATTAATAATAAACAAATCAGATATTTTAAATACTACAAGCTTTTTAGATACTACTAATGTCAGTGTTATTATGTTAGAAGTTGAATTAGCAATAGTAGTCATGACTTTTATAAGTGTAGAGTTTGTTTTAAAGAAGTATTTTTATAAGAAAAATGATTAATTTTATGGGGGAGATTTATATGAAACGGTATGAATACAGAGTTGAGCAAATTCAAATTGAACTAAAGAGCGTGTTTAAAGCAGATAAAAGTCAATGTAACAAAGAGATTAGTGAAAAGCTAAATGTACTTGGAAATGAAGGATGGGAATTAGCAGGAGTAGATGGTACATGGTTTTATTTCAAAAGAGAAATAGTGTAAGCTAATGGGCAGTAGTTGTCTAGTCTATTGCAATTATTAGCACCTCTAGGATGAATTTAGCATAATGAATGGTGACATGTATCACAAGTAATGCTTTTACTGAAGTTGGTTTGTTGAATATAGATGCGAGGTTAGTTATGCCTCGCCTCCACCATAAACCCCTGAACAATACAGAAATGTGTTGTCCAGGGTTTTTTTATTTTATAAAAGAATTTAGAACAAGGAAAGTCAAGAAAACTAAGAAGTAAAGTAATAATATTTATAGGTAATATTATTACTTTGTTTTTTAGGAGGAAAAAATGATTAATTATGATGATGATAAAATATATTTAACTACCGTGGTAAAGAAGCTTAATAACTACTTTAAAGACTTAAGTGAAAAAGTTAAGAAATACCAAGGTGAATTTAAAGAGTCTATGAGATATCTATGGGATAATAAGAGTGATATGGATGGTAAAGAGATTTTTTCTAACGAAAAATCTATATCTCAAATAGTATCCTATGGGGAGGTTTTTGAGAAGCAGAAAAATAAAATTGAAAGAATGATTGATAGTCCATTTTTTGCAAGAATAGATTTTTATGATAATGAATTTGAGGAAGAGGAAAAATTTTATATTGGAAGTGGTGCTTTCCTAGATGATGATAACAATATGTTAGTTTATGACTGGAGAGCACCAATTGCAAGTATGTACTATGATTTTGAAATAGGAGAGGCCTATTATGAGGCACCAGTAGGAAAAATATACGGGGAATTAATATTAAAAAGACAATTTAAAATAAAAGATAGCAATATAGAATATGCATTTGATAGCTCTCTAAGCATAGGAGATGATATATTACAAAAGGAATTAGGAACAAGCTCTGACAAAAGGATGAAAAATATTATTGCAACCATACAAAAGGAGCAAAATAAAATCATCAGGGAAGATTCAGAAGTAATTATAATTCAGGGAGTAGCAGGGTCAGGTAAAACTTCTATAGCATTACATAGAGTAGCATTTTTACTATATAAATATAAAGAGTTTTTAGATGCTAAGGATATTGTTATAATATCTCCTAATAAAGTTTTTGCAGATTATATTTCAAATGTTTTACCGGAGCTTGGAGAAGAGGAAATTGTAGAAAGTAGTTTTGGAGATATAGCTAAAAGATATATTGGCAGTGAAGTAGAGTTTGAAGATTACTTAAAGGTATTAAATGAACTTGTAGATAAAAGAGATGATGAGAAAATAGAAAGAATAAGATTTAAATCTTCAATTGAATTTGTACATCTATTAGACGAATTTATTGAATATGTAAATAATAATTATTTTGAGGCAGAAGAGTATAAAATAAATAATAGAATAATATCTAAGGAATTTATAGAAGGAAGATATGAAGCTTATAAAAAATATTCTATTTCTGATAGAATAAATAAAATAGCAAATGATATTTTAGAGAAGATACAAGTTGAGAATATATTCCAAGAAAAAATACCAACTAAGAATAGCATAATTAAAGTTGTCACTAATATGTTCAAAATCGATAATGTTTTAAATTTATATGGTGATTTTTATAAATATATTAATAGGGAAGATATGTTTAAATTTGAAGGAGATAATAAGTTAGAAAATAGTGATGTATATCCCTATATTTATTTAAAGATATTTGTTGAAGGAATAAAAGGTGAAGATGATGTTAGGCATGTTGTTATAGATGAAATGCAAGATTATACACCTATACAATATTCTATAATAAACAAGCTTTATAGATGCAATAAAACAATATTGGGAGACTTTTATCAATGTGTTAATCCATATAATTTAAATACCTTAGATAATATGAGTGTTTTATTAGAGGGTTCAAAGATTATTGAATTAAATAAAAGTTATAGATCATCCTATGAAATAATTAATTTTGCCAAGAGAATTCAGCCATGCAAAATAGAGGCATTAGAAAGACATGGAGATGAAGTAGAGATAATTAAGTGTAATGATATTAATGATGAGATTAGAAAAATAAAAATTGAAATAGATAAATTTAAAGAGAGTAGTTATTCTAACTTGGGGATTATTTGTAAGACAGAAAAGTTAGTGGGTGAAATCTATAAATATTTACATGAAGATTATGAAGTCAATGTTTTAGATATAAATAGTTCAAAATTTATTAATGGAGTAACTATAACAACTACTAGTATGTCTAAAGGATTAGAATTTGATGAAGTTATAATTCCAAATGTAAATAAAGAAAGTTATGAATCAGAATATGATAGAAGTTTATTATATATTGCTTGTACAAGAGCTATGCATAAGCTAATACTAACTTATAGCGGAAATTTAACCGGATTTTTAGAGTAGAAATTAAATGGGAAGTGATTAAGATATGGATGAATGGTCAAAGATTAATGCAGTTCAGAAAATGCAACAGTTCATAGAGAAGAATTTGAATAATAATATTACTTTATATCAATTAGCTCAAGAAACAAATTATTCACCATGGTACTCAGCAAAAATTTTTAAAGAGTTAATAGGTAAAAGTCCGTTTGAATATATTAGACTATTACGTTTATCCAGTGCAGCAATTGAGTTAAGGGATAGTGAAAAGAAAGTGGTAGATGTAGCTATGGATTTTTCTTTTGATTCTCATGAAGGTTTTACAAGAGCATTTAGGAAGGCTTTTGGGATAACTCCAAAAAAGTACAAAGTTAATACACCACCAATTTGTCTATTTAAATATTATCCCATTCGAGATAAGTATTTAGTAAAGAATAGGCCTGATAATGATATAGAGAATAATATGAAGGGATGTAATTTTTTTACTCAAGTAATGGATTTCCCAGAAAGAAAACTTATTTTTAAGAGAGGCTTAGAAGCAGAGGAATATTTTAAGTATATGGATGAGGTAGGGGTAGATGTCTGGGGAATTCTTTGTAGTATAAAAGAAGCATTAAATGAGCCAGTAGGTATGTGGTTACCAGAAAAGTTTATAAAAGAAGGAACATCAAAATATGTCCAAGGGGTTGAGGTCCCAAAGGATTACAATGGGGTCATTCCAGATGGTTTTGAAGTGGTTATATTACCTAAGTGTAAAATGATGATATTTCAGGGGGAGCCTTTTGAAGATGAAAATTTCTACATATATATAAGTAATTTATCAAAAGCTATTGATAGGTATAATCCAAGTATATATGGGTATGAATGGGCTATGGAAGACTATCCTTGTTTTCAAATGGAGCCACAGGGGTATAGAGGATATATAGAAGGTAGACCTGTTAGAGAATTGTAGAGTTATTATAAGTAAACCTAGTAAGAAAATATGGATCATGGATAAATAGAAAGGTATTGCGAAACTATGTTTGAAGCATTGAAGGGTAAAGTAATATATAGAAGCACTAATTTTTTATGGTTAGTGCTTCTTTGTATGCAAACTTTAGTTTACATACAATTCTAAAAAAAGTTATAATTTTATAGTAAGAAAGTAAAACTAAAATATTGGTAAATTTAAGGGGAAGAGATGGAGATTAAGAAGATAATTGCAAGTTTTATAGTTTTTTCACTAGCTTTATTTCAAGGGTGTAGTTTAAATGATGAGTATATAACACCAGATGAAATTGCAAAAAATCAGAGTGAAACTATTATAAATTGTGTTAAAAATAAAGATTTAGATAGTTTAAAAGAAATACTTTGCGAGAAATTAAAGTCAAAGGATGATATAGATGTTGAAATACAGGAACTTTTTGATTTTATAGATGGTAATATTATTTCATATGATGAACCAATTGGAAGAGTTAGAGGTGGTAAAACAACACCTGAAGAAACTATTTTGAAAAAAGTTGGTGGACATATAGAAAGTATTGTAATTGATACTGGAAGACATTATTTAATTCAATTTAGTTCATGTATCATAAATAAAGGAAATGAAGATTATATAGGAGTATATTCAATAACTATTTTAGATAAAGATAAGTATGATTCGGAAACTGGATATTCTGAAGATGGAGCAAAAGCTTTTGGTATAGAGTTGCTAGAGCCAATACGTGAATAATATTAAAAAATAATATAGAACGATAAAAATACCTAAATAAGATCTTATAAAAGTAGCTAGTAAAATTAATTATGTTTTACTAGCTATATTACGTCTATTATTTTAAATAATATTAATAGAATAACGTTATCCTAAAGAGTGTATAGCAGTTTTTGCCCATTCTGAATCTCTTAATATTGCCCGTCCAATTCCTATTATATCTGCTTTTCTTGTTTCTAATAACTTTTCTGCAACACTTGCTTCAAGAATACCCCCTGTAAGTATTACTGGAATATCAACTGCTTTTTTGATTTCTTCAGAAAGTTCACTAAAATATCCTTGTTCTTTTATTACTGGATTAATATAAGAACAAAATCCACCCGAGATATCCAATAAATCAACTCCTGCTTTTTCAAATTCCTTACATGCATAAATACTATCTTGAATAGTTATACCTCCCTCTATATAATCACATGCTCCTAGTCGTAAAGCGATTGGATACGTACTTCCAACGACATTGCGAATTGCTTCTATAATTTCTAAATGAAGCTGTATTCTTCCTTGAAGTGTAGTTCCATTATATTTATCTTTCCTTTTATTTGTCAGCGGAGAGAAAAACTGATTTAATAAGTATCCATGTGCTGAATGAATCTCTATACCATCATAGCCTGCCTTCTTCGCTCTTAATGCTGCTTTAGCAAAATCATCTATAATTCTTTGAATATCGTCTAGTGTCATTTCTTTTGGCAAACTATCAGATATACCTGCTCTTGGTACTTTTATGGAACTTGCACTCAAAAGCTCATATTCTGATATTTCTTTTTTTCTTGCTCCACCTGCATGATTTATTTGTGCAAATACCTTAGTATCATTTCTATGAATAGCTGAAACGATTTTTTTCATACCCTCTATGTCTTCATCTTTAGATATGGATAACTGTCCTTTGCTGGCTTTTCCTTCTGGACTGACAAAGCTATGTTCTGTGATAATTAGTCCGATATATCCTCCTTTTGATTTTTCAGAATAGTATTCACAAAGTTTTTCTGTTACATTTCCATTCTCATCTGACTTTTCAGTGGCCATTGGTGGCATAACCAAACGATTTTTAAGTTCTATATTTCCTACTGATATAGGACTATTTAATAAACTCATTTACCTTCCTCCTTTAAATTTATATTGTTTTACTTTATTATATTCTGATATAATCATTTTAAAAAGAACGTACTTTTTTGATAGATACTATCTAAAAGGAGAGTTATGATGAATAAAACAAAAGATTGTAGAGAAAAACACGTTGATGTCCGTCCTTTTGCTTATGCAATTTCGTTGATTGACGGTAAATGGAAAATGCATATTTTATTTTGGTTATGGAAAAAGAATGTTTTACGATATAGTGAACTAAAACGAGCGTTGGGAAATGTAACACATAAAATGCTTAGTAATCAATTAAAAGAATTGGAGCATGATGGCATTATTGTACGAAAAGAATATCCACAAGTTCCGCCTAAGGTAGAATATTCTCTTTCTGAAAAGGGAAAAAGCATGATGCCTATTCTTAGTTCTTTTTGTGCATGGGGAAAAGAACATATACCTGATGAATGGAACATGTAAAAGGTATATAAACCAATATCAGCACTCTTTTCGTTTGTTACTATAGAAAGAAAATAAAATGTATTTATGTGGGAAAAATCAGATATGTTTGAAGAGTTAGTTGGTAGAAGTATGATAGGTTTTTAAATCTATCATATTTTTTACTTACCTTTAGTACGCGTGGGGTGGATATTTGTTTCCATGTGACTTGGAGCTTACGACGGAACAAGGGAAATAAATATCCGCCACACCTTTTTTATCGCTAAGGACAAAAGAAAGCTTAAAAAGTCGGGATGTTAACCTTTCAGAGTAGTAAGATTACATTAAGGAATTGCAAAGGGGATATAAACTATGGAATGGATTGAAAGTATTAGAGAAGCAGTATCTTATATTGAAGAGAATATTACCAAGGATTTATCTATAAAAGAGATAGCAGATAAAGTAAATATTTCGCCCTTTTATTTTCAAAAGGGATTTGGAATGTTATGTGGATATTCCTTAAGTGAATACATTAAGAGAAGAAGACTTACACTTGCCGGCAGTGAGGTTTTATCTACTGATGGAAAGATAATTGATATTGCATTAAAGTATGGATATGATTCTCCAGATAGTTTTACAAAAGCTTTTACAAGATTTCATGGTGTTACACCATCTGCAGTTCGTAAAGAAGGGGCAGTGATAAAGTCATTTGTTCCTCTTAAGATCAAATTTTCTTTGGAAGGTGGATATATTATGGATTATAAAATCGTGGAAAAGGATGCATTTAAGGTTTTAGGAGTATCTAAGAAGTTCAAGTATGACTCAGCATTTATGGAGGTGCCTTCATTTTGGAATGAGCATATATCACAAGGGAAGTTAAAGGATGTATGTGGTATGTATGGCATTAACATTGATGAAGAAATGGGTGGCAATGAGTTTGAGTATCTTATTGCAGAGGATTATTCAGATGAAAAAGGATGTATTGAAGGGTGTATAGTAAAAACAATTCCTAAGTTTACTTGGGCTATTTTCCCTTGCTATGGGCCAAGTCCATCATCAATTCAAGAAACTAATAAGAAGATATTTTCAGAGTGGTTACCAAACTGTAGTGATTATGAGATTGCAGCAGGTTACAATATAGAAATGTACAATGATCCAAGTAAGTATGAAAAGGGAATTTTAGATAAAAATTACTATAGTGAAGTTTGGATTCCAGTAAAGAAAAAATAGATTGAATTAGAATATAAAAAATGAGGATGCTTAAAGAAAGTATCCTCGTTTTTTGGTCATTATTATTTTACTATTAAAGGAAACTCACTCATCATTGCATTCTGAGGAGTAAGCTACCATACTAAATTACCAAGTAGGTAAGTTCAACCTAACCAAATATAAAATTTGGAGTTTTATTTTAAATTTGGTTTAAAAATTAAAGCTTTTTTACACTCTTATAATACCATAAAATGGAGAAAAATTCAAGTCTAGCACTCATATAGCGATAGTAGTAAACTACATTTGAGGTGGTAGAAATGAACGAAAAATTATCTGTAACTATACAAAATATTAAAAAAAAACAATTAGCAATGGAAATAAAAAAATGCAATGAGATGACAATAAAATATGGAGTTACATTGTCAGACACCCAAATTGAAAGTTTAATTAATAAGAGGTTTGAAAGTCTAAAGAATACTGGAAGAGTAGAATTTGGAGATGGAGTTTTAAAAGAGTTAATTGAAGCATTTTGTGACTCCCCATATATTATGCAGGAAAACTATGAAGAAACATTAGAAGAACTACAGGACATTTTTTATTTTTTTAAGGGAGAAGCTATGGAACAAATAGCAGATGATGAGCTAATAGAATTTATGAAGAAATGCTTTAATGAAGAATGTCAGGGATCCATCGAATATTTAAGTGGAACAAATCTTGAGGAGTTATGTCGTAATACTAGATATGGATTAAATAGAGAAAGATAAAGTGATTTATGTCTATAAAAGGAGATGCTATGGCAGATAATAATTTTTATTTAGAGCTTTTAAAAGATTCAAACCTAACTAATATAAGTAATGAAGATAAAGAAATAATTACAATAAAGATTTGGACCTTATTAGGAAAAGTTATAGAGAGATATACAATGGGAGATAGTTCATCAGTTCCAGTTGAAATTGCTGAAGAACTTTTAAAATCTATTACCTTTTTATTGAAAAAAGAAATGAAGAACGGAAAATTTGAGGTAGACATATTTGAATGTGAAAATCTAGAAGGTGTATGGAAAGATTCTTGGATAACAATAGAAAAGGATATAGCAATGGGTAAGGATTTACTAGAAGAGGTAATAAAAACATCAACTGGAATAGAAAATATATCATATGATGATACTGTCATGGGGATTGAAAAGGGGCTTAAAATTTACGACTATAGGTTTTTGGCTCATGAAGTACCTTGTAGTATAGATTATCAACTTTCAAATCCTGTAGATGAAGATATGCAAGGTATAGATTTCATTAATGAATACCTTACAAGATTATTATTTGAAAATAAATTTTGTAATAACTTTGAGAAAGAAAAAATAATAGGAATTTTAAAGAGCTATTGCAGAGACTATAAAGGATTATTAATAAATATATTTGAGCCAGTACTTACTAATGTTATTGGTTTAGAAATGTTAGAGGCAGATATATTTGAGTTAGAAATAAAAAGTTATGAAAGAGAAATATTACTATATACTTTCAAAAAAATGAATATAGAAGAAAATATTATAAAAGCAGCTAGTAATATATGTAATAAATTAAAAATAGTAAGTGATTATGAAATTAATTATGTGAAAATGACTGCTTTAAATTTACTTCCAAGAATTAAAGAAGGTATTAAGAATAATAATATAGAAAATATATTTTTAAGCTATAAAATACAGGAAGATGAAGTGAGAGATATTTTTGTATCTAATGAAAATATGGATGATGAAAGATTAAGAGGATTAATAGAGGAAATAAGAGTTTGTAGATTTACTAAGGATAAAATTGCAGCTATTCATAAGGAAGTTAGAAGTTTAGATGATTTAGTAGAGATTTTTAATAATTGTATTTGGGAAGATGAAGTAGAAGAAATAGTTAACAATCTTAATAAAGAGGAGATTGAAGCATTGAAATATTATTTAAATAATAAATTAAATGATAATATTTCTAATACTGGCTGGGAGCAGAAATTTATAAAATAATTTATTGAAAAAGTAGGTAAGTAGGTATGTATGAGAAAGAGGTCAGGTATCTTAATAACGATATAAATATTCAGGTTGAGATTAAAGAAATTGTTCAAAGTTCCTTTCATTATCATGATAGTATAGAAGTTATTTATATATTAGAAGGTAAATTAGAGGTTAATAAAGTAGACCATAAATATATTATGGAAGAGGGAGACTTATACGCAATAAATAGTAATGACATACATAAGTTATCAGCTTATGAAGGAGATAATGTAATAATAATTGCTCATATTAAACCAGATTATGTAAAGAAATTACATGGTGAATTATATTCAGAAATTTTTAGATGCAGATACATAAAAAGTTTAAAGGATACAGATTATCTTTGTAATGAATCCTATTTAGAGGATAAAAAAGCTGTTGTTTGTGATATTAAGAAAAAGCTTATAAGAACATATCTTCTAGAGGAATATTACAACAATTTAATAGATGAAAATGAAAAAGAAAGGTATTTAAGAAAATATAGAGAAAAGATTAACCTATACTACTTAGATATTACAAATTTATTATTGAAACAATTTGATATGAGAGATTTTTATTTAAGAGTTGTTAAGCTAGATGAAGAAAAGCTAGATAAGAATTATCAATTTATAAAGTATATACATGAACATTTTAAAGAAAAAATAACTTTAGATATTTTAGCTACTGAATTAAACTTTAGCAAATATTATATTTCACATCTTTTAAATAAGTACATGTCAGGAGGGTTAAGTTACTTTGTAAATAATATTCGTACTTATGAAGGCAGAGGAATGTTATTGTTAACAGATAAAAGCATAAATGAAATAGCTGAAAGTTGTGGCTTTAATAGTACTGGTAATTTTATTAGGTATTTTAAAGAATTTTTCAACTTAACACCTACAGATTTTAGAAGAAAATATAAGGGGGTTAAGGAAGCACCTATTTATGGAGATTTAAAGAAGGATAAAATAGATGATTTACTTAAAAAAGATATATATGAATATGAGGATATTATAAAAGAATTTAAGGAAGAAGATATAATAGACATAGATATAAAAAATAAAGATATATTAAGAAGAATGATTGAAGTACATATTAATATATTAAGTAAAAATCATATTGAGGATAGTTGTAAATTAAAAAATATAGATAACTTATATTCGTTAGACTTTAATAATTGTAGGTTAATGGAGAAAGGTTTTTCTTTAAAGGAAGAGCTTTATACAAAATATAATAAGTTTATAAAGGCTGTTAGAAATAATATTAATTATATAGAAGATGTGAGTATAGATGAGCTAATTAAAAATGAAAGAATAGGCACTAGTTTATATTTTTATTACTCATATTTAAATATGTTAAAGAAGAATGTATTAGAGGTAAATAATGAATATATAGTTACTAAAGATGATGAAGATAATTATTCTATTTTAGTATTTTTAAATAAGGAAGATGCTAATAATACAACATTAAAATTAAAGGGAAATAGGAGCTTTAAAGGAAGGAGTATTATTAAGCATAAACTAGAATTAAATAATATAAAAAATATAGAAGTTAATAATGATAAGAAAATAGAAGTAGTAAGAAGAATGAATATGCCTAAATGTACATTAGATACTATTAATAATGATATTTATATAACACATATAAAGGGAAAATGCCTATTTTTATTAGAAATAATTTAAATATATTGCTATTTAGAGTAATATTAATTAATCTAAGAAAATAATTAAAAAAGATAACAAAATAAATGAACAAAGTATGCAATAAGTTGAAATTATAAACTGCAAAATTTTGCTACAATAGTTTTATAAAGCTTATAGGAGGTAGCAAATGAGCACTATTAATAAGTTAAAGAAGTACATATTTGGTAAAAAAGATTTATCAGATAAAGATGTTAAAGGTTTATTAATAAGCTTTTCAATACCATCAATTTTAGCAATTATAGTAAATGGACTATATAGTGTAATAGATTCTATTTTTGTTGGAAGGGGTGTAGGAGAGGTAGCTATTGGTGCAATAGCTATAATACAACCCTTTATTGGAATAATAATAACTCTTGGAACAGTGATTTCTACTGGGGCTATGAGTGTATTATCTAGAAGTTTAGGAGAAAAGGACAATGAAAAAGCAAAGATATGCTTTGGAAACTCAATGACACTAATAAGTACCATGTCTATTTTGGTATGTATAATTGGAACAATATTCTTAAATCCCATATTAAGGATTATGGGAGCAGAGGGAGAAATATTTATTTTAGGTAGACAATATATGAGAATCATTTTAGTAGGAATGATTTTTATGGCCCCCTCCTTTCTATTTGGACAGCTATTGAGGGCAGAGGGAAAAGCTAAGGAGTCTATGGTTATTTTGGTAATAGGTTCTATATCAAATATAATTTTAGATTATATATTTATAATTGTATTTAAGGGAGGGGCTACGGGAGCAGCATTAGCTACTACAATAGCATATTTTTTATCCTTTCTTTATGCCTTATTTATGATGGCTAAGTTCAGCAGTGTTTTTGTCTTAAAAATTAAATATCTTAGATTAAAAGTATCTATAATAAAGGAAATGTTATCAATAGGAATATCTTCTTTTATAAGCCAGGGAGCAGGTAATGTGGCTACTATTGTTGCAAATAATGTAATGGTACAAGTTGGGGGTGAAAGACTTATAACATCTATCGGGATATTTGCAATAATACAAAACTTCGTGTTTATGCCTATATCAGGGATAACTCAGTCTATGCAGCCAATAATAGGATATAATTATGGAAGATGTAATTTAGAGAAAATTAAAGAAACTGTTAAACTAACCTTGAAATATGTTTTCATAGTGGCTTTAGTAAATAGCATTATAGTTATGTTATTTACAGCTCCAATTGTTAGGCTATTTATAAAGGGAGATAGTGAAGTTTTTACCTATTCAGTACCTTATATTAGATTAGGAATAATATTTGCCTGTTTTGGAGCACAACAATGGGTTGGAGGAACAGTTTTCAGATCTCTTGGTATGGCAAAAAAGGCTTATTTCTTTGCAGTTTTAAGGATGATAATAATTTTTATGCCTTCTATGATTATATTAGGTAATACCATAGGGGAGTTAGGATGCTGGATTTCTTATACTTTGGCAGATTTATTATCTGGATTAGTATCTAAAAGGTATATTTTAAGGTTTTTAAATAAACTTGAAATGGATAAAGTGGAGAAACTTCAATGTGAGGGAAAGGAGGCCTAGATATGGGACTAGCAAGTTTTATTTTTAAAAAGGTTATGCCTATTCCTAAAATTATGAATTATGATAAATATGCTTTTATAGGTGCACATCCAGATGATATAGAATTTCAATGTTCAGGGACTGTGGCTAAACTTACAAGTGAAGGCAAAAAAGTCACATTTATAATAGTTACAGATGGGAGATTTGGAACTCAAGATATAAATATGAATCAAGAAAAATTGGTTAAAATACGTAGGATGGAAGCTATAGAGGTAGCAAAGGAACTGGGAGTAACAGATATAAGATTTCTAAATTTTCATGATGGGGGAAGATATAATACTGAAGAAGTGGCAGATAAACTTGCTATAGAACTTGTAGATATAAAGCCAGATATAATCTTTTCTATAGATAATCATGTAAAATCTGAAATTCACCCTGATCATATAAAGGTTGGTAGAGCTGCTGAATTAGCTTTGTTTAGATGTACTTTTCCTCTTATGATGATAGAATTAGGAGTAAAGGATATAGCTTCCCCTAAAGGAATTGCTTATTATTATACTGATTCACCTAATTCTTATATAGGAATATCCTCTTATTTCAATAAAAAGATATCAGCACTAGCTAAACATAAAAGTCAAATTTCTAAAGAAGAGGGAAAAGGACTTTCGATGAAAGATATTATTAGTTCTTTTAAGTTTGATGGAAGAAGATATGGAATAAGGTGTTTTTCAAAATATGCAGAGGGTTTTAGAGTTTTATCTATAGATCATTTACATGCTATACCTATTGCAAGTAAGTTTTAAAATAGCTATATTTAAAACTTTGCATAATATAGTAAATTTATAATGAGAAAGGTATATGATAAATGAGACTGAAGCATTGAAATATTATTTAAATAATAAATTAAATGATAATATTTTCAATACTGGTTGGGAGAGAAAATTTATCCGGATTTGCTAGTTTACGTTTTTAGAAAATATATATGAAACTACATTGAAGGAGTTGATATTGAAACAGTAGCTAAGGGAACGAGCTTTCAATAGAAAAGGTAAAAGAATTAAATAGCAATTTAGAATAGATAGGCTATAGTGGTCTATCTTATTTTCTTGTAAAAAATATAGTTAAAACTTGAATTTGAAATTCTAGTAATTAGAGTATATATGGAGAAGTCTAAACTTTTTTACATACGATACGCTGAAACGTATCTGTGGAGAACCAAAATAAAAAGAGAGTAGGTTTATAATATATTAAGTTTGGTATATAATATTCATATAAATGCTTTTTTAGGAGGAAATTTAATGGTAAATAAGGATATTAATTTATATGATATTTTTATAAATTATTCATATAGTCAATTAAAGCAATTATTTAAAAATGCAAAAACAAAAGAAGAGCAAGATTTTTATATGACCTTATCTAATTTAGTATTACAAAAAGAGCAAGCTAAGGTTATAGGTGAATAGAATGCCAACATTTACAATTTTTGCAGGTGTTAATGGAGCAGGTAAAACCTCAATATACAAATCTATTTATTATAATGAAAATAAAAATGAAAAAAGAATTAATACTGATGAAATGGTAGCTAGAATTGGTTCTTGGAAAGACAATAATCTTCAAATGAAATGTGCAAGAGAGGCTGTTAAGTTAATAAAACAATACATTTTGGAGGGGATACCCTTTAATCAAGAAACAACACTATCTGGCAGAAGCATAGTAAAGAATATAAAGTTTGCAAAAGAGAATGGTTTTTATATTGTTATGAATTATATAGGGTTAGAAAATCCAGAACTTGCTAAGAAAAGAGTTAAAATTAGAGTAAGCAAAGGTGGACATGGAATACCTGATAAAGATATAGAAAGAAGATACTATGATTCATTAAAAAATCTAAATGATGTAATTGAAATATGTGATGAAGTAAATATATATGATAATACAGAAGTATTAAGAGAAGTTATATATTTTAAAGAAGGTAAGGTAATATGGAGAGATAAAAAAATACCTAATTGGGCAAATAATATACTACAAAAGTAGCTAGTAAAATTATATAAGTTTTATTAGCTATTTTTATATACAAATATAGTTGAAACTTGAAATTGAAATATTATTAATTATATAAGGAAACTCGACTCCTTGCAGTCGCTGAGTAGGTTCGAAGCACTAAATCAAAGATTTAGATTCTCACTTATGGGGTAATCTAATCTTTTTTACTTACGGTATGGTGAAGCGTATCTGTGGAGAACCAAAATTAAAGTGAGCAAATTTATAAAGATGATTGGTATTTATAGATGGAATTTTGATATAATTGAAAAAAATTGGTGAAGATGATATAATTTTCTCAAAAAATCATATCGTAAAACAGATAAAAAGATAATTATTAGGAATAGCTTTGAACTGCTTTAGTTATGATTTTTTTGTTGTACTAATTTGTAGAAGATCATAAGATTTGAGAAATGATAATATTCATTTGCCTTTATATTAGTATTGGATTTTAATGTGAAAGGAGTAGTAAGATGCGAAAGAGAATTATATCCGCTGTATTAGTGATAGGACTTGTTATTGGTTACATTCCATTTCAAAGTTTTGCTGCGGAAATTGGAGATAATGGAAAGGTTATCAATGGAGACTATGTGATTGCAGTAAATACAAATGCAGACCCCAATAATAAACAGAGTAGTGGGACATTAGTATTTGATAGCATGGGAGGAAGAGGGACAACTTCTTTAGAAAATGAACTAAATCAAGAGGCAGAAGATATAGATTTTATTGTAGATGGAAGCGATACCAAAGTAGAGAATAAAAACTTATTCTCAAGACTTTTAGGAGTAGGAGACATATATTCTATAGGAGATGAGAAAAAATTTTATCAAGGAAGGACATATGTTTGCATAGGAGTTTATGATAAGAGTTACATATGGATGGAAAAAAGCATGAAGAATGATTATGATGCTGCTGGAAAGACAAATGATGCAGCAGAAGATATGCGTTCGACTTATGAAAGTAAGCCTTATGAAGTTCTTATGGAATTGAGTGATAATAAATTCCCCTATAATGATGGGTCTGGAAAATTATCTATTCTTTTAGAACAGACTAGTAATGGGTCATCAGGGTTTTATGCAGGTGAAAGTGGAATTACAGCTATACATATTAATATACCGAAAGCAGCAGAGTATACAAAAGGACGTCTTTCGTCTACAAATGGGCTGCTTGTACATGAAGGGCAACATGCAATATTTAGAAATTTGACTTGTGGAGGGGATGCTCAACTGGCATCAAAGTATCGTTGGTTAGATGAGGGACTAGCAGTAGCTAGCATGGACTATACATGGGGTGGAAGTGATCCTTCAGGCTGGTTTGATTATATTAAAGGAAATCCTCAGATTAGGAATGGTTCTGCACTTGTATATAGTTCTTATAGAAATTCTTCTGCACAAGATTATGCAATGCCAGATTTATTTGTCAGATATCTGGCAAATCAGAAGTCGAAAGGATATAAACCAATAGAGTTTTTCCAAGGTATTTATAGAGTGACGGCAACTGGTAAAGACACAAAAACTTTCATGAATGATGTTTTTAAAGCAGCAGGACTTAAAGATGAAAATGGTAATGTACTTACATTTGACAAGTCTTTGGTGCAGTTCTATGCAGCGATTATTGCTCAAGATAAAGATGGAGTTTATGGTTTTTATGGTGATCCGGTAGTTTTAAATAAGCTTAATGATTATCCTATTTATATGGGGGAAAGCGGAAAACCAGTTATGCTTTCTGGAACAGCGGCTATTGTTCTGAAAACTGAAAATGGAGAATTTAAAGTACCGTCAGATGGTGGAAAAGACATTCGATATATTGCAGTAAATAGATCGGATACGGTATCTAAGCCTTCTAAAGGATCAGGTACAGCAGCAGATCCTTATAAGATTGAGAAAGCTTCAGACCTTTTTTATATAGCAAGTAATCAGAGTTGCCATTTTATTTTGACAAGTGATCTGGATTTAACAGGAAGTACTTATATTAGTGCAGGATGGTTTGGTGGAAGCCTTGATGGTAGAGGATATACAATAAAAGGTCTTAAACAGCCATTAATAGAAAGAAACAAAGGTACAATTAAAAACTTGAATATTGAAGCGGATTTTAAAAGTGATTATCAAGCCTATACTGGAGCACTTGCCAACATTAATGAAGGAAAGATATTAAACAGTAGTGTTAAAGGAAACTTCGATATACAGATGACAGGAACCGGGTATGGGGTTGTTCAGACATTTGGAGGGCTTGTTGGAAGAAATGAAGTATCAGGTGTTATACGAGAGTCTTTTGTTGATGCAAATATAAATGTGAAATTTGGATTTAGTCATGGATCAGCAGGGGCATTAGTTGGAAAAAATTCAGGTGCTATAGAAAACTCTTATGCACGTGGTTACTTGAATGTGATACAGGATAATAGAGGGGATTACAAATTTTATGTTGGAGGTATCACTGGAGAACTGACTAGAGATATGGGGTTAGGTGCAACACTGAAAAATTGTTATAGTACAACCCAGATAAGCACAAGAGCAGTTAGTGATTCAAATAAGCAAGCAATAGGTAGACTTTATGGTCAAGATCAAAATATTTCAGTAAATAGTGTAAGTCAATCTTATGCTTTGGATGGTATGGATGCAGTTGGTAAAACCACATCTGGAATTGATGGGGAAATTTATTCGAAAACTTCAGATCAACTTAAGAAAGTTGCAACTTATGTAAATTGGTCATTTAATAGTATTTGGAAAATACAAGAAGGAAAAGATTATCCGGTATTTATAGAAGCATCAGATATTAAAACTATTTCGGTTTCAGTACCACAAATAGAAAAAGAACGTTATGTAGGAGAAGAACTTTTACTTTATTCTGCAAAATTAATTGTAAATGGTACGGCAGTTCCCCTTACAAATGATATGATTAATGGTTTTGACAGTAGTACTGAGGGAGTGAAAACAGTAACTGGTAACTATAAGAATAAGGTATTTCAATTCGATGTTACAGTAAAAGCTCCTAAGTCAGTAGATAAACTTGAGATTTCAAAAGCTGGTAAAACTTCTTATGTTCAAGGTGAAGAATATAGTAGTGCAGGTGTTGTATTGATGGCAACATTAGATGGTACACCATATCATTATATAAAAAGTGGATTTAAAAGTGATTTAGATGGTATTCTATTGGATAATCAAAATAGGGTAACATTTAGTTACTACGATGGCAAAGTTAGTCAAGAGATTACTGTGAAAAAGGATGAGCCAAAAGCATTGACTGTTGTTAATCCTATGAATAAAGTAGATTATTATTCAGAAGACAAATTAGACTTTTCAGGTATGGGTATTCAGATTACATATGCTTCTGGAAAGAAATCTTCGGTTTTAAGATTTGATGAACTTAAAGGGAATGGAATACGCTTAGTATTGGATAATAACGGTAAATTTACTACTGTGGATTCTGATACAGTATTAACAGAAAAAGAGAATGGTACTAATATATATGCTTGCTTTGGAGACAAAAATCCAAACGAGTTTGGTTCAATATTTGCAAGATTAGCCCAAATTACTGTAAAGCCAAAATTGCATTTAGATAGTCAAATTTTCTTATTAGGTCAGAATGTTACAAGATTTGATTTATTTACAGATATGGTTGTAGGAGGAGAAGGAAATTATAAGTTTGAGATTGTTGAAGGAAAATTACCAAAGGGAATCAGAGAAGTTAAGAATATGCCTGGAAGTACTAGAATACTTTTTGAGGGAACACCTACAGAGGTTGGAGAGACAAGAGTTGTTTATAAAATTTCAGATTCTGCAGGAAATACTACTTTAACAGATATTATTTTTGTAGTGAATCCTCCATCAAGTGTAGCTGAGGTAGAATCATTTAGTATAACGAATGCTAGAGAATCTTATCCAGCTGTCATTAAAGGTACAACAATTGAACTTATTGTACCAGCAGATATACAGTTGAGTTCATATTGGGCGTCTGTGAAATTATCAGATGGAAGTAACTATTATCCAGATCCTAATATGCCACCTATAGTAAAAGAGGGAATACAAACATTAGCTATTATTGCTCAGGATAAAAAGACAATTAAAGAGTATACAGTGTTAATTAAGAGGGCAACACAAAATATGCAGCCTTTAGATAAACCTAAAAATCTAGTTTGGGATTCCAATACTAATACTTTAAGTTGGGATTCTGTGAATAATGCAGAAAGTTATATTGTTAATATAGCTCCTGAAGGTGAAGTTTCTTACATGGTAAGTACTTCAGAAAATAAACTTAATCTGAAAGATGTAGTTCAGAAATCAGGAAATATTGGTCTAAGTGTATTTGCTATTGGTGATAATATAAATACATATACTGGTAAGTATTCTGAAATAACTGTTTCTTATGTAGCACCACCACAGATAAAGTATATTAGTGTTAATCCAAAGAAAATAGAAGCATTTAAAGGTCATAATACACAATTTAAAGTAACGATTTCAGCAAACAGTAATGCAGATAAAAGTGTAACATGGTCTATTGAAGGAGCTTCAAGTGCTAGTACTTCAATTGATTCAAAAGGTGTGCTTACAATAGGGGATGATGAGACTTCATCAGAAGTACAGGTAATTGCAACATCTAATCATGATCCAAGTAAAAAAGCAAGGGCAGTTGCTACGATTAAAGAGTTACCAAAACTAAATACTCCATCAGGTCTTATTTGGAAGGGACAAGTTGCTACATGGAATGCTGTTGATAATGCAAATGGTTATAGTGTTGAGCTATATAAGGATGGTATCAAGGTAGGAGAAAGTCAAGAAACTAATAATACACAGTTTGATTTTACCAATAAAATGAAAGAAGCTGGGATATACAAATTCCGTGTTATTGCTTTAGGTGATGGAAAAACTATAGCAAATAGTGATGAAGCAGAAAGTCTAGAATATAATTATATAGTTGATATCAATCATGATGGGAAGGTAGATATGCTAGATTTAGCAATAGTATCAGAAAAGTATAATTTGAAAAGTACTGATGTTGGATATATCAAAGACTGTGATTTAAATAATGATGGGATAATAGATATATATGATATTGTTATGGTAGCAAATAAAATAAAATAAATGTTTAGAGCTTAAGTGAAAAGTTAAGCTGTTATATATTTTTTTAATAAAGTTCCTACAACATTAAGCATAATATGTTTATTGTTTAAGTAGGAACTTTATTGATTTCCTCAATAAAATTTTAATAGTGGTAAGTTTATATTAAGGAGTTGCAATTAGTATTGATTATAATGTAGATAGAAAAATTTAAGAAGATATACTATAAGATTACAGTATATCTTCTAGAGTATATTGAGATAGCTCATTAACAAAACTCTGTAATGATTTAGAGAAAATACCTTTAAGCTTACAACCACTAGTCATTAGAGGGCAAAGTTTAGGATTATTCATACATTCAACTAAGTTTAAGTTTTCTTCAGTTGATATTAAAACTTTACCAAGGTTTATTTCAATTGGTTCTACACCTAATTTTAATCCACCATTTCTACCCTTAGTTGATATTATATATTCTGTTTTGGCAAGTTTATGTATAACCTTTTTCATGTGGTGCTCTGATACTTCTAGATGTTCAGCAAGTTTATCAATAGTAGTATTTTTAGCTCTATTTCTAGCTAGATATATTAACGCTCTAAAAGCATAGTCTGTAAATTTTGATATCTGCATAATTCTTCTCCTTTGAGATTTAAATATAGTATATTATAACAAAATAAATGATTATTATAATAGTTACATACAAATATTTATATTACTATTTTCAGAATCAAGACAGAGTAAATTTGAGGGAATAATGTGTATTTTACTTGCACATTTTAAATTTTTGTGTTATATTTAATGCATCAACAGATAATTATTATTAAATAATATATATTAAAGATTACAGGAGAGATTATATATGTTAGATCAGAGAACAATAGAAATAATTAAAAGTACGGTACCAGCATTAAAGGAGCATGGAGTAGAAATTACAAAAACTTTTTATAAAAATATGTTTGAAAACAATCCAGAGGTTAAGCCATTATTTAATATGGATAGACAAGCTTCAGGAGAGCAACCAAAAGCATTAGCTATGACAGTATTAGCAGCTGCTCAAAATATAGACAACTTGGAAGCTTTATTACCAGCGGTAAAGACAATAGGAGAAAGACACTGTGATGCTCAAATTAAAGAAGAACATTACCCAATAGTTGGAGCTAACCTTTTAGGGGCAATCAAAGAGGTTTTAGGTGATGCGGCAACAGATGATATTATTGATGCTTGGGAAAAGGCTTATAGAGTTATAGCTAAGGTGTTTATAGATGTAGAAAAAGAAATTTACGAATCAAGAAGCAAATAATAAATATGTTTAGCCATATTCATGATAGAAGTGAATATGGCATTTTTTACTGACTAGTAAAGTATAAAATTTCAATTAGCTATGAATCAAAGGTATATTACATTTTTATATCAAAAATATAAAATAAAGGATAGTAATTTTATAAAGTAGTACAGTGGATATTTGTTTCCATTTGACTTGGAGCTTGAGACGGAACAAGTTTGATATTTTTTGTTGTAATAAATGTTTGAATGGAAAGAAATGAGTTGAAAATATATATTTTATTTATACCTTTATAGGCATAGTATTTTATATCTTTTTAATAGTACTAATAAAGGTTATATATTAAGTCTAAATAAGTAGTAGAATTTTAGTAGGTTTTAATACTTATTTTTTATAAAAACATAGTTGAACTTGAATTTGAAATTCTATTAATATTTGGGTAGCAGAACTTATACAGAGTGAAAGTAAGTGAGGTTTATAGCCTTATGCGTTAATATAACTAGCATAAGGCTATTTTTATAGTTAAAAATGATGCTAACTATATCCCAATATTCTTCATTTCCCCAAGTATCTTTTCCATTCTCTCATCAATATTCTTACCATCATATTTTGAAAGTTTTAATTCACTTTGTATTTTCCCATCAGACATAAACATAATACGTTCTGTTTTTGATGCAACCTTTGGATCATGAGTTACAAGCACTATTGTAGTACCCTTATTATTAATATGTCTTAATAAATCCATTATTTCTTCCGCTGATTTAGAATTAAGTGCCCCTGTAGGCTCATCACCAAATATTATCTTAGGGTCATTCATTAAACTACGACATATTCCAGCTCTTTGAAGTTGACCTCCAGAAACTTCATTAATATTACGATTCTTTAAGTTCTCTATTCCTGTCATTTTCATAAGATTATCTGCCTTTATCAAAATGTCTTTAATATTTTTTCTATTAGAGCGTACAGAAGTAAGAATAATATTATCACCTATATTTAAATTCTTTAGCAAGCTTGGTTGTTGAAATATAAATCCCATTTTTGTTCTTCTTATTTCTGCTAAATCTTTTTCTTTTATAACAGCTAAATCATCACCATCAAAAGTAACGTTTCCTCCCTCTGGAACATCCATACCGCTTAATACATACATAAGTGTAGACTTTCCAGATCCTGATGGACCCATTATTGAAATAAACTCACCTGTTTTAATAGATACTGAAACATTATCTAATACCACTTGTTTTTCATTTCCTTCACCATAGGATTTTCTTATATTTTTTCCAATTAATAATTCACTCATCTTCTTACTCCTTTATATTATCTGAAATTTTAATTTTTCCTAAATTTGCAGTAACTATTATAGAAGATACTATTACAGTTAAAATAAGTATAACTGGGGAAAGTATATAAGCTACTATAGGGTTTACCATAAATTTAAATGTTGTTGCTCCAAGAGAGGCAAGTATAGAACCTGCAAGTAATTCTCCAAGAGTATTAGCTAAAATAGTACCTAAAACAATTCCTAAAATTGAAACTACTACAGCTCTTACAATGTATTGAACTGTAACATCATTATTAGTAAATCCAAGGGACTTCATTATTGCAATAGGATATTTATCCTTTGAGATGAGCATCTTTATAAATAATAATGTAACTAAGGCTACTATTATAATAGAAACTATCATTGCAGCAGTAGATGCTAATTTTATAGAATCCTTTATGGAACCAAAAGTTTGACTAATATACTCATCAATGTGTGATACTTTTCCATAAGTAAAGTCTTTTGAATATTTATTAAAAATACTATCTAAATTGGACTTATCGGTAGCTTTTACATAGATGATTGAATACATAATGTCATTTAAATCACTATTAAATGTAGCCTTGGCTGTTTTCCCTCCATTAGTAATATCAGAGTAAATCCCACATACAGTTAATTTTTTATCTTGTCCGTTAATATTAAGAACTATAGTATCTCCAACTGTTTTATTGACTTCCTCACTATTAGTTACTGAAAGAGCAATTTCATTATTTGATGCTGGTGAACTTCCTTTTGAATATTTTACTGGAAAGGAATTATGATCTCCAAGCTCAACCTTAATGTTGTCACTACTACCATCAGCATTTTTCAATTTAAAAGATTTTGTGTAGAAAAGGGCATATTTACTGATGTTCTTGTCATTTTTCATAGCTTTTACTATGCTTTCAGATTTATTTTTAATATCACTTTTTTGTTGAATATCTATTCTAATATCACAATCTCCAACACCCATATATGTGACAAAGCTCTTTGAAGAAATAGTATTATATAGATTTTGAGGAACAATCATTATAAATGTAGCTAATATAAGTACAATTAACATTGTTATATAAAGCTTTTTCCTTGAAAGAACATCCTTTATTCCAAGAAAAATATTACTACTAAATAAGCTGCAAGATTTAATACTAAAATAATTTGTATTTGATGTTTTATCTGAAGATAAATTATTACTTAAAGCCCTTGATGGAGATATTTTCTTAAAAGCTTTAAGAACTCTATTTACATAGCATATAATCAAAAGAAATATTAGTATTACTCCAAATAATGAACCTACTAAAGATATTGCATTATTTCCTCCATTACCAAAATATAATCTTATATTCTTTAAAAGCATATTTTTAAAAGGAAAAGATATTATTAAACCAAGTAATGATCCAACTCCAGCAATAAAGGCATACTTTGTAAGATATATTTTCTTAATATCAGAAATAGAAAGACCTATTGCTTTCATTACTCCGATTTCCCTATAATCATCCTCCATTTTTGCAATTAGAGTAAAGCGAATACACATAAAAGCAATTAATAAAATAAGTACACTAACAAGTATGATTACTCCTATCATAAGACCTTCTGACATTGCATTAATCATCTTAAATAATGGGTAAGTTATAGTTGGTCCATTTGCTTCAAGATTAGCATTTACATACTGATTTTCAAATTTATTAATATCTGATAAGTTTTTTAATCTAAATTGAATTAAATATTCCATGCCTCCAAGACTTTTAATATTTTCAAAATCATTTTTACTAATTAAATATCTTTTAGAAGAAGCCATAGAAGAATTCATTTGAGAATCACGTAAAAATCCTGCCACTGTAAACTTCTTGCCATATACATACACTGAATCATTTATCTTAGCTTGCTTTTCTTTCATAAATGTTACTGGGAGATATATTTCACCATCTAAAACCTCAACGTTTTTGCCATCTAAATCAAAAAGATAATCAAAATTCTTACTTTGAATAGAAAAACCATTATCAATAACACTATCTCCAAGAGATTTTCCATTAACAATAATTTCTGACCCTTCTACATTAAGAAAGGGCACTACTTGATATTCATGAACTAAATTATTAGATTTAGCGAATTTATCTATATTACTTAAATTAATATCACCTGAATGCATTTGCATAAAGTGAGGTGTTTTAGCTTGTATCATAAGTGTATCTATTGAGCCTAATAAGTTAACTGCAAGAGTTATAGCTAGCGAAAGTAATACTGATGATGCAGTAACTATTAGCAATGTGGTTAAGGTTACAAATTTACTTCTTTTTATATCATTAATAATTAATCTTTTAAACATATTGATCCTCCAGTTTTCTAATTGACTTAATAGAGTAGAGGATTATTGCTATTATAGAAAGAATTATCCCAGCAATAATAATTAATAAGCCTGTACCCCTACCAGTACCAGTTCCAATAATTTTACCAATATTATTTGCAAGTATGCCTCCTTCAGTAAGCATAGGATTGAAAATATTATCAGAAATAATTCCTACAAATCCAAAAGCAATAACATATCCTAGCTGCGATATAAGTCCAATAAGCCCCCAAGCTCTTCCCTGAACTTCATTAGGTATGTTTGATCTAATTAAAACATCAATACTTGTATTTGCAAAAGGAAGGGTAGCAAAAAATAAAAAACCTGCTATAGAAATTAAAATTATATTTTCTCTTAATCCAAAAATAGCCATGAAAGTTCCAGTCATAAACAATGAAATAGATAATATTTTTGAATAACCCTCTTTAATTGATATCATCCCAATAATTACGCTTGAGACAAGCATTCCTGTGCCACAAATAGTTTCACATACTCCTAAAGTAGTAGCATTGGAAAAGGATAGTATCATTGGTGTTGCAAGGGTTTGTATTATTCCTAAACATAAAGTGAGAATAGAGCCTAAAATTACTAAAGTAAATATTCCTTTATTACTTGTAATTGCCTTCCATCCTTCTTTAAATTCAGAAGTTAAGGATTCTTTTTTTTCAATTGCTTTAGATTGAAGTCCCTTTCTAACAATAAGTGTAGCTGTTACAGTTACAAAGAAAGTACATATATCAATAATTAGCAAAAGCTTTATATTTGAAAAACTTAATAAAAATCCAGCAAGAATAGGGGAGATTAAGAATTTAGATGAACCTGCTATTTGAACAAGTCCACTTGCTTTAGAAAATTCCTCTTTAGTTAATAGATCTGTAATAGTTGCTTTGTATGCAGGTTCAAGAAGTGATGAAAATATTGAACTTATAGTTACTCCAATAGCTATTGGATAAAGTGTAGCCTCACCATTTATCATACATATTAATATATAAATGAGTCCTAGGGCGGATAAGCTATCTCCTAAAATCATGAGTAGCCTTCTATCATATCTATCTGCAAGTACTCCAGCTATTGGACTTAACAATAGTGATGGTAAAAAAGCTAATAAAGTAATTAGAGCAGTAGAAGATACCCGTCCTGTTTGCTGATATACATAAATTCCAAGACCAAAGGAAGTCAATCCACTTCCAATGGCAGAAATAAGTTCACCTGACCATAATAATAAGAACTTTTTAAAGGATTTATTTAAACCTTCCATTAAACCTTACCTCCTAATTAAATACTTGTTTTATAAAATCAAAGCTTCCTTTTTCAGCGCCCAATAAACGTTCTAAATTAACAATAAAAGCTGAAATTTTTCTTAAAGTTTCTTCCATAGATAGGTTGTTATTACTATCAAAGACAGTTTGGGTATAAATTAAAATCATCTCAACTGTTTCTAGAGGATAATCAGTATTAAATATTCCTTTTTCAATTCCTTCACAAATAACCTTTGTAAGAATTGGAACTACGTTATCAATAATAGAATCAAATTGTTTTTGATGCATAAGAAGATTTTGTGGATTATGAATATTATTTACAATTTTCTTTTCCTTATCATCTTCTATATTAAGTGACATTACCACACCAAGGATTTTTTCCTGAACTGAAAGTGAAGGGTCCTTAGAAATTTCTTGTGCCTTATAAAATATTTTTTCTGAAATTCTATCTATAATAGCATCTAAAATTTCTTCTTTAGACGTGAAATAGTAGTATAGTGTACCTTTGGCAATTCCTACTTTTTCAAGAATATTAACAATACTAGTATTTTCATATCCTTTTTCTATAAATAATTCCTTAGCTATATCAAGTATCTCATGTTTTCTTTCTTCACCATTTTTTATAACTTTCATAAGAATTCCTCTTTTCCCTCAACCGACCGATGGTCGGTTTGTAGGTATATAATATCATTCAATACATTAAATGTAAATAGAAAGTTGGAAATTTTTTGAATTAATATTTAAATAGAAGGTCTGTTACATAGTAGGAAGGAAAAGTTAGTAAAATCAATTTATGTGACTTTGTCACATAAAAAAAAATAAAAATTATGTATAGTGTAAACAAACCGATGATAAAAGTTTAAGGAGGAAAAGAAATGAATAAAAATAATTGGATAAAGGGTGCTGTAGTGTTAGGTTTCTCATTCTTTATAGCTATCTTACTTGTTAAACCAATAGGAGTTTCAACTCAATTTTCAGTGTTATCAGGAATAGTACATACTGTAGTAGATAGTGATGTAATAGTTGAAGATTCAAGTAGAGAAACTGGATATAAAAGTTCAAATGCATATTATGATAAATCAGAGGGGAAATTAGCCAAGTCTATAAAGAATCCATTAAATTATGATTTTATTTTTGTATTATCAATTCCAGTAGGTGGATATTTGTTATTTAGCAGAAAGAAGAAAAATGAAGAAGATAATAATGTGGAATCATGTGTATTAGATGATAATAAAAAAAGTTTTATAAGAAAGTATGTACCTAGTTTTATTGGAGGATTTTTACTACTATATGGAGCAAGAATGGCTGATGGATGTACTAGTGGTCATATGATGAGTGGAATGATGCAAGGTAGTATAAGTGGCTATGTATTTGCAATATCTGTTTTTGCTACTGCCATACCAACAGCTATAATTGTTAAAAAGATTAAAAAAGCAAACTAAGGAGGAAAAATATATGAAAATTTTATTGGCAATTTTACTTGGGGGCTTCTTTGGATTTGCACTAGCATATGTAGGAGCTACAGGTTTTAAAAATATACTAAAAATGTTAAGATTAGAGGACTTATCTTTGGCTAAGATAATTTTATTTGCAATAGGCTTTTCAAGTGTATTACTTTCTATTTCAAGTTTATTTGGAATATTTGATACATCTCATTTAAGTGTTAAGACTATGAATTTAGGGGTTATAATTGGCGGGTTATTATTTGGAGTTGCATTTGGTGCTGTGGGAACATGTCCAGGTACTTGTATTGGTGCAGTTGGAAGTAACGGCGTTAAAAGAGCTGTTGCAGCTATATTAGGTGGATTAGTTGGAGCTTTTGCATTTTCAATGTCCTATGGATATTTTAATGAACTTGGATTATTTGAAGCATTAAATATGGGTAAGTTAACTTTATTTAATATTTCTGATAAGTATCCATCAGTTTTTAATGTGGGATTTGTTGGACTATTAATTGTTGGGATATTGTTTATGAGTGCAGCATACATTCTTCCTAAAAGAATATTAAAGGATTAAAGCAAAGAAAATATTTATATATTTATATATTGTTATAAATATATAAAGAAACAAATATAAAAATATATAGTAAACATAGGAGGTTGAAAGATCTTCTTTAGATAGGTTTTAAAGTTAAGAAACTAAATCCAGCAATGTGTAAGTTGCTGGATTTTATTTTGTGCTAATTTAGATATATATTAACCTAATAGAGAGTTAAGAATTTAATAAGTTAAGACAAATGAAAATAATATTAAGAATAATAATAAGTACAATATCGTTATTTATGATATTTATGGTTCTTAATGTAATTAATGAATTAGGAAAGGAAAACATGAGGAAATCTTGTTAAATCCTAAAGAAAAGAGAACAAAGGAATTTTAATCAAATGTTAAGTTTGTTTAAGCGTTTTTATAAGTAACGTTTGAATTACTGGGTAACTTAAAAGTGCCTAATTGTTTAAATATGATCAATTATATAAAATAAAATCAAGTTAAGATAAGAGGATAAATTAGTATAGTAAAAGTGATTTAGATGAAAATCCTAATTTATCTTAGTAAAATAATATAAGTTATAAAATAATATAGCTTGAATTTTCAATAGAAGGAGAGAATAATATGAGTAAATATGATTCTATAATAATTGGTTTTGGAAAAGGTGGAAAAACACTTGCAGGATTTTTGGGGAAGCAAGGAAAAAAGGTAGCTTTAATTGAAAGATCAGATAAGATGTATGGGGGAACATGCATTAACATTGGGTGTATTCCAACAAAAACATTAGTACATAAATCTAAGCTTTCTTTATATAAAAATTTAAATAGTTTTGAAGAAAAAGCAAATGAGTATAGAATAGGGATAGAAGAAAAACAAAACTTAATTAAAATGCTAAGAGAAAAAAATTATAAAATGTTAGATAGTATTGATAATATTCATATATATAATGGGACAGCTTCTTTTGTATCAAGTACAGAAGTTGAAATTGATAGTAAAGATGGTAAATTAATTTTAGAAGGTGAAAACATATTTATAAATACCGGAGCATCTACTATAATACCCAATATTCCTGGAATAAATGATAGTAAAAAAATATATACAAGTACTACAATAATGGATTTAAAAGAACTACCTAAACATTTAATAATAGTTGGTGGAGGATATATTGGACTTGAGTTTTCATCAATATATGCAAACTTTGGATCAAAGGTAACTGTCATAGAAGCAGGAGATAGACTTGCAGCAAGAGAAGATAAAGATATATCTAATAATATAAAAGAAATATTAGAAAATAAAGGTATTTCCTTTGTATTAAATTCAAAAGTGAAGTCATTTAAAGAAGAGGGAAATGAAATTACAGTTACATATTTAGATACTTTAACTAATTTAGAAACAGAAGTTAAGGGGGACGTAGTTTTAATTGCTACAGGTAGAAAACCTAACACAGAAGGGTTAAACCTAGAAGCAGCAGGAGTGAAAACTACAGATAGGGGAGCAGTAGTAGTTGATAATAGATTAAGAACGAATATACCTAATATATGGGCTATTGGAGATGTAAATGGTGGATTACAATTTACGTATATTTCTTTAGATGATTTTAGAATTATAAAAGACAACTTATTTGGTGAAGGTAAAAGAACAACTGATGATAGGGGAGCTATCCCATATTCAGTATTTATTGAACCAAGCTTAGCTAGGGTTGGCTTAAGTGAAACAGAAGCAATAGAAAAAGGATTTGAAATTAAGGTGGCAAAATTATCAGTAGCAGCGATTCCAAGAGCAAGAGTTATAAATGAAATAGAAGGTGTGATGAAGGCTGTAGTTGATGCGAAGACTAATAAAATACTTGGTTGCACATTATTATGTACAGAAGCTAGTGAGATAATTAATATAGTAAGTACTGCTATTAATACTGGTCAAGATTATACATTCTTAAGAGATAATATATTTACTCATCCTACTATGAGTGAAGCATTAAATGATTTATTTTCATTGTTATAAACTATAAAAATTGTATCTAGTGAAAATATTATTTTTTAAATAATATCTATAATACTTATTGTAGCAGCATATTCTTTTAAAATAAGTGAAGTTAACTTTGATAAGAGAATAAATCATGGTAAATAGTATAGGAGGTTATAAAATGTATAGTGTAGAGGAAATTATATATGACTGCCCTGTAGAAGCCTTATCGAATATATTAGGAAAAAAGTGGGTCGCTGCAATAATATGGAGTATTCAAGATAAAAAGGTTAGATTTGGAGAGTTGCGAAGAGAGTTGGATGGTTGTAGCAAAAAGATGCTAACACAACAATTAGATTTATTAATTAGTAATAATGTTATAATTAATGATAAAAAGATAATTAGTAATAGAGTTGAATCTACCTATTATTTAAGTGATTCAGGATTGTTGTTATTACCTATTATGGAAAAGATGATAAACTGGAGTAATAATAACTTATCATGTTAAAAGTAGAGTTAGTTAATATATATTTGACCTAAAAGAATATTAAAGGATTAGAACAAAGAAAATAGTAATATATAGTAAACATAGGGGGATGAGGGGACATTCTTAAGAAAAATTTTAAAGTTAAGAAACTAAATCCAGCAATGTATAAGTTGCTGGATTTTATTTTTTCTAATTTAGATATTCATTTATATTTGAAGCAAATATTCATTTGCTTTTATGATGAGACCTTGAATTTTCAAAAGAGATGATATAGAATTTTTGGTAATAATATAGATGCTTAAAATTGGATACTAAGTAGTGAAGGGTAAGGGGAATTTTGACTTCTATAAATAGATTTTAGAGGAGAGGAAAAGAGATGAGTTATATAGATTTGCATATGCATTCAAATTATAGTGATGATGGGGAGTTTACGCCTAAAGAGTTAGCAGACCTTTGTATAGAAAGAGGGGTAAAATATTTTGCAATAGCTGATCATAATTCTGTTAGAGGAATAGAAGAGGGGAAAGAATATATTAAAGATAAAGATATTACAATAATTCCAGCCATTGAATTAGATTGTAGTATTGATGGTGTAAACCTACATGTATTAGGATATGGAATAGATTATAAAAGTGATATTTTTGAAGAAATAGAAGCTAATATAATAAAACAAGAGCAGGTTGCTTCAAAAGAAAGAATGAGATTAGTTAGGGAACTAGGAATAAATTTTGAGGATGAGATGATAAAAAAGCTATCTAAAAATGGAGTGGTTAATGGTGAAATGATAGCTGAAGCAGCAATGAGCTTTGATAAAAATCAAGAAAATCCACTACTTAAACCTTACTATAAAAATGGGTCAAGAAGTGATAATCCATTTGTAAATTTCTATTGGGATTTTTGTGCTCAAGGAAAACCTGCATATGTTGAGGTGAAGTTTATCTCATTAGAAGAGGCTGTAAAAGTTATTTTAGACAATGGTGGAGTTCCTATATTAGCTCATCCAGGTAATAATATAAAGGAAGATTTTAATCTATTAGAAAAAATAATTGCTAGCGGAGTTAAGGGATTAGAAGTGTATAGCAGTTATCATAATGAAGAACAAATAGCTTTTTATAGGGATTTTGCTTATAGAAATAATTTACTTTTAACTTGTGGCAGTGACTTTCATGGAAAAACAAAGCCAAGTATAATTGTAGGTGGAGTAAGTTGTAATAATAGTGAAGAGAAAATAATTAAGGAACTTGATATTAAATTAGGCCAATGATATTAAAAATGATCATTGGCTTATGTTACAATTGGAATGGTAAATTATTGTAAGAAGTGGATAGGTATTTGAAAGGAATAAGAATACTATGATAGATATTAAAAATTATAATTATTGTCCAGACATAGGTGAAATAAGTGAATATATTAGAAATTCATTATTTAATGATTTCTGTGCAGAGATAGTTAAAGAATATAATGCAAAATATAAAGTAGAGTTTAGTAAATGTTCATGGGAGTCAGGATGGAATATTAAATTTAAAAAGTCTGGGAAAACACTATGCACAGTATATCCAAGAGAAAATTATTTCACTGTATTGGTGGTAGTTGGAGTGAAAGAAAAGGAAGCTGTGGAAGAATTGTTATTTAATTTATCTCCAGTAATTCAGAGGATATATAATGAAACCAAAGAGGGAATGGGGCAACGTTGGTTAATGATAGATTTAGAAGATAAGGATGAAATATTTAGTGATGTACTAAAACTTATTGATGTACGCGCAAAATTTAGGTAAAGTTCATATTTAAATTGTCATGTTCTACATTAACTCTACCAATTCTACCTGTGGTAGGTTTAGATTTAATGCCATTGAAATTATAATGATATTAAAGGTGGTGTAATTATGGATACAAAAAAATAGGAGTATTTATAGCAGATGCTAGAAAAAAGAAAAAACTTACACAGGCAGAACTAGGAGAACATCTAAATGTAACTGATAAAGCAGTTTCTAAATGGGAATGTAGAGTTTCCCAAACAAAAGAATATTAAGTAAGAAATAACCTGTGTTTACCTGCTTGCAAAGAAGTTTCTTTATAAAATATTAAAAATAATTTTTACAACAAAGAACTCATATATAATGATTGATTCTATATATCCATTTTATAATCAACCATGGTAAATTATAAAGGAGTGATTAAAATGTGTGGTGGTATCATTGCTCAAAAAATTGCATAAACCCATGTAAATATAACTTTAAGAGAACATTTACATGGAGGAATAAGAAATGAAAGAAAACAAATATGACAACGAACAATTTTTTGAAAAATATAGTGAAATGGAACGCTCTAAAAAGGGATTAGATGGTGCTGGAGAATGGTCAGAATTAAAAAAAATTCTACCTATTTTCAAAGAAAAGAAAGTCTTAGATTTAGGATGTGGATATGGTTGGCACTGTAAATATGCAGTTGAACATGGGGCAGACTTTGTTTTGGGAACAGACATATCAAGCAAAATGTTAGAAGTTGCCATTCAAAAAAATAATGATGCGAGAATTAAATATCAGTGTGTTGCGATGGAAGATTTAGATTTTCAAACAGGAACATTTGATATAATATTAAGCTCATTGGCATTTCATTATGTAGAAAATTTTGAACTATTAGTAAAAAATATATCATTGTGGCTAAAAAAAGGTGGAGAGTTTGTTTTTTCTGTTGAGCACCCTGTCTTTACATCTCATGGAACACAAGACTGGTATTATGACAAAGACGGAAATATTCTTCATTTTCCAGTTGATAATTATTATTATGAAGGAAAAAGAGAAGCTGTATTTCTAGGAGAAAAAGTAATAAAGTATCACAGAACACTAACAACATATCTTAACACCTTATTGCAAAATGGATTTATGTTTCAGCATATTATTGAGCCTCAACCACCAGAAAATATGATGAATATTCCTGGAATGCAAAATGAAATGCGTCGCCCTATGATGTTACTTATATCTGCAAAAAAATTGTAGTAGTTAATTTGATATGAGATTATTATTTAGTAAAAAAATTTTATTAGATAGTTTTGTTTTGAATAAATAGATGTAATTATACAGACAGAGTGATCCAGACACGGTGGCGGTCGTAAGACATATCGCCACGCCAGCTTGCTGGCGAGTGGCTGGTTCACTTTGGCGGTTGGGCGAGCGTTAGCGAGCCTTATAAGCCTCCGTTATCTAACAAGGGGGCATAAAAGACAAGAAACAATAGACGTTAGTAAGCGGAAAACGCTGTATTTATAATGCGAAACCGCATTTTGCAGTAGTGTTAACTCAGCAGGGGGCAGTTAACATCTGTATTTGAAAATGGAATACTGAATGATTGAGAAAATCCTTATTCATGCACCAGAGATAAACGAGAGCGGTGAAAGAATACAGGAAATCGAGATATACTATCGCTTTATCGGAAAAATTGAGTAATAAAACAGGGTAATATTTTTAACTAAGGGAATGTGGTAAGTGCCTACCTGATAGTTCATTATTTGAAGATATAAGTAAGGTGGTGGATGTATCTATGAGTGAATTATTAAAGGGTGAATATATTGAAGAAGAAAATGTAGAGGTAGAAAGTAATAAAACTATAAATTCATTACTAAGTGAGATTAAAAAGTTAAAAAGAAATGAATCATTAATTGGAGCTTTATGTGCAATATTAATATCATTTATTACAGCAATTTATTAACTTATATGGCAACCTGGTGAAAAAGCTTATGAACAATTTTTCTCAGGATTTATTGAGGCAATAAGTGCTGGATGCCTTATTATAGGAATAATCCTTATATTCTATACATGGGTAAAGTACTCTCAAAAAAACTTAAATTAAATTACTTTTCAATGACTAAGCTAAATTGCTTGGTCTTTTTTTAATATATAGGAAAATGTAAAATTTTAATTATCTATAAATCAAAGGTATTATTATAATTTCCTTACCTTTAGCATGAGTGGGGGGATATTTGTTTCCATGTGACTTGGAGCCTAGCCACGGAACAAACCAAATAAATATCCACTCCACATTTTTTTATTTCTTGGGAAATTATGTATATAAAGTGGTAAAATTAAATATAATAACATAGTTTTTTAGCTGTAAAGAAATATTTAATATTGGAGGATTTATGAGAACAATAGATATTGTAATTATGTATGTAAAGGGCTATTTAACTAATGAATATTTAATACATTGGGTACGTGAGCATGAGGAGGAATTAAGTAAAACTTATTATGGATTATATAATTATGGATATAAAGAAAAAAAGAAGTAAATTATGATGGACAAGAAGGAATGCAAGGTTAGAAGGGGGTTTGGGTGAATTTATGATAAGTAGGAAAAAGAAAATAATAATAACCTTAATTACAATGTTTGTAGTAACTACAGCAACTGTTTTAGTTCTTAAAAAATTTAAACCAGAGGTTGCAGAAAAGGTTGAACCATTTGTGAATAAGATAGAGGTCCCAGAGGAATACTCAAGAGCTGATAGAAATAATAATGGGGTTCCAGATCCAATTGATATTTCAAATAATTTAGAAGAGCAGCTAGACTCAAATACAAAATATGTGGATGCCTATTATGTAGGGGGATATCCACCAGAGGATGAGGGAGTTTGTACTGATGTTATATGGAGAGCTTTTTCTTCAATAGATATAAACTTAAAGGGCTTAGTAGATAAGGATATTAAAAATAATATAGATGATTATTGGAGAATAGAGGATAAGGCAGATCCTCATATTGATTTTAGAAGAGTACCTAATTTAATGGTGTATTTTGATAAATATTGTGACACCTTAACAAGTGAAGTGATACCAGAGAATGTTGATAATTTAAAACAGTGGCAGCCTGGTGATATTATTTTATTTCTTGAGCCTTATCAACATGTTGGCATGGTAACAAATGAGAGAGATAGCGATGGGGTGCCTTTTGTAGTTCATAATTCTAGACCAAGCATAAAGAAGGGAAAGTTAAGCTGGTTTAGCGATTATAAGTTATATCATTATAGGTGGAAGTACTAAAAGGAGGAGAAAATGAATAAATTTTCAAATTTATCAGAAGATGAAATTAAAGAGAAGTTCAGACAGATTAGTGAAAAGCCTAGCGATCCAAGAGTAAGAAAATTTATCTATGATATTTTGTTGAAAAATCCAACAAATATGGAAGAGTTTGATTTTAAGAAAAACTTAAATTTAGATATAGAGGAAATTAAGTCTGCTAGCAACTTGGGAAATAAAAATCAGACCATAGCTTCAGAAATTTTTATTTATGGATTAGTGGCACATATTTTTGGCGATGAAAAAACTTATATAGAACTATTAAATAGTGATGAGTTTCAAAATGGAATATTTGATACTGATATGAAGAAAAATAAGAAGTGGTGTAAAGAACTTACTAGGTTTTATAGTGTGATTGGGTATAGTAGAGTTACTAAGAAAATACATGAAATTATGGTTTTAAAAAAATATGATAAGCCTATTTATGCTGTGGTAACAAGAGATAGAGAAGCTATGAGTAAAAATGAAATAAAAACCTTTAAATGGGATTATTGTAGTATGGATGAATTCATATATTCAGTATTGTGTGATTTATACGTAACCAAAAGAGTAGGACGCTATTACAAAAAAAATGATGAGTTTTTGCTAAAGATGTATTATTCATTGTATCTTTACTTGACAGAGGATGAAAATAAGGAAGAATATAAAAAGTTAGTCTTAAATTATGCACAAAAAGCTATTGAAAGTGATTACTTTGATGTAGTTTTTGATTTCATAATGTTAGTAGATTTATCAATAACTTTTCCAGAGGTTTTTGGTGACATCATAGACAAGCCTCATAAAATAGTTAAAGCAGATGAAAGTCTTTTAGATTTTAATAAGGTAAGAGCAGTAACCCCTTTATCTAATGAGGAAAAAGATTTAATTAAAAACCTAAAGGATGATGACATTAGAATTCTTATGGAAAAACCTAAGAAATTAAAAAATAAGAAAGACTTTATAAACAACCTAGTGGTATTAAAGCATAATGCAGAAATTTATCTTTCTAAAAATAGAGAAAAGATAGAGAGGGCAGATGACTTTTCACAGTATTTATCAGAGTTAAATACTTTATTCTATATACAGCATGAGTTAAAAAATAATGACAAGCTTAAAGAAATATTAGAGGATTCAGAAAATATAGCATTACAATTTAGAGAATTTGTTGAGAAAAAAACAAGCGAATATGATGAGGATGAAGAAGAAATTGGTTTCCTTACATTAGGGTATAGATTATTTGAGCTTGCTCTTATGTTTGATTTAATGAAGTATGATGAAAAGTCTAAATATTATTTTAAAGAAAGTTCTAGATATCTTAAGGGTGAGGTAGAAGAAAAGTATTTTGAAACTCCAAGAGAAAGTGATGGTTGTTCAAATAGTTTCCTGAAAAATACTTATGCTCATATAATGAATGGAGATGTAGATAACTTTAAAGCTGCTTTATATATAAATCCTGATATTGACTATATTGAAGATGATGAGGAACTTTTAGAATATGAGGTAACAGACCCAATGGTACTTTCAGTATATGAGGATACAAATATAAAAGAACTTCTTAAAACTGTGAAGGACATGTTAAGAGTGGACAAAGCCTACGGAAGAGAAGTAAGTAGACAAAAGGAAATATGTGAAGTATTAAATAAGATAGTAAAACTTGAAAAGTCTAAAGATAAAGAAAAAGCAAAAGAAGCAATAAACAAGAAACTAGATAAAGTATATAACTCAATAGCGTCAATAAATAGCTATCTTGAGGTGTATCCTATGTATTTAGGGCTAAAAAGTTTGTATAGTTAATTAAAATATTGTTTCAAGATATAAAGATAGCTAGTGAAACTATAAAAGTTTTACTAGCTATTCTTATATAAAATTATAAATTAATTATTTCATTTTTAATTATATTTTTAATTCTTTCATTAGTTGTTATAACCCTAGGAACTTTAATTTGATTTTTAGATACACCTTTATTTTGTAAAAACTCTTTTATTTTATAGAAAGTTTTTGGCTTTACAATTATTACTTTTAGATTTGCTAAACGATTATTACTTCTAAATCTTCCATAAGCTAAATTTGATTTTCTAAGTTCTTTATCTAATAATTGTTCAATTTTATTTTTTAGTGGTAAGGATGCTTGTTCTTGTATCTCTATATAGAAAACATATCTACCAGGAGAGCGGGTATTGTCAGCTAATGTAGTATAGTCTAATAAGCTTAAGTTCAAAGCTTTCATAGTATTTTTTATACTATTAGTTAGGTGATCCTCTGTTGTTTTTTCAGAAACCATATTTAATATTTGATTTCTTCTATAGAGAAATTCAATTTTAGGAGAATTATTATAATATCCAACTACTTTAACAACATCACCTAGTCTATATCTATAAAGTCCAGAATAATTTGTAAGAACAATTTCATATATTTCTCCAATCTTTACTTCATTAATGTTATAAGTTGAAGGTGATACTTCATTACAGTGTTCTAAAGGTATGAATTCAAAGAAAACTGTATCAGGTGTAACTACATAACTAATATTTTCAGCATAGGGATTTATGCCAATCATTCCTTCAGTTGCAGCATAGGCAGGTGAGTAAATAGGAATATAATCAGTATAGTAATTCACCTTATCATCATAAACTGAGAAATTTGCACCTGTTACTGTAGCTATATAAATAAGTTTTGGCCAAATTCTTTTACATATTCCTTGAAGTCCCTTTGAGAATTCCTTTTCTAAAAAATCAGCTCTAGCTGCATCAGGTTTTAATAGCTTGTTTAATTTTTCTTTAACTTTAGAGTCTATTTTTACTGAATAATTTATTGAGCCAGTTCTAATATCCTTAATTAGTTTCTTGTAATTATCTTCAAGAAATCTTAGAAGATCTAAAATGCTAGATATAAATACAGCACTTATATACATTAAGTTTTTCTCTTTTAAAGCAAATAATAGGTGAAGATATAAAGATGTTTCTCTATCCTTTATTTCCATAACTTCTATTGGGGAGGTGTACATTAGTGAAAGTATTGGTTTAATACTTTTCATTCCTCCTGAAGTGGCAGAACAAATAGGGGTACCTCCCTTGGTATAGGTAGTCATAACTATGTCAGAAATCATTAAGCCACGTCCATAAGTATATCCATATTTAAAGTTGTTATAAGAAAACTTAGGCACTAAAAGTGCCATATATTTAGCTGCAAATTTTTGAGATTTTTTTGTTACAGGAATTAATTTTTGACTTCCAGTAGTGCCAGAGGTGTGTCCAAAATAACTAATTGGATAGTTTACCAATATATTTTTTTCCCCATTAGCCATCTTATCAATATATTTTTCGTAATCTGTATAAGTTGTAATAGGTACAGTGTTTTTATACTCTTCAGCAGAGTGAATTTTTTTGAAGTTATATTTTAAGCCATATTCGCTTGAACTATTTAGAGATAGAATGTTAAGAAGGGTATTAGAATTAACCTTATCTGAGTTTTTAGTAAACTTATCAAAAGTATATTCAACCACTTTACCAGATATAATAAGTGTCTTATAAACTATTTTGTTTGATATTGTCATATTAATACATCCTATATTGTTTTATGTATCAATATATGAATATTAAAGAAAGATAGTGAATATAAATGTTACTTTAAAGAGCTAGGAGCTGATTTCTGTATTGCACAGGGGTCAGCTTTTTTACTGTCTAGTAAATTATAAAATTTCAATTAGCTATAAATCAAAGGTATTATTACATTTTCATATTAAAAAATATAAAATAAAGGATAGTAATTTTATAATTTCCTTACCTTTAGTACGCGTGGGGTGGATATTTGTTTTCATGTGACTTGGAGATTTCGACGAAACAAGGGAAATAAATATCCGCCACACCTTTTTTACTGTTTAATTATAGGAAAAGTATGATAGAATTTAATTGTAATAAATGGAAAGGAAAAGGGGATGAGATGAAAGATAAAAAGATAAGAACTGGTTTTGTACTTTTATCAGATGAAGGCTTTAATATAAAAGAGTTTAAGAGAAACTTATATAGAGATTGGGAAATTATGATTAAGGAAGAAGATCAAAGTGAAATTTTAATATTTGAAGTAAGTGATATTAAGGTTGTATGTGCATTAATTAATTCACCTGTTCCAAATAAAGAAGCAGAAGAAAATGCAATGAATAATTATCTTTGGAAAGAGGGGGAAGAGGAAACTGCTAAGCATAAGGCTCATATAGTTGTGTCAGTTACAAAAGGAGAAAATCCAATAGGAAATAGTATTGTATTTACTATGGTAGTTTCTTCTCTATTGAAGTTAAAAAATGCAATAGGTATATATCAATACCCAACAGTTTTACCTTCTGATTTTTATATAAGATGTGCTGAGGATTTAAAAGAAAAAGTTCTTCCTGTATTAAATTGGATATATATAGGTATTTATCCAAGTGAAAAAGGATTTTCCGCATATACATGTGGAATGGACTATTTTGATAAAGATGAGATTGAGGTTATTAACTCAAAAACTACACCTTCAGAGTTATATGGATTTATTTATGATATAGTATCCTATGTCCTTGAGTATAATGCAGTACTTAATGATGGAGAAACAATAGGATTTTCAGAAAAAGAAAAGCTGCCTATAACTAAGTCAAAAGGAGTTGCTGTAGAAGGAAATAGTATAAAGATAAAATATAAGTAGAATAATGAAATTTACGAAAGGAATTTTAATCAATAGAAAAGATGATGTGTAAAGAATGTTATAGTGATAATCTTAGAATTACACCATTAATAAAGTCTAGGGAGTGCTTAGAAAATCATATTCAATATATATGCTCTACATGTGGAAGGTGTATATGTATTAATCAAGATGAAAAGAGTTTGTTATAAAATATTTAATAACGAAGAGGATTTAAAAGTTTATTTAGATAAGAATAAGGATAAAAGCTGTAATGGAAATAAGTGAATACATGAATCTAATTTATCTAATAATACTTTAGTAGGAGAAGTAAAGAAATTAAGTAAAGAAGAGATAGATAAATACTTAAAAGAGCAAAGTGCAAAGTAATATTTGAAATCTGAGGGAATGTGTCAAAGATACATTCCTTTTTCAATGTCTAGGAAAGTATAAAATTTCAATTGGCTATAAC